>OMKS01001798.1_pt1 | contig 18582 bp, 18 predicted proteins | sample 1674721 | NCBI WGS metagenome assembly OMKS01 (sample SAMN06264996, study PRJEB25208) | sediment metagenome | isolation source: hot spring sediment | place: USA: California | collected 2014-09-02
CGTATCTACTTTATGTAGATAATTTTAAAAAATTAGTAAAAACAAATTTAAACACAATGATTCTATGAACCAAAAGATCAGAATTAAATTGAAATCTTACGATCACAATTTGGTTGACAATTCGGCACAAAAGATCGTCAAGACCGTAAAAAATACAGGTGCTTTTATTCGTGGTCCTATACCATTACCAACACACAAACGTATTTTTACAGTCAACCGCTCTACATTCGTAAACAAAGAATCGCGCGAGCAATTCCAACTTTCAACACACAAACGTCTGATAGACATATTCAACGCTACGGCTAAAACTATCGACGCCTTAGGAAACATGGAATTACCCAGCGGCGTAGACGTGGAAATTAAAATATAATTTTATTCATTAATCAAACATTGATAAAATGCCAGGACTAATAGGAAAGAAAATAGGAATGACTTCTATATTCGACGAAGAAGGAAAAAATATACCTTGTACCATTATCCAAGCAGGACCTTGCGTTGTTACACAAATTAAAACTATCGAAAATGATGGATACAACGCTGTTCAACTTGCTTTTGACGAGAAAAAAGTAAAAAATTCAAACAAAGCTGAAATTGGACATTTTAAAAAAGCAAATTCTACTCCTAAAAAATACGTCGCTGAGTTTAGAGGCGTAGATGAAACTCTTAAAGTAGGAGATGTCTTAAATGTCGATTTTTTTAACAATGACACTTGGTTGGATATATCCGGATTGTCAAAGGGTAAAGGTTTTCAGGGAGTAGTAAAACGATATAACTTTCGTGGTGTAGGAGACAAAACCCATGGACAACACAACAGACTAAGAGCACCGGGTTCAATCGGAGCCTCTTCTTATCCTTCAAAAGTTTTTAAAGGAATGAGAATGGCAGGACGCACCGGAAATAAAAAAGTAAAACTTATTAACCTAAGAGTAATCAAACTTATCCCCGAAGACAACCTTCTTCTTGTAAAAGGTGCTGTTCCGGGATATAAAGGCTCATATCTAATAATCGAAAAGTAATGGAAGTTAAAATATTAAACATTCAAGGCGAAGAAACAGGACGTACAGTTAATCTTTCTGACTCTGTTTTCAATATCGAACCCAACGACCACGCTATTTATCTTGATGTAAAACAGTTTAGAGCAAATTGCAGACAAGGTACTCATAAGGCTAAAGAAAGAAGTGAAATTAAAGGAAGTACCAGAAAACTCAGAAGACAAAAAGGTAGTGGTGCTGCACGTATCGGAAGTATCAAAAGCCCTGTTCTTAGAGGGGGTGGACGAGTTTTCGGACCCAGACCTCGTTCTTATGAACACAAGGTTAATAAAAAAGTTAAACAACTTGCACGTCGTTCGGCTCTTACCTATAAAGTTAAAAATAATCAGATACTTGTTGTCGAAGACTTCAAACTTGAAGTTCCAAGAACAAAAGAAATGATTCAAATTAAAGAAAATTTGAAAATTAACGGGAAAAAAGCATTATTTGTTTTTATAAGTAAAAATAATAACGTATATTTGTCCACTCGAAATTTGAGTGATACTAACGTTATAACTGTCAATGAATTAAATACTTACAGGATTTTAGATAACCAAAATTTGGTTCTTTCCGAGAGTACAATTGAGTTTATTAACAGTAATTTGGGCTAAAAATGAAGTTCTTTTTGACTTTTTTCGAAGCAAAGTAGTGAAAAAATTTAAAAAATTAATGAAATGGACATCTTAATAAAACCTCTTAACACTGAAAAAGTTACGGAACTTGATAAATTAAATCAGTACGCGTTTATTGTTCACGACAAAGCAAATAAAATTCAAGTTAAAAATGCTGTTGAACAAAATGACCATGAGGAAATCGAAGAGGAGTTTGGTGATCTGATGTTTACCATGGTGAACCTGTCGCGTTTTTTGCATGTTAATCCTGAAGATAGTTTGCGAAAGGCTGTTGACAAATTTTCAGTTCGTTTTCGGGAAGTAGAACGGAGCGCCAGAAAGGCGCGTAAAAAAATGGTTGAGATGACCCTTGCCGAGATGGATGAGATATGGGATCAGATTAAGCATAATTCTTGAAATTTAATTTCGTATAGACAGCGAATGGGGTTTAGGGTTGTAATGAATTCAGGTCAGCAAGTGTGCTAATTCAAGGAGATAATTTGATGGATGAAAAAATTAAGCAGGCGATAAAATTCGTTGAAGAGCAGGCGGTGGAGATGGTCGATGTAAAATTTTGTAATTTATTCGGACGCTGGCACCACATAACCCTGCCGGTCAGCCAGTTTGACGAGACGCTTTTTTCAAAAGGTGTGGCGTTTGATGGCTCCAGTGTGCCCGGTTTTAAAAATCTCGAAGCCGGTGATATGGTGCTGATTCCGGACGCTTCCACAATATGGATCGATCCGTTTTGGGAGCAAAAAACGGTGAGCTTCATCTGCTCAGCGCATGAGGCGGATACGGTGGAGCTATTTAAAAATGATCCCAGAAATATCGCTTTTCGAGCGCAGCAATATTTAAAGCAGACCGGAATTGCAGATGAAAGCTACTGGAGTCCGGAGTTTGAATTTTACATTTTCGACCACATTAATTATGAATATGACATCAACCTTGCCTCGCATAAAATTGACTCCTATGAAGCCGATTGGAACACTGGCGCCAACGATGAACAAAATCTGGGCAATAAAATTCCGCGACAGGGCGGATACCATGCCATTCCGCCGCTGGATCATTTGTACAATTTAAGAGCAGAGATGGTCAAATATATCGAACAAAGCGGCATCCCTGTCAGATATCATCATCACGAAGTGGGCGGCCCCGGCCAGTCAGAAATTGAGATCCATCATCATCCGCTGCTAAATGCTGGAGATGTAACCATGCTGATCAAGTACATCATCAGGATGGTGGCGAACAAATTTAACAAAACAGTGACCTTTATGCCCAAGCCGCTGTACAATGAAGCGGGCAGTGGAATGCACATTCACATAAAATTGTTTAAAAATAACAAACCGGTGTTTTTCGATGAGAAGGGCTACGCCGGGCTGAGCCAAACCGCTCTCTATTTTATTGGCGGTATTCTGAAGCATGGGCCAGCCCTGTTAGCGTTTACCAATCCCAGCACAAACTCTTACAAGCGGTTGGTGCCTGGTTTCGAGGCGCCGATTAAATCTATCTTTGGTCTTGCCAATCGCAGCGCCGCGATTCGGATTCCCAAATATGCTACCGCTCCCGAAGAAAAGCGCTTTGAATTCCGCCCCTCTGACGCGACCTGCAACATTTATATGGCGCTGGCTGCTTTACTCATGGCAGGAATTGATGGTGTGGAAAATCAAATAGATCCCCAAAATGAGGGATTTGGACCGTTTGATGTCAATATTTTCAATCTGCCTGAATCGAAATTGAACGAAATTCAGTCATTACCGACTTCGCTGTTTGAAGCCATGACCGCCTTAAAACAAGATCACCAGTTTCTGCTGCGGGGTGAAATTTTTTCTCAAGAATTGATTCATAACTGGATCGATTATAAAATTGTCAACGAATACAATGAGGTTCGTAATCGACCCCACCCGTATGAAATGAGTCTGTATTATGATTCATAATTATATCCCAAAGGGCGGTAATTCGTTGGCAAGCTGGTTATAATTCTTGCTACCAGATAACAATGGATGTTTTAATGGAAAACAACTGGAAAAGAGTTTAAGCGATGTTTAAAATATTTACAGATTTTGATGGTACGATTTCGACGACCGATGTCGGTGACGCCCTGTTCGATAGATTTGCCGACACCAACTGGAGTGGCGTGGTTCAGGAATGGATCGATGGCAAGATCAGTTCAAAAGAGGTATTTCGACGGGGATGTGAATCGTCTTCGCTGACAAAGCAGCAGTTGGAAGCATTTTGTGATCAGCAGCAGATTGATCCATATTTCGCGGAATTCATCGCTTATTGTCGGCGACAGGGACATCCGGTGATTGTGTTGAGCGACGGACTTGATTATTACATTCAACGGATTCTGAATAATCACGGTTTTGGTGAGCTGCAGGTTTACGCTAATGAGCTTGTTTTTATGGACCATGACAAGATCAGACCGGAATTTCCATATTTTGAAAAGGGGTGTTTAATCTGTGGTAACTGCAAAGGTTTCCATCTGAGAGCGCATCGAAACGATGGAGATATTCTGGTATATATTGGTGATGGCTATTCTGATCGCTGCGCTGTTCCCGAAGCCGACGTCCTGTTTGCAAAAAATGATTTAAAAAATTATTGCGTAGAACGGAACATTCCGTTTAATGAATTTATTACTTTTGCTGAGGTGGTTCAAAAACTACAACAGATCGAAGAGAACCTGAATCGAATGGGGAAATAATGAAATATTTACAGCTATTTTTTATGCTACTGTTACTGGTTGGATGTGCGACGATGAAACAGGCGCATCAACTTTTTGATCAGGGAAATTATCAGGCGGCGATCAACGAATGTCGGCGCGCTATTGAGGCTGATTCGCTCAATGCAGAGGCGTATTTGATTTTGGGAAAATCCCATCGCGCGTTGGGACAATACGACTTAGCCGTCAGAAATTTGAGTCGCGCCTATCATATCACACCCGTCTCCAAAATTACCAACCAAGCGAAAGATGAATTGGCGGCAATCCATTTACAGCTCGGTGATGACGCTCTGGCCGAAAAAAATTATCACCAAGCATTGACTGAATACAGGACTACGCTTGAATTGGATTCCACCAATTACCGCGCTAATTTTCAACTGGCGGTTGCCTATCAGCAGAACCATTGGCTGGATAAAGCTGACTATTATTTTAAAAAAGCTGCCAGCGCGGGCTTTGATGAACAGGAGGTGGCTGCGAGACTGGCTCAAATTGATAGTTTAACTCAACTGGCAAATGAGCATTTTGAGCGGGGCAAACAATTTTATCTGAGAAAGAGCTATGTTTCAGCAGCGCGAGAGTTGGAACGAGCGACAATGTTAAAACAAGATCATTCTGATGCCAACTATTTTTATCATATCGCGACAGGCAAAACACTCTATCGCAAAGGAGGCAAATCAAACTTGTGGGATGCGATTGAACATTTTGGCAAAGCCATGATGATTCGTTTCGATTCAGCAGAGCCCCATTTTTTTATGGCGCAAGCCTATGAAAAAAAAGATGGCAACGAATTTGATAACGCGATCAGCGAATATCAACTGGCGTTGGAAAAAGAACCAGCGGGGCCGCTTGCCCATAGCTGCCGGAAAAAAATTCGCGTGTTGACCGGGCGCCGCGACAAAATGAAACAGTTTTGGGGGAAATAATATACACCCGTCGCTGCCAATTAGCTAAGATTAAGCGAGAAGTTTTTAAAAATGGATTTGTTTGATCAGAACAATAAAAAAAAGGATTCAGCATTACTTGCGCCGTTGGCGGAACGGATGCGTCCGCAAACCCTGGATGAGTTTGTCGGACAACACGATTTGATTGCGCCGGGCAAAGTGCTGCGGCAGGCAATCGAGCAGGATAAGCTGGTCTCAATGATCTTTTGGGGACCACCGGGCGTCGGCAAAACCACCCTTGCCCGGATTATTGCCGGAGAAACCCGATCTGATTTTTATTCCATCAGCGCAGTGACGGCCGGGGTGAAGGATGTTCGAAAAATTATTGAAAAAGGGGGATTCAACCGTGGACTCGGCAAGCGTACCATCCTTTTTATTGATGAAATACATCGATTCAATAAAGCACAGCAGGACGCTTTGTTGCATAGCATCGAGGATGGAACAATTCTGTTGATCGGCGCAACCACAGAAAATCCATCATTTGAAGTCATCTCACCGTTGCTATCCCGGACGCGTGTCTACACGCTTCAGCCGTTCAGTGATCGAGAAGTTGAGGCGATTGTCAAGCGTGCCATTGAAAAAGATCTTGTTTTAAAAGAGATGAACCTTCGCTTAGAATCTGATGCTTTGCAGATATTGCTGCATCATGCAACGGGAGACGCGCGAATTGCGCTGAATGCGGTTGAGTTGGCTTCACAATTAGCGCCGCTAATTGACAATATTCGTATTATTTCCAAGAACCTCCTCGAACAGGTGATGCAAAAGCGGATGTTAATTTATGATAAAAAGGGGGATTATCATTATGACGTTATCTCCGCATTTATCAAGAGTATCCGCGGCAGCGATCCCGATGCGGCGGTTTTTTGGATGGCGCGAATGCTGGATGGGGGAGAAGACCCCAAATTTATCGCCCGGCGGATGATCATCCTGGCTTCAGAGGATGTTGGCAATGCCCATCCGCAGGCGCTGGCGGTGGCTACCAGCGCTTTTACAGCGATTCATTACATCGGCATGCCTGAAGCCCAAATTGTGTTAGCTCAGGCAGCGACATATCTGGCGTCGGCGCCCAAAAGCAATGCGGCGTATCTGGCGATTGATGCCGCCATGAAAGATGTGCGCGAACTCGCCCCGGAACCGGTCCCGTTAAAGCTTCGAAACGCCCCAACACGATTGATGAAAGATCAGGGATACGGCGAAAATTACCACTACCCCCACGATTACCCAGATCATTTTATCGAGGAAAGTTATTTACCTGAAAATATGGCTCAAAAAATTTATTACAATCCCACTGATCAGGGCTACGAAAAGACCATTAAGGAAAGGCTGGAACGGCTCTGGCGAAAACGAAAAAAATAGATCTGGTCGGAAATCATGTAACCGATCACCGGGTAATGTTGTTTGTTCAAGCACAAAAATAGCATTCTGATTGACTGATTCTTGATGATAACGCATGAAAAACGAATTTAATTTTATAACATGGCTAATTGTTTCGCTGACTGTCGCAGTTTTGAAAATAGCAACTACTGCAGATCTGTTTGCCTCAGCCGGTATCAACCGGATACAATTCCCCGATTCGACAATAATTTCAGGATCCCTTGAGGATACGAACCGGGTTGCAGTAGTTGACCAATCAGCCGATTCCGCAATCGTAAAAAAATCCGACTCAGGTCTGGATACCACGTTGATTTACAGCGCGACAGATATTCAGGTAGAACCGGAAGCCAATAAAATACATTTGATTGGCAATGCCAGCGTCAAATATAAAACCATCGATCTGCAAGCCGGAAAAATTTCAGTGGATTGGAACAGCAACATTTTGACGGCTGAAGGCTTGCCCGATACACTGTACAAGTTCACTGCTGATAGCGTTGATTCGGTGATGGAAATCAGGATGAAAGAGCTGCCAGTGCTTTCCGACGCGGGTGATGTCATTCATGGAGTTCAAATGGTGTTCAATTTCAAAACCGAAAAGGGCAGGGTGATTCGGGGCAGGACTGAATTCGAGGGCGGGTATTATCTGGGCGAGTCGATCAAGCGCGTCAGTTCCAACAATATCAATTTTAGCCGCGGCTACTTTACCACCTGTGAAAACAAGGAAGACCCGCACTATCATTTCCGCAGCCGAAAAATTAAACTGATCGTCAATGATAAAGTGATAGCCCGTCCGGTGGTGCTCTATTTTGGGGAAGTGCCTGTGGCAGCATTGCCGTTCGCTGTTTTCCCGACCAAACGCGGCAGGCATTCCGGGGTTTTGGTTCCGACTTACGGTGAAAGCGCTTCGGAGGGGCGTTTTATCCGTGGGCTGGGTTACTACTGGGCGCCAAACGATTATTTTGACAGCAGCGTGAAGTTGGATTATTTCGATCGCAGCGGCGTGATATTCCGCGGCGACTTGAATTATGCGCTGCGCTATGTGTTAAATGGTAGAGTTTCCGGATCATACACCCGAAAAAATTTTATTTCCGGTCAAAAACAGGAGCGCTGGGATTTGATCGTTAACCACCGGCATGTCATTGATCCGACTACCAATATTCAGGTCAGCGGAAGTTTTGTCAGTGACAACAGCTTTTATCGGGATTACAGCTCCAATTTTAACACCCGGTTGAATCGAAACATTCGCTCCAATGCGACTTTTTCAAAAAGTTGGCCTGAAAAGCGGCTGACCTTAAGCGCAAATCTTTCCCAGGTTCGTGATATTGAACGAGGAACTATTTCGCAAACCTTTCCCCAACTGCGTTTCAGCATGTCCCAACGGTCGCTGTTCGGCAAGGATCGCAACCAGTCCAGCTATCAAACGAGAAGCCGATCATCTGAAAGAACCACACGATGGTATGAGTCAATTTACTTTTCCTATAATTCAAACCTGTTTAACAGTGTGACCCGCGGCGGCGGATACTCAGAGCGCATCAACCGCTATATAAACCATAATGTTGGCTTGAGCATGAATGCACCGCAAAAAATTTTCGGCTGGCTGACAATGGGGCAATCCTTCTCCTATGAGGAACGTTGGTACGATCGCTATTTGAAAAACAGTTTCGATCCGGAAACTAATAGCGTTTCCGTGGACACGGTGCAGGATTTTGCAGCGCGACGTACTTTTTCTCACAATCTGAACGCTTCGACCAATATTTACGGAATGTTTACACCGAAAATTGGCGCCATCCAGGCGATTCGCCATGTGGTCTCGCCAAGTATCAGTTTTAGCTATCGGCCCAATTTTTCGGAAGAGAAATGGGGTAATGTGGATACTTTTTATGATACGACCGGAAGAAAAATCATTGCTCAACGCTACCTGGATGGCGTATCGACTTCCGGGCAAAGATCGCTATCGTTCAGTGTTCGGAATTTATTTCAAATGAAAACACTGAGCGGGGAGAAGGAAAAGAAATTTGATCTGTTTTCACTGAATTTTAGCTCCATGTATAATTTTGAAGCAGATTCATTAAAACTGTCCAACCTTAATTCGTCATTCCGATCCACAATTGGCAGAAATTTGAATATCAATATCTCTGCCAATCATAGCTTCTACAAATACGATTCGAATTCAGGACGAACCATTAATCAACTACTATTGGGTGATTGGGATGCTGTCAGAAAACTTAATTTTTTACGTTTGAATAATTTTCGATTTTCAGCGTCGATCAGTTTGCAGGGGAAGAAAAAGCGCGCCGACAAACCGGTTAGCCCTGAGCCGGAACAAGAGGAATTTTTTGATGAGGTTACCGGCGAGCCTGTTTCTGAACAGGAATATTACGATCGCTTGTATGAACCCGGTGGCAATCGATTCGAGGTTAACGATCGCTTTTCAGGATTGGATATTCCCTGGCGTATGTCATTGGCGTTGAGCTTTTCGCTGAATAAATATAATCCGGCAAACCCAGTTAAGAATTACTACCTGGATATTAACGGAATGGAAGTTCAATTAACCAAAAACTGGAAGATAAATTATTCGGCACATTATGATTTAGAAACACGACAGGTGGTTAATCACTCTTTTACCTTTTATCGTGATCTGCATTGTTGGGAGGCTCGATTGACATGGAGGCCCTCGGGCATCGCTGGGAATTCCTACTATCTGAGAATAAATGTCAAAGCGCCGCAGTTGCGTGATCTGAAATATGAACAACGGGGCGGCAGATCGAGTGTGCTTCGATTTTAAGTTCGGTTAGTGCTCTAATTGTGCTTCATCGCGATTGTGCGATGCAATATGGTTCGGACAATGGACTTTTCCGGTGGAAGAGTCAAACTGAAAGGGCGTACCATTGACCGGGCACACAGGTATTTTACCGTCGACGAACATGTTTTGGCTGAGTTTATCCGGATAAGTTTGCTTTCCGTTTGCCAAATTTTCTGCATAAGCAACAGCCAGCGCGGTTTCCACAATTATCTGGTTGGATTTGCATTGAGTGGCGGCTTGCTGTTTGTTCAATACCAGGTATTTGGGCATGGCAGCGACGGAAAGTAGCCCCAAAAAAATATAGAGGATAATTGCTTTGAGGGCGAACAGCGAATGGGTCTTTTTCATTTTATATCTCCTCTTTGTCTTATTCCACTTTAAGAAATCGCAAAAAGCATACCATAAACACACTATCGAAGCCGCTGGATAATGGATTGGGCTTTAACAGCTAATTATCATTAAATCAATGACTTGTAGAAAATCAGTGTGGATGTGTTAACAGCTTTGAGAAATGATCACCTTCAAAAATCGCTGTCAAGCTGTATCAGCGAAAAAAACTGACTCAAGAAATAACAGCTCAATCAGAAATGTCTTTTTAATCGGATGGTGAAAATCGAGGGGAATAATGGTCACCCAAAAGCGGTTGATATGAGGCTATCGGAACTCTGTTTTGGTTTCATCTAAAATTTGACAACAATCCAAAATCAACTGCATGCTGGGTTTATCAATGTTTTTATTAGTCTCGATAGCATCTTTTTCGAATAAGAACAGACCTTGCTGCCAGCCCATCATTTCAATGACGGCTTCTTCACCCGAATAATTTTCCACCAGCGCATAGGTCATCTCTCCCTTCTTAAAGGCAATCTGTCCGTCAATAAGATCATTGTAAACTGTTAAAATTCCGGTTTTCTGGTTCATGTTTAACAGTTGAAGAATTTCAATCAGGCTGAAGTCGTTAATTTTTCCGACAAGTGAGTGCGTCTGGTTCTGTCGTTGGCGGGCTAATGATTGGAAATTTGAAATCAAATTTTCGATTCTGGCGATCAATTCTCGGTAGGGGATAGATGTATTAACAATAGCATCGACGCCGTTTCGATATGCCTCAATCCGTTGATCACGATTTAAATAGTGACTGTATAAAACAAAAGGTGTTGTTGATAGGCTTATGTTATTTTTAATGAGATAACAAAAATCTATGCCATCAAGTGCACCGAACTGATGACCTGAAATAATAAGATCAGGCTTAATTTGGCGGGCGACGTTGTATCCCTCTTTGCCGTTATCGACTAAAACCACATCAAAGCCATCATCCTGCAGCGATTTCTCCAACTGGGGTGACAACTCGGCTTTGGATATGACGACCAGAATCAATTTTTTTTTCATCAAGAGTTATCCTTTTGGTGCTGAAATTTAATTTCTCTGCTAAATCGATCGCTATTCTCAATAATCAAAGTGAAAAGAAAATAGCTTGTAACATCGGTTGAGCTTTGAATTATAAGTTGTTATGCCGCAATGTTAATAACTTGTGGATAAGTGGATAATCCAAAATCGAAAACAGCAGCTCATTTTTGATAGTTTGATTGGTGTCCGAGAGCGGCATAATCAATATATTGAATTTTACAGATATATTACAACTACATTTTGTGTTCGAATTTTTGGCCATGTTTAACTAACTAAAAAACAATAAATTGACATTGAAGCGTTTAGTTTAAGTCTGGATATAAAAAACGGGTTAATAAAATGAAAATGCTTTAGCTTAGCACCGATAAAAAATTGATTGGCAGAAAAGGTTTTTTATTGTTTCTCCCGCCTTAAAAAACAGTAAAAGTCAAATGTGGATAACTTTCAGAATTAGTCATGTGTTCATAGCGTTGGTGGTACAGGTTGCTCATTAAAAATGATAAATAAATATTGACTTTAACTGAAAAAATGCTTAAATATTATACCAAAAATTAACCAAAAAATCAATAAATAATTTTGCTTGGCGTGCATGGATTGGATTTGGCTGGGGATTCTGTTCTTCGGATTGGTTGTTGTTATCGCTTTTTCTGAAATTATTCGTAAAACACAGAATTGGTCGATTAAAGTTACCAGGAAATTTGTTCACATTTTGACGGGCGTCTTTATAGCGCTCACTCCTTTTCTGATGACGGATTCCTGTCCGTTGTTAGTCATTTCTGCCATATTTGTGATTGTTAATTTAATAGCGATTCAGCGTGGCTGGATGCCGGGCATGCATGCAACGGCTCGAATCAGTTACGGCACGGTTTTCTATCCGATTTCATTTTTTGTGTTAATTTTGCTGCTCTGGAATGGGCATAAATCCATATTGGTAATCGCCATGCTCATCATGGCGATTGCTGATGCAGCAGCCGCCATTGTGGGCGAGAGCGTGGCACAGCCAAAAAATTATCGCGTAGCTGGAGAATTAAAATCGGTTCAAGGATCGCTGATGATGTTTTCAACGACCTTGCTGATCACATTTCTGGGGCTGTTTTTTTTCAGCAGGATTGATGGTATCTTTGTTTCTGCGGGTCATGCGTTATGGTATGCAATAGTCGTCGCTATTTTTGTAACTGGATGCGAGGCGTTATCATTCAAGGGATCAGATAATCTTAGCGTGCCGCTGGGGGCAGCATTTTTTTGCTATTACCTGCTCAGTCATTCGGTGAATCAAAATATCACACTAACATTTGGCGTGTGGCTGGCATTGGTGATCGCGCTGCTTTCTTATAAATTGCGTTTTTTAAGTATTAGCGGAGCCGTGGCAACTTTCATGTTGGGCGCTGTAGTGTTTGGCGTGGGTAAGTGGGAGTACAGTCTGCCGATTTTGTTGTTTTTCATTCTGTCCAGTTTACTCTCTAAAGCCGGCAAACAATGGAAACGGCGCTTTGCCGATACCTTTCAAAAAGGAGGCAGAAGAGACCTGGGCCAGGTTTTCGCTAACGGCGGAATAGCAGGAGTGATCGTCTTATTGTGGAACTTTTTTCCGTCTGACGCTTTCTATTTTGCGTTTGTGGGTTCTGTTGCTGCGGTAACCGCTGACACCTGGGGGACGGAGATCGGAGTTTTTTCAAAAATTATGCCGCGTCATATTATTAGTTTTAAGAAAGTTGCTCCTGGGACTTCGGGCGGTGTGACCGCGCTCGGGTTTTTTGGCGGATTGGTGGGTAGCGCGCTGATTATCCTTCTCGGAAAGCTGGTCACCAATCGCTATTTCGGTTTGCCGGAATATTTTCCGCTGCTATTAATATTTGCCGGGATTTTGGGAAGCGTTGTCGATAGCATTGTCGGCGCCACAATTCAGGCCCAGTTCAAATGCCCCAACTGCGGGAAAATAACTGAAAAGCCCGAACATTGCGGCGGTCAACCGACGGCACTGACCTCAGGCATCGAGGCTATTGATAACGATGTGGTGAATGCCATTTGCGCATTAGCCGGCGCCGGATTTGCAGGGCTTGCTTTTTTAATAATTTGAAGTTTTGGAAATTATAATTAAACAGGTGCATTCAGAGCATTTATGAAAAATACACACTGATAACTCATTTAGCAAGGAGAGAAAAATGACGACTATTGTAGATGTATTCGGACGGGAAGTATTGGATTCCAGGGGAAACCCGACGATAGAGGTGGATGTTATTTTGGACTGTGGTGTCAGCGGCAGCGCGATTGTCCCTTCCGGCGCCTCAACCGGTGAACATGAAGCGGTTGAACTGCGCGATGGTGAAAAAGCGCGCTATTTAGGAAAAGGCGTTACCAAAGCAGTGGACAATGTGAATAATGTGATCGCTGAAGAAATTATTGGCGAAGATGCAACCGAGCAAATCATTATCGATCAGATTCTCAATGAAATCGATGGGACTGAAAATAAATCAACACTGGGCGCAAATGCAATACTGGGAGTATCATTGGCTGTTGCTAAGGCGGCGGCAAATGCGCTGGAACTGCCATTGTACCAATACATTGGCGGCGTTCATGCGCGAACGTTGCCGGTACCGATGATGAATATTATCAACGGCGGCGCTCATGCTGACAATAATGTGGATTTGCAGGAATTTATGATCGTACCGGCCGGAGCAGCCTCCTTTACAGAAGCGCTGCGCATGGGAGTTGAAACCTTTCATTCGCTAAAAGCAGTGCTCAAAGCAAAAGGTTACAACACCGCAGTTGGCGATGAAGGCGGATTCGCCTCTGACCTTAAATCAAACGAAGAAGCTTTACAGGTAATCGTTGAAGCTGTGGAGCGAGCTGGCTACAAGCTCGGAGAGGACATATTTTTCGCGCTGGATCCGGCTTCAAGTGAATTCTTTGATCAATCTCAAAAACACTACTTTTTAAAATCAGAAAATAAAAAGCTGACATCGGAACAGATTGTTGACTATTACGCGAAATTAGTTGAAAAATATCCAATAATATCCATTGAAGACGGCATGGCTGAAGATGATTGGGACGGCTGGAAAATTATGACCGATAAATTGGGGCATAAAATTCAGCTTGTCGGTGATGATCTGTTTGTGACCAATACCAAACGGCTTGCCCGCGGAATCGAACTGGGAGTGTGCAACTCGATTCTGATTAAAGTCAATCAGATCGGCACGCTTAGCGAAACTTTGGACGCTATCGAAATGGCGCACAAAGCAGGCTATACGGCAGTAGTTTCTCACCGTTCCGGTGAAACCGAAGATACCACAATTGCGGACATCGCCGTCGCAGCCAATACCGGCCAGATTAAGACCGGGTCTGCTTCGCGAACTGATCGCATAGCCAAATACAATCAGTTGTTGCGGATTGAAGAATCACTGGGCGAAGCTGCCGTGTACGCCGGAACTGCTGTGTTTAAAAGATAATCGGTATCATTGTTTTGAATAAATGTCTCTAAAATTCGAGTTTTAACTGTTACCATTACAACAGCGAATATCTGTTAACACGATGAATAGAGATGAATGAGCAGAACTGTGGCAAATAAAAAGAAAGCCAGGGGCAAAAAGCCGAACCGCAGCCCATGGTATTATTTCATTTTCGTCGGAGTTGTTCTTGTCATATTTGTCTTTCTGAGAGGCAATTATGGTTTCGTTCATTATTTGCAATTGACAAAACAAAAAAAGCAATTAGTCCATGAAATCGAACAATTACGACAACAACGAGAGCAATTAAATACAGAAATTCAGCGGCTGATGGAAGACTATCAGTACATCGAGAAATTTGTCCGGGAAAAATATAAAATGGGTAAACCCGGAGAAAAAATCTTTTTTATGATTTCTCCGGGAGCTGAGGAAAATAAGGACGTGTTAAATGATAGCGAGGATGAATTTTCGCCAATTTCTGAATAATGTTGTATTGATCGATTGTCTGTTGATATTTTCAATCAAAATGATGCTTTAATTTTTCAAACAGAATTACTTTTAGACTCAATTTGAAGCTGCAGGTGGAACAATTAACCATTTTTAGATCGAAACATCATGTTTAAAAAAGTAAAACTTTATTTTCTAACCGGCTTGGTGGCGTTATCGCCGATCGTGTTGACCATTTTTATTATTTGGAAATTGTTTTTCGCCATTGATGGTTTGTTGCAAGGATTCATCAGCAAACATGTGCTGACCACGCTCGGATTAGAAGTTGCCGATAAACCGATGACCGGTTTAGGATTTATCTCGGTTATTCTGTTAATTTTGGTGACCGGTTTTTTAGCCAGAAATTATGTCGGTAAAAAAGTTCTCTCTATTGGAGATGCGATTGTCTCAAGAATCCCCATTATCAATCGTATTTATAATGCAATTCAACAAATAAGCCAGGCTTTTTTATCAGAAAAAACCGAAGTTTTTGAAAAAGCGGTTCTGATTGAATATCCGAGAAAGGGCATTTATTCAATCGGTTTTTTTACCCAGGACACAAAAGGAGAGGTACAGGATAAGCTGAACACAGATGTGGTGAGCGTTTTTTTACCGACCACGCCTAATCCGACTTCAGGCTATCTGCTATTTGTCCCTAAAGCTGAAATCGTTCCGTTGGAGATGTCGATTGAAGAAGCGCTAAAGCTTGTTATTTCGGGCGGGGCGATTGTTCCCAATTCGAAGAAAAGGATAATAGCGATGCATCCTGAAGTACTGATACCAAAACCTCCTTCTCAACCGGAACCTTAAACATTTTGTGGCGAGAAGAATGACATTAAACTCTTCAAAGCGCCAGGCACATCAAATCGTTAAAAATGTTTTAATTCATTGTGCATTATTGTTATGTTCTTTGATGCCGGCGTTGGTCGCAGCCGAAAAGGGGATACAATACCACATCGGTTTCGGACAGAGCCTGAATTCCTATCAATGGAACACCAATTTTTCTTTTCAGAAAAGGATCCAGGGAAGCGCTTTATTAACGGTTGCTGAAGATTTTAACTCTTCGCTCATTCGTCTCGGCAGCGAAGATAATAAATGGAAAGATGACCAGAAGTTGCGGATGGGGTTGCTGTATCCGATTTCGCCCACACTGGCGTTAAAATTCTCGGCGCAAGCCAATCAATTTACCGATAAACTATCCGGATTTGTCAGCGATATTCGAACAAATTCGGCGCTGGCGGGATTAGTGGCAAAACCATTAAACAAGGTTGAGATCAGCTCAAGCGCGGGCTATAAATATGATAGTCGATTAAATAAGAAAGACCGCGGCTTCACTTATCAACTGGACATTACAACTGATACCCTGAACCTGAACGACTATCAAAACCAATTTCTGTTATCATCCAATTCCGATCGCTACCAACAGCGGCGAAATAATGATTTTCTGTTCAGATACCGGGTCAAGAAACATTTTCAGCAGGATACTTATGATTCACTGACATTTTATTGGACCAAAAAACGTCGCGATAATTATGATCGGCTCGGCCTCGATGCCTTTTTTATTGAAAGTTTGACAGAGGAGATTCGGGGAGTAAGCCACTATTTGAGTTATGGCAGCCGGGACGGAATTCGTTTTGAGGTGAAGACAGTTTTAAACAGTCGACAAACCAGCGTGAGTAAGTTTTCTGAGACGACGCTTGTCGATGAGCGCTCAAAAAAAGAATTTGATTCAGAAAATCAGGCGGGGATACACTGGCGTCATCAGCGATTTAAATTGAACCTGGCTTTGGCTTTTATGACCGACAATCAAAAGAATCAGGTCCCCGACTCAGTGAAGTCGTCGCGTTTTTCCAGATATTTTTATTATATTTCACCGGACTTTGAGAGCTCACGATTTGTTCTGTCCGGATATAGCCAGATCAATTTCGGAAAAAACGATACTCTGGTAATGAGGGGGGCTGTCAGCCGATTCCAATATGACACACCGGAAAATAATGTCGACGACCGGGATGAATTTCGAATGAATTTTCAGATCTCAGCAATCCACCATTTTACTCCCTCCCTGAAAATGATAATTAACAGCAGCGTGAATCTTTATCACTTGGTTTATATTTATAAAGAGCGCAGCGCCAATAATAATTGGATGAGGATTTTTCGTCTCTATCCGCAAATTGTGTACCGGCCTAATCGCAAATTTGAATTGACACAAACCACGGAAGTTTTGGCAAACTATGTGGATTACGATTATGATACCGGCTCTTCATTAACCGACATCCGAAGTTATGTCTTTCGAAGGTTTGCGATGGAGCATTTGTTAAATGCTTACTTTTCGGATATGATGGGAATTTCATTCAGTTATAAATTTGAGATCGAAGAAAATGGCAAATTAAATTGGGATCGTTGGACAGAAATTTTGCTGACAAACCGGGTCAATCATTGGGTTCGATTCAATTTGAATTACCAATTTAAAGAAAAATGGTATCTTTCACCGGGAATTATTGTTTTTCAAAGAAAAGAAAGACATCAGGACCTATTTTCTTTGCAGCGGGCGACAAGTTCTCAAAGCGGGGATTGGCTCAGCTATGGGCCGACGTTGCGAATAATTTATCGCCCCCATGAGCGATTAAATCTCAGTTTTGAGGGCGTTCGAAGGGTGGTTGAAACACCGAATAAGCCAGCCAGTTTTATTGATTTTATCAATCTAAAATTAATGTGGTATCGGTGAAATTTTATGGGAGAGGCGGTTTGTCTTTAAAAAATAAAACAGTCTTCACAATGGAAGTTCCCAGTGATCTTAGAAAAGTTAAAGAGGTCGAAAGGGTAACTGAAAAAATTGCCAACTTGATGAAGTTAAAGGAGGATGATAAGGATAGTCTTGCCATTGCAGTAACAGAGATCGTCGCAAATGCGATCACTCATGGTAATAAGCATGATAGAAAAAAAAAAGTAACCATTACCTTTGAGTATTCCGATGATACCATTGTAGTGACTGTAGCAGATGAAGGTGCGGGATTTGACGCCAATAAAATTGACAATCCTCTCGATCCTGAAAATCTGCTTAAAGAAAGTGGGCGTGGTATTTTCATTGTTAAGGCGTTAATGGATGAAATAAAATTTATTAAAGGAGAACGTGGATCGATCGTGCGCATGGTGAAACGCAGCAAACGAACAGGTAGTTAAGGTAAATGTGTTAACGCCTCTGACAATATTGGCTGATTATGAACCTCAGCTTATCTAAAGTCAGGTTTCAGGACTGCGATTCAAAAATATTTGTTGATAAACTGTTTAGCGGCGGTTTTTATTGGTTGTTGATTGGCGTCATCAGTTCTTTTTTGAGCGATGTCAATTCTTCAATCGCGTTTTTCTTTTTTTGAATCCGCTGTAACAAAATATTTTCATCGCGATTAATTACCATCGGCGTCATCGTATCCGCGATTTTATTGGCTTGCAATGAAATCGATTCGTTCAAAGACACGATGCGTTTTTTTAATTTTTCAATTTTCTTTTCAATTACCTGTTTTTCTTCTTCACTGGTAATCATACCACTTTCTCCTTTATGCTAAAGTCTGTGGGTAGACAAACAGCCGCCGAATCAAACTGGGCGCCGATTATGAGTAATTAAAAATTGCATAAAATGATTTGAGAAAGCGGAGAGATTTTTGAAATTATTAATCTCTCGCTGTTCCGCAAAAAAGACAACACCCATCGCAGCAGAGCCGGATTTTGCAAGCAAGCATGCAAGACACATGCTAAATCCTTCGAGTAAAGCC
>OMKS01001799.1_pt1 | contig 18579 bp, 13 predicted proteins | sample 1674721 | NCBI WGS metagenome assembly OMKS01 (sample SAMN06264996, study PRJEB25208) | sediment metagenome | isolation source: hot spring sediment | place: USA: California | collected 2014-09-02
CGCAGACGATATCAGGCTCCTCGCGCCGGACTCTTTTTCCCCCTCAGCACCAGACGGTCGATAAAGGCCACGGCCGCCTTGAGACCAGGACCCTGCGCGCCTCCACCCTGCTCAACGACTACCTCGCTTTCCCCTACTGCCGGCAAGTCTTCCAACTCGAACGAGAGCGGATCTATCTGAAAACCGGCGAAACCGAGACCGAAACCGTATACGGTATTACATCGCTTACCCCGCAACAGGCTACCCCGCAACGACTGCTTGCTCTCAGCAGGGGGCATTGGGCCATCGAGAACCGCTCGCACTACGTAAGGGATATGGCCTACGACGAAGACCGGCACCAGGCCAGAACTGGCAAGGGACCGCAAATGATGGCATGCCTGCGCAATTTGGCCATCAGCCTTCTTCGCCTTTGCGGCGTGAATAATATTACGAGCGCGTTACGAAGGTTGGCAGGCAAAATCCATTTGATTTTCAACCTCCTCGGCCTCTAACCTATCCCCTGGACCTCTATGCCACCGGCCCAACGGGGACGTGCGCCCAAAATCATGCCAACCTGCTCAATTATCCCCAGCAGCAACACATTTGCGCCCGACAAACTCTGCACACCTTCTGTTTTTTATCCCCTCAGCTCTGTCTCGTTACTGACGCTTACCCCTACAACTTTAATTTGACGGGGCCGTGTACATCACCCCGCTCCACAATGAATTGTTCAACTACTGGCAATAGTGCGACAGAACAAAACAACAAAACGAATATGACGATAAAACAGAAGGTTGCTGTTTACCCGGCGAGACAATTGGGCCGGGCGGGGCGATCAACACAGGAATAGATAGCACTTCTCCTCGGGTAAGGCAAATGGAAAAATGTTGCCCGTCACCAAAGGGACTGCGAACAATTTTCCGGATTCCCGAACAAACTTCATCCTGAAATAAGGAATTTCTCCGGCGGCACCGCCCGGAACCAGCTGCCTTGACTGCGGGAGGATACCCCTCTATATCTTGGCCAGGCTGGTATTGGCGGAGAGGTTGACCACCAGGGGGACATCGAGGGAGACGACATTTTCCATGGCTGCCCGCAGGAGATCCCCGGTTGCCTCCCTTTCCTCCGCCGGTACTTCCAGGACAAGTTCATCATGGACCTGGAGGATCAGTCGCCCGCTGAGCCTTTGTTCGCGCAGTTCGCGATCCGTCCTGAGCATGGCCAGCTTGATGATGTCCGCCGCCGTTCCCTGGATCGGGGTGTTGATCGCTGTCCTTTCGGCAAATTCCCGGCGGGTCCTGTTCGGGTGGTTGATGTCCGGCAGCACCCGGCGCCGGCCCAGCAGGGTTGACACGTAGCCGTCCTTCCTCGCCTTTACGACGATGGACTCCATGAAATTCCGGATCCCGGGATAGTGATCGAAGTAGCGATCGATGAATACCTGTGCCTCCCTGCGGCTTATATTCAGCTGGCTGGACAGGCCGAAGCTCGACATACCGTACACGATGCCGAAATTGATCGTTTTGGCCACCCTCCGCATTTCCGGAGTAATCAGGCCGGGTGAGACAAAAAAAATCTCGGCCGCGGTCTGCCGGTGAATATCCTCCCCGGCGCGAAAGGCTTCCAGCAGGGCCTGGTCCCCTGAATAGTGGGCAAGGACCCTGAGATCGATCTGCGAATAGTCCCCGGCAAGGAGAAGATGACCCGGTGCGGCGATGAAGGCCGAGCGGATCCGCTGCCCGTCCTCGGTCCGGACGGGGATATTCTGCAGGTTCGGATTGCTCGAACTGAGGCGGCCGGTCGCCGTTCCGCACTGATTGTAGGAGGTGTGCACCCGGCAGTCGGTCTTGCCAGCCATGCTGCTCAGCTTGTCGACATAGGTTGACTTGAGCTTCGCCAGGTTGCGGTAATTGAGGATCAGCCGCGGCAGTTCATGGTGCTGTCCCAGCCGCTCCAGCACCTTGACATCGGTGGAGTAGCCGGTCTTGGTTTTTCGGCCCCGGGGCAGATTCAGTTTTTCAAAAAGAATTTCCCCGAGTTGCTGGGGGGAATTGACGTTGAATCGCATGCCGGCCAGGCGGTGGATGTCCTGTTCCAGGTCCTCCAGCTTGCGTCCGAACTCGACGGACAGCTTCTCGAGCATCCGGGTGTCGACCATGATGCCGGTCCGCTCCATCCCGGCAAGGACCGGAATCAGAGGGCATTCAAGCTCGACGAACAGTTTCCAGAGCCCCATGCTTTCAAGCCGCGGCCGCTGGGCCTCGAACACCAGCGACGTGCCGAAGGCATCCTCGCAGCAGTAGTCTCTGGCTCTATCCAGCCCCACCCTGGTGAAACTGTCCTCCCGCTTGTCTCCGCCGACGACTTCGGCAAAGGAGGTCATCTGCACGTCGAATTCCAGGCAGAGGTCGTCCAGCTTGTACGACCGGCGCCCGGGATCGATGAGCCAGGCCGCCACCATGGTGTCGTACAGCGGCGGGGCCAGGGTGATCCCGCCGTTGTGCGGCAGAGCGAGCACCGCCAGGTCAAATTTTATGTTATGGCCGATCTTCGGCAACCCCGGTTTCTCGAGCAGGGACCGCAGGGCATCCGTTATCTCCCCGACGGTGAGCTGGTCCGGGACGAGGCCTGCTTCATCATCCCGGTGGCCGCAGGGAATGTACCATACCCGGTCCCTGGTTTCGCAGATGGACAAGCCGACCAGATTCGTGGTCAACGGATCAAGGGAGGAGGTTTCAGTGTCAATGACGATCTGTTGTACCCCGGCAAGACTGCTGACCAGTTCTTCCAGATGCTCCCGGGTCTGAACGAGGGAAAATCCCCCGGTGTCGACCTTGGCGGGAGGGACATCCGACTTGAGCAGGGTGTAAAACTCCAGTTCCGAGAGCAGGGACCGCAGGGCTTCGCTGTCCGGCTCCCGCATCCTGTACCGCTCCCGGTCGCCGGGAACCTCTGCTTCCAGATTGAGACGGATAAGGTCCCTGGATAGAAACGCCCCATCCCGGTGCGCTGCCAGGTTGTCCCTGACCCTGGAGGCCTTCATGGCGTCGAGGGAAGCGAACAGGTTTTCCAGGCTGCCATACTCCTTGATCAGCTTTGCCGCTGTTTTGGGGCCCACTCCAGGCACACCGGGTACGTTGTCGGAGCTGTCGCCGGTCAGGGCAAAAAAATCGAGGAGCTGGGCCGGGGTCAGTCCGTATTTGTCCCTGACCGTTTCCGGATTCATCGTCCGGTCATTCATGGGATCCCAGAGGAAAACATTGTCCGAAACCAGCTGCAGCAGATCCTTGTCCCCGGACACGATAATCACCTTGCACTCCCCTCCGGCGAGCCGGCGGACCGCCGAGGCGATCATATCATCGGCTTCCTGATCGTCATGCTCCAGGACAAGAATGTTATAGGACCGGACGATCCTTTTGACATAGGGTATCTGGGCCGCCAGGTCGTCGGGCATGGACGGCCGGTTGGCCTTGTAGGCCGGATAGATCCGGTGCCGGAAAACCGGGCCCCGGGTGTCAAAGGCGACGGCGAGGTATTCGGGCTGCCGTTCCCGCAGTATCCGCCGCAGAATGGTGGTAAAGCCGTACACCGCGTGCGTGGGCAGGCCATGCGCGTTGTGCAGGGGGGTGAGGGCATGATAGGCCCGGTAAATATAGGCGCTGCCGTCAACCAGGTATACTTCTCTGCAAGTCATGGCCCACCATACCCCGAGCAGAGTCGCCGGTCAAGCGCGGCCATTGCGGACCCGCCCTGCCGGACAAAAAAAGGCCCCCGCCGCGAACAGCAGGGGCCGGGGTAGTATTAATTCGTTTCCGGTCTAACTTTTGCTGGCGCGGACATAGGTTGCCTGCGGCCCCATTTCTCCTTCGGTTACGCCGAACATGACCGTGTCGCCTTCCTTCAGTTCATTCATGCCCACATCTTTCAGGACATTCTCATGGAAAAATATTTCCTGGGCATCGGGAGTAACAATAAAACCGTAGGAATCGTGCGGGAACAGCCGTTGAATCACCCCTGAACCGTTCCCGCCCAGGACGGCTCCCTGGGCCTTGACTCCCTTATGATCCTGTTTCTTGCGTACCAGTTCCTTGAGTTTCATGCCAAGTACATCAAAAGCTTCAACCAGCAGGGGATGCACCTTGTCACCCCATCGTTTGACGACGACCGTATCATTGGGCACAGATGCGACCAGCCGCACTTCGTAACCTCCTTCCTTGTATCCTGAAGTGCTCTCAATGGTCACACGCAGGTGAAGAACAAGATTGGCGTAATGGCGGATCAGCTTCGCCTTTTCATCTTCGATCTTGTCGAGCCAACCTTTCCGCATGTCGAGATTTCTGGCCTCAATCTTCAATTCCATAGAGTTCCTCCACTATGTAAATGACGGCAACCCCATGTTACCGCCCTAACCAACTTCTTGAAATAATTGCTGAAGAGAGAAAAAACATGAGAAATGTGCGGCAGGATCAAACACTTGTTCATACTCAGATTATAGTCACAGATACCACAGCAAATCAAGTGGGCCGATTCATTTTCTTGACGGCGAAAAGGAGGACCGTGTACATTCATGGCATGAACGACAACACCATCACGGGGGTCCTGCTCCTGAATCTTGGCGGACCCGAAAAAATCGAGGATGTCGAGCCCTTTCTGGTCAACCTGTTTTCCGACCGGCAGATCATCCGCCTGGGCCCCGCTTTTCTCCAGAAATTCATTGCCCGGCGGATCGCCCGGCGCCGGGCGCCTAAATCCGCCGAGAGCTACCGCCTCATCGGCGGGGGCTCTCCGATCCGCCGCATCACGGAACAGCAGGGCGCGGCCCTCGAAAGGCTGCTGGGAAAGGGCTTCCTGGTCCGCAGCTGCATGCGGTACTGGCATCCCTTTGCCGATGAGGCCGTGGGGGAGATGGTGGCCGCCGGCTGCAGCCGGCTGGTCGCCCTGCCCCTTTATCCGCATTATTCGATCGCCACCAGCGGCTCATCCTTTACCGACCTTCGCCAAACGGTCCGGCGCCTGGCCCCGGATCTGCCGGTCCTGGAAATACGTTCCTGGCCCGAGGAGCCGTCGTATATCCGCTGTCTGGCCGAACGCATCCTGGAAGGAATCACCCGCTTCGGCGGCGACCCTGTCCAGTTGGTGTACAGTGCCCACAGCCTGCCGAAAAAATTCATCGACGAAGGCGACCCCTATGTCGATGAAATCCGGACCACCATCGCTGCCATCGAAAACCTGACCGGCCGGGAAGGCATCCTCTGCTTCCAGAGCCGCAGCGGTCCCGTCGAATGGCTGGAGCCTTCCACCCCGGACATGATCACGGAACTGGCCGGACGGGGCTGCCGGAACATCCTGATGGTGCCGATCAGCTTCGTCTCCGACCATGTGGAGACCCTCTACGAAATCGACATGCAGTACAGGGAGATGGCCCGGGAACTGGGCATGCGTCTGGAATCGACCCCCGGCCTGAACGACGACCCGCAGTTCATCGAGGCCCTGGGCAACCTGGTGCGGCAGCGGCTGGAAACCGTTACCCCTTGACCTGATAGCGCCGCATCCTGATATTCATCAGCAGGCCGATACAGATCAGGGTCGTCAGCAGCGAGGAGCCGCCGTAGCTGAACAGCGGCAGGGGGATGCCGACCACCGGCAGAAATCCCATGATCATCAGCAGGTTGATGACGGCCTGCCAGAAAATGAGCATCACCAGGCCGAAGGCCAGCAGCACGCCGAATTTGTCCCGGGCCGACAGGGCGATGTTCATTCCCCACAGCAGCATGAAGAAATAGCAGCCGAGAAAGAAAACCGAGCCGGCAAACCCCCATTCCTCCGCCCAGACTGAAAAGGCAAAATCCGTATGGCGTTCGGGGAGGAAGTGGAGGTGCCCCTGGGTCCCTTCCATGAAGCCCTTGCCAAAGACCTGGCCGCTGCCGACTGCTATCTTTGACTGCATGATCTGGTACCCCTGATTCATGGGATCGCCCTCCGGGTTGAGAAAGGTCTCGATCCGGCGGCGCTGGTAGTCCTTGAGCAGGTACTTCCAGAAAACAAAAGCCCCGGAGGCCCCCAGCGTTCCAAGGACGGCGATTGTCGTCCAGCGCAGTTTGACAAAGAGGATCATGGAGCCGTAGATAACGGCGATCATCAGGGCAGTGCCGAGGTCGGGCTGGATCAGGATCAAGCCAAAGGGCAGCGCGGTCAGGAGCCCCGGTTTGATAATGTCCCGCAACCGGAAGCCCTCGCCGATTTCCCGGTGGGAGAAATAACTCGCCAGCACAATGACCATGACCAGCTTGGCCGGTTCCGAGGGCTGCAGCCGCATGAAACCGAGGTTGATCCAGCGTTGGGTCCCGGCCACGGTATGGACGGAAAAGGCGGCATAAATCAGCAGCAGGATGACCGCGCCGTACAGCACGAATCCGAGCGTCTCCAGTTCCTTGTAGTCAAAACCGAGCAGCAGGATAATCAGCGCCAACCCGACCAGGGTGACGTAGAGCTGTTTGTAAAAAATCGGCGACGCGGCCGGTCCGCCGCTCCAGGTCGAGCTGAACAGGTTCGCCAGCGCCATGGAACTGATTAGGATCAGCAGCAGGAGCATGACCCAGTCAAAATAATGAATCAGCCGTCGATCAAAACGAAACATCGCATCGTTCCCACATATTCTTTTCCGAAGGATTAATTGACTTCTTCCCCGTCCGCCTGCCCGGGAACAATGGAATAGGCTATATCCTGCCCCTTTTACAGCCGGTCGGCGAAATAGGCCTCCAGGACCGCACGGGCTATGGGCCCCGCCCCGGAACTGCCGTGCAACCCGTGTTCAACCAGGACGGTCACCGCAATTTCCGGGTTTTCGGCCGGCGCGAAACAGGTGAACCAGGCATGGTCCCGGTACTGGTAGGGGATGTCCTCCTCCTTCAGGTGCTGATACTGTTTGAGGCGGACGACCTGGGCGGTGCCCGTCTTGCCGGCCACGGTGATATTGTCGAGCCGGGCCGGCCGCCCGGTGCCGCGCTTGCCGTTGACCGCCTCGATCAGCCCCGCCCTGACCAGCCGCATGTTCTGGCCCTGACCCACGAACCGTTCCAGAACCTCAGGTTCGAACTGCTCCAGCACATGCCCGTCCGGGTCGCGAATGGTCTCGATCAGTGCCGGCCGGTACAGGGTCCCGCCATTGGCAAGGGCGGCGGTCATCATGCAGACCTGGATCGGCGTGGCAAGAACAAATCCCTGGCCGATGGCCACGGAGAGGGTCTCACCATCCTGCCAGGGAACGTTGAATCGTTTTTTCTTCCACTCGGCCGTCGGGATCAGGCCGCTCTTTTCATGCTCCATATCCACGCCCGTTTTTTTGCCGAGGCCGAGACGGCGGGCATACTCCGCCAAACGGTCCACGCCCAGACGCTGCCCGACCTGGTAAAAATAGACGTCGCAGGATTCGGACAGCGCCCGCTCCAGATTGACCGCCCCGTGCCCCCCCCTTTTCCAGCACCGATAGGTCCTGTTGCCGAAGCGGTAATGACCGGGGCAGAAAATGATGGAATCGGGAGAGATGACTCTCTCGCCCAGCCCGGCGAGCGCGGTCACTATTTTATAGGTCGAGGCGGGCGGATACTGGCCCTGGACCACTTTGTTGATCAGGGGATGGCGGGGGTCGTCAAGCAGGGCCTGCCAGGCCTTGGTCGATATGCCGCCGATGAACTCGTCCAGTTTCAACTGCGGCGAACTTGCCGCCGCCAGCACCCGCCCGCTGTTCACTTCCACGGCGACAACGGCGCCGGCCTTGTCATCGCGGGCCATGATCTCCTCGGCGGCCTGCTGCAGTTCCATGTTGACCGTCAGGTGCAGATCGGCCCCGGGCAACGGTTCGATGCCCTTGAGGTATTTCTGCTCAAAGCCAAGGGCATTGACCTCCATGTATTCCTTGCCCTTTTCCCCGCGCAGGACAGGTTCATAGAGATTCTCCAGGCCCATTTTACCGACCAGGTCACCGCCCCGGTAGATGCCGGGCTCGGCGGCATCGAGCTGTTCCTTGTTTATCTCTCCGAGGTAGCCGATCAGGTGCGAGGCATAGTTGCCGTAGTGATAAACCCGGAGGGGAACCACCTCTATCCGTATTCCGGGGAGTTCCAGGCGGTTGTTTTCGATCAGGGCCACCTTTTCCCACACGATGTCCTCGGCCAGCCTGATCGGTATATGGCCGGGGGTATCGGACATCTTCCTGATCCGGTCGAGCAGGGTTGAAATGTCGACGTCAAGGACGGCCGCGACCTTTTTGAGAAGTTCATCGTCCAGCCGGTTGTCCTCCCGGCTCAACACTACATTGAACGAGGGCCGGTTGGTGACGACCTCCTTGCCCAGGCTGTCGAAAATATTGCCGCGCGGGGGGGCGATCTCCACATATCTGACCCGGTTGTTGTCCGCCAGGCTCGCATAGGTTTCGCCTTCCTGGATCTGCAGATACCAGAGCCGGGCGACAAGGATGGCGAAAAAGGATATGAGGGCGATCGACGAAATGAGCGCCCGCTTTTTCAGAAAATCAAGCTCGGCGTCATCCCGGGGCGTGATCAGCGTCAACTGGGCATCCGGCGCCTCAAGGACCGGCGGCAGCGGCTGTTTCTCCTTGCGGCTGCGTCGCTTCCGAATGTTCTTCATTTCTTTTCCATCTCCTGCCTGTAGCGATTACCGCCCTGCACCCGCAGCATTTTGAAAGGGATCAGGCTCCCCTGGAGACGCCGATTGACCATTTCGAACAGCCGGAACAGGGGGAAGGCGAGGACAACCAGCAGGAGGACGCGGAGCAGCACGGTCGGCCAAGACCAGGGGGCGAGAACACCGGGCTCCATGAAGGAGAGAATGAGGTACACGAACTTGGACACGACCAGGTAGCTGACGCCGATGAACGGGACCTGATACAGCGACTCGCGAACCGGCATTTTCACCGACGTGAACTTGAGGAGGACAAAAGCGATGAAACAGATTGCCGGATAGGTGCCGAGGACGACGCCGGACAGGACATCCATGGTCCAGCTCACGGGAAAGAGGATGATCAGGCCGCGCAGAATATCCATCCTGTAGGCCAGGTACGCGACCAGGACGTAATACAGATCAGGGGCGCCGATCCACATGGGGTTGAACATCGGGACGGTCGTCTGCAGAACGGCAAGGAGCAGGCCGAGCAAGGTATAGGCAACAACAGTGACCATTGTTATCGGGTAAACTCCATCTCCCGCTCAATAATCAACAGATCCTCCAGGGTCAGGAAATCAACGGTCGGCGTCACCTCTATATCCAGGAACATGCCCCTGCGCTTCCGGACCACCTGGGAAACGACGCCCACCGGCATGCCGGTGGGAAACAGGCCGCCGTAGCCGGCGGTCACCACATGGTCGCCTTCCTGGACATCAACGGTCTTGAGGACGTACTCAAGTTTGTAGGTGAGCGAACCGGTGCCCTTGAGAATGCCCCGCACCCTGGATTTCTGCAGCAGAACGTCGATGGCGCTGCTGGGCGCGATGGCCAGCAGAACCTTGGAATAGTTTGGCGAGACGCTGAAAACCTGCCCCACCACTCCGTCCCCGTTGACCACCGGCATTCCTTTAACCACTCCGTCGCTCGAACCCCGATCCACGACCACGGTCCGAAACCAGAGCGAGGGATCCTTGCCGACAATGCGGGTGGCCAGCATGGGAAGATCCGTGGTCTCCTTGAATTCCAGGAGTTTGCGCAGCCGGGCATTGGTGGCCAGGGCCTCGCGATTGAGATTGGCCGCCTCCCTCGACTCCTGGAGGGCTTTCCACAACCGCCTGTTTTCCTCCCGCACGCTGAACAGGGCCAGGTATTCCTCTCTGGCCACGTTGACATACCCGGCAACCCTGGCAAGGACAGCCTGGACCGGAGCCGTCGTCTCAAAGATAAGCTTGTGGACAAACCCGAACCGCTGCGTGCCCAGGGTGGAGACAAGGAATATCAAGGCAAGCGTTAGAAGTATCCCGGAAAACAGAACTATCCTGAGGGCTCTGAAACCGTTGTTACGTTTACTGCCTCCCCTCGCTCTCATGGGGTCACGTAACTCCTGTCAGAATAAAAGAATTCAAGTCGAAAAAAGACAACAAGGAAATGCTTGGATCGTGATCGAATCAATCAATGGTAATTTCTCTCAGAATCTCGATATTGTCCAGGGCCCGGCCCGAACCGAGCACCACGGAGGACAGCGGGTCATCGGCGACAATGATGGGCATCCCGGTCTCCTCGACCAGCAGCTTGTCAAGATTCTTCAACAGGGCGCCGCCGCCGGTGAGGACGATGCCCTGGTCAACGATATCGGCCGACAGTTCCGGCGGCGTCATTTCCAGGGCGACGCGGACCGCGTCAACGATGACATCGACCTGTTCGGCGATGGCGGCCTGGATTTCCTTTGAGGAAATGCTGAGGCTCTTGGGCACGCCCGACACCAGGTCCCGGCCCTTGATATCCATGGTCTCGTAGGGCTCCTCGGGCATGACGTTGCCGATGGTGGTCTTGATCAGTTCGGCGGTCCGTTCGCCGATGGCCAGGTTGTGCTTGCGCTTGATGTACTGGAGGATGGACTGGTCCATTTTATCCCCCGCCACCCGGACCGACTTGGCGTACACGATCCCGGCCAGGGAAATGACGGCCACCTCGGTGGTGCCGCCGCCGATATCAACGATCATGTTGGCGGTCGGCTCGGTGATCGGCAGATCGGCGCCGATGGCAGCGGCCATCGGCTCCTCGATAAGATACACCTCCCTGGCCCCCGCTGATTCGGCCGATTCGCGCACCGCCCTCTTTTCCACCTGGGTGATGCCCGAAGGCACGGAGATGATGATCCGCGGGTGGACGAGAGTCCTGCGGTTATGCACCTTGTTGATGAAATAGCGGAGCATGGCTTCGGTCACTTCGAAGTCGGCTATGACCCCGTCCTTCATCGGCCGAATGGCGGCGATGTTGCCCGGAGTCTTGCCGAGCATCTCCTTGGCTTCCCGGCCCACGGCCAGAACCCTGCTGCCGCGGGCGTCCTGGCGAACGGCGACCACCGACGGCTCCCGCAGGACGATGCCCTTGCCCTTGACATATAACACCGTGTTTGCAGTTCCAAGATCAATGGCCAGATCGTTGGACATCCAGCCGAACAAAAAATTAAACGGAGAAAACATTCCGATGCACCCAGAAAAAGTTCAGAAAATTGTCCAATTAACCGGCGCAGACGCTTTTTTTGCATCCGCCGGAGTCAAATGTATTATATTAGCTGTTTTACAATGAATTGGCAATGCATTGTATCCGCGGCCAACAAAAAAAACCATGAATATACTTGACAGGGCCGCATCAGGAGTGGTATCTGGAAACCTGTCAAATTACGGGGCTATAGCTCAGCTGGGAGAGCGCTTGAATGGCATTCAAGAGGTCACCGGTTCGATCCCGGTTAGCTCCACCAGGAAAGGTAAAGGGTTGCGGAGGAACTTCGCAGCCCTTTTTTATTGGGCCCGAGGGGAAACCGGAAGTCAAGCCGGATGGAGACTGCTCCCCGGGCTTTCCTTCACAGACTTAAGCATCGTAGTTTCCCATGAAAATGCCGACAACCTTCCGGGCCCTCGGCTACCGGAATTTCCGCTACCTGTGGCTGGGCCAGCTCGCCCATTCGGCCGCCATGTGGATGGAGCAGGTGGTGCGTCCCCTGCTGATCCTGGAGCTGACCGGCTCCCCCCTCCAGGTCGGCCTGGTGGTGGCGGTGAGGATGGCGCCCCAGCTCCTCTTCGGCCTGCTTGCCGGGGTGGCGGCCGACCGGTACGACAAGCGGCGGATCCTGCTGATCAGCCAGCCCGTCACCCTGGTCATGAACTTCCTGCTGGCCGTCCTTCTGCTCTCCGGGACAATCGCCGTCTGGCACGTCTTTGTCACGGCCTTTGTCACCGGCGGGTCCATGGCCTTCAACCAGCCGACCAGGCAGTCGCTGATCCCCCGCATCGTGCCCATGGAGATCATGCTCAACGCCGTATCCCTGAACACCGCCGCCATGAACCTCATGCGCGTCCTGGGCGCCGGCCTGGCCGGCGTGCTGCTCATCTTTCTCGACTACGGGCAGATCTACCTGCTCAACGCCCTGCTCTTCGTGTACGTCACCTGGACCACGGCCAGGATCACCCTGACGACGGACACCCCTTCGCCCGATCCGGCCGGGGAGCAGGAAACAACAGCAAGGACGTCCATCCTCCAGGACCTGCTGGAGGGATTCCGCTACATGACGGCCAACCGCGGCCTGCTCTACCTGGCGGCCATGGCCCTGGTCATTTTCGTCATCGGCATGCCCTACCAGCAGGTGTTCGTGCCGTTGCTGGCCTTGAACGTCCTGGAGATCGGCCGTTCCGGCGCCGGCTGGATGCTGGCCCTGGTCGGCATCGGCTCCCTCGTCGGCTCCCTGACCCTGGCCTCGATCCGGCAGCTGCGCCGGCGCGGCCTGGTCCTGATGGTTTTTCTGGTGGTCTTCGGCCTGGCCCTGCTGCTTCTTTCCCGGAGCCGTTCCTTCCCCCTTTCCGCCGTTGCCCTGATCATCGCCGGCTGCATGACCACCGCCTACCATTCCCTGAACATCTCCCTGCTGCTCGAACAGACATCGATGAAATTCCAGGGGCGGGTCATGAGCCTGATGAGCCTGGACCGGGGCCTTGTCTCGGTCGGTGCGGTCATTTCCGGGGCCCTGGCCGAAACCCTGGGCCCCCAGTTCGGCCTGGCGGTGGTCGCCCTGGCCTGCATAGTCGTCCACCCTCCTGATCTGCTTCTTCAGCCCGACGCTCCGGAAAATGAACTGACCACGGCAGAAACACCCTGCTCCATATTAAAGGTCCTTGGATTTATTCACTTTGTTTTGCCTTCTGAAAGTGCTACAGTGAAAGAGAATTCACCCTTTGTTCAATCGTTTATTCTCCCTGATAATCACAGGAGCTGAAAGAGAAAACCCGTTGGGTAACCCTGGAAAGCTGAAATAATTATGCCTTGCGAACAGCACGCCCGGAAAAAGATTGATCAGCTCTTGGAGCAGGCAGGCTGGCAGGTTCAGGATGTCAGAAATGCCGACATCCGTGCAGGCAAAGGCGTTGCCCTCCGCGAATTCCCCCTCCCCGGTCACGGCTTTGCCGACTACCTCCTCTATGTAAACGGCAGGGCTGCCGGCGTCATAGAAGCGAAGAAGACCGGCACCACCCTCACCGGCGTCGAGATCCAGGCCGACAAGTATTCCAGGGGGCTGCCGGAAAGCCTGCCGGCCTGGACCAGGCCCCTCCCCTTCTGCTACCAGTCCACCGGCGCCATTACCCGCTTCACCAACAACCTTGACCCGGAACCCCGCTCCAGGCAGGTATTCGCCTTTCACCGGCCGGAATACTTTGCCGGGGAGATCGAGGCCTCATGCACCGAATCAGCCGGTGATCCTGGCGGCCCCTATTTCCATGCGGCCTCCACCCTGCGCGGCCGCCTCAGGAACATGCCACTCCTCATCGAGGAGGGCCTGTGGCCCGCCCAGATCCAGGCGATCAGAAACCTCGAGCAGTCCCTGGCCGCCAACCGGCCCCGCGCTCTCATCCAGATGGCAACCGGCAGCGGCAAGACCTTCACCGCCATCAATTTCATTTACCGGCTCATCAAGTTCGGCGGCGCCCGCCGCATCCTTTTCCTGGTGGATCGCGGCAATCTGGGCAGACAGACATGCAAGGAATTTCAGCAGTTCGTTTCACCCTACAACAACTTCAAGTTCCACGAGGAATACATTGTCCAGCGCCTGACCTCCAATACCCTGGACACCACGGCCCGGGTCTCGATCTGCACCATCCAGCGCCTCTATTCCATGCTCAGGGGGCAGGAGCTCGCCGAGGAAGACGAGGAACAGTCCATCCAGGGGCTCGCCCCGGTCTACAGGGAGATACCGCCCCTGGAATACAACCCGGCCATTCCCATCGAGACCTTTGATTTTATTATCACCGACGAGTGCCACCGCTCCATCTACAACCTCTGGCGGCAGGTCCTGGATTATTTCGACGCCTTTCTGATCGGCCTCACCGCCACTCCCTCCAAGCAGACCTTCGGCTTCTTCAACCGGAACCTGGTGATGGAATACGACCACGAACGCGCGGTGGCCGACGGGGTCAACGTCAATTACGATGTCTACCGGATCAAGACCGCCATCACGGAGAAAGGATCGAAGGTTGAAGCCGGCTACTATATCGACCGGCGCGACCGGGAAACCAGGACGGTCCGCTGGGAGAAGCTGGACGAGGATTTCGAATACGATCCCAACCAGTTGGACCGGGAGGTGGTGGCCATGGACCAGATCCGGACCATCATCCGCACGTTTAAAGAAAAAGTCCTCACCGAGATCTATCCCAACCGGCAGCATGTGCCCAAGACCCTGATCTTTGCCAAGGACGACAGCCACGCCGAGGACATTGTCAAAATCGTGCGGGAGGAATTCGGCAAGGGCAATGACTTTGCCTGGAAGATCACCTACAAGACTTCCGGCGCCAATCCGGAAGACCTGATCGCCTCCTTCCGCAACAGTTACAATCCGCGCATCGCGGTCACCGTGGACATGATCGCCACCGGCACCGACATCAAGCCGCTGGAGATCGTCATGTTCATGCGGGCGGTGAAATCCCGACCCTTTTTCGAGCAGATGAAAGGCCGGGGCGTGCGGATCATCAACGAGAACGACCTGCAGGCGGTCACCCCGGACGCGGCAGGCAAGGACCATTTCATCATTGTCGACTGCGTGGGCGTCTACGAACTGGACAAAACCGACTCCCGGCCCATGGAGCACAAGCCCTCCGTCAGCCTGGAAAAGCTCATGCAGGCCGTGGCCCTCGGCAATACCGAGCCGGACGTGATCTCGTCCATTGCCGGCCGCCTGGCCAGGATAGCCCGCCGCACCAGCGCCGAAGACGAACAAAAGGTCAAAGCCCTGACATACGGCAAATCCATTGCCCGGTTGACCGGCGACCTGGTCACCGCCCTCAAGCCCGACACGCATCTTGAACAGGCGAGACGTGACAATCCGGGCGGTGCGGAGCCGACCGCGGAACAGATCAGGCAGGCGGCGGCCAAGGTTATCCTTGAGGCCGTTAAGCCCCTGTATGATCCCAGGTTGCGGGAACTGATCCTGGAGATCAAGAAAAAGAACGAGCAGACCATCGACACCATAAGCATCGACCGGGTGCTGGTGGCCGGGTTCTCCGCCGAGGCCCGGGAAAAGGCCAGAGGCCTGGTCGAATCCTTCGAGCAGTACATCAGGGACAACCGGGACGAAATCATCGCCCTGCAGATTCTCTACGCCACGCCGTACAAGGCCCGGCTGCGCTTTGAAGACATCAGGGACCTTGCCGGCCGGATCGAAAAACCGCCGCACCATTTCCGGGTGGACAACCTGTGGAACGCCTATGCCGCCCTGGAAGCATCAAAAGTCAAGGGCGTCAATGCCCCGCACATCCTCACCGACCTGGTTTCGCTGATTCGCTTTGCCATGCATCAGGAGAACGAGCTGGTGCCGTTCCCGGAAAAGGTCGAGGCCAACTTCAGGTCCTGGCTCTCCCGGCAGGAATCATCCTCCAGGATGTTTACCGATGAGCAGCGCCAGTGGCTGGTGATGATCCGTGACCATATTGCCGCCAACCTCGGCATTGAGACGGCGGATTTCGACTATGCTCCTTTTGCCCAGGAGGGCGGGCTGGGCAAAGTCTATCAGCTCTTTGGCGATGAGTTGAATGGGATTTTGGAAGCATTGAACGAGGCTTTGGCGGCATAGCATGAAAAAGTCCGGCAGATACAAAACCGATGGATTGGTCGAGGATCAAATTACCAACCCATAGAAAAAATTTTCAGCGATGTGATTTTGCTGACTTTGCGTTCTTATGAGAATAAGTGACAGCTTTCTCGACTTCTGTGATGACCTTCTTCTTAGCTACCGGACACCCTCAATGGCCGAGGATGAAGACACAGTAGCCCACAGGCCTTGTGCTCGCTTGGCAGGATCTTGCAGATAAGGATTTGTATCTTTCAGGCTTTTTGTTTGCATAATATAAACATAACACAAAAAAGATGATAAGACACTTGAAACATGGGAATGGATCTTGCTTCAATCAGAGCCCCATGAATAATATTTAAGTCGACAAAAATTGCTTATTTTGCTAAAAAGTGCACTGTGTACAGTATATTTTTTGGAAAAACAATGTAAAACAGGGTTCAGGTGAAAGATTTTTTTGACAGGGCTGAAATCGTCTCCGTGCTCAACGGATTCAATCCCTGGTGGGGCGGCAAATCAGTCTCAACCCCTGATTTTAAGCGATTGGCATACGGAACCTGCCGCACCCTGTTGCAGGTAAGTTCCTTGCGGCGAGCAATTTTGTTGTCCGGCCCAAGGCGGGTGGGAAAAACCACCTTGCTGCAGCAACTGGCGGCGAGGTTCATCGCCGAGGATGCAAATCCCAAAAGCATCCTTTACCTGAGTCTTGACCATCCCTTGCTCAAACTTGTGTCTTTGCGTGATATCCTGCGCATCTATCATGAAACCGTTCATCCGGAAACAGAAAAAGCCATACTGCTGTTAGACGAAATACAATACTCCGGAGAGTGGGAAATCGAAGTAAAACTCCTGATAGATCACCAACCTCAGTATCGAATCCTGGCGACCGGCTCAGCCAGTGTCGTGCATAAAGACAAACTGGCGGAGAGCGGGGTGGGCAGATGGATCACCGTGCCGATTCCGACCCTTTCCTTCTATGAGTTTATCCACATCCGGGGAGAAGAGGCTCCGGTTTTTGCGGAAAACTTGAAATTAACCGATCTTTTTAAACTCCGGGAGATGGAGTTGCGCCAGCTCGCCATGCAACTCCGGCCGCTGTTGCTGTTTTTCCAGCATTATCTTCTGGTGGGAGGCTTCCCGGAGACTGCCGGACAAAAAGATACAGCCTTTTGCCAAAGACTATTGCGGGAAGATGTGGTCGAACGTGTTCTGAAACGGGACATGACCGCCCTGTTCGGGGTGAGGAATATCAACGATCTTGAAAAGCTTTTTATCTATCTCTGCCTGCATACCGGTGGAATTCTCGCGCATAAGACCGCAGCCACGGCCCTGGAGACTCCGACTGCCACAGTGGCCAACCACCTTGCCCTTCTGGAGCAGGCCAACCTGATTTACCGTTTGCCTCCGGCACGGCTTGGCGGCAAAAAAGTGCTCAAGGCCCGGCATAAATATTATCTGGTGGATGCCGCTTTACGCAATGCCGTTTTACTGCGGGGTGAAGAGGTGTTCCTTAATCCTGAAGAAATGGGATTGATAGTCGAAACCACCGTTCTCAGGCACCTGTATGCCTATTATTACCGTGATACTCCTGAGTTATGTTATTGGCGCGACGCAGTGAGCGGCATGGAAGTGGATATCATCGTCAAAAGTCCGGCCTACCACCTGCCGTTTGAGGTGAAGTATAAAGAAAAAGCACCGTTGGACCGCAAGAGCGGCCTGGCGATGTATAGTCAGGCGGAGAACCTGGACAGGGCATTTCTGGTCACCAAGTCGGAAGATGATTTTGGTGTGACCCGATTGCCGGGTATTGAAACCGTTTTTTTAAAAGTTCCGGCCCATATTCTTTGTTACCTGTTGGGGCAGGCGGAAAGGATTTTATGGAAATGATCCGCGATCATATTGCCGCCAATCTCGGTATTGAGACCGATGATTTTGATTATGCGCCATTCTCGCAGCAAGGCGGAGTGGGGAAAGTACATCAGCTTTTGGGCGCGGAGCTGCATGTGATCACTGATGAATTGAATAAGGCGCTGGCGGCTTAAGATGCAGAGTGAACACGGGGAAATAGTCATATTCCAGACTGATGACGGCGAAAGTTCACTGCAAGTTCATCTTGAGGAAGAAAGTGTCTGGCTGAGTCAGAGACAGATGGCGGATCTGTTTGCCAAGGATGTCCGCACCGTCAATGAGCATATCAAAAATGTGTATGCTGAAGGCGAGCTGAAACCCGGACCAACTATCCGGAAATTCCGGATAGTTCTGCTGGCAGGTGGTTCATTATAAAGGTCGGGGAAAAATCAGGAGTTTATAAAGCAAGCCTCGATATGGGGGATATTGGCGATGAAACCCTACAAGCCGGATGGCCGATGTTGCCGATCTCACATGTTGCCGACGTCAATCCGCGCGTCAACAAATCCTCCATTTCGGACGATCTTCCTGTTTCTTTTGTCCCGATGCCGGCGGTTGGTGCTGGAGATGGTTTGATTCACGTAGAAGAAACACGCTTGGCCGGTGAAGTCAAAAAAGGCTTTACGGCATTTCAGGAAGGCGATGTGCTGTTTGCCAAAATCACGCCTTGCATGGAAAACGGCAAGATGGCAGTTGTCCCTAAGCTTCTGAATGGCTATGGCTTCGGATCAACTGAGTTCCATGTACTCCGTCCAAAGGCAGGAATAGATGCGAAATATCTCTACTTCTATGTCTCCAGCCAGAGTTTTCGTGCCGAGGTGTTGTTTCCAGCAGTAATTCACCGGCAAATCTCAGGATTATTTCGCAGTTGCGCCAGGCATAATTCCGGGATTATT
>OMKS01001801.1_pt1 | contig 18558 bp, 12 predicted proteins | sample 1674721 | NCBI WGS metagenome assembly OMKS01 (sample SAMN06264996, study PRJEB25208) | sediment metagenome | isolation source: hot spring sediment | place: USA: California | collected 2014-09-02
TACGACCAGTTGTAATCCATGCTGAAAATCAATTTCCGGCTCATATCCTAAAAATTGTCTTATTTTACCAATATTAGAAAGTGAATGTTTCACATCCCCAGGTCTGGGATTTAAGGGACGTGAATTAAATTACTGCCCCTTTTCAGTTTTCTTAACTCAAATAAAATCAAGGTCATTCAATCGATCAGATGGTAATTTATATAATTCACTGTCCTAAATATTGTGGTTTTATTTCTTTTTTCAGATTTTTATTTATCGCCTTTACTAAATCGTTAATCGTAACTCTTTTCCCGATCGCGGCATTGAAAACCTCTCCGGAAAATTCACCAGCATCATTATGACACGCCAATAAATTAGCCTGCACCACATTGCTCGCAAAGTCCGCCTAAAATATGGCGGATAAATTCCATCGCGTGACTGTTCGCCATCACCAAAAACAAGTGGTGATTCTCCACTTTTCATTATTCTGATAAACTTTGCTATGACTGCTGAATATTGCGATTTAAGATTCTGCCAGGGAATTAAACGTAACCAATCACAGGGTGCAAATTTGTATCACTCATTAGCGCACAAAAACGGAACAGGTCACAAAAAAATAATTTTTATATTTTTTTTCTGTGGGATTTCATATCCGTGGGAGAAAATTTGTTATATTTTTATTACCCTGTGATCGATTACAATTTTTACCTCAACCTGCCTGTTGACTTGCAGCAAAGATGAAAAACCTGAAATTACCGGATGTAACACGATCAAGTATAAGGGCAAGACCTACAGCAACGTTGGCTGCGCACCGGGAATTCGATCTTTTACTATCGAGTATGGTGACGGCGCCTGTTTCCGGGTCCAATGTTCCGGTGGATGTATTTCGTCAGTTAAGCTTTGCAGCGGTAGCAAAAGTTTGAACAAGACTATTGTTGGACCCGATGAGAAATAAAAAAATTTTATCATCGAACTGTATTTTGGTAATTTTTTATTGCAACTAAATATAGCATGGTAGTGGCGACTTCAGTCGCTTTTTGGCAGTAAAAGAATGTCTGAAGTCATTACAACTGCCAGAAAAGACAAATTTTCTGTGAGTGAAAACCAATGAGAAAATCAATCCTTTTTTTCTGTCTTCTATTTATCATTTTTTTCGCCTGTCAGCGGTCTCAAAAGCAAGACCAACCAATCATGCTGGCGCAGCCTGAATTTGAGACCGATCTAAAGGCTGCACTTCAGGCGCAGGACACGCTCAAGGTGGTGGATTTGGTTAAAAATAATCGTTATCGGCTCAGCGCTGTATTTGAGACAACAGGAAACAGCTATTTTCAAAACATCATTGATGGTGATGGACATAAAGCAGACCTGCGCCAGACAGAGCTCGCCTGGCTGGCGAATTTGTTTCAAGGGTATTTTAATGACGATTATTTTATAAAACGTTTTCAGCAATTTCAGGGCTGGAGCTCTGCCCAAAAAGCAGAAAAATTAACCGCCGACTCTTTGAAGGAACAAGCATATCAATTTTATGAGCAAAAAGATTATAAGGCTTCAGAAACGTTGAATCAACAGGCATTATTAATTTATCTTAAACTCGGTGACCGTACGAATCAGGCGTTGGTTTTAAATGGACTGGGACTTTGTTGTCTGAACCGGCGCCAGTTTGATGAGGCGTTGAATTACCTGACCCAGGCGCTGGACCTGAACCGGCAGCTTGGTTTGAAACAAAACATTGTGGTAAATTTGAATGGTATTGCCAATGTCTATCAGAGACAAAGAAAATTTGCTGAGGCGCTGGACTATTTTCAGCAGTCGCTGGAACTGGCACGTGAGATTGGAGATGAAGTAAGCGCCGGATTTCGATTGAGCAACATCGGCGACACCTATCATCGCATGGACGATCAACAAAAAGCAAAGCAGTATCTGGAACAAGCTTTGGAAGTGGCAAAGCAGCATGAGGACAACGAGCTGAAGCGAACCGTATTTTTAAACCTTGGCGCTGTCCAGGCCGACCTGAGCGAATTTAGCCTCGCCATTGAGTATTGGGAGCAGGGATTGATTATCGCCGAGGAAATAGATCATCATGAAAGTCAGGGAAGTTTTCTGAGCAATCTGGGTATGGCATACCGCAATACTGGTAAATATGATGAAGCATTGGCAACATTGCGCAAAGCTTTAACATTAAATATTGATACCAAAAATCGATGGACTGAAGGCAATACTCTGCGGGAAATGGGCGTTAATCTTTATTTGAAAGGCGATCCGGATAGTGCACTGATTTACTGGAACCGATCGCTTTCTGTTTTTGAAGAATTAGCCGATACATCTTCAATGGGCTTGCTTACCGGTTACATGGGCATTTTTCATAAAAACACCGGACAGCCGCACCAGGCAATCGGTTATTTCAATCGTGCACTTGAGTTGAGCCGAAAGATCGGCAACGACCGGGAAGCTTCTAACATTATGACCAATATGGGAAATGTTTACAACGATGTGCTGGCGGACTATGAAAAAGCCGCCCAATTGTTTCGACAGGCATTGGAAATTAAACAAAGATTGGGGGAGACTCATTTTGCCGGGGTAATTCTTGGAAATTTAGGACTGTGTTATAAAAATCAGGGCGATTACCAGAACGCATTGGAACATTTTTTTAAATCATTAAAGATTGCTCGCGATACCAAAAACAAATCCAGCGAAGGCGTCATGCTTTCTCATATTGGCGATATTTATCAGGATGTCGGCTTGAACAAGGAAGCCAACGATAATTATTATCAAGCCTTTTCGATTTTTCATACGACCAAAGAAATCAAGCCGCAGATCGAACTGCTGATCAATCTGGGTTCAAATTATCTCAATTTGGAACAAGCCGATTCAGCGATAACCAGTTATCAAAAAGCATTACAGATGGCAAAAAAGATTGACCATAAAAACTTTGAGGCAACCTGTTATTATTATCTGGGCAATGCTTACAAAGAATTGGGGGAAAGTAAAAAAGCACTGGCTTACTTTGATCAAGCACAACAATTGATTCAGCAGACAAAAGTTGTAAATCTTCAAGCAAAACTGTTCAACGGGCAGGGTGAAGTCGATTTTACCAATGCATCTTATCAAAACGCTTTCCATAATTTTGAGAATGGCGCTAAAATCGGGGAGAAAATTTATTCCCCTGAAATAATCTGGCGGGCTTACTATGGTATGGGAAGGGCAAAAGAAAAATTAGCCCAGTGGGATAAAGCCGAAAAATATTATCAACAAGCCATCGAATCCATTGAGGCGATGCGGGCAAACATCAGAGCCATGACGCTTAAAGAGACATTTTTAAATGATAAAATTGAAGTCTATCAGGCCATGGTCAGAACATTGCTTAAAATGGGGCGCGAAGAGGACGCTTATCATTATCTCGAACGTTCAAAAGCCAGGACATTTTTAGATATCCTCTCGACATCTCATTTCAATTTTGCGCAAGGGATCGATAGCTTGCTGCTTCATCGAAAAAAAGATCTGGAGCTAAGAATCTATCAAACGCAAGAAGCGTTGGTGCAGCTTTACACAAGCTCACCTCAACATGAACCGACTGAACAACAGATTGCCACAGCGGACAGTTTGGAAAAATTAAAGGGAGAGCAGCGTCGGGTTTTGAATGAGATCGAAGTTAAATATCCGCGATATTCGGATTTGTTGGGCGCGCAGCAGCCGTTAACATTACGCCAGGTACAACAAAAGGTGGTTAAGCCTGAAACAGCGCTGATTGAATATTTAGTCGGTGAAGAAACGACTTGGGTGTGGGTGATTGAAAATAATTCTTCAACTGTAATCGATCTCAATATCAAACGTTCTCATCTGGAGGCGTTGGTCTTGCAGTTACTCAAACCCTTTCGCGACGCCAGGTCTGGTAAAATTAAAAATCTGGCGGATATTCATTACGATATCCAGGTCTCAAATGAATTATACCAGAGTATTTTTAAGCCGCTGGAAAGTTGTTTGGGAACACTCCAGCGACTGATAATAATACCAGATGATGTGTTGTGCTATGTTCCTTTTGAAGCACTGGTAACCGAGATTGAAACGGTACAGGCTTTGGACAAGAACGTCCTGTTTTCGCGCTATCAAAAACTGAATTATTTAATCGAACGCTTCATTATCAGCTATGCGCATTCGGCCAGTGTTTTGGAACCGGGTTTGCATAAAACTAAAATGGATAAAGACAAACCAAGTTTGCTGGCGTTTGGCAATCCGGATTTTGGTGGCAGCGAAAAAATAGTTTCCCAGTTCAATTTAGATCAGATTCAAACAGGAATTACTTCATCCATGCGTTCCCATGACGGACTTATTTTCGCGCCATTGCCCCAGTCTGAAGTTGAAATCAAATCCATTGCGGAAATTATTGCCCCTTCTGTTTATTTCCTAAATCAAGACGCCAAAGAAGGGACCTTCAAGCAAATGGCTGCTGATTATCCGATCATTCATCTTGCCACCCATTGCATTACTGAAGAACAACAGCCGATGTTTTCACGAATCATCTTTGCCCAGGATAATGATCCGGCTGAAGATGGTTTCTTGCATACGCATGAAGTTTTTAATCTTAAGCTTCAGGCTGATTTGGTCACCTTAAGTGCTTGCGAAACCGGATTGGGCAAGCTGAGTCGCGGCGAAGGGTTGATCGGATTGACTCGCGCTTTTATGTATGCCGGCACACCGTCGGTATTGGTAAGCTTATGGAGTGTGTCGGAGACAACCGCAGAGTTGATGAAATATTTTTATTCAAATTTGAGTGCGGGAATGTCAAAAGCTGAAGCTTTGCAACAGGCAAAAATCAAACTATTAAAATCGGAAAGCCAATTTGGTGACGACGTCAGATTTTCTTTTGCCAATCCATTTTTTTGGGCGCCTTTTATATTGTTCGGAACGATCGAGCCAATGTGTCGTTAAAAGATCGCTGAAACTTCCCAATCAGATCAATTCCAAGATCTTTATCGAAACTATTTTCCCTTTATTTTTTCTCGGCGACAAAAGTTCCAAAGTTGATGATACCTGGAAATCCAGCATACTCCCATTTTCCCATCAATTTTTGATCGTCATAGGGACAGGTTAAAAAAACATTATTGTCAACATAGCCTGGATTCAAATTCAGAAAAAGCTGATTATTTTCAAGATTACCTTTCAGGCTGCCTGAGCCAACTTGAGGCCCAATATTTTTGGGGTCGCCGATTTTATCCAGTTGCCATTCACCTGAAATTGTGGCGCTATCATCAAAAATGATTTTAATCCAGCCGGTAACGATTTCTACTCCTGTGGAATCAAACCCAGAATGGGCGTAAGCTCCACCAGGGATTTTTAAACCGTTGATGGAATTGCCTTTATCACAGAAATAAAATGAGAGCGAGATTATGATTATCAGCCCAAAAATTGATATTTGTTTCATTATTTGGCTCGTACCTTAAAATTATTTTCCAGATGATAAGATAACGACTGATTTTTGGAGAGTGGATCGTCGTGAGTTGTAAATTTCTATAATTTTCTAATTGAACTTTTTAAAAACTACTCAAAGTTCATTAATCTGCAAACACCATCTCAAAATTGCTATAGTTTGGCAAATTGTTAATATCACAATATATATAGCAATTCATCTTTTAATTACAATTAAATATAAGCAGGTAGTAACGACTTCAGTCGTATTTTTGAAGCAAAAGAATGACTAAAGTCATTACGTAACAGTTCACCTGTCATTCCGGCTGGAGCGAAGCGGAATGCCGGAATCTCAATAATAGAACTTTTAGATATTAATTTGCACATATATTCAGGAGATTCCGGCTAAAAACATGCCGGAATGACATTATTAGTTAAGAGTGCTGAACTATTACGTCATTACTACGAGATAAAATGCCAAACTATAGTAAAATTGTCAATCCTCAGTTGGGTTAACAATCTTGCCGATAAACAAAATTGTCCCCGAATGATTCTCACGAATGGCAACGATAAACGGCCGATCAACCTGCATTATAAAGCCTGATATTGACGTCATGCTGATAACAACCGAAGTGACCGCAGCAGCTTCAGTCCCCTCCTCATTGACTTCAACAAAAGTTTTGTGATTGACTTCACTGATAAACAAGCCCCCTGGCTTATACATCCGAGTGAAATCAGCCTCATCAGAAAATGCAACGCCCATGCCCAGAGCGATCAAGACATCATTCATTTTTAATTTATAGGAAAGTTTAAATCGTGGTAGAAAAATCGCACCACTCTGCTTTTGAAAAAGAGAAATCCATTGATTCCAATTATTTTGATCGAATTCCATGATCAACGAGTCGATGTTGACAGACGGTTTTGGCAAAAGCAGCACCATACTAAAAAGCTCATCGCCATACGGTAAGTCAATGGCTTGAAAGTTTTCGTTCGCAAAGTATTGGAATTCTCCTGACTGTACCATCATTTTGCAGGGAATCTGGGAATTATCTGGCAGAGTAAAAAGCGCATCAGATGTTTGTTTTTCATCAAACTGATATTTCCAGATGCCTTTAAAGTAAATGGCGTTGATCAAGAACATCACATCGTTACGATTGATTTTTTCAACAATCTCCTTAATTTTGCCGTTGGTCTGTTCATCTACCCAGGCATTGATGATATTTTTTGCGTTGGGACTATTGAAATCCAAACTTGAAACCAGGGCATCAAAATATTTTTTATTCTGATCAATAAATGACTGTTCAAAAATCATATCATCTCGATACCAGATCGAGTTGGCAATCTGGAATTTCACCTTCGGATCGAGGCTGACGAGCAATTCGATCAAGCTTTTATAATTTTCGTTAATCTGCTGATCCGATAAGCCGGCTAATTCCAGCGAATTTTGCATGGCCTCTTTGGTCGCTCCATTAGCGCCATTCAACGTCATGGCTAAAGCCATCGAAATGCTTAGCGCTGAAATAAAGATGTTGCCATTTTTTTCATGGTTATTGATCTCTTGAAAAACTTTCAGCCCGAAGCTGTTGTCTGCTTGGATCAACGCTTTTTCAACCGAAGTCAGAGCTCGCACTTCTCTGTTCCCTGGCTCGGTTGGGCTGTTAGAGCATGTTGTCATCGCAAAAGTTAGAGCCAGAATTGTGACAAAATAAATTATTTTTTTCATGATTTCTCGCCTCCTGATTATTGTAGGACAATATTGCGCTACGAGTTAGAGCCAGAAAATAGGAGATCAACTTTTACATCAGTTCATTTAATTCGGCGAGGATTTAAACGGCAACATCAAATTCAACCCCACATTCACCTCGCTATCTGCAATCCCTTTGGCTGAGCTTAAATATTTCACACCTGTATCTAATGAAAGCCAACGGGCAATAAAAAAACGCACCCCGATAATCGCCCGCCAGGTTCGTTTGATCTGCACTTGTTTGCTCACGATATCATAATCAATCAGCGGAATCGCCTGTAATTCGCCCATCAATTGCGTATCATTATTTGCCGCAATCGAAACATTCCCAAAAGGAGCGATTAGATTTTTCTGCATCTCAGGGATTTTGTGGTAAACTTCTCGATTCAAATTTTGATCATAAATCCATTGATAGGCATTTCGAACTCGGACATCGGTCAGCGTAACCCCGCCGTTGATACTTAAAAAGTCAAAGTCCTTTCCAATAATACCATAAAGTGTAGTGAAGCGATTATCCATATTCATCCTGGCAAGATTGCTAAAATCGTACGACACTTGAGTTTTTTCTGTGAGGCGAGAACTCTCATCAACACTGGATTGCCATGGCGTTGAATGTATTTGCAAGGCAATATTTGGAACAAACCAATAGTTTGAGAACAGTTCAGGAACCAGTCCCATTTTGAAAATCGAAGTCGGTAGATTGCCCTGCTGTCCTGTTAACTCATTCATAAAACTGGATCGGGTCAATTCCACTTCAGCCACGCCGCCCAAACCGATTGCCAGCCTCCCTAACACGCCCGAGTTTTCTTCGATCCCAAACGAGCTTCCCATACTGACCATCACTTCCATGGATTTCAAAACTCGACCGATGGGTGTGCTGAAATTTTTAGTCGGCGCTGAAGCGTATTTGATTCTGCTCAGAATTGCTTTATTAATCTTTTGTTCTATTTCTTGATGCTGCGCCCAGGCAATTTGGAAAAACATCATGCTGAGAATTAATAAGAAAAAAGAGATAGTTTTAAATTTTTTGAACTCGCTCATTTCTCGTTCCTCCCATTTTATTTCCAACCATTTGAAACAATCCATCACAGCAGACTTATATTTTAGCTTGTTTGGCCGTAAAAGAAGCCAACGGATAAATTTTCTAATTTTTCATCAGTTGAGGTGTTTCTATCGGTTGGACATTATCATTTAGTTTGAACCAAAAGTCATGTACTTCAAATATAAAGAATGCAATATACATGCCATTCTTATTTTCGATTTTGGAATTTAGATTTCGGAATTATGCCAAATCCGATTAATCGAAATCGTTTACTATCATTCGATATTTACAGTCAAAATTTTTTCGTCTGAGATGAGAGGAGTTCAATTTCAAGAGCTATCACTATCAAAAATTTGAGACAACACTCAAAAATTTGATACTAATTCCTGATTGTTTTTAATTCGTTAAATTAGCGTCATTAGCAGCCTGAAACCGATATTCAAATGAAAAAGACAACAATGTTTTCTGATAATATCTGCTAGGGACGGGAGATTCATTATTGTACCATGAGTAGCGGAGTATCAGACTGAGCTTGTCGGTGATTTCAGTAGAAAGGTCGGTGATAAAGAAGTTGCTAATTTCTCTCTCTGTGTCGAATTCCGTCACGATGATCTTGTTCAGCGCCTCATCGTATTTCTTTCGCTGCAATCCCAGGTAAATTCGAAACAATAGCCTTTTGTTGAGCAGATAGACCAGTGACATCGTCAGCCGATGCTCCCCAAATGAAAAGCCATAGCTGTTCGATAAATTTCTGGAGAATTGATATGCGAAATGACTTAAAACTTTTTTCTGCAGGGAGCCCTGGATTGAAAAATAGTAATGATTATCCTGTTGTCGAAAATCCAGATAATCGATATAAGTATCCTGGGATTTGGGAGAAATCGCATTGCGCTGGAAATTGATTAGACGATAGCCGGACTTCAACTGACCTGTTAAAGGCGGCGCCAGTCGTTTCACCAGCGCCAGATAAAAGTGATGGGTATGGAAATTGAACCGGTTGTAATTCAAATAATTCAAGCCTTCATTTTCATAAGCGGTTGTGATTTGAAATGGCTGAATATTAAAACTGAAAAATAGCTCGGAACTTTTTAGAAAATAATGCCAGTCATAACCGCTGAAATATTTCTGCCGACCCCACAGCCTGGTACCGAAACGCACTTTCGGAAAAAGCTGATAAATGAAAGCGCCGCTTACATCATGAGTCATTTTATGTTCGCCAGAAGTCTGAAAATAGTATTGAAAGCCGCCATGATAGTGAAGGTAGATCAGGTAGGACTGGCTCGTTAGTTTCGCCTGACTTTCCAGAATGAATTTTGATAGTCCATCAGTTTTTTGATTGATTCGGGTCTCTTCCACATTGCTGTCGTAGTCCACGCCAAATTGGAGACGGTTTTTCCAGCGCCAGTTGTTATCTGAGTTTTGTGCAATGGAGAGGCTGGCTTGAAGGAAGAAAATAATATAAATTAATGTTACCGTCAACTGCGAGGTGATAGTCTCGTTTTGGTGATCAGTTTTTATTTTCATCCTGCCGCTTCTTTTCTGCTGCTTGATAGAATTGATCGGCAACGGTACCCAAGCTGTCTGCTGACTGAGTTAGCTTTATTTTCATCTGCTGCAAATTTCTGATGTAGCTTTCCAGGTCGATATTCGAGATGCCACTTACATCGGTTTTCAACAACATATTGTCAACCACATCGAATGAGCTGCTCGACTGAGCCCTGGCTTTATCTGTTTTTGACAATTCTGCATTATAGTTGGCGCCTTTGAGCTGAGATTGCGGTAAAAATTTCTCGATAGGCTGGTCCATCAAATAGGTGTCAGCAATCAGCTCATTCATTCGGTTGCGCAATTTCAATTCTTTCTGAAGCTCATTTACCCGTTTATGCACTAGCTTGATCTGCTTTCGGGCTTTATCCGCTTGATCTTGCAAAAAATCCGCCTTTTGTTTGACAATTTGATAGGAATCCGATTCCTCAATTTCAATTGGCTTGCTCAACTGGAGTTGGAATTGATTTTGTCTGATCTTTTTCAAATATTGGCTCCGCTCTGCATTCCATGCCGACAATTGCTGCAACTCTGTCTGGGTCAATTTATTCCCTTTTGCAGAACTAATTATTTCAGCGATTTGTTTATCGTACCATGATACCAATTCCCGAAGTAATGATTGAAGTTCTCGATTAAATTGCTTCATCTTTTGATTAACTTGATTGATATTCTGATTAAGCTCCTGGGACGATTTCAACAACTTCTCCAACCGTCTTCGTTGAAATAAATTCAAGCTCTGATTCGATTTGAGCTGTTGAATCGACACGGCCAGCGAATCGCTCTGGTGGATAAATTTTGTTTTTTCGATTTGCAGCGCTTCAATTCGCACTGAAAGCTGCTGCTCCTTTTGTCTAAGGAAATTGACATCTAACTGCTGTGAATACAACACAACGCTGTTTAACAACAGTATTCCAATTGTAATTGATTTAAGCATTTGCTCAACTCTTTGAAATTTTTTCCAATATATTAAGGCGGAAACAACCCAACTGATGAGAAAATTTTTTAAGTAATATCTGTTGTATTCTCATCGGGTGAATCAATAAAACAAATCATTCTACGGTGGCTTCTTTCTATCAGTTGGAGATTATTTTATGCTTATCCAATTTATAATACAGCAAACTGGTTTGAATGCCAAGCAATTTTGCCGCCTGCGATTTATTTCCGGCTGTTTCATTCATCGCCTTTTCGATCAACTGTTTTTCAACAGCCGCCAGCATTGCATTCAAATCCAGATGAAATCGGTCCAGCAAATCATTAGGCAACATTTCTGATCCTGCAGCCATCTGCAAAATTGGCAAATCCCAAACATCGATCACATCCTGATCGCTCAATACGATCATCCGCTCCAGAAGGTTTTCCAATTCTCGGACATTGCCAGGCCAGTGGTAGGATGTCAGTCGTTTCATAGCAGCTTCGGTGATCTGCTTGGCTGGCTTGTTCATCGCTGTTGTCAGCTTTTTAATGAAGTGATTCACCAGCAATGGAATATCTTGCTTTCGCTCTCGCAGCGGTGGCAGATAAATGGGAATTATATGTAACCTATAGAACAGATCTTCTCGAAACTTTCCTTGTTGAATCAAGTCGGATAAATTTTTATTTGTTGCCGCTAAAATTCTGACATCCACCTGAATCGTCTCCTCGCTGCCAACTCGCTCGAATTCCTTTTCCTGCAGCACCCGCAGCAGTTTCAATTGCATATTGGGAGAAACATCGCCGATCTCGTCCAGAAAAATGCTGCCCAGATGCGCCAATTCGAAGCGACCCTGCTTGCGTTTCACAGCGCCAGTAAACGCTCCTTTTTCATGACCGAATAGCTCCGATTCCAACAAACTATCAGCCAAAGCGCCGCAATTGATTCGAATGAAAGGCTTATTCTTTCGCGGGCTCAGCTTATGAATTGCCCTGGCGACCAATTCTTTGCCTGTCCCACTTTCGCCATAAATTAGAACCGAAGAATCGGTTTCCGCCACTTTCTGCATTGTGCGATATACGTTCTGCATGGCTTTGGTATTGCCAATGATCTCGCTGTAATTGAATTGCTGTTCCAGCTCATCTCGCAGATAAATGTTTTCCTCTGAGATTCGAGCCAGTTCTTTTCTCTCCTGAATTCGTTCCAGAAGACGTTCAATTTTCAATTTGAATTCGTCATGCGAAAACGGTTTGGTGATGAAATCTATTGCGCCCAACTTCATCGCTTCCACAGCCAGTTCTATCGTCCCATAAGCCGTAATAATCATCACTTCGATTGGTGGATAGCTTTTTTTGATCTGTCTCAGAAGCTCCAATCCATTAATGCCCTCCATTTTGTAATCGGTCACCACCAGATCAAAAGATTTTTTCGCCATCAGTTTCAAACCATCAACGCCATTGCTGGCGCTTTGACACTCATGTTTCATCTTCCCGACAATCGCTGCCATCCCCTCCCGCATGGTATCATTGTCTTCGATGATTAATATCTTTGCCAAATTTGTCTCCATTTCTATAGCCACCTCAAACTAAGTTTCTGGCACAAACATGGTTTGTCATGTTGCTGCTAAGCATGTTTCGCAAACTCTATAATAAAATGAGCTCCCTGTCCCTTTTGTTCAATCCAATAAATATTTCCCCCATTCTCGACTATCAAATTTTTGATAATAGCCAGACCAAGCCCCATTCCTTTTTCTCGGGTGGTGAAGAACGGTTGAAAGATTTTATCAGCTAATTCAGCGGGAATGCCGTGACCGGTATCCGAATATGAAATTTTAACAACCTCTTTTTGTGAATTAATATTAACAAAAATCATTCCACCATCTGGCATAGCTTCGATAGAGTTTTTCAGCAGGTTCAAAAATACCTGTTTCAAATGCTGGGGATTGACGAACACAAAAATTCCGTCGGATTCTTGATTGAATTTTAATTCGATGTTTTTCAATTCTCCTGCCATTAATCCAATCGTCTCGTTCCAGGTATTTCGAATATCACACTTCATTCGATTGGCTGGAATAGGTCGGGCGTAATCAAGAAAATTCTGGGTAATCGTCTTTAAATTCAGCACCTCTTTTAAAATTTTTTGGGCGTAATTTTTTAAGTCGTTTTCTTCAATTTCACTGGCAAGCAAACCAGCAAATAACTCAATTCCTCCCAAAGGATTTCGTATTTCATGCGCCACACCTGCCAACATTGCCTGCTGCTGCTTATCACGTTGCAGGATGTTTTGCCGCATTTGTTCCATGGTTCGGGCTAAAAAACCGACCTCATCCCTTCCGAATTCAGGAATCTGTTGATTAAGATTGCCCCCACTAATTGCTGCCGAAGCCGTTTCTAATCGTTTCAGGGGAATGGTAATCCGATTGGCGAAAATGCTTCCGATAATAATTCCGCCCAAGATGACCAATAGACCGATCCATATCAAATTTTGCTGAATCGATTTCACCACATGTAACATCTCTGCACTGCCTTCCACAGCAATTCCTGCAACCACCTTTCCATTCGATTTGATCGGTGCAAATCCGGTTTTATATAAATTCCCATCGATTCCTTGAAATAAAATCGAACTGGCAGTAGCTCCACTGAAAACTGTTGCCACTTCTTTTTGATTGAACTTGAGCTGCACATAATCCTGACCAATGGAGACCAGGCTATCGGAATCCACAATGGATCGCAGCTCTCTGCCGAACAAATAAATCCGGGTGACATTCGAGCTGCTTTGAAAACGCCGAAAACTATTCTGCAAATTTTGATAGGTGCGGGAATTCTCATCCCCTGGCTGAAGATAAGCGAGAAAATTAGGATCGATTTCCAGGGCAATGACCTTTGCCATTGCCTCCAGATTTTTGCCAAGCGCCCCGTCCAGTGTGGCGCGGATTTCCCAGAGCAGGTAATAACCTGCGATGAAAAAAATGAAGATGATGGCAACAATAAACAATAAGATTAAGCGGGCGCGGATGCTGTAGCCAAAAGACAACAATTTTAGTTTTGGTCGATTACTCATGAAATCAACCTCGATGAGATTATATAGACTTTTCGATAAGAGGTCTTAATCTGTTTAACCTCACCGACATAATTTTGATCCAGCTAAGCTAATATTAATCAGCTCAATTTTTAGCGGTTCTTTGGAGATGAAGTTTTAAAGTCCAAGCTGCTGAGTTAAGTTTTCCAACAAAAAACTATCCACCTATTTATCTTTCAAAAAAAAGTCATCACTGACGCCAATATTGAATTGATAGTTTTCATATTTGCTCACTGATTGGGTTTCGATTTCCATTTCTCCGCGTGGTGTTTCAAAAACCATTAACATGTTTGATTTTTTCTCTGCCGGCATCCACAAGCTCTCGGGTCCCGTCTTCGCAAACTGCTGAGTAAAACTACCGGAATCGATCCGTTCTCCGCGCCGGTATTTGCCGTCAAGTTTAATCAGATCGAAAGTTGATGCATCCAACCAGATGGTCGCTTCTTTGACAGGTTGTTTTTTATCCTGAATCACGACCAGAATTTTATAGGTGTTGATGCCGTCAATTTTTTCTGTACCCAATAGTTTCCAATCAGCCATGAATTGTGTGGGATCAAACCGATCTTCATTCCCGGGTTGAAACATACCCATCCGCGAGCCGCCGCCCCTGCCTCCGCGACCGCGTTGACCGGGTCCGCTTTGAAAATCTTTTTGACTGATTTTCTGACCATTGCGTTCACCCTCAATAAATTCCGCCTTGAATTTATCGGCGCCTTTGCTATAAACTTTAAATTTAAGGACGCTGTTCATTTTGCCGCGCGGGGTGACTGATGATCGCTCGGTTGTCAGGTCGCAGCTATAGTCCTGGAGAATCTGATGGCGATAATTGATTCGTTCGCTCGCCTGCTGCTTGATTTGATCCAATGTCAGTGATTGAGAAAAAACTGATGCAAAATTGAGCAACGCAATAGTCATGACGGTGGTTAAAAAAATTCGGAATTTCATCTAACACCTCCGGTTGATATGATTTGGTTAAAAATTCTTGGTTGTTTATTGAATTAAACCAATACGGCTAAAAAAACTTGCTGTTTACCTTAAAATGATTTTCCGCCGACAATGCTGATTTCATAAAATTAAATGGACACCGAAGCGCGTGCTTCAAAGAGGAAGCTGGCGTAAAATCTCGTCGATCAACCGGTCGATATCCGGATATTGATCAAGGTTATACCAGCGAATCCTGGCATCCCGGCGAAACCAGGTGAGCTGCCGCTTGGCGTAATTTCGTGTGTGTTGTTTTATGAGGCGAACCATTTCATCGTGATCAATTTTCCCCTGCAAAAAATCAAAAACTTCGCGATAGCCCACGGTCTGCATGCTGTTTAAGTCGGCGTGATAGCCGCGCGCTTGCAACATTTCCACTTCGTGCACAAATCCATTGGCTATCATCTGATCGACCCGTTTTTCAATGAGCTGATACAAATGATTTCGATGACGTTCGATACCAATAAAGCATGGATCGAATTCAGCCGCTTCAGTTTGTTGTTCTTGAAAGGTGCTGATCGGCATTCCGGTAATTTCAAAAACCTCGAGCGCTCTCACGATTCGGTGTCCATCGTTCGGATGAATTTTTTGCGCGGATAGCGGGTCAATTCGTCGAAGTTGATCGTAAAGTGGCTTGACACCGATCTGATCAATTTCAGCTTTTAGTCTGCGTTTGATTTGCGGATCAGACACCTGGCGGTTAAACAAACCATCCACCAGCGCCCGGAGATACAATCCGGAGCCACCGACAACAATCGGGATTTTACCGGCGGCAAACAAACCGCGGATACGATCCCTCGCGTCTTTAGCGTATCTGCCGGCGCTGTAGTGCTGATCCGGGTAGATGATGTCGATAAAATGATGCGGTGCCGAATTAAGCTCTCGTGCTGATGGTTTGGCAGTACCGATGTCCATAAGTTTATAAACTTGACGACTGTCCGCAGAAACAATTTCTGCATTTCCCAGTTGCCGGGCGAGTATCAGTGATAGTGTTGTTTTCCCGACTGCGGTGGGCCCGACGATTATCGGTGTTTTCAATGCTATCTCATCGTTTGAATTGTTCATGGGTAAGTTTTCCGGTAACGGTCAGAAGAAAAGTACGGTAACCGTCCGCTACATCAGCTTCTGCCGAACCTCTTATCCAATTCTTCGATTGTGAGGTTGATCACCACGGGCCTGCCGTGAGGGCAGAAGTACGGACTTTGAGTGGCGAACAGTTGATCAATTAATTTGTTCATTTCTTCCAGCGTCAGAGCTTCTCCTTTTTTGATTGCCATTTTACAGGAATAGGATTTGGCGACGTTATCGCGGATGTCGATGCTGGTGTCTTTATTCTGTTTGTATTCGTCAATTATGTCGCTGACAATTGTTTCGGGGCGGGTTAGTTTCATTCCCGAGGGAACGCCTTCAATGACCACTGTGTTCCCGCCAAAACCTTTGATTACAAAACCGACCTTTTCCAAAAATGGTAGAATTTCCGAAAGATAAGAATACTCTTCCGGCGTAAGTTCGACCACGTGCGGAAACAAAAGCTGTTGTGATGCCGGGTTGCTGTCTTCAAATGCTCTCAGCGCTTTTTCGTACAAGATGCGCTCATGAGCGACGTGTTGGTCAATGATGATCAGACCGCTTTTTATTTCGGAAACGATATACTGTTTGTTTATCTGCCAAACATTTGCCCGTTCATATTTTTGAGCCATCCGATGTATTGTGATACTCGCCGGTTCAGGCACCGGCTGGGCAGGTGGCGTTATTGTGTCCGGCCTGGCTCGCGCCGGTGGTGGGCGATCGATTTCGTAAAGGGGAATCGCTGTTTGAGATGCCAGCAGGTCTGGTTTGGGCTTGTTAATTTGCGTTGGCTCAATCCGAGAAAATGGTGCAAGCGAAGGAATAACTTGTTCCGAGGATAAAGCCCGTTGCACTGCCGCGCGCACCAGACTGTAAATCAACCGTTCATCAGCAAATTTGACTTCCATTTTCGACGGATGGACATTCACGTCAATCCGGCGCGGGTCAATATCAACAAACAACACATAAAGCGGAAACGCACCCCTTTGGATAATACTCCCGTATGATGAGACAATTGCATGGTTAAGAGCGCGATTAATAATGTAGCGGCCGTTTAAAAAGAGAAACTGATCTCCGCGAGTTTTTTTTGCGGTATCCTGTTTTCCGACATATCCCCACAATTTGATCACAGTACCGCTATCTTCAACTTTAACTAAATTGTTTTTGTAACGGGTTCCCAGCACATCCAGCAACCGGATCTCGGGCTCTGCCGGTTTCAGATCGAAAATGATTTGATCATTGTGATACAGTTTCAGGCTAATGTCAAAATACGCCAGTGCGAACCGTTGAAAAATATTGATGATCTGCCGGTATTCGGCGTCGTCGCTTTTTAAAAATTTTCTTCTGGCCGGGGTATTATAAAAAATATTTTTAACACTCACCGAGGTTCCTCTGGGACCACCAACCTCGGCGACGTCATCAACAACACCGCCTTCCAATTTTAAAATGGTACCGGCTTTTACGCTGTCTATAACGCTTTTGATTTCCATTCGCGAAATTGACGCAATACTGGCGAGCGCCTCGCCACGAAAACCGAGCGTGCGAATGTTGTGAAGATCGTCATAAGTTGATATTTTGCTGGTGGTGTGTCGTTGAATCGCCAAAATAACGTCATCGCGACTCATGCCGACGCCGTTGTCCACAATTTGAATCAGTGTTTTGCCGCCATTTTTAATGATTACAGTAATATCATCGCTTCCGGCGTCGACAGAATTTTCGATCAATTCTTTAACGATCGACGCCGGGCGTTCTACAACTTCGCCGGCAGCGATTTTGTTGGTCAGCTCTTCAGAAAGTATTCGGATTTTATTTTTAGACATCTCAATTCTGCTATCAAAAAATGCGTGGCAATTTTTTATTTCCTGACGTGTCGCGATTTAATTGAATTCAAGGGGAGCAAATCCAAAAAAAATGGTAGCCTGAGAAAGCAATCACTGTAAACTGGAAACGCTGAAGCAGTTAACATATTTATTTGACACCAACATATTGACGAATAAATTCGTCACTACCTAATTTTTGGACAACCAGTTTATCGTGGTGTTCAATTTACAGGAATTACTCCCGAATTCAAGTTTATTATATGCTTTCAGGCGGGTGTTTGTTCTCAACTTTGAGATAATTTCTTGCATTAGCTCCGACAAAAAACAGACAGTCATCGTCAATTGGTGATGATCTGGCGGAACGAAAATTTATTCTTCTGAACCTGATCTTTTATTTTTGTTTGGCGAAGTCTTGTATGCTGCAACAGCGCGGCTAAAAAATAGTTTCATTTTTGAGCCTTTACCAGTGTTACAGAGAAAGTTTGGAAGACTGCACAATAACACTAAACACGATTAAGGCTTGCCAGCGCTTGTTTGCGGTCGCGATAATTTTTAAGATGGGTTTCCAGTCGGGCGATCTTTATCAGGTTTGATACTTTTGAGTTTGCTCCACACAGTATCAGATGTCCGCCGAGATTTTTCATTTGTCGCACGCCGAAAAGCAGCGCTCCCAACCCGGAGCTGTCAACGTAAACCACATTCGATAAATCCACTAAAATTTTGGTGACGCCCTGATCAACCAATAGCAGCAATTCTGTTTTTAGGTCCGGCGCCATGACGGTATCCAGCCGATCCTGATTGATAGAAATGATGGTTACACCATTTTCTTCTTGTTTAGAGAACATGTTCCTCTCCCCTATATATTTAGCCTCAATTTAATACGCACACCCGCGTCGTCAGTTATAAAATGTTATCTGAGCTGTCTCTTATACACATCTCCGAGCCCACGAGACCGTACTAGATCTCGTATGCCGTCTTCTGCTTGAAA
>OMKS01001802.1_pt1 | contig 18558 bp, 23 predicted proteins | sample 1674721 | NCBI WGS metagenome assembly OMKS01 (sample SAMN06264996, study PRJEB25208) | sediment metagenome | isolation source: hot spring sediment | place: USA: California | collected 2014-09-02
GTCTGGGTCTATTCAATGTGGAAGGGTTATCTCGAACGTAGTGAGCCTTTAAAACGATTACAACAATGGACAATAGAAAATGAAATCCCGTTTATTTTTCTACATACAAGTGGTCATGCTAACATTGCAGATCTGAAACGATTAGCAGATGCACTCGCTCCTCAAGTTTTGATTCCTATTCACAGTTTTCATGTCGATCTATTCTCAGATTATTTTGAAAATGTGCACCTTCTAAATGATGGAGAGCTATTTGAGGTGTAATATTTTGACAAATTATGTGTCGGAACATTCAGAAGCGTCTTGTTGAAGACGTACATTTTCCAAAACGGGCTTTTTATCAAAATTTAATGGGACACGATACGACCTGATACAGCAACTTAGGCTGCAGGGTTACATCTAAAAAATTTTCATAAACGGAGGGGCCTTATGATCAAGAATATGGGTGCAGTTGATCGGATCATCCGGATAGTGCTGGCGCTGGTCGTCCTGGTCTTGTACCTGACCGGCGTCATCTCAGGTTGGCTGGCCATTGTCCTGGGCATTTTGGCCGTCATCTGGGTGCTCACCGGCATCATCGGGTTCTGCCCGGCGTACGCACTATTTAAGGTTTCGACCCAGAAGAAGAAAAAAAAGAAGAAATAGGGCATCCCCTCATTCCTTATCACCGCAGGAGGGATAAAGGGCCTTTTAGAGAAGGCAGGGGGAATCTCTGTTTAATCTTGATAACGCAGGGGTAACATAGTAGTATCAATCCGTGCAGCGGGCGCGACAACCCTGCCGCTGAACTAGGCCTTAAATGAAAAAAATTCGAACATAAGAATAAAAGGAGAAGAACAATGGCCAAAAGCGATGACGCTAAAAAGAATGTAAAAAAGAAGCCACAAAAAACGCGAAAAGAGAAACGGCTTGCGAAACAAGAGAAAAAAGCAGGTAAGTAAAAATAATCAAAACTCGGGAAAATCTTGGGGGTTGAAGCTTTGCCCTTAACAAACAAGTGATAAAGAGTCCTTGCCAACTTCACATTGGGCGCGACAACCCTGCCGCTGAACTTACGTGTGAGATGGCGTGGCAAAAAACCATCAGGAGGGCACAATGAAAAAAGGCGCACAGATCTATACGCAGGGACTCGAATCCTTTCCTCTCTCCCGTGTCATATTCAGCAATGTCCTGATGCTCATATGGATTGGGTTGGGGACTGTTGCGTGCTGGTTTGCCTTCCCTGTGGTGGCGTGGCTCTATCTTGCAGCGGCGATCATCATGATATTCGTCGTGCTCCGAAAGCTGGTCTGCACCAATTGCTACTACTACGGGAAACAATGCGCCCTCGGCTGGGGCAAGATATCCGCCCTGTTCTTTAGCCCAGGCAGCATTGACCAATTCAGCACCTGCGCCGGTATCAAGGCAGCCCCCATCACCTATGGCCTGCTGACCCTGATCCCTCTTGTCTTGTGCATCGTAGCACTCGTACAAGAGGTCACGGCACTCAAAGTAGCCGTGCTGGTGCTGCTGCTGGCCGTCGCTGTTTACAGCGGGGCAATCAGCAGAAAAGTGGCGTGCACCAACTGCAAGATGAGGTTGATCTGCCCTGGCAGCGCAGCACGGTAAGCCGGGTTCACAAAATAGGGCTGTCAAAAGATCACAGGGGGCATCGACTTTTTTGTATAGAAAAGGTAGAGGTTCAATAGTTACGCAGGATAATAAGGCCATGCTGATGATGCCATAGGATGCAGTGACTCGGGCCGTTGCGCGTGGTCGTTTGAGAGGAGGAAAAAAGTGGCTCGTCGTATCTCACCTGCCTGGTGGCCTGTTATAGCGGTGTCTTCGCCTGTCCTTATCCCCATGCTGATGCGTAAAAACCGCCGATTCAAGGAGAACAGACAACGGTCGCACGAGGTGAACACAGCACGGATCGAGAAGGCAAAGCCTTTGGCAATGCCTCCGCTCGATCATTGTGAGCTGACGGTCCTCGTAGAACAGAAGACAGAGCCCGGCTTTCTGGGAGCGCCGGGGGTCTCCTATCGTATCAAGACCGATCTGGGCTCTGTGCTCTTCGATGTAGGATTCGGTCCGGAGATGCCGGCCTTGTCCCATAATGCCCGCAAGATCGGCTTCGAGTTGAAGGATGCGGACGCGTTGGCGATCTCCCACCTTCACCCCGACCACATGGGCGGTCACCAAGCCGTCCGGGAAAAAGAGGTGATGGTGCCCCGTGAAATCGGCGATCCTCAAGGACAACCGTGTTTTGTGCCCGCCCAAGCCACAGCAGAGGGTTTTCAAGCCGAGGTAGTTGAGGGTCCCAGGATGCTGCATGCGGGAATCGCCTCAACCGGGCCCCTGTCAAGAAGCCTGTTCTTCTTCGGCTGGACCGAGGAACAGGCCCTTATCGCCCGGATCAAGGGCAAGGGGCTTGTTGTCATCACCGGCTGCGGGCACCCGACCATTGAAACGATTATCCAGATGGCCAGGAAACTATCCGATGAACCGATATACGCCGTGGGCGGGGGGCTCCACTTCCCCATAACAGACAGCCCGCTTCGCAAGCGAGGGCTGAAGCTCCAAATGATCGTTGGCACGGGCAAGCCTCCCTGGAGGCGACTAACCGACGCAGACCTAAGCCGCACCATCGATAGTCTCAATGACGCCGCCCCCCAGCGTGTCTTTCTTTCCGCACATGATACCTGCGATCATGCCATAGATCGATTCCAAAATGAACTCACATGTAAAACCGATGTGCTGAAAGCAGGGGCGACGTATCAACTCTGAAGCAAACCCACCGTTCGGAGGATAGAGACAATCAGGTGGACGTTGTTTAAAATTCACGTTTTTCACAATAGGCTTCTCCATGACAACATGGCGGTGTGCAATCTTCATTCATGAGCTTTATTGAGATCCCAGCCTAAGCTATTATTTGCAGCGGATATCATATCCCGTGCCGTCGCTCTGTACTGTCAGGCGGATTGATCCATAATTGAATCTATCAAGCCGAGAGGGCTTACATGGCACACTTGACCCCCTTTCGCAGGCTGCTGAAGCTCTTCCATCCGGAGGGCATTCCGAGTCCCGGAACAAAGCTCTATAATAAAATAAGCAAAACCGGCATCTTTCAACGAAACTATGATCTCTTGGCCCAAGACATTCTGCGTCATTGCAAAGAGGGAAACTGTTTGGATGTGGGGATGGGGCCTGGCTGGCTGCTCATCAAGCTTCATAAGCAGTCTCCAGCGCTGCATCTCCATGGTATCGACATATCACCCTCGATGGTGGAAAAGGCCAAAACCAATGTGCGCACGGCCGGGCTTGCCGGCATTATTGATCTCAAGACAGGTGATGCGTCCCATATCCCGTATGGAGATGGCTCGTTCGATGCAGTGGTGAGCACCGGCTCTATTCATCACTGGAAGGAGCCGGTGAGAGCGCTCAACGAGATCCATCGTGTCCTGAAGCACGGCGGGTATGCCCTTGTGTATGATGTACTGAGCGATACCCCACAATCGGTACTGAACGAGGCGGCGCGTGAGTTCGGCCGCTTGCGGATGTTGCTCTTGTGGTTGCATGCATTTGAGGAGCCGTTTTATAGCCGGCAGACCCTTGAGATGCTGCCTGAGAAGTCGTTGTTCAAACAGGGGAGCACGCACTTCGCAGGCGTTCTCTGCTGCCTGGCAATGAAGAAAGAAACATGACATGGGTAGATGTGAGGGACAAATCTTCATAGTTGACAATTATGAATTATATATTTATGTATTATTGAAGCGGATGCGTTAGCCCGTCCGCTGATCTCAGAGGAGTAATAATCAATGAACAATACTCATCGACCGCCAAATGCCGCTTATGTACTGATGATCTTTGCCGCGTTCGTCATCGTTGTAGCGGGGATGAGCGCCGCCAAGGCCATTATCGTACCCTTCTTGTTGGCGGCCTTTATCTCAATCGGCGGTTCACCAATCCTCTTTTGGCTGAAAAAGAGGAAGGTCCCTACATGGCTTGCCCTGTTAATCGTCATGTGCGGTATCCTCGTCTTCTTGTTAATGATAGCCGGCCTGATAGGCTCCTCGGTGAATGATTTCTCCAGCAAATTGCCCTTTTATGAAATGAGGCTCAGGGGGCAGACAAATGCGGTCTTGGACTGGCTGGATCGGATCGGCGTCGATCCCCAACAGACCGAGCAGGCTGGTCACGGTCGTGCTCACGCGCTCGCGCATCATCTCGCCGTCTTCGAGGACAGCGGCAGGGGGCGCGGCGAAGGAGTTGAGGATCGAGACCGGCACGCCCGCGTTACTTGCCGGAGTGTAGATGACGAAATCGGCGGCATCCCTGAGCATCTGGATACGCGCACCGTCCTGGCCCCAGCTTGCCAACCCTTTCTTCCAGAGAGCGGCCTGGGCCTCGGCATACGCCTCGGGCGTCATCCCCTTCTTGCGGGCATCGTCCTCGTTGATCCAGGGCAAAAAGTCCTCGCCGCGCAGTTGGGGGAAGGTGAGCAGCAAGTTTCCCAGGTCGCCCTTGGGATCAATGATGATAGCGGGGATGTTATCAATGGCGGCCTCTTCGATCAGTCCGATGCACAGCCCGGTCTTGCCGCTGCCGGTCATACCGACGGTGACGGCGTGCGTGACCAAATCTTTGCTGTCGTAGAGCAGGAGCGTGTCTGTGCTGGCTTTCTGCGCCAGATCGTACGTCTTGCCCAGATAGAACACACCAAGCTTTTCGAAGTCTTCCATAGATTCCTCCTCACGGTTTGGAGACATAACATTGCTCGAAGCGGATTTATAATCCGCGTTTTTGGAGCGGGCGAGTCAATTTTCTCCGCTTTTCAGCCTATTCGATACGGGTAGGGTTGCCGGATTGCAAATCCAGAAGGGGGCAAGTGAGCAATAGATATTTTAATTGTACATTCTCTCTCGTGGGCTGTCAAACGGGGCTTTGCCAGCAGCTAGCAAGGGAATATGGACACTTTACAAATTGGGCAAATTATTGTAAAATGGCCTCAGTGTTGGATGATCGTGTAATCTATGTCGGTTGGAGGAATTCGTTTTGGCTAATAAGAAATCAGCATTGAAGCGTCTCCGTAGTATGGGGCGCCGGCAAGCACGCAATCAGATGTATAAGAGCCGAGCTCGCTCGGCCATCAAGAAAGCGCGTCGACTGATCGATGCAGGGCAGATGGGTGAAGCTCACGAGGCTGTGCGTCTGGCCGTTGTCGCGCTGGATAAAGCGGCCCAGAAAGGCATTATTCACAAGAATAACGCTGCCCGGCGGAAGTCTCGCCTGATGCGGCGGTTGAATCAGGCTGAACGCACGACCTGAATCAAATCGTCGATGGAGAACTTGAGTTGTCATAGGGCGCCGTTGCACATTGTAACGGTGCTCTTTGCGTTTCATCTTTGACGTTTTGGGACATAAACGGGAGTTTGATTGATGGCTCGTGGGCCATCTTGTCAGTGAATAAGTCGTAGAATAATCGAGAAAAGGGAGGTAGCGTGATGCAGATCAGTGGTTATGAATTTCCTGATGGATTGTATTATGACAAGCTCCATAGTTGGGCCAAGGTAGATGGAGACGTCATCATACAGGGCTTGACCGAATTTGGCCAGGCGATTGCGCAGGAAATCGTCTTCGTCGAGGCGCCTCGGGCCGGGCGAGAGGTCGAGCAGGGACAGACGTTTATGTCGATGGAATCGGGTAAGTGGGTTGGCCGCATCGCGGCGCTGGCCAGCGGCGAGGTCACTGAATTCAACGAAGAGCTGGAGTGGGAGCCTGATTTGATCAACCGTTCTCCTTATGACGAAGGATGGTTAGTTAAAATTAAGATGACCGATCCAGCTGAGTTGGATAATTTGATGAAGGCCGATTCGGACGAATTGAAGGCCTTTATCGAAGAAGAAGCAGAAAAATACAAGGACATTCTTTAGTATCTCGGATTGTTCCGGTGGCGTCGGATCTTACGTTTGCAGAAGCACATGCTGGGTTTTTGAGGACCAGAATGGCCTTGCTGTGTGATAAAAAGCAGTTCGTGTGGAATCAATGAAACTCAACGAGATCATCTCTACTATAGAGGGAAAGCTAGTTTCAAAGAAAGCCGATCTGGATCTAGAGATACGACAGGTGTGCGCAGCAGACCTGATGAGCGATGTTTTGGCCTTCGCCGAACCTGAATCAATCCTGATAACCGGACTTTGCAATCCCCAGGTCGTTTGCACGGCTGATATGGCCGACATCGTGAGCATCGTTTTTGTGCGGGGCAAGATCCCGCCACCGGAAACCATCGCCTTGGCTGAAGAAGAACATATCCCCCTCATTAGCACGCCTCATCCGATGTTTGAGGTGTGTGGGCGTCTCTACCAGGCAGGCCTAAAATCTATTGGCATTGAGATTTGAGACAGGGATAAATGCCCATCACGCGATTGCAAGAGCTGGTTTATGAGCTTGAAATCTCTCAGGTGATGACCAAAGACGTTTTGATCGTCACGCCTCAGACGACAATGGTCGAACTCAGAGAGATCTTGCAGAAACATAGCATCTCCGGCACGCCAGTTTTGGAAGATGGCAAACTGATTGGCATCATCAGCATTGAGGATCTGATCAAGTCACTGGCCGCCGGAGAGATGTGGGCCTTGGTGGAAGAGAAGATGACGCCAGATCCCATCGTCCTCAAGGCGACAGATCCCGTCGTTCTTGCGGTCGATTACTTCGGGCGTTACGGTTTCGGTCGATTTCCCGTCGTCGATGCCCAGGGGAATGTCGTGGGCATTATCACCCAGGGTGACGTAACCCAGGGGCTACTCAAGCAACTGGAAGTCGAGTATCACGAGGAGGAGATCCGTCGTTACCGCGCCAGCCACATCTTTGAGGACATTTTCTCCGATCACACCAGTCTTTTCTTGCACTACGACGTCGAAGCCCGTAATTTCGAACAGGCCGGCAGCGCCTCCAGGAACATCAAGCGCGCTTTGATACGCCTGGGTATTCCTCGCCAAACGATTCGTCGGGCTGCTATCGCCACCTACGAAGCCGAAATGAACATCATCATCCACGCCGATGAGCCCGGCGGTGTCATTATGGCCGAGATCTTGCCCAGCCAAATCGTCATTGGGGCGCTGGATACCGGGCCGGGCATTCCCGATATCGAGCAGGCCATGCAGCGCGGCTTTTCGACCGCGCCGGAGTGGATCCGTGAGATGGGCTTCGGCGCCGGCATGGGATTGAAGAACATAAAAAAGTGCGCTGATGAGATGGAACTCTTTTCCCCGCATAACGCCCGGACGACGCTACGGATCGTCATCCATATGGACGAGAACTAGTGAGCGGAGTTCGCGATTGATAGAAGGAATAAATGGGGTGGATAACCGATGAATTTGGAAGATCTTCGCCGTCACCTTCAGTTGGAAATACGTGCAGCGCGTGGGAGACTTGATCGGGAGATCACGTGTGGGTACGCCTCCGACCTTTTGAGTTATGCGATGGCCAAGGCGCGAACTGGATGCGTGTGGGTGACGTTGCAGGGACACGTGAACGTCGTCGCCGTCGCTAGCCTGGCAGACGCCGCCGGCGTCATCATCACCGAGGGGCTAGAGCCGGATGCGGATACGATCGAGAAGGCCAACGCGGAAGGCATCCCTATCCTGACGACAGAGTTGACAACCTTCACCGTCGTCGGCCAGCTTTTCGAATTAGGTATTCCGGGGGTTGACGATCTGGATGAGCGATAGATTGCTTCTTTGTCACTTTTGTGATCTATCGCTTAGATCTAAATAATAGAAAGAAACCAGGTTTTTCAGAAAAACCTGGTTTCTGGTAACCTTAAACCGTGTTGCACTTAGACCTTAATGTGGATAGCGTAATATGCGAGAGTTGAGCTTGCATATTCTTGATGCGTTGGAAAACGCCCTGGCGGCCGGGGCGACATATGTCGAATTGATCATTGAGGAAAACAAAGCGACGGATAATCTGACGATCACCGTTCGGGATAACGGCCGGGGAATGGATAATAAACAAGTGAAGCGTATTTTTGACCCCTTTTTTACAACCCGTACCACACGCCACGTTGGGTTGGGCGTCCCCTTGTTCAAGGCTGCCGCAGATCGCTGTAATGGCGAGTTGACCATCACCTCTGAGCCGGGCCAGGGGACCACACTTCAAGCTATCTTCCAACACAGTCACATCGATCGCGCGCCCCTGGGCGATATCCAAGGGACGCTTTTGGCATTCATCCTATCTGGTACGTGTGATTTGCGCTACGTCCACCGCGTCGATGGAGACGTGTTCGAGTTTGATACGGCGGATATACGATCCGAATTGGGCAATATCCCGCTGACGCACCCGGCCGTGAGGGAATGGCTGCGGGAATTTCTCGCCGAAGGAGAGGCTGCCCTTCTGTCTCGTCCAGGTTAGGTGAAACTTTTGACCTTATATCAGCAAGTTGTCAGGGGGGAGATGTACTGGCAAGGTGCCTTTCTCAGCCCTTTGTAGCTTGACAATGGCACATTAATTGATCTCAGACTTCCGAAGTCTAGAAAATGGCCTTGGAGCGCAAGAAACCGAGCTTTTGCAAAGATTCAGCCGATGAAATGAGTCGTTGTAGACTTCGGAAGTCTAATATGCCATTGTCGAAGTAGCCTGGAATGTTGAAACTGTTTGTGAATAAGTCCTGAGGAGGAAAACGTAATGGCCGAAACAGAAACGAGGAGTATAGATCTCGCGAGTCAATCGTTTGACCGCTCCTTTCTCGAAGCGGTCGACCCGGCGGTGCTTTTGCGAAGCTGCATCCAGTGCGGCACCTGTTCCGCGACCTGCCCCACCGCCTACGCGATGGATTATTCGCCCCGCCAGTTGTGGCGCATGGTCAACCTGGGTATGCGAGAGCAGGTGTTGAGCAGCCGCACCTTCTGGCTCTGCACGACGTGCAAGGCCTGCCAGGTGCGTTGCCCCCGGGGCATCGACCTGATGGACGCGATGATCACCCTCAAAGAATACGCCTTTGGCAAGGACGTAAATGTGCCAGAGGGGATGAAAGCCTTTGGCGATACGATCACCGCCAATTACAATATCTCCGGAGACGACAACGAGAACCGTCAAATCTGGAGCCAGAACCTGCCCCGCGTGCCGCTGGGCGTCGAACCGCGCCGCAAACAGGCCGAGGTGCTCTACTTCATCGGGTGCGTCAGTTCTTTCTACCCCCGTACCTACAGCATTCCTCAAGCGCTGGTGCAGGTGATGGAGAGAACGGACACGGAATTCACCACCCTGGGCCGCGATGAGTGGTGCTGCGGATACCCGCTCCACATCGCCGGACAAGGCGACCGTATGGCCGAGATGGCGCGCCATAACGTGGAACAGGCGCGAGCCGTGGGCGTGAAGAAAGTCGTCTTTACCTGCCCCTCCTGCTACTACGCCTGGGCGCACCTCTACCCCGAATACACCGACGTGTCGGGGATCAAATTGGAGCACGCCGCCGAGTTCCTCGCCGCTTTGCTAGTCGAGAAGAGCCTGAAACTGGGCAGGTTCGAGGAAGTGGTGACCTACCACGATCCCTGCGACCTGGGGCGTAAGAGCGGGGTCTACGACGCCCCCCGCGAGGTGCTGGATGCCATTCCAGGGATCGAATTCCGTGAGATGTCCGCCTGCCGCGAGGACGCGATGTGCTGTGGCGGCGGCGGCGACGTCGAGGTCGCTGACGCAGACGTGACGATGGGTGTGGCGGGAGAACGCCTGGCCCAGGTGCAAGCGACTGATGCGAAGTACGTGCTTTCCGCCTGCCAGCAGTGCAAACGCACGTTGCAGGAAGGGGCGCGCCAGCACAAAATCCGTGTGCGGCCGCTGGATCTGACCGAACTGGTGTGGAAGTCGCTGCAGGATGCGATCTGATGTGGGCCCGAGGTCGGCCCTGAGGTGGAGAAAGCGGGCTTGTAAAAAGCCCGCCCTCTCGCGCTATGCCCTTCTTTTCGGCTGATCTACATATTCACACGTGTCTTTCACCCTGCGCCGATTTGGAGATGTTGCCCGAACTCATCGTCCGGCGGGCGCGGGAGCTTGGATTGCAGATGATCGCCGTCACCGACCACAACTCGGCCGAGAACGCGGCCTCGGTCATCAGCGCCGCTCAGGGCAGTGGGATCACCGTGTTTTCCGGGATGGAGGTGCAGACTCGCGAGGAGGTGCACGTCATCACGCTGTTCGATACGCTCGAACAGGCGCTGGCCTGGCAGGAGCAGGTCTACGCCGCTTTGCCGTCGCTGGAGAATAAGGAGAGCGTCTTTGGGGAGCAGTTGGTGCTCGACAGTGAGGGCAAACCGGCGGGCTATCTCGAGCGCTTGCTGGTCACGTCGACCTCCTTTTCGGTTGAAGATGCGGCGCGGCGGGTCGCCGAACTGGGCGGGCTTTTTATCCCCGCCCACGTCGATCGCCCCGTCTTCAGCATCATCGCCGCGCTGGGCTTCATCCCCCAGAACCTGGCGCTGGACGGCGTGGAGATATCGCACAATACCAATCCTGTGGCGGCCCGGGAGCGGTTTCCCCAGCTGGAACAGTACAGCCTGGTGGGCAGCAGCGACGCGCATCGCCTGAAGGATATGCGCCGCCGCACGACGCTGAAGATGGAGGCCCCGACGATACAGGAGATAGCCCTGGCCCTGCGCGGTGAAGAGGAACGCGGGGTATGGGTAGATGGCCACGAATCGGTGAAACGGTGTTGACGGACAAATTGTGGGTCGAGTGGGCCTCTCGCCAGACGACAGGAAACCGTTCGGACGAAGACATCATTCGAACCTTTCAAAGCAAAGAACGATTTTTCGCCCTGCTGGTCAGCAGTCTAGCGGATGCTCAGCGAGCGGATATGATCGACATCGCCGACATAGCTGTCGAGATGTTGGAGCAAGGATCGCCCCCGGAGCGCGTCGCAAAGTGCGTGATCGAGTGGGCTGAAAATGACCCGCCCGGCGGGCGACGTATGCCCTTTTCCATCATTGACGTCGCCGCTGATCAGCCGGGAGCGTTGCAAATGCGCCTGGCGGACAGTGACGCACCGCCGCTGTTTATGACGCGGCGGGTGGAAGCGACTTACAACCACACCCTGTTTCTGCCGCCGGTGCTGGAAGACCTTTATCACGGACACCTGCTCCGCCTCTGCCAACTCCGTCTGCAAGACGGCGATCACCTGGCGATGGTCAGCGAGGGTTACGTCCGCGCCAAGGGTGGGGCGGGGCGCTGGGTGTGGAAGGACATCGCCACTTACACCCGGCGCTTGTCCGCCACCGGATGCAGCGCGGCGCAATTGCTGGACGCGATGTTCAGCACCTACCGGCGTCGAGCGCTCTCCGCCAGCGCCGGGGAAGGCGGGGCGCAGGAAAGGAAACCGATTTCGGTCGTGGCGATGTACATCCGCCCCGTGCGGACTGTCACCGTGTGGACCGGTCCGCCGCTCGACCCGGCGCAAGATGAGGAGGCGCTGGGCCGGTTGATGGCCGAAGCAGGCGCGCGCGTGATCTGCGGCGATACGACGGCCCAGATTGCCGCCCGTCACCTGGATGCGAACTTGGAACTGGAACCGCGCCCAGCCCATGGCTGGATAGAAGTGCCGCCGCTCCAAACTCTGGCGGGCGTCGACCTGGTCACCGAGGGGCTGGTGACGATGGACAAGACCCTGGAGCGCATGGCCGACGCAGTGCAAGTAAACGACCTGCCCCGGACACAGGATGGGGCGACGCGCCTGGCCCGCATCCTGCTGGCAGCCGATTGTGTGCATTTCATTGTGGGTTTAGCGGTGAATCCGCACCAAATAGATGAGTCCGGCGAGCCTCTGCGCCGGGGGCTCGTCGAGAAAATAGCCGAGCATCTGAAAGCGCGTGCTAAAATCGTGTCAATCGCGTACTTATGATATAATGAACGCGAGGATAAGAGCAGGCTTTTTACAGCGCGACTAATATATTACGGATATATCAAAATGGATCTAACGAGGGTGATCCTCAAAGTATGCTACTAGAGAGGAGGCAGATTGAGATACATCGCACGTCGAACATCAGATAAAATCAGATGGGTGCGTTTCATTTGAGGTCAAGCTCGTAGTAGGCGATTTATCGCCGTAAAAGCGCGCTGAAGCCGCTACCTAGCGCGCGTACTACGAACAAGGCTTAAAATCATTTGAAACACACCCAAATCAGATTCTGTTTTGCACAGACGTTTAATATTACATCAGATGACGTTTATGGAGGTAGGTGAACTATGAGTGAACCTAAAATAGGCGTATACGTCTGCGATTGCGGCATCAACATCGCAGCCACGATCAAGGTGGCCGATGTGCTCGCATTTGCGCAGCGCCTGCCGAACGTCGTCGTCGCCCGCGAGAACAAGTACATGTGCTCGGAACCCGGTCAGCAAATGATCCAGGACGACATCCGAGACCTGGGACTTGATCGCATCGTGGTGGCCTCTTGCACACCACGGATGCACGAGACGACGTTCCAAAACGCCGTGGCCGAGGCTGGCCTCAACCCGTATTACTTCGCCATGGCCAACATCCGCGAGCACGTCTCCTGGGTCGTACCCGACGTTGGACAGGCCACAGCCAAAGCCAAGCGATTGATCAGCTCGACCGTCCACCGGGTGACTTATCAAAGCGCGTTGGAACCGCGCCAGGAACCGGTCACCCAATCAGCGATGATCATCGGCGCCGGCATCGCCGGCATCCAGGCGGCGCTCACCATCGCCGAGGCCGGTTATCCGGTCTACCTCGTCGAGCGGGAACCGTCCATCGGCGGTCATATGGCCGAGTTGGACAAAACCTTCCCCACGCTCGACTGCTCCACCTGAATTCTCGGACCCAAGATGATGGATGCCGGTCGGCATCCCAACATTACACTCCTGACCTACAGTGAGGTCGAGGATGTCTCTGGGTACGTCGGGAATTTCAAGATCAAAGTGCGCAAGAAAGCCCGTTACGTGAATGAGAATACGTGCACCGGCTGCGGCATTTGCTGGACCGAATGCTTCACGCGGCGCATCCCGCACGACAAGTTGATCAAGATGGGTGAGATGAGCATCGGGGAGAGGAGGCCTGGCGAGCGATGACAGTAGAATTAGAACGAATCGACGAGATCATAGACAGCTACGATGCAGATCGGACCAATGCCCTGGCCATACTTCAGGATATCCAGAAAGCGTACAATTACTTGCCCCGTCCAACGCTCGAACGGACGGCGGAGCGCATCGGCGTATCCGTCGGCGAGGTCTACCGCCTGGCGACCTTTTTCAAGGCCTTTAGCCTGCAACCGCAGGGTGAACATATGCTCAGGGTGTGTTTGGGCACCGCCTGTCACGTGATCGGCGGGGTGCGTATCCTGGAGCATCTGGAGAGAGAGCTGGGTATCAAGGCTGGCGAGACGACGCCCGATGGCAAGTTCTCTTTACAAGCCGTTCGGTGTCTGGGCGCGTGTGCGCTGGCGCCGGTGATGGTCGTCGATGAGCACGTGCACGGCAAGGTAACCAATGACAAGGCGTCCAAGATCGTCGCCGCTCTCAGTCAGGGAGATGAGCTTCCCGAAGCAGAGGAAGCCGGATAGGCCAATCGAAGGAGTAGGGATATGGAAAAGCTAAAGAGTTTGGAGGCCTTGAACCGCCTCCGAGCAGAATTTCAAGATAAAGTATCACTCCGCCTGGATGTCGGCACGACGATCGCGATCGGCATGGGCACCTGTGGCATCGCTGCCGGGGCCCGCGAAGTGATGCACGCTATCCTGGAGGAGTTGGAATCACGTGACGTACAAGCTCACGTGACGACAGTCGGGTGTGTCGGGATGTGTGAGAAAGAGCCGTTGGTGGAAATCCACCGGGCCGATGAGCCGCCTGTGACCTATGGCAACATCACGCCTGCTAAGGCGCCCCGACTTGTTGACGAACATCTTGTCAAGGGGCAGACGATAGAAGAGTGGGTGGTGCAGCGGTGATGGGCCAGTGTATCGTTATCGTATATAGCGGCTTAGTCCACTCTCATACCACTCCTATGAGGAGGATTCAATATGGCTGAGATAAGACGGGCCAACGTGATGGTCTGCAGGAGCACAGGATGCGAGGCTTCTGATGCCGTCGGTGTCTTTGATGCGATGAGGGAGGAGATCAAACGTCGTGGCCTAGATAGCGAGATCGATGTCGTGCAGACCGGATGCCGAGGGTTCTGTGCCATGGGTCCCGTGATGGATATTTACCCTGGGGGTATTTTTTATTGTCAGGTGCAGCCTGCGGACGTCCCCGAGATCGTGGAGGAGACGCTCATCAAGGGCCGGGTCGTGGAACGTCTGACCTACAAGGACACGGAAACAGGCGAGCCTATTCCGATTTACGAGGATATCCCCTTCTATAACAAGCAAGTACGCAATGTGCTCCGCTTTTGTGGAAAGGTCGACCCCCAGAACATCGACGAATATATCGCGCTGGGAGGATATTCCGCCCTGGGCCATGCCCTTTTCGGTATGACGCCTGAGGAGATTATCGAGGAAGTCAAAGCCTCTGGTCTGAGAGGTCGGGGCGGCGGCGGTTTCCCCACAGGTCGCAAGTGGGAGGCCACCCGCGACGCGCCTGGCGACGTCAAGTACGTCGTTGCGAATGGCGACGAGGGCGATCCAGGCGCTTTTATGGATCGCAGCCTGATGGAAGCTGATCCGCACAGTATATTGGAAGGGATGATCATCGGCGCTTATGCCATCGGCGCACACGAGGGCTTTATCTACGTGCGCGACGAGTATCCGCTCGCGGTAAAGAACCTGAGAATCGCCATCCAGCAGGCGAAGGATTACGGCCTGCTGGGTGAGAATATCCTCGATTCCGGTTTCGATTTTGACGTCAAGATCGTGCGAGGCGCTGGCGCGTTCGTGTGTGGCGAATCGAGCGCGCTGATGCAATCGCTGGAAGGCAAGGTCGGCGAGCCGCGTCCCAAGCACTTTCACGCCACCGAGCGCGGCCTATGGGATCGCCCGACGTGTCTCAACAACGTCAAGAGTTGGGCCAACATCCCGCTCATCATCAGCGCCGGCGCCGATTGGTTCACCTCGATGGGAACCGAGGGCAGCAAGGGCACCAACACGTTCTGCCTGGTGGGCAAGATTCAGAATCCGGGCTTGATTGAGGTGCCCATGGGCATCACGTTGCGCGAGATCATCTACGATATCGGCGGCGGCATCCCGGACGGCCGGGAATTCAAGGCTGTGCAAACCGGCGGCCCCTCGGGCGGATGTATCCCTAGCGATCTACTTGACCTGCAGGTGGACTTCGACAGGCTCACCGAGGCGGGTTCCATGATGGGGTCCGGCGCGATGGTCATCATGGATGATCGCACGTGCATGGTAGACGTCGCACGCTACTTCCTCGATTTTCTCAAGGAGGAATCCTGCGGTAAATGCACGCCCTGCCGGGAAGGCATCAAGAGTATGCTGACGATCCTGAATCGCATCGCCGAGGGACATGGCGAGATGGCTGACTTGGATGCCTTGGGGGCCCTGGCGATCACGGTGCAATCGGGGTCCCTGTGTGGTCTGGGTAAAACAGCCCCCAACCCGGTGCTCAGTACACTGCGCTACTTCCGTGACGAGTACGTCGCGCATATTGAGGATCACACATGTCCGGCGGGCGTCTGCAAGGCGCTGATTGAGTACTACATCGACGCGGAACTATGCACCGGTTGTGGCCTCTGTAGCCGGAAGTGCCCGCAAGAAGCGATCAGTGGGGAAAAGAAAGAAGCGCACACCATCGACCTGGATCTCTGTATCAAGTGTGGTGTCTGCTTCGACGTCTGCCGCTTCGACGCGGTCGGCATGAGATAAGGGAGGAACACGATATGGCTACTTTGATTATTGATGGACAAACGGTCCACGCTGAGGAGGGGCAGACTATCCTGGAGGTCGCCCGGGAGAATGGCATCGAGATACCGACGTTGTGTTACCATCCGCTCCTGGAAACCTACGGCGCCTGCCGCCTGTGCACGGTGGAGGTCATCCGCCACGGCCGCTCCAAGCTGGAGACGGCTTGCACGCACCCGGCGTGGGATGGGTTGGAGATCAAGACCCATTCAACCGACGTCAACGAGGTGCGCAAGGTTATCCTGGGACTGTTCCTATCACGTTGTCCCGAGGTGCCCATCATCCAGGATCTGGCGCGGCAGTATGGGGTCACCGAACCGCCATTCCCGCCGGAGGATCTGGAACAGAAGTGCATTCTCTGCGGTCTGTGCGTGCGCGTGTGCCACGAACTGGTGAAGGCGGACGTGCTGAACTTCTCGCAGCGGGGCATCGACCGCCAGGTGGGCCCGCCCTTCCTGGAGAAGACCCGCCAATGCATCGGCTGCGGGGCTTGCACGATCATCTGCCCCACCGGCGCGATCGAGATCGTCCTGGAGGAGGCCGCGATCTACGGGGCCAAGCCGCTGGGACCGACCAGCGCCGTCTGGGTGCCCTCCATGCAGGCAGTGCCCCGGGTGCCGGTGATCGACAAGGATTCCTGCATTCACTTCCGGCAACTGGATCGGAGTGAAGGGGAGATCGTGGACGCCTGCCAGGCCTGCCAGATGTTGTGTGAGGCTGACGCGATCAATTTCGATCAACAGGATGAGATCCTCGAGCTGGATGTGGGCACCGTCATCGTCGCCACCGGTTTCGAGATGTGGGATCCACACAAGCTCTCTCAATACAGCTACGGTAAGTCGCCCAACGTCATCACCGGCCTGGAGTTCGAGCGTCTGTCAAACTCGGCCGGTATCTCGGGCGGCGAGATCCTGACGGCCGAGGGCGACAAGCCGGAGCGAGTGGCGATCATCCACTGCGTGGGCAGCCGCGATCACAACGCCCACGAGTATTGCTCCCGCTTCTGCTGCATGTATAGCCTCAAGCACGCCCACCTGGTGCGCGATAAGACCGACGCCGAGGTGTACGAATTCTACATGGACATGCGCACCTTCGGCAGCGGTTACGAGGAGTTCTACGAGCGGATCCAGAAGGAAGAGGGCATCACGATGGTGCGTGGTCGGGGGGCCTCGGTCGAGGTGCTGCGCGACGGCAAGTTGCGCGTCAAGGGCGAAGACGCCGACCTGGGCGAGCTGGTCCACGTGGACGTGGACATGGTCGTGCTCAGTTCCGCCGTCGAAGCGCCCCACGACGCCGACCAGGTAGGCTCGATGCTGGGCCTGAGTCGCAAGCAGGACGGATTCTTCGCCGAGGCGCATCCCAAATTGCGCCCGGTGGAGACGAATACCGAGGGCGTGTTCCTGGCCGGCGCGGCCCAGGGCCCCAAGGACGTGCCGGATACGGTAGGACACGCCGGCGCGGCGGCCTCAATGGCCCTGGCGCTCCTGGACAAGGGCGAGGTCACCATCTCGCCGCAGGTAGCGGTGGTGGACGAGAAGCTCTGCTCGGCTTGCAAGACATGCCTCTCGCTCTGCCCATACACAGCCATCAGCTTCATCGACGAGGAGAACGTGGCCCGCGTCAACGAGGCGCTGTGCAAGGGGTGTGGCACGTGTGTGGCGGCCTGCCCGGCCGGCGCAATTACAGCGCGTCACTTCACCACCGAGCAGATTATGGCCCAGATCGAGGGGCTCTTCCGCCTGCCTGAGACGGAGGAAGAACTCGTCGAAGCTGAAGTTGAAGGAGTAGGTTCATGAGCAACAACGGTAAAGACTTTGAACCGAGGATCGTCGGTTTTTTGTGCAACTGGTGTACGTACGCCGCGGCCGATACGGCCGGGGTCAGCCGGATGACGCAAGCGCCCAACGTGGACGTCATTCGCGTGATGTGCTCCGGGCGCGTGGATCCGGCCTTCGTCCTCAAGGCGTTTGCCGAAGGGGCCGATGGCGTGATCGTCTCCGGTTGCCACCCTCCGGGAGACTGCCATTACAATAATGGCAATTACAAGACCTTCCGTCGTATGCCGCTCCTGGAGGCGATGTTGCAGCAATACGGAATCGAAGAAGGACGTTTCCATTGGGGTTGGATCTCCGGCGCCGAGGCCCCCAAATGGGCCAAGTTGGTGAACGAGTTCACCGAACAGGTGCGGGATCTGGGTCCGCTCAATTGGAAACGACAGCTCAGTAGCAAGGAGGAATAGGCCAATGGCAGAAAACGGAAAACTGAAACTAGGGCTCTATTGGGCTGCCTCCTGCGGCGGGTGTGAGATTGCCATCGTCGAGTTGCGAGAAAAGATCCTCGACCTGGACGCAGCGGCGGAAATTCTCTTCTGGCCTTGCGCGATGGACTTCAAGTACAAGGACGTCGAGGCGATGCCCGACAAGCACATGGATGTGGTGCTGTTCAACGGCGCGATCCGCAGCAGCGAAAATGAGGAGATGGCGCACCTGCTCCGCGAGAAAGCGAAGGTGCTGGTCGCCTTTGGGTCGTGCGCCCACGAGGGGTGCATCCCCGGGTTGAGCAACCTCTTCGACCGCGAATCCACCTTCGAGCGCGTCTACCTGACCTCGGAATCGGTCGATAATCCCAACGGGTATCTGCCACAGACGTCGTACCAGATGCCCGAGGGGGAGGTGCATATTCCCACATTCTACAATACGGTCAAGACCTGTCTCTTATA
>OMKS01001803.1_pt1 | contig 18554 bp, 9 predicted proteins | sample 1674721 | NCBI WGS metagenome assembly OMKS01 (sample SAMN06264996, study PRJEB25208) | sediment metagenome | isolation source: hot spring sediment | place: USA: California | collected 2014-09-02
CGGGCGACCAGGCCGTCTTCCTGACAGACCTCCTCCGGCGCCAGCCAGGCGTCGGCGAAGGTCACCAGGTCGGCCATATCCACCCGACAATCGCCCGTCAGGTCGCTAGGGGGACATAAGACATCGGCCGCACTGCAAGGTAGCGATAAGGCGATCACCGCCAAGAGGAGCAAGGGCGCGACTGGCACGGATGGTCGTCGTGATACGCAGGATGGGCCTTCCATCGTTCTCTCCATCGTTCTCTCCAAAGGTATCGGCCGATCGCAGGCATGCGCGTGCGGACACGGCTGGTATCTGTAAGACCCTCCCTGGCGGGCCGGCGTTACACTGGTTTTGATTCCCCTGCCAGACCCTGCGGCCGCGACATCCCGGCGGCCTTGTGCGGAAGCCCGCTTGCAGGTCTTCGCCAACGGGCGTATTATAGCGGAATTGAGGGCCTGCCTCAAGTGGGGTGGTGTGCCGATCCGTGGGTTGAAAGGCGTATTCTGGCCAAGAATCATTCAGGATTCTGTGCATCGCCATTTCGTGGGTACGCGGCGGGCGAGAAACGCGCGTCCGGCCGATAACCCGGCGGTGGCGCGGTCTGCAAATACGGTCTGTGTCGCGGGGTCCAGCCTGTTCGGTCGGGGGTGTGTGAGAGCGGAATGGGCGGCCTGGGGCCGGATTTCTGGAGCCCGGGCCCCTTGGCGAACGAAATAAGCCGGGAGCGCAGCGGCCAGACCCATCGAGGCTGGAGGTGTCGCGTGCCTTCTGATGCGCCGATACAGGATTGGGCGTGATCGCTTTGCCCGCCGGTCCTCGTCCCATGCGTCGTTAGAGTGAAAGACGGTCCGGTTATCGGCCGACAGTCGGTTTGCCACATGTGGGGCAGGCGAGTCCTTTTGGCCTCGTCCCATCGGCATCGGGCCTGGACGGATACTGATCAGGAGACGTGCATGATACGACTGGAAGATTTTCGACACATTGTGCCGGATACGAGGCTGGCCGAGATTTACACCCGGGCCCGGAAGCTCTATGGCAAGCACATCGTCCACATCAACGCGACGTACCAGGGCGGCGGCGTAGCGGAGATCCTGTACTCTCTGGTGCAGTTGATGAACGACGTCGGAATTCACGCGGGCTGGCGCATCCTGCACGGCAGTCAGGAATTCTTCGAGATCACCAAGAGCTTCCACAATGCTCTGCAAGGGGCCCCGTTGAATCTGACGGACAAGAAGAAGCATGCGTACGTGCAGGTGAACGACAACTTCGCGCGGTTCACGCATCTTCAGCACGACTGCGTCATCGTACACGACCCCCAGCCGTTGTCGTTGATCCGCGCGTACCGAAAGCGCCAGCCGTGGATCTGGCGGTGTCACATCGACTTGACGCATCCCCACGATGAATTGTGGGACTTTCTCAAGGGCTTTCTGCTGAAGTACGACCAGGTGGTCATGTCCAGCGAGAAGTACTTCAAGGAGGACCTGCCGGTCGATCAGCGGCTGATGTTCCCCGCGATCAATCCGCTCAGTGAGAAGAACCGGGACATCCCTGAGACAACGGTCCTGCGGCACATTCGGCGGGCGGGCATCCCCACCGACAAGCCCCTTCTTACGCAGGTTTCGAGGCTGGACCCGTGGAAGGACCCGGAAGGCGTAATCGACGTCTTCAGGCGGGTCAAGGAAAAGGTGGATTGCCGGCTGCTGTTCTGCTACAACGCGGCCAGCGACGACCCCGAGGGTCTGCAGATGTACCGCCGAGTGTATCGCAAGGCCAACCGGATGGTCGCTACGGGGGACATCGTTTTCGTCGTGGGCAACAGCGAGATTCTGGTCAATGCGGTCCAGCGGTATTCGTCGGTGATCATCCAGAAGTCGATCCGGGAGGGTTTCTGCCTGGCGGTCACCGAGGCGCTGTGGAAGGGGACACCGGTCGTGGCTTCGCGGGTGGGGGGGATTCCGTATCAGATCGACGATGGGCAGGACGGCTTTTTGGTGGAGCCGCGGGACGTCGAGGGGTTCGCCGAGCGGATTATTCATCTGCTGCAACATCCCGATGAGGCCCGGGCCGTGGGGCAGGCCGGAAAAGAGAAGGTCCGGCGGAAGTTCCTGATTACACGGCTTCTGTCGGACTACCTGGACATGCTCAATTCCGTCATGGACAACTGAGCGAGGGCCGCGAGACCCGCGGAACGCGTCGCGGGCGGGGGGCGGTTCAGCGATTGCGGTGTTTCTTTCGATAGGCCAGGGGCGTTGTGCCGACGGTGCGTTTGAAAATGACACCCAGGTGGGTGGCGTTGGAAAAGCCGGCCTCGCGGGCGACCTTGGCGACGGGCAGGTCGGTGCGGATGAGGATCTCGCGGGCCAGCTCGATGCGGACGCGTTGGATTTCCTTGAGGATGGATCGCGCGAGGACTTTCTGGAAGCGGCGTTCGAGGAGGCGTCGGGAGGCGGAGACGGCGGCGACCACGTCGTCAACGCGGATGGGGTCTTTGGCGTTTTCGCGGATGAATCGGATGGCGGCGGCGACCTGGCGATCGCCGATCGCCAAAATGTTGGTGGACTGTCGCGTGATGACCTGGACGGGATCGACGGAGATTTGCTGCCCGGCCATGGGCTCGCCGGCCATCAGGCGATCGAGCAAAGAGGCCGCTTCGTAACCGGCGCGTTCGATATTCATGGCGATGCTGGACAGTTGGGGATTGGACAGGTCGCAGAGCAGGTCGTCGTTGTCGACGCCGATGACGGCGACGTTTTCAGGGATCATGAGTCCGGCGATCCGGGCGGCGGCCACGACGTAGCGCGCACGTTCATCATTGCACGCGAGAACGCCGACGGGCTTGGGCAGGCCGGCCAGCCAATCGGTCAGGCTGCGTTGCTCACGGTCCCAGAGGCGGTCGCGCCGCAGGCGGGGTTCGGGGTAGATGTCGCAGTCGTAGCCGGCCTGGCGGATCCGGTTGGCGAAGCTCTCTTTTCGTTTCTGTGACCAACTGCAGTACGGGATCCCGCAAAAGGCGAAATGCCGGAACCCACGATCCAGGAAATGCTCGGCGGCCATGACGCCGACGGCGTGGGAATTGGACTTGACGCAGGGGATGACCGCCCACTGGTCCTTTTTGGTGGCGCCCAGACGCTTGGTGGAGTCGCTGGCCAGGGTGACGGCCGGCAGCCCGCTGTCGAGGATCTGCTCGGCGACCTTCTCGGACGAGACACGGGCGATGATGCCCTCCCCCTGCCAGTCCGCCATCCGGGGCAGTTCCTTATTATAGATTTCCCACGGGTCCATTTCGATCAGCCACGGCCCGTGCAGGTGACAGTACTTGGCGATGCCGCGGAGAATCCCGCGGCCGTAGGCCGTCGAGGCTTCGACGACGACGATGACCTTTCGGGCTGCGTGCATTCGGATGTCCGTCGCAATGTATGGTAAGTCCATGTTTTTTCCGGCCGGCCAGTGACGCATCGCATGGCCCGGAACGTGGGAAAGATACACTTCCAAGGGGGCATTGTCCAGCGGGTTTTGTGTGGGCGCAGGGGGTGTCGTGTCGTGAAAAACCGAAAGAATTCCGCAAAAAAGCTATTTACATAGGGTGCGGCAATTTGGTATAGTGCATATTATCGGAGCGTGGTCGGAGGAAGTGGAACCTCTTTTCAGCCGAAGCGTTCTGGGCGAGGGTGCCGTGGGTTCGGCGATGTCCGGGACAATACCCGCTAGAGGGTATCGTATCGGTGTCTCGCCGTGCCAGGCGCGCCTGCGGCCGAACCGGTCCCGCTGAGGAGCGGACAAAGGCCGGGCGGCGGGCGGCTCAGTCGCGACGGTGCTGTGGTGATGGCGATGATCAGTTCGCTGCGGCAGTGGAGTTGGGGGTGGTTGAGGGTGCATGACGGTTGCATCAGGCCCCCTGTCTTGATTCTTCCCGGTGTCCGCTTGTCCTTTCCCTGTCGTTGCTTTTTCCCCTGTTTCTTACCCCGTGGTCTTATCGGCAATGATCCCGGTTCGGCGGTACGGACCGGGCAAAGCGAGATACGCACAAACGCAATGGACCGTGGAGGATGATCGCCTATGGCAAACGTGAAGAGGCACAGAGCTGCAGTCTGGTAACAATGAGGTATCAGGAGTGGGACGTTCAGGACTTTTGGATTCTTTGTACTAGTTGAACGGAGGACCTGACAATGAAGAAGTTGATTTTGGCTACGATGTTGTGCCTGGGGTTAGCCGCCGTCGCGCCGGCGTGGGCGGGGACGCTCACGTATGAGCTGTGGACCGACTATACCTATGGCAACCAACTGGGAGATGTGGGGACGGACTTCCCGGATGGACTGGCCGCGCCGAACATGCAGTGGCTGGCGGACAACGCGCCGACCGTTTCGCAGGTCGACGTGTTCCAGATGGATGAGCCTTCGCTGGACTACTACGCCGGGCGCATCTCGGGGTGGCTCGTGCCAGCGGTCGGCGGAGACTACACGTTCTGGCTCGCCTCGGACGATGACGGTCGTTTGTGGATCAGCTCGGATGAGGATCCGGCTAAGAAGGTCTTGGTCTGTTACATCGACGGCTGGTGCGGCTGGGGCGATTTCGAGCGGTTCGACCCGGAGACCCTGCAGCCGACGGGCCCCGGTGGGGGCGGTGGTGTCGGACTGCAGAAGGCGACGCGGACACTGGTCGCCGGGAAACCCTACTATGTCGAGTTGATGTGGTCGGACGGGACCGGCGGTGGATACGGCCGGGTGAACTGGGAAGGCCCGATCGGCGCCCGCCAGGACATTACGTCGGAGTATCTGCGAAGCATCCCCTGGGGTGCGATCGATCCGATCCCGGCCGACGGCGCCACGGAGGTAGGTCTGGGCGTGCAGGCCCTGTCGTGGGACGCGGCCCATCCTCACGGGGCGACGATCGCCAGCTACGAGGTATACTTCGGAGAGGACCCCAACATCCTGACGATGCCGCTGCTGGGAACAACGACGGAGACCACGATTGACTCGCCCGAGCTGGTCCATAACAAGACGTACTACTGGCGGGTCAAGGCTCTGGTGAGCGACTCGAACTATGTCGATGGCGTGGTCTGGTCGTTTGCCAGCGAGGACTGGGGTCCGGAAATCACCCAGCAGCCGCAGGACACCTTCCTCGCTCCGGCCTGTACGACCGAATTGACCATCGCGGCTCAGAACAAGAACCCGGAGCAGGGTGGCGAGATCACGTATACGTGGTATCGCGTGGCCGAGGGCGACGACGAGCAACTCGGAACCGGCACGTCGTTGGTGACCGGTCAGGTCGGTAGCTACTACTGTGTGGTGGCGAATGATGAAGGGTCGGTGACCTCCGACACCGTGAAGGTGACGGTGGGTCTGCACCTGGTCGTCAGTCAGGACGTCGGAACGCCCCAACCCGGCGATGCGTACTATGATGAAGACGCCGATCAGCTTGTCGTGACGGGCAACGGCGATGATATCTGGAACGCGGCCGATTCCTTCCATTACGTATACAAGCAGATCAGCGGCGACTTCGACCTCCGCGCCCGGGTCCGCAGCATGAGCGGCGGCACCAACGACTGGCGGAAGTTCGGCGTGATGGCGCGTCAGAACCTGACGGCTGGGTCGATTCATTCGTTCATGTGCGGCACGGCCACACAGGGCATGGCGATCCAGGGACGGCGCTCCGCCGACAGCGGGGACAACCTGAACGTGAACGGCAACGTCCCGCCATTCAACACTAATGCCTGGAACGATACGACGCCGTACGGCAGCAGCCAGTTCTGGGTGCGTTTGACCCGTGTCGGCAACGTGATGACCGGGTACGTGTCCAACAACGGCACGGATTGGGTCCAGTACGGGGCGGTCGAGGAGCGTTCGTTCGTCGATCCGATCTACGTCGGCCTCGCGGTGACTTCGCACAATACCGGTGAGCTGACGACGGCCCGATTCAGCGACATTACGCTCAACGGCGAGGACATGATGGCGCTGTCATGGGACGTGGCCAACGTGAGTGTCAATGTTGATCCGACGACCGGATGGGTCAGTTACGACGACGACGTGGTCATTTCGTGGGAGTATGGCGACTACACGCCGTGTGACGCTGATTTCAACGTCTACGTCACGATGGACATGGACGCGCCGGGCGACCCGATCATCGTGCCGGATGGCGAACCGATGTCCGTGACGCTGGCCGATGCCGAGTATGATTTCGACCATGATCAGACGTGGTACTACCGGATTGACGTGGATTCGCCGGCCGGGCAAGGCACGCGGATGGGCCAGTGGATGAGCTTCGACACGGTCAAGTGGGTGCCCACGATCATCGTCCAGCCCGCCGTGCAGAACGTGGTGGATGTGCCGACGGACGTGACGCTGGTCTGCCAGGTGGAGACCGTGGCCGACGACTTCGCCGATCCGACGAGTTACGTCTGGAAGCGGGTCGTGGGCGAGAAAGACGGCGCCGATGACGGCGACGACGACATTATCTTCACCGGCACCCCGACGTTCCTGGAAGCCGACGGCAAACGGAAGTGGGATTGTTCGGTGACGCTGACGATCGCCGGTGTGGGTGACGAAGGCAACTACTATTGCGTCGTCGAGAACGAGTCCGGAACCGATGTGTCGAACAACGCCCTGATTCTGATCAAGCGCCTGGTGCTCCATTATGGCTTTGAGAGCATCGTGGGCAACGCCGTGCTGGACTCGTCGCCCAGCGGTTATGACGGTACGTTGACCAGCGTGGCGGCCGGCGGCTCGCCGGTGACCGGCGGCGTCGTGGACGGCATGATCGGCAAGGCGATCAAGCTCATCGGGGCTGAAGATCCGAACACGGCCTTTATCGACGTCGGCGTCAAGCCGTTCGACCTGGGCATCCAGGGCAACAACGCCCGTTCGGTCAGCGCGTGGGTCAAGGTCCGCAACCCCAATGGCGGTGGTATCTTCGACATGGGCGCTTATGTGACCGGTCAGAACTGCTCCGTGCGGACACTGACGCTGGAGGCCACGGGGAACATCGACAGCACCCGGTGGCGCATCCAGCACTGGGGCGGCGCCGACCGTGACTTCACGTACGTGCCGAGCTTCGACGCGTGGGTGCACTTCGTGTACACGTTCGACGGGGCCACGTGCAAGTTGTATGCCAACGGCGAGAAGATCCTCGATTCGGGCCTGACGCTGAACACCAACAACGACAACAACGTGCGCGTGGGTGTCTGGCAGAGCACCGTCTTCAACGGTCTGATCGACGAACTGCGCATGTACAACTATGCCTTGTCTCCGCTGGAGGTCGGCCAGTTGTACATCGAGGGCGTCGGCGGCTCGATCTGCGTCGAGGACCCGGCGTTTGACGTGACGGGCGACTGCAAGGTGGACCTGGAGGACTTTGCGATCTTTGCGGCCTCCTGGGCCGAGAGCACGCTGGTGTCTCCCTAACATGAGCGTGGATCAATGAGAGAGTCGAATATGACCGATATCAGTTGAAACGGAGGACCTGACAATGAAGAAGTTACTCTTAGTCTTGATCACGTGTTTGGGAGCCGCCTCGGTGCATGCCGCCTTGAACGGGGCGCTGGCCGAGCGCTTCCCCAACTCCATCCATGGCGGAGGCGCCGCCGGCGCCGACGCCATGCTGTGGGCGGATTCGGCCCAGCGGGACTTTTGGGAGATTCGTCCGAACATGCGTGTTCAGCCGAACGTGCGCGACAACTACAACGGCCGGCTGACGGCGTGGTTCGTGCCGCCGGTGTCGGGCGACTATCGCTTCATGATCGCGTCGGACGACAACGGCCGGCTGTGGCTCAGCTCCGATGCAGATCCGGCCAATGCCACGCGGATCGCCTACCATGATTCCTGGACGGCCGACCAGGACTGGAACGAGGCCACTCTGCCCACCCGTGTGTCGGCGTGGATCACGCTCGAAGGCGGCAAGCTGTACTGGATGCGGGCCGGATTTGCCGAAGGCGGCGGCGATGACAACCTGTCGGTGGCTTGGTGGTGTCCGGATGCAGGGGTCAGTACCTGGCAAGTGATTCCCGGAGAGCACCTGTTCTGGAACCTGACTGTGGAAGAACTGGCCGAGAACCTGGTCCTGTATGAGGTCTGGGATGGCGATGTGGGAGACCTGGGCTTTACGCCGGGCTTTCTGCCGGACTTCAGTCTGTTGGGCAATCCGGACGGGACCGGCATGCTGGGGGCGTTCGGAGTCGGCCCACGGGCGGGCGCCGACGACTTCTTGTTCCGGCAGTACGGAATCATCCAGGTGGATGAGGCCCAGACGCTCGGCTTCGGCACGGTGAGCGACGATGGCAGCAAGCTGTACGTCGGCAACTGGTGGGAAGACGGTCCGCTCACGCTGGTCGTGAACAATGACGGCTGGCACGGTCCCCAGTGGCGTCAGGGTGTGATCGACGTGGAGCCGGGGTACGTCGGCATCGTCGTTGAGATGTTCGAGGACGGCGGTGGCGAGGCGCTGCAGGTCTTTTACTGGAACCGTGACCAGGTCCGCAAGGAGATGGGTCAGGCCGAGCTGATCGCCTACCGTGGGGCCTGTTTGCCCAGTCCGCTCAACGGCGAGGAAAACGTGTCGCTGGATGCCGATTTGAGCTGGCACAACGGATTCCTGAGTGGTGCGCCGGTGGATGTGTACTTCGGCGAGGCCGGCAACATGACCAAGGTCGTTGACCAGGGTGACGTGACCAGCTTCGACCCGGGAACCCTGGAGTACGGCACCATCTACAACTGGCGGGTCGATGTCGTCGACCCCAACGAGGGCGGCAACCCGATCTTTGTCCAGGGACCCGTCTGGGCGTTCAAGACGGTCGGTACGGACGTGGTCATCACGGAGCAGCCGACGCGGTACGTGCGTGCCGACGCGGGCGATGAGGTGGTGTTGAGCGTCGCCGCGACCAGTGCCCTGACGCCGCTGGAGTACGAGTGGAAGAAGGGTGATACCGTCGTGGGGACGGACGCGACCTTGGTGATCGCCAGCCTTGGCGAGGCCGACGAGGGTGAGTACACCTGCGTCGTGTCCAATGCCGAGTCCAGCGCGACCAGCAGCCCGGCGGACGTGAAGATCAAGGCGCAGATCGCCTACTATCCGCTGGACGAGGATCTGGCCGATCCGACGGGCGCCGGCCCGGAGGGGATCTATCACGCCGATGAGGGCAAGGACGTCGCCTTCGAAGAGGGTGTCGTGGGCAACGCCATCGCGATCAACATCGACGCCGAGTACAACGAGTACGTGTCGTTCGGCGTTCCGGGTGACCTGGGCATCTTTGGCGAGGCGCCGCGGACGATCGCCTGCTGGGCGAAGAATGCCGTGCCGTGGGACCAGATCGACGACTGGTGTACGATCTTTGGCTTCACCAGCACGACCGGAACCAGCGAGCACAGCTTCGACTTCAACCGGCGCGGCGGCCAGAACCAGTACTGCATCCACCGGTATGGCGCCGAGTGGAACATGCAGGAGATCGACGGCGAGTGGCACTTCCTGACCGCCAGCTTCGACAACGGCACCATTCACTGGTACGTTGACGGCGTGTACGGCGGCAGCGCGACGACGAACCTGCAGAGCCAGGACATCCTGCACCTCGGCAAGCGTGCCCACAGTGCTCAACTGTGGCGGGGCTGGGTGGACGAGGCTCGCGTGTTCAACTACGCGATCACGCCGCAGCAGGTGGCCGATCTGTACGCCGAGAGCGGCATGGCCGTTGAGGCGTACTGCCCGCCGATCGAGCGGCCGGCCTTTGACGTCGACGGCAACTGTGTCGTGGACACCGGTGATCTGCTGATCGTGGCCGAGCAGTGGTTGCAGAGCAACGTGGCTGAGTAATGTGAATGGGAACCCGATGGGGCCATCTGGCCTCGGCGGGTGAGGCAGTTCGCAGGGTCCGTGTTGCGCAAGCAACACGGACCCTGTCTGCGCGCAGTCCGCACATTCGGCCTTTGGGGATCTCAAAAAACCTGGCTTTTTGGGCCGAAATCGAGGGGTCCGGTAAAAGTACCCGACCGCGGCGTTTTTTCCTTGACGCGAGCGGTCGTGATGGCTATAGTACATTTAGCGCAGTTCAACAAGGTGTAGCATACGTGGATAGTTTGTGGCGCAGGTCTGAGGGTGATCTTGGGCATTGTGGCGTGGCAATTCAGGGCGGCAACTAAGTCCGCAGGACCGTTGCGCACGGCCATCACGCCATACGAACACCAGTCGCTTACGCCAAGTCTTTCTTGTTTTTCCCGTTTTCTTTCTTTTCCGCGTGAGGGGGATTCCCTGTCGTTGGGGGCGTTCGGGTCCCTGCGCGGACCGGGGGGAGGCAGAATACACTCGTGAAACGCCGCCAACGCGGCGGATCGTGGGGAATGATCGCCCTAGGGTGACGTGAGAGGCTCTACCGTCACATTCGGGCTACAATATATTCAGGTCAGGATGATGCAGTACATTGGGATATTTTTGTAATCGTTGAACGGAGGATCAGAAAATGAAGAAGTTGATTTTGGCTACGATGTTGTGCCTGGGGTTCGCCGGCGTGACAGTCGCGCAGCCGGCGTTCGAGAGTGCGGACATCGGCTCGCCTGGGGCGGCGGGCAGTGCCGTGGCCGGTTACGACGGCACGGTCACGGTCAGCGGCGGCGGAACCGACATCTGGGGTGCGAATGACCATTTCCACTTCGCCTACGTCGAGCAACATGGCGATTTCGACATGGTCGCGCGCATCGTCTCGATGAGCGGCGGTGACAACGCCTGGCGGAAGTTCGGCGTGATGGTCCGCGACACGCTGGACGACAATGCGGTGCATGCCTTCATGGCCGGCACGGCCGACGAAGGCGTCCGCTGGCAAGGTCGACGCGTGGCGGGGACGGACCAGAACGGCAACGCCGCGGCGGTGCCGGGTTATCCGGACCCCTTTGTCGACACCAGTCCGTACTACGTGCGGATCAGTCGCTCCGAAGACGGGTTCGCGGCGTACGCCTCGTGGGACGGCGTGAACTGGGACATGGCGCCGGACAATATCGTGGCGGACGGGACGGGTGAGCACATCGAGAACCCGCATCCGTTCAACATGAGCGATCCGGTGTACGTCGGCCTGGCCGTGACGGCCCACGATGACGATGGGACCGAAGATGAGCTGACCACCGTGACGTTTGACAACGTCATGATCAACGGCCTGCGGTTCGGCGGGGACGCCTGGGGGGCGACGAACTTCGATCCCGCCCCCGGCGCCGTGGAGGTGCCGGTCGGCGTGTATGCGCTGGGCTGGGACACGGTCGTTCCCGAGGGCAGCACCATTCGGGATTACAAAGTGTATTTCGGCACCGATCCCAACCTTCAGGAGGCGGACCTTCTGGGCACCGCCGTGGACAGCACGATTGAGTCGCCCGTCCTCGACAGCGACGTGACCTACTACTGGCGGGTGGCTTCGTATATTGACGACAGCAATTTCGTCAAGGGCCTGACCTGGCAATTCACCACCATCAGCTATGGGCCGGGTATTGTGACCCAGCCGGAAGACGTGGTCTATGGTCCGGCCTGTCAGCCGGAGTTGTCCGTGGTGGCCGAGCCGTTGGTCCCCGGCGAGGGCGGCGACATCCACTATGCGTGGTATCGCGTGCTGGAGGGGGACGACGAGCAGGTCGGGACCGACAGCGACACGTTGCTGCCGGCGGTCGATGGCGAGTACTACTGCGTGGTCTGGAATGATGCTGCGTCCGTGACCTCGAACGTGGTCGCCGTCGCGGCGTCGGTCCATGCGGATGCGTCGGGTCGTGGTTCGGCCCTGTTCGAGCGGTTCGCCGGCCAGCAGCCGGGGGCCGATTCGATGTTGACGGCCGACTCCGCCGACCGTGTTGCCTATGAAGTGGTCAGCACGAGCGAGTGGGGACGGGGTGAGACGGGTCTGGATGACTATCGCGGTCGCATTACGCTGTGGTTGACCCCGGCGGCCACCGGCGCTTACCAGTTCCGGATTGCGGCGGACGACAACTGTCGTTTGTGGCTTTCGCCCAACAGTGATCCGGCCTACGCGACGCGGATCGCCGGTTTCGACGGCTGGGCCGATATTGACGTGTGGGACAGTTATGCCTCCCAGACCTCCGCGGAGGTTTCACTCGTGGAGGGCCGATCGTACTTCCTGCGAGCCGGTTACGACGAAGGGGGCGGCGGCGACCACGTCCACGTGCAGTGGCGGGGTCCGGGCTTCGACTGGCAGAACATCTCGGGCGAGGCCATGAATCTGTATCCCGGCGAATCCTGGGCGGCGCGTAGTATCGTTCTGTCGCCGTTGGATGAGAACGGCTGGGTGAAGTACGACTCGGACCTGACGGTCAGTTGGGCCAAGGCGACGTATGGTCCTTGCGATGCGGTGTATACGCTCTATCTGTCGCAGGACCAGGCCGCGGTGAGTGATCCCAACGCCGACGGGGTGCTGGCGTTCGAGACCAGCGACCTGAGCGTGGTGGTGCCGGATGTCGGGACGCTCGATCTGGAGCACGACCAGACGTGGTACTATCGGATTGACGTGTCCAGTGAAACCGCCGCCGATGACGAGATCGGTCAGGTGTACAGCTTCGACACGGTCAAGTGGGTGCCGCTGGTCGGGACCCAACCGCCGGCCTCGATCGTGGCTCCAATGCCCAGCGACGTGACGATCTCGTTCACGCCGACGGCCTTGAACGACGACTTCGCGGCGCTGATGAGCTACACGTGGTATCGCATCGTGGGGGCGAAGGACACCGAGTCGGAGGAGACCGACGACGAGGTGATTTTCACCAACGATGACCCGATAGAGACAAATCGCGAAGGCGGCAAGCGGTACTATGACGCCTCCGTGGTGCTGAGCTTCACCGAGCTCGGTCACGAGGGGGTGTACTACTGCGTGGCCACGAACCAGTCGGGCGACGTGGTAAGTAGTGACTGCCTGCTGCTGGCGCGGCGGAAGGTGCTGCACTACAGCTTCGAGAGCCTCAACGGCAATACGGTGCCCGACAGCTCGCCCACCGGGGCGGACGGCACTCTGAAGAGCCCGTTGGCCTGGGCGAACCGGACAGTCATCGGTGGCATCGAGCCGGGGATGATCGGCAATGCCATCCGGTTGGTCGGTGGTGAGGACCCGAACGCGGCCTACGTGGACAGCGGCAAGACGGCCTACGAGCTGGGTATTGAGGGCGCCCGTCCGCGGTCGGTCAGCGTTTGGGCCAAGACCGGCGACATGGCACGCAGCGGCATCTACTCCGTGGGCGAGTACACGTCGATGCGGGCCTTTGGTGTGCATAACGCCAATGATCCCGGCAACAACTTCGTGTACCAGTTCGATCACTGGGGCAGCAACTTCGACTACGCGGACTTCAGCGCGTTCGACAACTGGGTCCATATTGTGCACGTGTACGACGGCGCGAACGTCCGGATCTACGTCGACGGCGTGAAGGTGGCCGACTATGCGGCGCCGGATATCAACACGGCCGCGGGTGGTCAGCCCTTCGCCGTGGGCTTCTGGGGCGCCTATGACGCCGGCTTCCAACACGGTGTGTTCAACGGCCTGATCGACGAGTTCGCGCTCTACAACTACGCCCTGAGTCCGCTGGAGATCGGCCAGTTGTACATCGCCGGCGCCGGCGGGACGGTGTGCGTGGAGACGCCGCAGTATGACCTGACGGGCGACTGCCAGGTGGACCTGGAGGACTTCGCGATCTTTGCGGCCTCCTGGGCCGAGAGTTCGCTCGTGTCTCCCTAACATAGGCATGAATCAGCGAGAGAGCCGAATATGAAGAATATCAGTTGAAACGGAGGACCTGAAAATGAAGAAGTTACTCTTAGTTCTGATCCTGTGTTTGGGAGCCACGTCGGCGCACGCGGCCGTGCAAGGGGCGCTCGCTGAGCGATTTCCCAACTCCATACATGGAGGGGGGACCGCCGGTGCCGACGCGATGTTGTGGGCCGATCCGGCTCAGGCCAACTTTTCGGAGATTCGGCCGAACATGCGTGTTCAGCCGGACGTGGCCGACCAGTACAACGGTCGGTTAACGGCGTGGCTGCTCCCGCCGGTGACGGGCCAGTATCAGTTCATGATCGCCTCGGACGACCAGGGCCGGTTGTGGCTCAGCTCGGACGCTGACCCGGGCAACGCGGTGCGGATCGCCTACCACGACGCCTGGACGGGCGACCAGGACTGGAACGAGGCCAATCTGCCCACCCGTGTTTCGGCGGCGGTCAGCCTCGAGGCTGGCAAGGCATACTGGATCCGTGCTGGCCACGCTGAAGACGGTGGTGGGGACAACCTGTCGGTGGCCTGGAGAAGTGCGGACGCTGGCGTGGGTGCCTGGCAGGTCATTCCAGGCCAGTACCTCTGGGCGGAGTTCCCCTTCGAAGTCCAATGGGGCGGCGAGAAGCTGGTCGAGTATGAGATCTGGGACTTGGTGAACACCGGGGTCGGGTCGACGTCGGGCTTGAACGCTGCGCCGTACTTGGACAACACGCGGTTCCCGGACCTGGATTTCTTCCTGGCTACCGAGGGGGCTGCGGACCGGACGGGGTACCTCTCGATGTTCACGTTGAGTGGCGTGGCGATGCCCGATCCGGCCGACTACTTCGTGACGCGGCACCGGGGCATCATCAAGGTGGACGAGGCCATGCTGCTAGGCCTTGGAACCTCGTCGGACGATGGAAGCCTGCTGTTCGTATACGACTGGTGGGATGAGATGGCCACGCGCCCCGCGATGCCGGTGGTCGACAACGGCGGCCTGCACGGCATGCAATGGCGCGGCGGCGCCCTTGACGTGGCGGCCGGGTACGTGGGCATTGAGACCTGGCAGTATGAACACGATGGTGGCGAGGGCCTCATGGCGGGCATGTGGAGTACCGGCCAGCCGCGCAAGGAGTTTGGGCCCCATAACCTGCTCAGTCGGGTGGAGGTGACCCATGTAGATCCGCCCAACGGGGCCATTAACGTGCCGACAGACCAGGTACTGTCGTGGACGCCGCCTTTCGGCATGATCGATCCGGAGTTTCGGGTGTACGTTTGGGAGCAGGGCGCTTCGCAAGGGGCCGGTGTGGAGACCGCCGAGACCACCCTGGATCCGGACCTGGCTCTGGGTACGGCGTACTGGTGGCAGGTGGATGTCAAGGACCCGAACGAAGGCGGCAACCCCATCTGGCTACCGGGTAAGAAGTGGGCCTTTGCGACGGAGAGTTCTGATATCTTCATCACATCGCAGCCGAGCGACCAGATGGTGGACGCGGGCAGCGAGGTGACGCTGGCCGTGGTAGTTGAGAGCGCGTTGACGCCGTTCAGCTATCAGTGGAAGAAGGACGGCAGCGACATCGGCGGTGCTCAGGATGCCACGCTGGTGATTGCGAACTTTGCCAAGGCCGACAACGGGACGTACACCTGCGAGATCACCAACGGCGAAGCGACCGTGGAAACGACCGGCGCCCTGGTCGTGGCCAAGGAAGTCCTGGCCTACTGGCCGCTGGATGCCGATCTGGATGACCATGCCGAGGAGCTGGATCCGATCGCGGCCGGCGACAAGGACGCGGTGTTCATGGTCAACGACCCGAACACGTTGGATGACGACGACCCCGATTTGACGGTACCGTTCGTCGCCGGTAAGATCGGCAACGCCGTTGAGTTCGACGGGGCGACCAACTTCGCCTATGCGGGCACGTGGAATCCGAACGCCGTGAGCAAGGAGTTGTCGGTGTCGCTGTGGGCCCAGTGGAACGGACCGAAGAACCCGTGGCAGGGCCTGATCGGCAAGCGCAACTGGTGGGGCAACGACGCCATGATGTGGCAGATCGAGTTGAACCACGGCCACGATGATCTGGGCACGCCAGGCAACATGGTCAAAACGTTCCAGTCGGCCAGTGGCGGCGGCGGTGCCAATACGGTCAAGCTGCCGGACGGGGGCAACAACAAGGTCTCGTACGGCGGGCGCGTGTTGTACAGCAATCAGCATCCGACCAACGCCGACGAGCGGGCCTACCGGGCGTTTGACGGCGTCTACAACACCAAGTGGCTGGCGTTCCAGAATACGGGCTGGTTGACGTACATCTTCCCGGCCGAGCGGGCCTACGCGGTGACCTCGTATGCCATCACGTCGGGCAACGACGGCCCGGAGCGTGATCCGGATGACTGGACACTTCAGGGCTCGAACGATGGCGTGACGTGGGACATCCTGGACACGCGGACGGGCGCTGCCGGCAGTTGGACGGCGCGGAATCAGACGGTCGCGTTCGAGATCGACAACACGACCGCCTACCAGATGTACAAGCTGGACGTGACGAAGATCCGCGACCCGGGTGCGAACATCATCCAGATTTCGGAGGTTGAGCTGTTTGCCGATGAGCCGCTGGATGACCTGTGGGTGAACATCGTATCGACCTATGACGGTGCGGTGGCCCGGACGTACATCAACGGCTGGTTCGTGCGTGAGGCCGGGATGAGCTTCGGTCCGACGACGGATGCCAACCTGGTCTTTGGCGCGTGCGAGGCCAACCCGGGCGGCGGGCCTGCCGAAGGCAGCAAGCCGTGGGGCGGCAACCTGTTCAACGGGGCTCTGGATGAGATCATCCTCTATAACTATGCCCTGAGTCCGACGGAGATCCTGGCGGCCTATATGGCCATCGAGGGCGGGCAGGATTACTGCCTCGACGGCACCCAGCCGGCGCTGGACTTCGACGGAAACTGCGTCGTGGACATGGGTGATCTGGAGATCTTGGTCAGCGAGTGGATGCAGAACAACCTCGCCGAGTAAGACGGGGTTGTAAGCTTGGCGGGGCCACGGTCCCGACGAGCAGGTCAGGTTGCGGGGCCCGCGTGGCGCAAGCGACGCGGGCCCCCCTTCTTGCGCACGCGGGGGGCCGGTTAATGAAAAACAGCGGACGGGGGGTTGATTTGGCGTGGCTTCGCGGCATAATGGCGGATGGAAGGGGCGGTTAGCTCAGTTGGCTAGAGCGCCTGCTCGACATGCAGGAGGTCACAGGTTCAAGTCCTGTACCGCCCATTAGCACATTTGTCATTCACAAGGCCTCGCGGGCGTGCCCGCGAGGCCTTGTGGCGTGATCGACCAATCGTAAAACCGCCGGCCGGCGATCAGATATACGCGTTGAGGATATTCTCGAGCATCTCCACGCGGCCGGAGGCGTTGGGCGAAATCTCCCCCTTCTTGAGCATGTACTCGCTCAGTTCCTTGAAGCCGACCTTGCCGGCCTCGATGTCCGCCCCGATGCCGCGGTCCCAACTGCCGTAGCGCTGCTTGATGAAGTCGGCCAGGACGCCGTCGGCGCGGATGGCCGCCGCGGCCTTGAGCCCGCGTGCGAAGGCGTCCATGCCGCCGATATGGGCATGGAAAAGATCGACCGGTTCGAAGCTCTCACGGGCCACGTGGGCGTCGAAATTGAGCCCACCGGTGGTGAAACCGCCCATGTTGAGGATGGTCAGCATGGCGAAGGTGCAGTCGTACAGGTCGGTGGGGAACTGGTCCGTGTCCCATCCGAGCAGCAGATCGCCGCGATTGGCGTCGACCGAGCCGAGGATGCCGTTGGCCGCGGCGAATTCGAGCTCATGGATGAAGGTGTGCCCCGCGAGGGTGGCGTGGTTGGCCTCGATGTTCAGCTTGAGGTGGTCGACCAGATCATACTTCTGCAGGAAGGCGTAGCAGGCGGCGGCGTCGGAGTCGTATTGGTGCTTGGTGGGCTCCTTGGGCTTGGGCTCGATGTAGAACTGGCCGTCAAAGCCGATCTGCGTCTTGTAGTCGACGGCCATGTGCAGGAACCGGGCCAGATGATCGAGCTCGCGGCCCATGTCGGTGTTCAGCAGGCTCTTGTAGCCCTCGCGGCCGCCCCAGAAGACGTAACCCGCGCCGCCGAGCTCCATCGTGACCTCGAGGGCCTTGGCGACCTGGGCGGCGGCATAGGCGAAGGCGTCCGCGTTGCAGCTCGTCGCGGCCCCGTGCATATAGCGCGGGTGGGCGAAGAGGCAGGCCGTGCCCCAGAGCAGCTTGACGCCCGTGCGGTCCTGTTCCTCCTTGAGGACCTTGGCGACCGCGTCGAGGTTCTTGTGGCTCTCGGCGAGGGTCTTGCCCTCCGGGGCCACGTCGCGGTCGTGAAAGCAGTAGAACTCGACGCCGAGCTTCTGGAAGAATTCAAACGCCGCGCGGACCCGGTTCTTGGCATTTTCCAGTGAGTCGGAGCCATCATCCCAGGGCATCAGCCGCGTGGGGCCGCCGAACTGGTCGCCGCAGCCGTTGCGGAACGCGTGCCAGTAGGCGACGCTGAAGCGCAGGTGCTCGGCCATGGTCTTGCCCTCGACGAGCTGGTCGGGGTTGTAGTGCTTGAAGGCCAGCGGATTCTTGCTGTCGGGCCCCTCGTACTTGATCTTCTTGATACCGGCGAATGCTTCTTTCATGGCTCGGTTGCTCCTTGCCTTGGGCCCCATCGGGCCGGGTCGCTTGGATCGTGTCTACTGGCCGGCCGCAAGACGGGCCCGCCGGACGATCAGATAACCAGATCGGGGCCGGACTGTCAACCATCGGCCGGGCAATTGGGGCTGCCAGAAGGGGGGCGGCTACTTTGATGGCGGGGTCTGCTGCGCGGTTTTCGGCGGGGTAGGCGGTGTGGAC
>OMKS01001804.1_pt1 | contig 18553 bp, 22 predicted proteins | sample 1674721 | NCBI WGS metagenome assembly OMKS01 (sample SAMN06264996, study PRJEB25208) | sediment metagenome | isolation source: hot spring sediment | place: USA: California | collected 2014-09-02
CTCAGCGACATCGGCTCCTCCAACGGCTCCGCCCTATACTGGATCAAAGAGATGGGCTTTGATGCCTTCACCTTCTCCCCCTTCGTCGGCAACACACAAACGACAGTGGAAAAAGCGCATGAAATCAATCTGGGAGTCATTGTTCTCACGTTGATGTCCAACCCCGAAGCCGAAAAAATGATGATAGACATAACAGTCAACGGGCAGCCATACTATCTGCACATCGCCAAGACAGTGAAGGAGGCAGAAGCTGACGGCTGCGTGGTGGGGTTAACCTGTTTCGTTGAGGATGAATACCTCAAAAACATCCAGGAAGTTGTTGGCGACAGTGTGGTGTTTCTGCTGCAGGGCATGGGACCACAGGGGGGACAGGCCAACAAGATAAGGTATGTCCGTAACCCGCTGGTGAGTTTAGGCAGAGCAGTTATTTATGCTGATGATCCACGAAAAGCCGTCAAAGGATACTATGACATACTCAAGAGATACAGGTGACACAACTTCAGATTACATCCATGTATTTTATTCCCTTCTCCGTAATCCTGTAAACTCCTCGGCTAACCCGCATAATATACTCTTTCTTCAGCAAATATCGCAACCTATTATCAAATCTTGTTCGCGTAGCCAAAGAGTGGCACGTAGTCAAAACTTTCTTCTCCAAAGCTGTCCACTGCATGTCACCTCTCTTGAGGGCAGCGAGGATAACCTTGTCCATAATGTCCTGTTCCTCCCTGCGGCGACTCATGACAGCTTCACCTCCACAGGCTTCTGACGATAAGTTTTCATGCACCTTGAGCAGGTTCCTTTAACCCATCTGATTACCGTTGTCATGTTCAAGTTCCCACCCAAGTGTAAGGTTTTGAGACGTTCAATACGAGTTTGCCGTTTTCGTCAAGCCACAGTTCTGGAAGCCTCACCTTGTATGCGAATATGATGTCTAAGGCAAAGTTTTTGGCGTATGTTTCAGCCTCTAGTTGTCCAAAATGGGCGTCTAAGCCAAAGGTTTTGGTTGCATTCAGTTTCTTGAATAGTGTGTCTATTTGTCGGCTGAGTTCCTGTGTGAGTGCTGCGCCGAATCTTGCGTCTACGCCGAAGCTCCTGATTACGTCCCTCTTGAGAAGTGCAACGTCCACGCCGAATGTTTCCAGCAAATCCAGCTTTTTGAATAGTGCGTCGACCTGTGCGGTTTTCTCGATTCCCAAAGCCTTCAGCAGAACATCTATATCCGCCGTTTTTGTTACATTCAACTTTTGAAATAAAGTATCAATGTCCGCCGTCTTCGCAACGTCCAGCCTCTTGAATAGGACATCAGCGTCGGCAGTCAGTTGGATGTCCCGTTTCTGGAATGCTGTGTCGGCGCCGAGGCTCTTCGTGACTCCCAGCTTCTTGAAGAGAACATCTGTCTGCCACGTTCTGGTGTAGGTTGCGCCTTCCTCTTCGGGTCCGATGTAGGCGTCGGCGACTATGACGCAGTCAAAGTATGCTTCAGAGGTTGCATAGTCTGCTTCGAGTCCCACGCGGATTTTGTCTGGGGTTTCGCCAGTCGTGTTCAATCCAGTTTGTGTCAGGTCCTCAACTTCTGCGCCGTCAACAAAAACTCGTACTTCGCCTTCTGACGCATGAACCTTATAGTAGAGTTCGACGCACTGCCACTCCCCCGTTTTTGCGGCGACAGTCGTGCTTGTAACCGTGTTGGCTCCGCCGCCAGCCATAAACATTACTCGCCAGTAGCCGCCCGAAACGGTGACCTCGCAGGAGACAGCCCATGTGCTACGCCTGAAACCGCCGTATCTGACGGGCGCGTTTGCCACACGATAAAGGTAGAAGCGCATGTGGTTGTCTGAGCCAAGAGACAAACTTTTTTCGGCAAAGCAGCTTACGCCGCCTGTCCCACCAACAGCGTGCATGGCGTAGTCGCCACAATGAACAGTTCCGCTTTGAACCTCTAAGGTGGTTCCAGTCTGCGTTGTCGATGTCCATGCGCTAAAGTCGCCCTCCTCAAACCCATTACTGAAAATTTCTGTGAAGTACTGCGCCAGATAATCCCGCTGCGCCCTGCTGACCCTCGGAAAAACATGCTTGTGAACGTAATCCTCTAACGCCTTAGCGTCCTTCAGCACCTTAGGCGGAACACGAACAGGACTGCCGTATTTCTCTCCGCAATGAGGGCATTCGCAGCTATTCTTCTCTACCTCTTTTCGGCACGCTGGACAGATGTAACTCCACATCGGAAGCAGCCTAAGCAGCCAAAACGGAACCCTCAACCAATAACCTCTCCATTCTCATTTATGTGCAGAATCCTCTTTCCTTCTATTCCCAGAACATAGACTGTCTCCGCATACTCCACTCCGCCGCTCCGCATGTGTAGCTTTATTTCGTGGCTGCGATAACAGACTGGCATATCGTTTTTCTCGACTTCAACAAAGACAGGTCTAGCATTAGATGGAGTCGCCAATTGTCCTGTTGCCCTAAAAACATTCGCTGCAAGTTTCATGCTAAACGGATACCAGCCAATTCGAACAACCTGTTTTCCCTCAAAATGTTCTGGAATCGGATAGGCTTCCCGAATCGGAACCTTCCTGCCATCCTTGACTATCATTCCATTCTCGTCTACTTTGCTCGGCAACCAATCAGGATGCGCCCTAACCTCCACTCCAGAATCAGGGTCAAACTGCGCCAATGCAGAGCCGTCGCTGAACTCGACTATCCAGAACAGCGTAAGCGGACGATACTGCACTGCCGCAGCCCCCTTAGATTTCGTCATACTTGAAGCTGAGTGTCTCGTCTGCCTGTTCTCCTTGCACAGCATCGTTTGCCACTCGGCATTGTAGAACAACGGCTTTCGTTTTTTCTGCGGCTGTGTGGTCTATGGAATCTATCAGGGCTGGTGAAGCTTCTGTGTCGCTGGCTACATTTGCTGTGGGCGTTGTCTGAGGGTTATAGTAGTCGTGTCCGTCTGTTTCGTCTTCTATGGAGTCTCCGGTGTCTGCTTCGGTTCCAGTTGCCAAGTCATAGTCTGAGGGCATGGGGCATCCGTGGTCGCCGGAGTCTCTGTTGCCTCGTCGCAGTTCGCCTCCTGTTCCGAAGTTCCAGCCTATGGCGCCGTCACTGTAGAAGCGCACGTTGTTGATTTTGGTGAAGGCTCCGCTGAGGTCTAGGCAGACGTGAATCCAGTAGCTGTACTTGAAGCCGCTGGTAGGTATCGGAATCGGGTAGGATGTGTCTGCGGGAGCGAACTGGTCCTTGGTCTGCAGTCTGGTGCTTGCAGTTACGTTGTTGTATGTTCCTGGGCTGCCGTCTGAGCCTCCGACTGCCTGCTGCACATTTACTGTTGCAACCATTCTTTTTTATTCCTCCGTATTCGTTTTTATGAGATGTTTTCTGAGATTTGTTCGATGAAATTAGCTGGGTTTCGGGTGATGGTGACGGTTTTTGTTACTGAGCCGTCTGTAACTTGGAGTTGGGTGATGTAGCCTGCCTGGTTGCGGGTTATGGAGATGTTGTGGGGAGTTCGGATTCCGTGGATGGCTTCGTGGATTGCCCTGTAGGCTTCTTTGTAGTTGCCCCAGTTAATTTCGCTCATTTGTTGTTCACCAAAAAATGGGGAAGTTTGGCTGTTGGTAGACTGCTTGACTACCAGCCTGTTCCTCTTGCCACTGCATTGCTTCGTAGTGCGCCGAGACCGATTCTTTCCGAGGCTGCGATGCCGTATCTGTCCTGTTTGGGGTTTTCGAAGGGTTCGGTCAGGATGTCTCTTCGCAGGAGCATTACTGCGGCTACGTCGGTGTCTATGCAGTAGACTGTTCCGTCTGCGACTTTGGTGCTGACAACGATTTTCATGCCCAGGTAGGTTTCGCCTAGGATTCCTCGGCGGATGTCAGCCATGCCTCCGAAGTAGAAGCTGTGGATGAATTGGTCCTGCTGCCACAGGTCGGCGAGTTGGGCGGGGTTGATTACGAGTACTTTGGCGTTGAAGTTTTCTGTTTTTATTCGGTTCCAGAATCCGACGAGTCCTGCCCAGTCTAGGGTTCCTGAGCCGTTGTATTCGTCTCCTCCTGCCAGGTCGGCTGCGGCTATGCTGTCGTATAGGTCTAGGATTTTTTCTGTTTCCAGTTCTGCGATGGCTCGTCCGACTTCGGCTGTTTGCCTTTCCATTACTCCCCATGATGCGTCTTCGAAGAATTTTTTGGAGTATTCTGCTCCGGCTTTGATTTCCATGTCTGCTTTGACGTCTACGGTGTCATACTTTTCTTGGGTAATCCACACCTCTGAAAGTTCGGCTGTTCTGTGTGCTTTGCCCAGTTTTGCTTTGGGGAATCTGACTAGAGTTTCGGTGGTGGGTAGGACCCAGATGATTTCTCGTCCTATGAGCGCGGGTTTGGCTGCGTCTACGACTACGTCATGCATTTTTCCGAGTGCGTTGGCTGTGTCGCTGAGGATGGCTTCTCTCATTACTGCGTTGACCATGAGGTTTGATTTGGCTCGTTCCAGCAGTTCGGGTAGTATTGGCTGGTATTCGGGGTCTTCTTTTATGGCTTCAAAAAGTTTCGGCAACTTCTGTTTCCTCCTAGGTTTTGGATACGTGGATTAGTCCGGTGTCGCCGCTGGCAAAGGTTTGCAGGGCTACGCCGACTTTTCTGGCGATTCTGTCCGGGATTTCTGTTTCATCGTAGGTTTCTGAGCCGTCAGCTAATGCAATGGCTTGGGCGTCTGCGTCTGTTTGCACTGCTTCGCCTCTGTCTATTGCGTCTCCGGCTGTTACTTTGACTACTCCGCGGGTGCAGACTGAGCACACTTCGCCGCTTTCTACAGTGGTTAGGGCTACTCCGAGTGCGTGCTGGGTGGCTGCGGTGCATTTGCTGACTGTCATGTCTGCGCTGAGGTACACGAGGTCGCCTTTGGTTATGTTTGAGGCTGCTTCGAAGCTGAGCACGGTTCCGTCGCTTATCATTTCTCCGGTTTCTGCGTCAGGCCATAGGTCAGTCACGTTTCTTCCTCCAGTTTTGTTGCGGTTTCGTCAAGTTCATCCTTGCCTACTCCCGGTCACATGTTCAGATGACTGTGAGTTTAGCCTGTGCCGTAGTTGGCGCACAAGCAGTTGGGGTCCGATGCTCCATGCTCTGACTATCCAGTCGTCGGGCAACATGCTTAGAATCTCCTGTTTGGGTATGAGGTCAGAGGGGTGGGGCTCGGAGGATGCGATTATGGCTTCGCCTAACGGTTTTGGGGCTTCAGGTTCTGGTTGAGGCGGCTCTGCGGTTTGGACGTACTGTGGATGACCGTTTAGCCACTCCTCCATCTTTTCTGTGGTCCAGTCTTTGTCCTTCATGAACAGGAGCGCCATGGGCTGCGGGTTCTCGGGTTTGTCGCGTAACAGCCCGTAGATGCCCTGTATTCCGTTGGTTTGGTCAATCCAGACCGATGAGAAGTGCTCTTTCATGAAGGCTGATGGTTCATGGAGCTGGTGAAGAATGAATTGTTGTTGTGTAGCCTGCTCTTTTGTTTTGGTTTCTTTGAGTCTGTTTATGATGGCTTCCCAGAGTTCCACGGTTGTTTGTGGGTCTCCGGGCGGGTAGTCTCGGAGCAGGGAGAGTCCGGTGAATTTGATGCCTCTGGGTGCGTGTCCGTTGAGTTTTTCTAGGGTTTTCCATTCGAATTCTACGCTGCAGTGTTTTATGGTGCCGTCTGCTATCTGGCTGGTTATGGTTGAGTCGTCGAGCTGGGCTATGTATTCGATGGCTCCGTCCTCGTATTCTGCTCCCAGAACCTTGCCGTTTATGGGTTTACTGTGATCGAGAATTAGGGGTGTGCCAGCTAGGGTGTGGGCAGATTTTTCTAGTTCTTCTTTGAGGTACTCTCTTATGCTAGGCCACTCGTTTGGGTGGAGCGTCCTGATTGGGTGCAGGGCTTTTCCTCGGATCAGGTTTCCTGTTTCGGGTATGTTTCGGATTGTGCCTGTCCAGCTGAAGGATTCCTTGGCTTTGTTTTCGTGTTGCTTGAACCATTGCTGCGCCTTTTCTGTTGTCCAGTCTTTTTCTTTGCTGAAGAGGTAGCTTACGGTTTCGGTTGATTGGCTGTTCCATGGTTTTGCTGTGATGGCTTTGATTCCCTCTTCTTCGCTGAGGGTTACGGTTTTGAGGGTTTCGGGGTCAAAATCTTCAGGTTTCCTGTGTCCTGAACGGATATAGTTTTCTGTTTGGTCCCACGGCAACTGGCACACCAGAAACTATGATTGGCTGGGTATGTTAAAAGGTGGAATCAGCACTTTAGACAGTCAACATTTTCTGACCAAACATGGTTTTTGTTAGTTTATTTTCGGTCACCTCTCTGTGGAACCCTGCTGTTTGTTGGTTCACAGCATTTTTAGCCTCTATTTGACAGTCTGTCTGTTATGGTTAAAATCCAGAAACGCTTAGTGAAGAAACGGTACTACGGCAAAGCAGAATACCAGTACCCAGTCTACAGCCTAACCATACCCAAACAATACCACGACCTACTCCAACCATTCCTGAACGAAGACTTGGAAGCAAACGTAGAACACACAACAAGCACACTAACAATCACACTGACTCCTGCCAAGTGAACAGAAAATCGTTCAGTGACTAAGAGGGCTAAAATTTAACCCCAAACCCACAAACGAAATACAGCAAACTAAAAAACTCACACATATACGTAAGTTAGTCCTAGCACAATAAAATAGAAGAAAGAACGAAAAACGTTAAATTTGTGGAAGTTTATCCTGAAATCATAAAATATAACTTCCTAAAGAAAAAAATATGTAGTTGTGACCAAAATGGCTGATAACTATAAAGCAACCATCAAGTTCACTCACAAATTTCCTGAAGATTATCGAATAGTTCCCGCAAATGGTGCTTGGGGTGGGATTTCCGCGCGAGGGGATTTGGTAATGCACTTTTTTGTTGAACATGCTGAAGTACCAAGCGAAGAAATAATATGTAAAAAAATCGATGGAAGCATTGAGACGTCAACTAAACAGAAGAAAGAAATAAAGGTAACAAGAGCAATGCAATTTGGAGTAATGTTACCTAGAGACCAAGCGACAGCTTTGGCTCAATGGATACTTGAAAAAGTAGAAAAGTTTGAAGAATCCAAAAAAAGGAAAAGAGATGGACAAAAATGATGGTCAATCCTCATCAGTATTCGGCATCAGATATGCGTGTTAGGGCAAAATACGAAGGGGGTACAGTAACTCCAATTAGTAGTTCGCAGCAAGTCTTTGAATTCTATTCCGACCTCGTGAAATTTTATTTAAGCTCTTCTGCGTCTGTTGAATACAGCTCTGATTACCTTTCAAGTTCTCGGTGTGTTAAAATTGACAGCATAGTTTTCAGAGATAGACCATTAGAATTAGTCAAAGAAATTCCTGCTATTGTGAGTGTTCACGATAATCGATATGTTTTTGAAAATAACGAATTAGGCATTTTTGCTGTAAATCAAGACTTTGATGAAGGACTGGCTGATTTTAAAGAAGGCGTTTCATTTCTTTTGAGCGAATATGGAGACGCAGTTGACGATGATTTAACTGATGATGCTAAAGAGCTTAAAAGAAAAATTCTGAGTTACGTCAATGGGTAAGGCGAGGATTCCGCTTAATGACTACTCTCAGGGTACGTGATGTAATTAACGGATTAAGCCGAAAAGGATTTGTAGTATCAAATAGGGACCACAAGTATCTAATATTTCAAGTCAACGGGAAGAAAACTAGAATTTTTACGAAAGTAAGCCATGGGCATAATGAAATTGATGATTATCTCATCAATAGAATGTCGATTCAAGTAAATTTAGAAAAGAACCAATTTGTAGATTTAGTCAATTGTCCGTTGTCTCATGATAATTATATCAGAGAATTAAGAAATAAAGGGATTTCCTTAGAATAATATTACCGAATGAGTACAATTCTTGGATACCATTCTTTTCTTTCATTTCTCAAAAACTTAGCCAGCAAAAAAGCCTCTTCGTTAATCAACGTATCAAGAGTTTGTCTTTTCCCATGTCTTATTCGCGGAATTTCAGTTTCGGATTCGAAAAGGTGTTAAGAGTCATTACTTCTCTAATTTGTTAACTCTTTAGAGGTTAGGCTACTGTGTTGTTAGTTAGTTAACTGATTAATAGAAATGTTTTTACGGCTCCTAAAGAGAGTGGAACAGAATCTTGACAAGCTAAACCAATAGATGTAGGGGTCGAACTTTTTGGAAGCCAACGAAGCAGACGGGTTTGCATTTGACAGGCGCCTGTACGTGATTTTTCTGATTATCTTCACGGAGGTGCTGGGCTTCAGCATGGTGCTGCCACTAGTACCGTATCTGGGCTTGTCGCTGGGACTAACCCCCATACAAATAGGGCTCATAATCAGTGTATTCAGCTTCTGCCAACTATTCGCCAGCCCAGTAACAGGCAAGCTGAGCGACCGATTCGGAAGAAAACCCCTGCTAATCCTAAGCCAGCTAAGCACACTCGCAGGCTTTCTGCTCCTCGGCTTCGCCACCACCGCAATCCTGCTGATTATAGCACGGTTAATCGACGGACTGCTGGGAAGTAACATGACCGTCAGCGAAGCATACATCAGCGACATCACCGAACCCCGCCACCGAACCAGAGTCTACGGATACTCCAGCGGCATATTCGGCGCAGGACTGATATTCGGGCCCTTCATCGGCGGAGTGCTCTCCAGAATAGACTACTCGGTTCCAATGTTCTTCGCATCAGCAGTAACCCTGATTTCAATTGTCCTGATTCTTCTTTTCCTTCCAGAAACCATCACAAAAAAATCCAGCAAAATTTCTCTCGGCTTCGACGAAATCATCCCAGTTAATGACGTTAAACGCTTCTTGAAAGCCCCCCACGTGAGAAACAGCTTATTCATGTTCTTCATCTTCAACATCGGATTCTTCCTGTTCATCTCCAACTTCAGCCTACTGGCAGAAGCCCAATTCCACGTTGACGCCGATCAAGTCGGATTCTACATGGCATGGATCGGCATACTGCGAGTCGTTATCCAAACATTCTTGATTGCCCGCATCCTCCGAGCCATGACCGAAGGCAGCATGCTGAAAATGGGGGTAGTTGCACTGGTAGTTGCAATGGTGACTCTTGCACTTTCCACGGACTACCTGTTCGTTTATGTTCCCCTAATCTTTCTCGCCTACGGCACAGGAGTCAGCAGACCCATTTTAACCAGCAAACTGACCAACAGCGTAACCCAGAAGGAAACCGCAACCATACTGGGCGTAAACCACTCACTGACCAGCATAGCCCAAATAGTCACGCCAATCGCAGGAGGATTCATAATAGAATATCTGCCATCACAAACATTACCGCTACTTTCAGCGCTGTTCTTCTTGTCTCTTGTACTCTTCTTAAGAAATTCATCCTCTAAAAAGACATAAATCAACTGCACTTCAATAGTCTACTCATGGAAGAGCTGGACAAAAAAACAAGAAACATAATTCTAGCTTCACAAAAGAACGAAATCACAGAGCACATCATCTACAGCAAACTCTCACAGGCGGTAAAGGACAAACAAAACAAGGAAATCCTGAAGCAAATCTCTGACGACGAAAAGCGGCATTACGACTTCTGGAAACAATACACAAACAAAGACGTGAAGCCGGACAAGCTCAAGATATGGTGGTACTATCTAATCTCCAGAATATTTGGGATAACTTTTGGAATAAAACTTATGGAACGCGGGGAACAAGATGCCCAAACAATCTACACAAAGATATCAGAGCAGGTTCCTTCCGCAAAAGAAATAGTTTACGACGAGGACGTGCACGAACAGAAGCTTGTGAACATGATAGATGAAGAACGGCTAAAATACGTCAGCTCCATCGTTCTGGGACTAAACGATGCACTGGTCGAACTGACGGGGGCGCTGGCAGGATTCACCCTCGCACTGCAGAACACGAACCTGATAGGGGTAACAGGCTTAATCACCGGAATAGCCGCCTCACTGTCCATGGGCGCCTCAGAGTACCTCTCAACCAAATCAGAGGAAAGCGAAAAAAGCCCAGCCAAAGCAGCCGTATACACCAGCGTAGCCTATATTCTAACAGTCTTTTTACTGATTTTCCCTTACCTCATCCTCATCGACGTTTACCTTTGCCTCGGACTAGCACTCATGGACGCGATAATCGTCATACTGATATTCACCTTCTACGTCTCAGTTGCAAAAGAAATCGAATTCAAGAAAAGATTTCTGGAGATGGCGCTAATCAGCCTAGGCATAGCTGGCTTGTCCTTTGTGATAGGATACCTCGTGAACACAATCTTCAATGTATCCGTATAGACTCAATCTTGCCTCCTTGTTTTGGATAGCTTTTTATCAACTCAAGAACGTACCTTAAACTATGCCTGAACGGGAGAAACGGGTCCGTTTTGCCGCATTCTTGAACGTCGCCTTCACGGTAGTGGAGCTTGTCGGCGGCTTCTGGACCAACAGTTTAGCGATCCTCTCCGATGCCTTGCATGATTTTGGCGACAGCGTCGCCTTGCTGGTCTCATGGCTCTTCGAACGGGGAGCACGCAAATCTCCAGATACTGTCCGAACATTCGGTTATCAGCGACTTTCCCTCTTTTCTGCTATCTTCTCCGCCTCTATCCTAATCGCAGGCTCAATCATAATCATCTTTCAGGCGGTACCCAGACTATTCCATCCAGAAACTGTAAACGCGTTTGGGATGGTGGGCATAGCCGTCATCGGCATCCTATTCAATGGCGCAGGCTTCTTTCTGCTAAAAAAGGGGGAGAGCCTAAACGAGAAAGTCTTGTCTTGGCATCTCCTAGAGGATGTGCTGGGCTGGGCGGCAATTCTGGTTGGAGGCGTAATCATCTACTTCTGGAACTTTTATCTCCTCGACCCCATAATGACCGTCGGCTTAACAGTGTTCATCCTCTACAATGTTACCAAAAATCTGCGAGAAGCGATCAACATCCTCCTCCAAGGAGTGCCCGAACACATTAACCTCGAAGCCGTCAAAAAGGACCTAACCGCAATCAAGGGTGTGATAGACATCCACGACATCCACATCTGGTCGCTGGAGGGAGAAACCGACGTCTTCACAGCGCATGTGGTGCTGGATGATGATACACTCAAAAGTCCCGAACCGACCAAACATGCAATCAAGGAAACACTCCAGAAACATCACATTGAACACTCAACAATCGAACTAGAGCGCAAAGATTACTGCTCGGGCACAGTATGCGAAGACTGGCACAAAAAACGCCCATAAACATGCCCCCGAAAACAGTTCTTACCCAAGAAAAACACGGTTTCTGCCCCCGCAAAACAACACCAAAACATCCTTCACAACTGAGTTTTTAACATAAACGTGCCTGTCCGCCTCATATATCTACCCGAAGAAATAGTTTCCTCAATAGAGCACTTCTTGCCGAATAACCGCTTTCCCCTAGACTCGCAAAGAACAAACATGTCAAAAATTTTGATACGCTTACGTCTGCCATATTCTTGGTTGGTGCTGTTGTTGCGGCGTGGACCCAAGAAAGGCTCCAAATTCTGCGATTTGCTGGAGACCCTAAAGTTTCTCAACATGTTCAAACGGAACCCAAAAAACGTGTATCAGCTCTACCACAGCAGCCTCCACTTCGACAGCAAAAAAATCTACCGCTACCTCAGATACTGCGTCAAAGCAGACCTCCTAGAAATCGACTACATCGAAGAAAACAAGTTCCTCCCCGCAAAATACTACAAACTCACAGACAGGGGACAAGCCTTCATAGACCTCTTCAACGACCCATCTAAGAAAAGTTTGGCACCTAAACAGCACTCAGCTTAGATGCTCATTCCAACTTAAGTTCAATTCACGACCCCTCAATATTGGGCGAAGCAAACTTGAGCGCAGTCGTAAACAAACTCAAAGAATTCTACGGAAAACTCCAGCAAGCCAGCGGTGTCCTGCTGCCCGCATGGAGACAAGTCTACGGAGAAACCAGAACAGTCACCTTCAACGACATAATAACCGCATACACCCGAGACCCAAGCTGCAAAGCCTTCGTCGACTTCCTAGCAGACCAAGCCGTAGGCGCCGGCTTCTACACCACAGTCAACGAAAAATACGTGCACGCCGAAGAAGCCAAGCAACTAGTAGACGGCTTCAATGAAACAGTCAACTTGGACGAACTGCTGCAGGTCGCAGCCAGAGAAATCGTGGCGTCAGGCAATAGTTTCTGGCTGAAAACCGAACCGGAACACCTACAAAACCTGAAAATTCTTCCATTAACAGGCTTCGACAACCCAACAGCGATAAAACGAAATCAGTACGGCACAGTCACAGGCTACAACTACAGCTACGGCGACGTGAAAACCAGTTTTGCTCCAGAAAAGATAATCCACTTCCGCTGGAACCCAGTTAACTTTTCGGCATACGGCACAGGGGTCCTCCAGGTGCTACTCACCGAACTAAGCTTCAACGGAGAAACAAGAATCAGCTTCCTAGAAATGAAAGCCCGCATAGAAAAAATCATGCCCGAAATCTTCGAAAAATATGCTGGACCAGACGAACTGTGGATATTCGCAGGCGCCAGCGACGAAAAACTCGCAGAATACCAGAAACTCATAAAAACCAAACCCAAGGCAGGCGCAAGATTCGTATACAACAAACCAGAAGCAGACATCAAAACCGTCACAGTAGACCCCAAAGCCCGCTACGAAGCCTACATCGACCACATCCTCAACCAAGTCTACCTAGGCGGACAAACTCCACTTCCGAAACTGTTCACCACCCCGGGCTTCACAGAGGCATCTGCCAGAGCAGCACTGGAAATCGCGGAAAGAAAAGTCATGGCGCTGCAGCGATTCATAAAACGAACCTGCGAACGAGAAATCTTCAACCCCATAATACGGCAGGCAGGACTTGACCCTGCAAAGGCAAACTGCCGACTAAACTGGGGCACAGAAAAACCCGAAGTCAAACTTGAAGACCTCATAAGACTAGCCGAGATAAGCGCCACATCCGAAACCCCGTATGTGCGACCGGAAGAGGTGCGGAAAAACCTTGCCAAAGCCGGTTTTGAGCTGTGGGAAAACAAACAGTGACTGGAGGTGATGCCATGGGATTAGAATTTAAACCCAAACTCTCCGCTATCCTCGCAGTTGTTCACGGTGCTTCTATTGCCCTATCGTACATCGTCACTCAGGGAAACGTTACAGCCATGATTCTGTGGTTCGCCGTGTCCACCGGCGTAACGGCTGGGCTCAGCTACTACACAGACCACGAGAAAACAGAAAACCAGACCTAGCGCCCACCCACCAAACCACGCCAATAACAATTCCTTCAAATATGTTATTTGAATTCAATTTTCTAGAGGTTTTTTCTATAAACAAACTTCAGAAACCATTTAAATGCTTCATACCTAAATGGTGAAGCTAAAGGATGATTTGCATTGCCTACTGAGACTATTCTGCGGTTACTGGAGAACGGAAAGTGGCATTATCTAAAGGATATAGAAAAGAAAACTCACCTAAACAATAGTAAGGTTGAGTGCATCACAAAATTTTTGGCAAAATACAAATTCATCGAACTGGATGAAGTAAAGCAAAAAGTTAAACTTGACCCTCCAACGAACCAGTTCCTAAAAAGAATCCGGCAACTAGAAAAAGAAGAAAGCACCTGACTTGCCGCAAATTGTACTTTCTTTTCTGACTGCATGAATCTAAAAGTGATTTGCTTCTTCATCAGTTTGCTGTCAAACCAGATAATAGCAAACGCGGAACCTATCCGACACATTTTGAAATGTAACTGCTGGCGCAGTCAATGAAAAACTTCCAATTTCTTGCTTTTTCACTGATTACCTTTTTAAACAAGGTCACGCGAATCCCTTTAATCAATTCTGCAACTGTTTACACCAAATCGATGTATGTTATTCCTTGACGTTACCTTTGGATTTTAATCATCGCCGTATTTGTCAATGTCGTTGTTCTTTAAAACAGCAATTTTGGTATCGTTTAATACATGTCTTTTTCCTCAATTTTTCGCTATAACCCTTTTTGTAAATTAAGATTTGTCAATACCTTTTTAGGAAATAAATAGATAGAAAATAAAAGCAACAGAACTGACATAAAACTTTTTATCTTCTCAGGGCAACCTTTGAATAGTGTATCGTCCTCAATGCACCGCTACATTGAAAGAAGAGACTGGAAAATATTATTGCAATAACTGCAAAAATCGTTGGATAATTGGAGTTCCCATAAAGTGAGGGAGATTTCAGAGAAATGAATGAAAACGTATTTTGTCTAATTAAGAAAGGGCTTGCTGGTGTTTGCGACATAGCTCTTGGAAATTGGTTTGATGCTGTAGGGCACAATAGAATAAAAGGGACAACGAATTCTATGAATAGTAAGACGAAACAAATGAGAAGCTAAGTTGACCATATGGAAGTGAAACGATAAAACAATGTTTGACAAAATTTTTTGGGTCGGCATGTCACAACCGCAAGCCCACGGAATCGGCGATCATGCTCAAACAGTTGCTATCAGAAAAATCCTAGAGAAAAACTATCCCGACTCAGAAATCACCATAATCGACCGCTCAAGGACAGAAGACTTGTTCAATGAAAGAGTCAAGGATTCCGACTTGATTCTCATCAACAGTTCATGCGACTTCGGAGACTTTTATCCTCCTTTTCATGAATGGAGACGACGGATTGTTTGCAAATTTCCGAAGAACAAAATTGTTCAACTTCCAATTACGGTCTATTATAGAAATGCTGGAGAATATGAGCTTGACAAACAGATTTTTGGCGGTCACAAACATTTTCTACTAATGGCTCGAGACTTGGTCAGCTACGACTTGGTGAAGGATAGTTTTGACTGTAAAACCATGTTCTTCCCCGACTTTGTTTTCAGTCTGAAACCCGAAATTCCCGATGTCCGAAGAAAAGGTGTTCTTGCTGTAATCAGAGAAGACACGGAAGCTCACTTCAACGACCGACTTTATTACTTTCTTTCATCTCATCGGAAGACTCAACTTATCGGCAAAGCATATTACCATACAATAGGGCGTGCTACGTTGCGCCGTGGAATAAACAAAGCGAAAAAAATGATCAAAGCATTTTCGCGCGATGTGTTTGTTGGTGATATTCAAATGTCAACCGTTGACATAACCGACGAGAATCGGGAACAAATAGTTAATGACACACTAGCTTACTACACTAAATTCAAGGTTACTGTCACCGACAGATTTCACGGAGTTGTCTTTTCAATGCTTACACGTACGCCTTGTATCGCTTTAACTGGAGGTATCCCCCATAAAATATCTGGGTATAAAGGTTTACTTGGCGGAAATGTAAAGTTTGTTGACTCTGTGGATGAAATTCCAAAAGTTCTTAATTCGGCTTTATCTAACTATTCTTTCAATGATATAGATTTCTCTGATTACTTTGACAATTTCAAGAACATTATTGAAGCCGACTTCAACGAAAAGCCTAAAGTGGTCACGACAACAAACATTCTCGACATTATCAAAAGTCGGCGAAGCGTCCGACGATGGAACAGCAACCCCGTCACAAAATCTAAAATAGATACCGTTTTAACGGCGGGAATGTATGCACCTTCGGCAGGTAACATTCAAGCCGTAAGATTCGTAGTGTTCACTGATAAAAACAAAATCCCGACAATATGCAAGAATACCTGTGGATGGTTCCAATTTAATTTTCCCCCCGTTATTATAGCGGTTCTTTACGATTTAGAGAAGGCGAAAAGTCGTGGTTTCGATTTTACAAAATCGCATAAATGGAAACGTTTTATATGGCAAGACTCTGCGGCTGCTATGGAAAACATGCTGATTATGGCTAAATCTCTAGGGCTTGAAACCTGTTGGGTAAGCATCCCGCCGAAAGAAGGCTCCTTCATTAATAAATTATTCAGGTTAAGCAAATACGGCGACAAAGAGAAAATAATACGCGAGATCCTTAAAGTCGGCGACAGGTATGTTCTTACGTCCCTTCTGTTTATGGGGTACAGTGACACGGAGGGAAATCCGAAAAGTCGCCATCAAGGGCATTCAATTCAAAGAAACTTCGACGAATTTGTGCTAAATCCACGGCGTGATTGACAATTTTTGTTATCCGCCTCATCATCAGTCAACTAGCCGGCACCTAATTGAAGATGTGTCCACATATCCAAAATTTTAAAGGGTAAATCTGTTGTCGTTGCTCAAGGTGTTCGGGTTATTGATGCTCCCTATCATGCTATGGATCTGTATTACATAGGAGCTTGTGATTAACATAAGTTAGATTACCATGGTTTAAACAACAATCTATATAAAACTTCATAATTTAAAACCTAGACGGGTTCTATGTTTAGGTATCGTTTGTGTGCAGATAGGTGGCAAGATGAAACAGCATGACCATAAAAAAAAGATCGATGTAGTTATTCCTACACGGAGTCCTGCCGATATTGAAAAAGGGTTACTTGAAGCCATAAACAATGAACCAATGTTTAACAAAATTATCATTACAGAGGTCAAACCGTTATCCAAAGCCAGATTAGAAGGGTGCAAAAAGGCGTCAACCGAATGGGTCGCTATGTTCGACGACGATATGTTGATTCCACCAAATTGGTTACAATCAGTTTTGAATGCCGTAGATTCGAAAACGGGTGCTGTGGCAACGGTGTCTAGGCAACATGATGCGAGTCTTGATGCATATTATAATGTAGTATCGTCTTTTTATCCGGTAGATAACCTTGATTCAGACCCAAGAATTGGAAACGTGTTGATTAAACGACAGCTGATGCTTAACTTTCAGCCAACTCCAGTTTTCACGGGGGAAGATCAGCATTTGCGAGGACACGTTGAAAACAGTGGATATCTTTGGAAAACACTACCATATATTGGAGTGACTCACATGAGACGAACTACAATCAATGTGGACACTGGAATGTATTATAAACGGTATCGATATTACAACAATTTTCAACTTCTGAGGCGACTAAGCGCAAGGATCATTCTGGGTTCGTTTACACCGTTAGTGTCTCATCGCCTATCTACACCATTCAATTTATGGAAGGATGACGTGAAATTTTTGAGTGGATGGCTAAAAGAAACAATCAAGTCTACATAATCATTTCACCGAATAGTCGCCACCCAAACAGGTAATGATACTTTAGAATGAATAGACTGTTTTTTATTCACTGCTGCTTGGAAAGTCCTTCTAACACATCTAGCATATATTCGATGTCTTTTCTGTCAACTAGCGGGTGAACGGGCAAACTTAAGACCCGTCTGCAGGCTTCCTCAGTGTTGGGGCACTTTGTCCATTCGTACCCTAGCTTCAGATAGAGCGGCTGCCTATAAATGGGGATAGGGTAGTGAACAGCAACCCCGACGCCCTTCTCGGTTAGAGAGTTAGCAAGCTCGTCCCTGTCTTTGGGATAGTTCTCTTCCACTTTCACCACGTATTGATGGAAGATATGCTTCACATCCTTGTCTACGTGGGGGGCAGTTAAGCCCTTGAAGTTGCGTATTCCGTTACTCAAAAGAGCCGCATTTTCTCTACGTTTCTCATTGAATTCGTCAAGTTTCTTGAGTTGGGCTGAGCCGATGGCAGCACATAACTCAGTTATGCGGTAGTTGTAGCCCAAGGTGTCATGGTGATACTTCTGGCTTTGCCCATGATTTATGAGCAACCGAGCTTTCTCAGCCATTTTCGGGTCATTTGTGGTAATCATTCCGCCCTCGCCCGCTGTCATGTTCTTGGTGGCGTAGAAGCTGAAGCAACCCATGTCTCCTATGCTTCCAGCTTTCTGTCCCTTGTACTCGGCTCCGTGGGCTTGTGCGGCATCCTCTACCAAAGCGATTCCTTTGTCTTCGGCGATTTCCTTCAGGGCATCCATCTTGGCGGGTTGGCCGAACATGTGGACGGGTATTAACGCCTTGGTTTTCGCTGTTATCTTCTCGGCTACATCCGCGGGGTCGATGTTGAAGGTTCTGGGGTCTATGTCAGCGAAGACAGGTTTTGCGTTCTGAAATAGTATGCAGTTGCCGGAGGCTATGAAAGAGAAGGCGGAGGTTATCACCTCGTCTCCGGCGCATATCTTGAGCGCCTTAAGAGCCACATCTAAAGCTACAGTTCCGTTAGCCACGGCAACAGCATGTTTCACTCCAACGTATTCAGCAAACTCTTTTTCAAACTGTTTTGTTCGCGGTCCCGAGGCTAGGATGCCTGATTCCAGAACCTCTTTTACCGCAGTTTCTTCTTCTTTGCCGAAGTTCGGTTTTGCAATCGGAATCTTTCGGTTCAACTGTCTTTCACTCTACCTTTTTTATTCTGGCATAATCTTCCGCGGATATCCTGATGTTTTCGTTACAGAACTGGCATTTCATGAGAACACTGGTTTCATGTCTTTCTTCGGTCTCAAGTTTTCTGCCGCATCTACAAACGAATCCTCTGATTCTAGCTGGGTTTCCGTAAGCTAAAGCCTGCGGCGGCACGTCATCTGCGACTACGCTGCCTGCGCCTATCAAAGCATATTCTCCTATGGTGACGCCGCAACGTATTACTGCGCCAGCGCCGATTG
>OMKS01001805.1_pt1 | contig 18553 bp, 13 predicted proteins | sample 1674721 | NCBI WGS metagenome assembly OMKS01 (sample SAMN06264996, study PRJEB25208) | sediment metagenome | isolation source: hot spring sediment | place: USA: California | collected 2014-09-02
GAAATAATATCCTTTTCAGCAAGATTTGGAATTTGATTCAATTTTGGGGAATAATCCTCGAAGATTTTTTGAACACACTCTTTACCCTCCATCATAAATTTTGGCAATGTGAATAGGCTTTCGCATGCATCAATGCGCATCTTTTCAACCTCTTTGAACTTATCCTTAACCAATTGTATTTTGCACTCAATGGCAAGGTTAGTGGATTCGACAAGGCCATTGGTTACACCAGCCATAGCCGATAGAACAACAATTACTGGCTCAGTGGTGCGGATAATTCAACTTATGCACTGAATGCGCTCTGCCGATTCCACCGATGTTCCGCCAAACTTTAAAACTTTCATTTTTGTTGATTTTTTAGAAGGGTTTTGAAATTCAAAAAAAGGCCTGCATAAACTGCAGGCCTTCGTTTCTGTTTTGAGTTAAGAGTTTTCATTATCCACCCATTTCGCTCAGCCTGCTTTTGCACATACGCATCTTATTGAACATGGCTTTGGCCATATCCTTGCGTTTGTTGTTAAGCATAACTGAGCTAAAACTGAACATAGTTAAATGGTTACTGTTTCAAATTGCAGTATTAAGGCATTTTTTTCTAAGATAAAATAGGCTTCCTGATTTTTCTTAACCAATATGCTACTTCAGCTCAACCACAAAGCAGTCGGGATATATTTGCTCCACCCTTCGCTTAAGAGCCTCGGCTTCGCGCCTCGATGGGAAACCACCAACCATAAGCCGATAAATTTTTTCGCCATTCAGTGATGCTACCTGCACCCTAACCTCCTCCTTAAGCGATGTTTTTAAATCGTCGGCAATGCGTAAAAGGTTAACCAGCTCTTTGTAACTACCTATTTGCACTGCGTAACCCTGCGGGTTTAGGCGCATAACCTTTACTTCGTATAGTTCGGTTGGTGCAGGGGCAGGCTTTGGCGGCTTTGGCACCACTTCAATGGGTCCTTTTTGCGGTTCTTTAATCTGAGCCAATGTTGGTTTCTTTGCGGCCTGTTGATTATTTGGGCGCTTTACGTGGGTTGTCGATTGTGGCCTGGATGCTTCCGAATCTGCAACATTCCCTTCGCTATCAATCACCTCAATTCTAACATCGGCAATGCCGGCTTTAATAAAATCAAGCTTTTCGGCTGCCGAGCGGCTGAGATCGATAATCCGATTTGGCACAAACGGGCCTCTATCGTTAACCCTTACAACAACTGACTTATTATTGGTTAAATTAGTTACCCTAACCAACGTGCCAAATGGTAGTGAAAGATGAGCGCATGTGCTTTTGCTGTGGCTGTACCTTTCGCCCGATGCGGTGGTTCGCCCTTCAAACTTATCGGCGTAAAACGATGCCTTACCCTCTTGCACATAGCCCGTTTGGGCCACTAATACTATTGAAGCAAACACGTAGAAAATTGATAAAAATAGGGTTTTCATTGCTTTATGGCTTTTCGGTTTCAAAATCGGTATTGGTTTCGGTTACCTGTTTCATCTCCTTTCGCTTTTGAAAAAGCGATGAGATGTTGTAAAGATATGTAAAAGAAATGTTTTGTACACGGGCTGGCGATCGGGTTGGGTTTCCCTCAAATTTATAGTAGTATAAATCTCCTAAGCCCCAATAAAAACGCGCTTCAACTTGTATTGTCCCCCAGCTAAAGTCGTACCCCACGCCTAGCCCTCCCAACAGGCCATAATCGAAACGATTGTCGCGCAAAATGTTTGTTTCGTAGGTACTCATCTGGTAGCTTCCGGTATGGTTATCGCCCTCAATCGAACGAAGCATATACGAAGCGGTTACGCCTGCATTGAAATGGATAAAAATATCGTTATGCTTTGCCCTTATCTGCATAAAAAGGGGTACTTCGGCGTAAGTGCTTATTCGCTTGTAGTGTTTCTCATCGCCTAGGGGTAATCGGTAACCCCTTTGGGTTAAGTTAACCTCGCCCTGAAAGCCAAAGTACTGCAAATCGAAGTACTTAAAAACCAGCCCAGCATCAAAAAGGCGTTCGTAAACTGGGCGCTGCTTGTAATCGGGAATAAAATCAACTGATGATATGCTGTATCCACCCCTCAACCCCACGTGCAGCTGCGAAAAGCTAGCACCGGAGCTGGTTAGCAGAAACAGTAAAAGAAGGGTCTTCCTCATTATGCAAACAGCTTTACAAATTGGTTTCTATTCCTCAATATAGCGATGCTTAATTTTGCTCTCAACCGAGTCGATTTTGGAACGGATTCGCCCTTTGTCGCCTTTTCTTATATCGATATTTACTGTTACATAAACCCTGTCGCAATCGTGCTCAAGCGTTGCATAGGCTTCTTCAATTACTGCAAGGGCTTGGCTTAGCGTTTCGGTTTCAACAATGGTCCCCATAGCGGTGAGCTGGCTATCAAATCCGCTTGAACGAACGCTTTTTACAACTTTGGCAACGTATGGGCTAATGCTCTCGCTTTTGCGGGTTGGGAACATGGCAAAGTTCATTACAACAGACATATGGCTAGCGCTTTAGGTTAAAACTAATATCGTACTCCCAGTTGGCTCTTACTTGTATCTCCTGGTTGCTTGTCGCATCCTTGTAAAAAATAACCCGTTCGGGTTGCTTGCCTTCGAGGTATGAGCCTGTATCCCACTCGCCATTCAAATTTTCATCAACAATAAATCTCAACTTATATTTACCTGGCTTAACATATGTAAACGAAATCATTCCGTCAGTATCAACCGTTTTCTGGTCAATAATTTCACCTCTACCTCCAAGCAATTGAGCAAGCACATTTGGCGTAACCCCTTGGAGGGTAAGGTTTATAACGCCAAACATTTCGGGGTTAGCCCCCCTGAAGTTATAGGTAACCGTATCGTTAGCTACACCATCGAGGTTAACAAAAGCACCCGGGAAGGCGGTTAGCTGGTAGTTAACAAGATTTTCCCAATTATATGTAAACGAATACACCCTAGGGTCGAGTGAGTCCTTTACGATGGTAGGGAGCGATAACGCAATGCTATCTGTAGAGTTAAAAAGGTTTATGAGCGAAGTATCAACTTTTTGCTGAGGCATTGCAAAAAACAGCGCAAGCGATTGGTTAGGTATAACATTATCGCCCGTTCTAACCGATGACTTAACCATTTGGGTAGGCGTTTTTTCTTCGGCGCTATCGTCTTTTCCCTTTTCCTTTTTCCCTCTTCTACCTGTTAGCTGTTGATGTGCTTCAGAGTAGAAAAGCCTCAGCGTATCGGTCTGCGGCACAAGGTTCATTAGCGAGTCCGATTTAAGGTAGCTAACCACCATGCGCAAACTATCGTCGAGTGCCATTTTGGTATTGGTAATCCAAAAATCGAGCGTATCACCAACAACGTTTCGTCCAGGAATAAACCACGTTTCAGTGCTATCAAGGTTATAGCCAATTGGGCTAAGGGCAACGTTTCCAATAGGTTTTTGCGAAAACCCTAGTTTAATTCTTCGACGCTGTGGCCGTGAGTAATCGGTTAACGACTGCACCTTGCTTTTCTCCTTAAAAAGCCTAAGCGTGTTTAGGCTATCGGCCTGTGCTGCTTGCGAAGGGTTAACAAGCATATCCTCATTTATGATGGTATTGCTAAAGGCAATCTCCTCGGACATTTGATCGAACAGATAATTTGCATTGCCATCGCGAAGAGCAAAAATTTTATAGCTATTTCGCCTTAGGTTGCTTAGGAAGAAAGCTCCCTCTTTGTTTGTTTTTGTAACGTATCGCGGTCGCTTAATTATGGGTACCGAATCGGCATGCTCTTCGTAAAGCATAACAAAAACTCCCTCCTGCGGCACAAGCGTAAACGCATCGATTACCCTACCAGTATACCTTAACGAATCGATATACGAGCCCGTTGAGAATGCAAACTCGAAATTTTCTATGGGATTATTCTCGTTGTTATCCCTTATTGCATCGGCAAAGTATAGGGTGTAGGTTGTGCTATCGGTTAAGGGTTCGGAAAATTTAACTTCAAGGCTTTTCCCTCTTATCCTTGTTTCGGGCAGCTGCTTTTGAGGTGGCGAAAGCACTAACTTTTCACCAATCTTATCGAGTTTAATATACTCATCGAAGGTTATTACAATTTTTTCACCCTTAAATTTAGTAGCATGTAATGGAGGCACGCTTTTAACCATAACTGGTGCAATGGTATCTTTTGGGCCGCCTGTAGGGGCAACAATAACCGCACACCTTGGAAAGAAAAGGCTTACCAGAAAAATTAAGGGGATTGCAAATGCGACTATCCGTTTCAATTTTGTATTGGGGTTAATTTGATAGCAAATTTACAAATCTTTGCGCACCTTTTAATCTTTATGCTGAACTTCTGCTGTATAAAACGCCATAAATTTTGTTAAGGTACGGCGTGGGAAGGATTAGTCGTTTCAAAAACAAATTACAATCTTTGCAATTACAAATACATGCTAAGCTCTAACTCAACATGCTAATCGATATTCTTATCCTAGTAGCTGGCCTAACCATTTTAGTATTTGGTGCAAATTGGCTGGTTGAAGGCGCTTCAACTGTTGCCGCTAAACTTGGGGTATCGGCATTTACTATTGGGTTAACCGTTGTTGCGTTTGGCACATCGATGCCCGAATTTGTGGTAAACATTATGGCCTCGTTCTCAGGGAATAGTGGATTAGCTATTGGAAATATTGTGGGAAGCAATACTATTAACATACTGCTAGTAATTGGTATTGCTGCGCTTATTAAGCCCGTTGGGGTAAAGAGTTCAACCGTGCGCATTGAGGTTCCGTTTAGCTTGTTGGCTGCTGCTGTACTTTTCTTTTTGGCAAACGATATGCTGCTCGATGGTTCGGATTCTTCAATTCTAAGTCGTATTGACGGACTTATTCTGCTCTCATTCTTATCCATTTTTTTATACTACACGTTTCTCTCGGCAAAATCGGATGAGCATGCTCCAGTATCGAATGTGAAAATTCGGAAAGGATATGTAACCTTTCTTATGATTATTGGAGGCATTAGCGGCCTTTACTTTGGTGGGAAGCTAATAGTTGACTCATCGGTAAGCATTGCTAAGCTATTTGGCGTTTCCGATGCGCTAATTGGCCTAACAGTTGTAGCAATTGGCACTTCGCTGCCCGAACTTGTAACCTCGGCAGTTGCCGCATTTAAGGGAAATTCCGATATTGCCATTGGCAATGTTTTGGGCTCAAATATTTTCAACGTGTTTATGGTGCTAGGCATTTCAAGCATAATTCGCCCTTTGCCATTCTACCCATCGGCTAATGTTGATATTTTAGTTACTTGCCTAGCGAGCATTCTGCTCTTTATTTTTGCACTTACCGGACCAGGGCGAATGATTGACCGCAAAGAGGGAGGCCTTTTTGTTGCAATATACGTTGGCTATATTATTTACTTAATACTTACTGCCTAACAATTTATGCCTAACAAAAAAAACCAAAGCAATAGCAACATAATCTTTTTCTGGACTCATAATCTTGTAGGTTCGGGTGGACGATTTTTATTCAATATGCTTCTGAGCTTAACTGGAGGGATTCTATTCAGCTTTAACCTTTGGCAATCGACCATTGCGCTAGCAATTTTTGGCGTTGTGTCGCCATTACTATTTACGCTATGCCTCTACTCAATACTAAGAGCCACAACAAACAACACAGACGATAGCCCTTTGCCGAAAGCCTTTACCAAAAGGCAAAGCAATGCTATTATGATGATTGTTGACATGGCAGCTATTATTGCTCTTGCCATCCTAATTCACACCAATACACTCAACTACCTCTTAATTAGGCTGCTGCAAACAACTATCTTCCCTGCGCTAATGCTACTTATGCTCAGAGTTCTATACGTAAATATAGCTCACCCGCGAGAATAGGATTGGCCGTTACGCTAGTACATTAAATTTTGAGGTTCGCCATTAAGCCAACTTCGTATATTATTAAGTACAATTTTGCCCCTTAGGGCAATGGCCTCGTGCGTAGCAAAACCAATATGAGGCAACAGCAGCGTATTGGGGGCTTTAAGCAATGGGTGATTAGCCTCAATGGGCGGTTCCTGCTCATAAATATCAATTGCTGCACCAGCAATAATCGATTGGTTAAGCGCATCGGCTAACGCATGGTAGTTTACCACTTTTGCTCTAGCAGTATTTATAAGGTAAGCCGTTGGCTTCATCAGTTCAAGTTCTAGTATGCCAATTAAGTTTTGTGTTTCGGGAGTTAATGGGAGGTGAATGGAGAGTATATCAGACCTTTTAAAAAGCTGCTCAAAATCGACAAACGATACCCCTTCGACATTTTTCGGGGTTCGTGTCCAGCTAATAACCTCGCAGCCAAAACCACCCGCAAGTTTTGCTACTCGCTGTCCAATTTGTCCATAACCCAAAATGCCAAATGTTTTACCATAAAGCTCGTTCCCCAAAAAACCGTTTCGTCCGCCCAAACTTCGGGTTACGGCATCGGCAGGGGTAATTTTTCGGAGCAAATTTATGGCCATAGCAATGGTTAGCTCAGCCACAGCCCGATTGCTGTATCCAGCAGCATTGGAAACCTGAACGCCTTTGGCTTTGCATGCATCAAGGGCAATATGATTGACTCCGGTAAAGGCAACATTAATATACTTGAGGTTTTTGGCCTGGTGAACTACATTTTCTCCTACTGGGTAGTTGCTAATAACTAGAATATGAGCATCGGCCACACGCTGCAAAAGCTCATCCTGATTGGCTGGCACGTTTTCAAAAAAAGAGACCTTATGCCCTATGGTTTCCATTTCGCTGGCAAAAAGTTGCGCTTCGTTGTTGGTTAAACCAATGGGTTCGGCAAAAACTATGTTCATAGTGTTTAAATTTTGGGTTAGTGCTGACCAATTGATATGGTTCTGGTTTCGTTGGCGCTAACATCAATAGTAAGCTTTACAACCCCCTCGGTTGGTAGGATATCCTCAACCAGCTCGGGCCATTCAATAAAGCAAATACCCGTGTTTGAATAAAAATATTCCTCGTAGCCAAAATCGTAAACCTCTTCCAGCTTGTTAATCCGATAGAAATCGAAATGAAAAACGGGCTGACCACGGGAATCGGAGTACTCGTTAATAAGGGCAAAAGTAGGGCTAACAACGGTATCGGTTACGCCAAGCAATTTGCATATCGATTTTATAAGCGTGGTTTTTCCAGCACCCATCGATCCGTAAAGGCATAAAATCCTATTTTCACCAAGATGCTTTAGAATCTGATCGGCAGCCGAATCGAGCTGATCGATGCTCTCAACAATAATCTTTTCCATATACACTAGTGCGGTTTTAGCTCAACAAATGGAATGAGCATCTCCTCAATGGAAACGCCTCCATGCTGGAAAGTATCGCGGTAGTAATTGGCGTAATGGTTGTAGTTATTGGGGTACGCAAAAAAGTCGTTATTTAAAGCAAATATGAACGACGAGCTAACGTTAGGCTTGGGCAAATGGGCCTCTTCGGGTTTACGTACCTCAAAAACCTGCTTGGGATTATAGTTTAAATTTTTGCCCAACTTGTACCTCAGGTTTGTTGATGTTGCCCTATCGCCAACTACTTTAACCGGGTTTTTCACCCGAATAGTTCCGTGGTCGGTGGTAATCATAAGCTTAACACCCGCCTCAGCGGCTTCCTTAATTAAAGCGAACAGATCGGAGTGTTTAAACCAGCTACGCGTAAGGGAGAGGTAGGCAGCTTCATCGGATGCAAGCTGGCGCATCATCTGCATTTCGGTACGTGCATGCGACATAACATCGACAAAATTATACACCAAAACCGTTAGGTTGTTGCTAAGCACCTGCTTTAGGTTTGAGCTAAGCGATGAGTTTTGCCTAATATTACTACACTTCTCGTAGTGTAATTTATAGCCTTTGCCTAAGCGGTGAATTTGTGCTTTAAGCAGCTCCTGCTCAAAAAGATTTTTCCCCTCTTCCTCCTCGTCAAAAACCCAGAGATGAGGGTACTTCTGCTGAATTTCGAGCGGCATAAGCCCAGAGAAAAGGGCATTACGCGCATACTGCGTTGCAGTTGGCAAAATGCTGGTGTAAATTAGCTCTTTTTCAACCCTCCAATAGGGAGCAATAAGGTCCTGGATTGCCAACCACTGATCGAACCTAAAGTTATCGATTACCAAAAGCAAAACATTGGTGCCCGTATCAATGGTCGGAAATACCAAATTTCGCATAAGGTTATGCGACATCATTGGCTTTTCGGCGTTGCTAGGTTCGAACCAGCTTAGGTAGTTTGCCTTGATAAACTTACCAAACTCGTTATTAGCTTCGGTAAGCTGCATGCTAAGTAGGTCGGCTATGCTTGGGTCGGTTGACTCGGTTAGCTGAATGCTCCATTGGGTTAACTTCCGGTAAATGGCTATCCAATCGTCGAATGAGCGAGCCGAGTTAATCAGTATTCCAATTTGCCCAAATGCTTGCTGATAATCGGTTGTTGTTTTTTCGCTTACAAGCTTATCTTTGTGTACGTGCTTTTTTACCGAAAGTAGCACCTGGTTTGGCTTTACGGGTTTTATGAGATAATCGGCAATTTTAGCGCCAACAGCCTGATCCATTATGCTCTCCTCTTCGCTCTTAGTAACCATTACAACAGGAAGGTTTGGCTTTGCCAGTTTAATACCCGCAAGCGTTTCGAGGCCGCTTATACCAGGCATATTCTCGTCGAGGAAAACAATATCAAAATCGTTGCTTGCTACCAAATCGAGGGCATCGTGACCGTTAGTTGCGGTAGACACCTTATAGCTACGCTGCTCAAGAAACATTATGTGGGGGCTAAGCAAATCTATTTCATCATCAACCCAAAGTATCGATACGTTCATGTTCTACTCCTTCATTTAATAGTTTGCTCGGAAAAAATTCAAATAATCGGCAATGGATTTTTCCTTGATTAGCTGGTTGTAGTTTGCGCGGCTAATTATTACTAGCGAATAGTCCTCGGGGTTTATTGCACCCATTATTCCTTTTTCTGCTGAAATGGCGCTGAAGTACTCCATTGCTTCGTCCTTGTTCTTAAACTTATCCACTACCATTATGCTTACAAAATCGGTTAGCTCGCGCGAATTAACCGTAAGGTTCAGGTTGATGAAATTGTCGACGTTGAACGATACCAGATTAAACCTCAGCTGGTTTATGGAAGAGCCTTTTGGAATAAAAGCAAGGAACAGGTGCTCACCCTTTGGTTGCTCGTAGCTTGTTGAAATTTCAACAACTTCTTCTTCAGGCCTCGTGTCATCGAACGCGGCATTGTCCTGCACCGATGCAAGCTGAAGCTCGCGCTGCTCAATGAAGCGAACAATATCGTATGCTTTAGTGCCAATTTCGGTATTGGGGTAGCCATCGGCTATTTCGGCTAATGCATCTTTGTACCTGGCAACATCGCCCCTGCTGCCAATACATTGTGCAATAATAAACTTGAGCTTTGGCTCAATATCGGTTCCCTTATACTTTTGAATACCTTGCTGAGCAAGACTAGTTGCCTGTGAGCATTTACCTTGCTTGAACGTAGTAAAAACATTTTGGTAGTAATCCTCACGCTCTTTCTCTTCCTTTTGGAGATTTTGCAGATAGCTTGGATTGCTTAGCATTAGCGCGTAGGTGCTTTTCGGAAACCGCGATACGATGACTTGCTTGTACTTATCCATCTCCGATGGATTCTGGTTAAAGCGAGCAATCTGGTACAAGTTGTAGTAGCCTTGCAGCGAAAACTCCCCCTTGGGGTATCGCCTTCCCAGCTCTTCGTAGGCTTTTATTGCCTCAGGGTAGTCCTTAAGCTCGTTCTCGTAAACCTCTCCCACCCTAAACAGTGCTTCCTGAATCATCCTATGCGATATAGCCATTAGCGAATCGTTTGTTGGAAGATCTTGCAGATAAAACTCTCGGCTTTTGTTATCGAGCACTTTTAGCGGAGCCCCCGTTGAATCGGTTTGGGTTTGCGCCACACCAGCATTCTGGTCAAGCACTTCGCGCTTATTGCTTCGGCGCCAGTTATCTTCCAGCTTACGCCGACCCCAGCGCATATTAAACTCGGACAAACCCTGGCTTAACGAAGCCTGATTATAGAAATACCAACTGCCTCCTTGGTTTTGGTTCATGCCACCACGCTGCGTACGCTGGAATTGCGCAAACCTATCGCGTCCCTCTTGCTCTTCTCTCCGAAGCCGCTCCTCCTCATCTCTAACGCTTTTTATGAGCTCAGCAATAAGCCTATCGCGATCCTTTGGTGACATTGCAGCAACTCGCTGAAGGCTATCCTGATGCGATGCGATATTTAAATTCTCAACCAGCTCATTTAGGTTTTGGGTTTTCACCTCAAGCTCGGCATAACTTGGGTAATCCTGATCAAGCGCATTGTATGCGCTATCGTAATATGCTTGGCTAACGGTGTAGTTTGGCTTGGCAAAAAAGTAATCGGCCAGCACCAAATACGACAACCCTTTTTGGTGATTGTTACTTACGCTTTTTTGAGCCGATAGCTGATAGTACTCAATGGCTTTAGCCATGTTGCCCTTCGACTGCTCAATATTACCCAGGGCAAAGTAAATCTGATCGAGAAACTCAAGGTTTTTCTCATCACGAGCCATCTTGTTTAGGGTTTTTATCAAATCCTGACTACCCTTGCCTCCCTGATAGTTTGAGGCCATGTTCACCTTGGCATTAAAGCTCATTTCGTAGTTGGGGTTAAGCTTAATAACCTTTTTGAAGTAGCTGTTTGACTCGGCAAAATTTTTTTGCTTTTGATAAACCTGTGCTAAAAGGTAGGTGTACCTTTGCTTGTGGGTTCTATCGGGTGCATTTTCAAGCGCTTTTATTAAATGCTTAGTGGCAGGCTCAAACTGGTTTTGCTTGTAGTAGTAGCTTGCCCAAGTTGACTGAAGCAAATGGCTAAAGTATTTATTCTTGGGGTATTTTCTGTTTGCGCTAAGGCTGCGCAAACGATCTTCGGCTGCCACATAATCGTTGGTTAGCATCTCGATACGAGCGAGCCATACCTGCGACTCGAACCACATTGGTGTTTCGGGAAACTGAACTAGTATATGCTCAAAGGTCATTCGAGCCTCATCGTAGCTACCTTTCCATACTCTGGCTTTACCAATAAGGAGCCATCCCTCGCGCACCCAGCGCACAAACTCATTCTGATTATAAAACTTTTTATCCTTAGCGGTCATTCGCCCGCGTTTTTGCTCGGGTTTAACTTTAATTGAGTGCAGGTTAATTAAATCGGTACACTTGGCAATAACCCTGTCCATATCGCCCCCAACCATACTAGCAACTTGCTGCTGACCAACTAGCAAAACGGGCAGCGGAAAGGTATAGTTGTAATCAAAATCTTTCTCGGCTCGTTTTATGGCATCGTTGTAGCTTTGGTTTGCGTTGAAATAGTAGTTATACCGTGCAGTAACGTTATGGTATGCTCTGGATACTGGGGTGTTTTTTTCAGTAGAGCATCCCCATGCAAAAACCAAAAGAAAAATGATTAATAAGCGAAATGTATTTTTAAGACCAAATGTCTGCATTATGTGCGTTTATTGTTGATACTAAAACTGATAAATTGATGTGATATTGTAATAACTATGCAAAAAAGTTAGGGTACAATATTACCAAAAAAAACTGTAGTATCGAAAAGTGAAAACAATTGCATATTACAGCTAAAGCATATTTAAAACAGGGCTCTGGCCATCATCGATCCGCTGTGAACAACTGACCCATCGCCTAAATATCGTCCGTTATAGCCTAACTCAATCTCGAAAAGTTTGGATAGCCTTTGCCTTAGCGTAACCTCCCAGGTAACATTTCGGCCAGGTTGTAAACCTTTCATCATCTCGTAAGCAACAGCAGTTTGTGCTTCCCCTTTAAAGGTGTTGTCAACCAAAGATGTTTTTGCCATAAGGCTACCCCTGCCCGAAAAAATTAGATCGGCTTGGAAAAAGTAGTCCATTGTTTTTAGCTCCTCGCTCGCCAAATCATTAGCCGATTGATTATACCTTGCGCCCACTTCGGCCCTATGCTGTTTACTGCTAATAAACTTAAGGGTAAGTTTTGCCGCCTCACCATTAAGCAAATAGTTGCGAAGCTGAAAGTACTCCGAGCTAGCAATGGTTGTATAAATATCTGCTTCGGTGTATACTGAAAATAGCTCGCCCAAACCAACCCATGCCGTTAGCTTTTGCGATTGCTGATCTTTTTGCTCAAAACCGTTGGCCAAAATGGTTTTACTCACACCCTGAACGTAACCATATTCCAGTCCAAAAGCTTGGCTGCTTCGGTTGTAAGCAATTGATGTTCTGAAATTGGCCGACATGCTGGTTAGCAGCGTATCGTGAATATCGGTTACAAAAGGATTTGCGTACTGTCGAAAATTAGCGTATCGGTTTTTTTGCTGTGCGCGATAGGCTGTTTGAGCGCTTAGGCGAGCCAAATGTTTTACAAAACCTTTATCGGTTTTAATTATTCTGCTCGGGCTAATTATGCTACTAAGCCTTATGCTATTGGTACGAACGCTTATCATTTTTGTGCCAGGGAAATTTATTCGGATAAACCGAGCCTCATCGGGGTAATTGGCCACCTCAAACTCATCAAGCTCCATAACACCATTACCGTTATAATCGACCCACGTGTAAACTCCTTGCCCTGCGGGAACTTCAACAAAATAGTACTCCATATCGGGCTCAAGGCCCGAGCTGAGCTCGTAGCCACCAGCAACATTCCAAAACCCTTTGAAAAACCTGTTTGAGTAGTCAATTCGAGCCAACGCCGAACGATTATTCTGAGCAGATTCAACGATGTTTTGATTTACATCGGTTTTACGAAAGCCAAAGGAACCCGAGAAATTTCCCGCCTTTTCCAATTTAGCAGCAAGCGTCGCATTTACTTCGTGCGACCCAGCAGCAAAAGATTTTGTCCCATTAAAAAACTTATAATCTTCGCGGTAAATATGGTAAACCGATGCATTAACATTCAACGTGTCGGGCAACGAAAGCATTGATTTAACCTGAAACCAATCGAAACTTTGAGGCATAGCCAAACCTGTACTTTCATTGGTGCTGTTAAGGCTTTCCATTTCGCCAGCAACCGATAGCCTCAACAGGTTTATATCGCCACTAAGGGTACCCCTTGCTTTATAGAAACGAGAGTTTACAGCAGTATCCGACGATTGAACCATTGACCCGCTAAACGACGAGCCAAACCAGCCTTGCTTTGCCCAGCTATTGGTGCTAACTCTGGTTCCCTTATACCAATCGGCAACGGTAAAGTTTTCGGCTTTTACCTCAGCGAATAGCCTCTTGCATTGCTCAATGCTGGTCCAAAAATTTAGATGCTGTTCACTTCCCGCATTAAGCGGTTGCGATATGCTCCAATCTCGCTCAAATTCAACAGGCCTAAACCTATCGATGCTTCTAAACCCATTGGATGTTTTAAGTGCGCTAGCACCAATTTTGGCCTTAGCTTTACGGCTACTAAAGTTGATGCTCTGGTTATACGATAGCAAAAACGCATGCCCAATATTGTCATTTGCATCAAGGTTGGAAAAGGTGTTTAGGTCGGTATTGCTTAGGGCATAGCTACCAGCAATGCTGGAGCCGTTTCCCCATCGATGCGAAACACCTGCTTGTACCATCTGCCTTTTTTGCGGAGCAACCAACCTGCGAACAGGCTCATAACTTCCCTGAGGCGAACCGTTTACTGGAGCAACCCAACGGTAAACCCTTCCGTTTGCCGAGCCAAAATCGGGGATGTAGTTTCCATTACCCTCACCTACAAACGAAAAGAAAACTCGATATGCTGCAAGCTCTGGATTTGTTGAATACCGAAAGATGGAATAAGTTACACCCTCCACCAATGTATCGAGCCTTTGGTAGAGAATTTTTTCCGGATCGAACTCAACCGAATCTGCTTGAGGATAGAAGGCCAACTCCTCATTATCGCCAATGCTTGCCAAATGCTCCTTTTGCTCGTCGGTTAGCTCTTGATCAAAAGGCTGGTTACGGCTATCGTGCTCGGAGAAAACCGACATGGTCCAATGCCACTTTCCCTTCTGACCCTCAACATTGGCAAATGTATTAAACCGTGCATAGCTCCGCTCGGAGTATTCAAACTCAACCACCACACGGCTATTGCTGTTAATAGGCATTCGGTGGGTAAAGAATATTTCGGCAGAGTTATAGTCAATTGTGTAATGATAATCCTCACCACGTTGCAATAACGACCCATCAACGTAAACCCTTTCGGTACCCGAAAGGATGATGATGTATGGTTCACCGCTATTACCTCTCAACCTATATGGCCCTTGATTACCCTCGATGCCTTGGATTTGATTACGCACAAATTTCCCCTTGGGCACTGCAAATGCAGCAGTAACCGATAGGGTATCCTCATCATCTGTAAACGTTCCTTGGTAGGCCAATCCCTGCACCTTACGGTTAAAGGTGAGCAGCTCTCCATTTCCACCGGAACTTAAATCAATATCGCCTGCTTGAATGGCAAATCCGTTACGATGCACTTTAAGAAAAATCCGATCGAACTCTTCGAGCCTGTGGGTTGTACCATCGGGTTGCAGGGGTATTGACTGATCGGAAATAGCACCCTCAATCATCAACCCATTATTGAGCTCCCCGCCAAAGGTCATATTCAGCGTTGAGTTCACCGAAAGACCCTGCGTATTGCCAAAACGTATGCCCCGAGCCATTGAGCCATTTGTTTGAATTTGATCGCCAAAGGGCGATTCCTGCTCGTTCTGTAAATCAGGGGATACAGTATAGCGCCCTAAAAGGCTATCGGGCGAAAGACTTTCAGCATATTTACGCTTTGCATACTGCCCCTCGAGCAGCAAAGGAAAAACTCTATACTCAAAAAAAAGCGAATCGTGGCTAAGCAGGAGTTTTTCGGTTGGAATAAATTCGGCTCTCACGAAGCTTACCCAAAAAAGAGAGCTATCAATCCTATCCCCCTCCGCTGAACGTATTGTAAGGCTTCCGGGAATTATGCTCAGCGAATCGATCCTAATTGTATCGGTCTGCAATACCACTATCCGCTGCCTGTAGTTATCCAAACCCTGTCCGAACGAGCACAAGTTTAAAGCAAGGAATAAAAGTGCTATGATTACCTTCCGAGTCAACGTAAAAACTGTTTGTATGCTAAGTAACGTATAAATAGCAAAAATAGCGTAAACCCTAAATAAATTACATAAAACCTAGGCTTAATCGTAACCCGCACCTGTTGATAACTCAACATAGAATTAACCCATTCTTTTCATACCTTTATGCCTTACAAAAAGCAAAGAGCCTTTAACGTAAAAACCAATGATAGACCAACTTACCGTTGACCGAATAATTGCAGCCGCCGATGTTGTTGAGGTGATAAAAGATTACGTATCGCTAAAAAAACGGGGGGTAAACTACATTGGGTTATGTCCTTTTCACAACGAAAAAACACCTTCGTTCACCGTTAGTCCAGCCAAGGGAATTTTTAAATGCTTTGGTTGCGGAAAAGGGGGCAATGCCGTGAATTTCGTAATGGAGCACGAGCAAATGAGCTATGTTGAAGCCCTAAAGTATCTTGCCAACAAGTATAACATTGAGTTTGAAGAGCGAGAGCTTACCCCCGAAGAGCTTAAGCAGCGCACCGAGCGCGATAGCCTTATGGTTGTTACAGCCTGGGCTCAGCGTCACTTTAGCGATAACCTGCACAAGCATAGCGAGGGAAAAAACATTGGGCTCAGCTATTTTCGTGAGCGCGGTTTTAGGGATGATATCATCGAAAAGTTTCAGCTAGGCTACAGCCTTGAGCAGCGCGATGCACTAACACAAGCAGCACAGCGACAAGGCTATAAGATGGAATACCTTGTTAAAACTGGTTTAAGCATTGAGCGAAACGATGGCTCTGCTTTCGACCGATTTTTTGGAAGAGCTATATTTCCAATCCACTCAATGAGCGGTAGGGTTATTGCTTTTGGCGGTCGCATAATGAAAAGCGATGCCAAAGCGGCAAAATACCTAAATAGCCCCGAAAGCGAAGTATACCACAAAAGTCAGGTACTTTATGGTATTTACTTTGCCAAAAAAGCCATTACGCAAGCCGACAAGTGCTACCTAGTTGAGGGCTATACCGATGTAATATCGATGCATCAAGCGGGTATTGAAAACGTTGTGGCCAGCTCGGGAACAGCTTTAACCCCCGATCAAATTCGGCTCATAAAACGATTTACACCAAACATTACTGTGCTATACGATGGCGACCCAGCAGGAATAAAGGCCTCAATCAGAGGTATAGACCTAATACTTGAGGAAGGGCTAAACGTTAAAGTTTTGCTGTTACCCGAAGGTGAAGACCCCGACAGCTATGCAAAATCGCATAGCGCTTCGCAAGTACTGGATTTTATTGCAGAGAACGAGGTCGACTTCATTAGCTTTAAGGCAAACCTACTGCTAAAAGAGGCTAAAAACGACCCCATACAAAAAGCCAACCTCATTCGCGATATAGTAAGGTCAATTGCAGTTATCCCAGAGAGCATAATACGCTCAGTTTACATTAAGGAGTGCACACGTATACTCAACGTTGATGAGGCAATACTTTACGCCGAAGTGGCTAAAAACCGCAGGGCTAAAATGGATAAGATACTTGGCAAAACCTATCAGGCTGCCCCAACCGAGAGCATTCCAACGGCAAAAGAAACACCAAGCCTACCGAGTTTTATCGAAAACATATATTGCGAAGAGCAAGAAAAAGAGATATTATACTTTTTGCTTAAATACGGTTCGGAAGTTTTTTTTGAAATACCAAGCGACGATGAGCTATCACCCTCAACAAAAATTACCGTTGGGCAGCACATAATTAGCGAAATACTTAACGACGATTTAGAGTTTAAAAACCTTATCTACAAAAAGGTGTTTGATGAGTACAAGCAGCTTTTAGAGTCGGAAAAGGAATTCGATAGCAGGTATTTTATTAACCATCGCGATTTTGAGATTAGCCAACTAGCAGTTAACCTGCTAACCTCTCAGCATAAGCTAAGCAAGATTTGGAAAAAGCATAACGCCCAACCAGTTGACGAAATTGATTTTCTGCACTCGGCTATTCCCAAAACCATTATGGTTTACAAAAGCAAGGTAATGCATATGGTTATTGCCAACTTACAAAGCGAACTAAAAGGCATCGACCCAAAAAGTAATCCCGATGCTGTAAACGATATCCTTATTAGGCTAAAAACTATTTACGAACTTAAAACGCACTTATCCAGAGAGTTAGATAGAATTGTATTGTAAATAAGCATTAAAAATTGTACGGATAGCTTTATGGCTTAACTTTTTTACCATGGTTTTTTTTAGGCTCATCTTTTTTTTCATAAATTAGCGGCCACAATACCCTTTAGATTAATCAACAATAAAACCTACCAATATGAGTACAACCATGAGTAAACTCCTTACAAGCAAGGTTATGATTGTAGCTGCTTTGTTTACCCTAGCTTTTACGCTTAGCAGCTGTGGGGGCGGAGCAAAGCAAGCCGAAACCGAAACAACCGACATTAGCAAAGAGGAAACTTTTAAAAGCGTAACCAAATACCCTATTCCAACTGCATTTGAGGTTATAAAAATGCTCGACAAAGCTGGTGCAAGCTATATCATAAGCCTTAACAACCCAACTGAAAACGTTGATAAGTATTTCACCGAAAAGAGCAAGGCGCTTAACCTTGGTGTGTATGGTGCCGATTTAAGCTACGCAAGCACATACCAAATGAAGCAAGAAACGATGAACTACCTCAACGTTTCAAAAAAGCTAATCGACGATCTGAAAATTTCAACAGCATTTAATAAAGAATTTGCGCAGCGCATTGAGGATAACATTGACAACAAAGACGAGCTGATTAAAATTATCACCGATTCATTTTACGACACATACGAATCCCTTCTCAACGAAGGTAAAGATAACGTGTCGCTACTGGTTATGACAGGTAGCTGGATTGAAGGCCTATTCATAACAACCCAAATTACTGTTACTAGCGAGAATAGTAGCGATTTTATGACCATCGTAGCAAACCAAAAAGATCCGCTAAACAAGCTGTTTGAGCTAATGCAGCCTTTTGCTGAGGATGAGGTTATTTCTGAAATGATGGAAACCCTTAAGCCCCTTAAAACTATTTTTGACCAAGTAGAAGGCGAGGCAGTTACTCAAGAGCAGTTTGAAGCAATTGAAAAGGAAATTACTAAAGTTCGAACAGAAATTGTTGGCTAGTATCCCTCTAAAAAAATTTTAAAAGCCTGCTCCCGCAGGCTTTTTTTAATTATATGGTTTGCAGCAATTCACAAGCATCCGAAACTTTTCGAAAACAAGTAAAAAAACATCGGAATTCCAGTGAATACGCTATGAAATTTGCATTATCCAGAAAATAAGTCCTTCCCGAAAGCAATTTTTCGTTGCTTTTTAATGGTTACTTTTCTGGCTCCTTCACGAACCTCATTGCATACGTAGTGCAGTGGCAGATAGCGGTATAGGCAAAATCCTATTTTTCCCGATAGCTTTGAGAATGCCATTGGAACTGTCTCTTATACACATCTGACGCTGCCGACGAA
>OMKS01001806.1_pt1 | contig 18550 bp, 17 predicted proteins | sample 1674721 | NCBI WGS metagenome assembly OMKS01 (sample SAMN06264996, study PRJEB25208) | sediment metagenome | isolation source: hot spring sediment | place: USA: California | collected 2014-09-02
CCATAGTATACACCCTTTGCCCTCGCCTGTCAAACCAGGCTCGCGCACAACGTGCCTGCAATCGCCGAAGAGCCTGCCCTGGCGGGGGCAACCGCAAGGGTTGCCCCTACATCTGGGCCAGTCGCTCCTTGAGGTAGGCGATGATCTCCACAGGCGTGGGATCGACCTCATAGAGCATGGCCAGGTAGTAGCTGACGTAGTCGCCGAAATGGATGGTCGAAAGCATGTGAGCCAGCGGGCTGCGGCCACGGGCCTCGATCGCCTCCCAGGCCACGCCCCGCCGGGCCAGGATCTCACCCGTCACCCGGAAGCGCACTTGCGTGCGGGGGTGATCCAGAGGGGAGGTAAGCATGACAACCATGACCTTCTCCGCCAGGTCGGCGGGGAACTCGTAGCCGACGACGGTGTTGTGGTTGAGTTCTGGCAGGAGGTCGATGACATCTCGGGCCTGCCCGATATTCTGGTCGAGCGGATGCGGCACTATTTCAGCACGTACAAGATGAGGATCGGGCGAGAAACGCAGATGACCATCGAAAGGGTCTATGACGCCGATTATGCCATGCGGGTCGTGGAGGCAGCGATGGCGGATTACGACGAGACCTACGGCAGTTGACCGTGGGCTGTTCCTTCCCCCCCGCCGCTTTCCCCGCCTGCTGGTTGATCGAGGAGATACGGCGTAACGGAAGGTCAAACACGAGAGGAGACGAACGTGGCTACTGCTGCTCACCTAGCTATCAAGGAAATATGGCGCAACCGGGGCCGGTTCCTCCTGTTCAGCCTGGCCGCGCTCTTGACCCCCACATCGGGCCGGATCATCATCGACGGCCAGGATCTGGCTCAGATGAACCAGAAAGAGAAGACCCGCTTCCGGCGCCGCAAGATCGGGTTCACCTTCCAGGACAACAACCTGGTCTCCTACCTGTCGGTCATCGAAAACGTGGAATTGATGCTGCGCCTGAATGGCGAGTTCAACAACCGCAACCGGAAACGGGCCCGGGATCTGCTGGTCCTGCTGGGCCTGGAGGAGCGGTGGAACGCGCTCCCGCGCTAGCTTTCCGGTGGGCAGCAGCAGCGCGTGGCCATCGCCCGCTCGTTGATCAACCGGCTGGCCCTGGTCCTGGCCGACGAGCCGACGGCCAGCTACCGAGCGCGCGTTCCAGGTCGTGGAGACGCTGACCAGCCTGGTCCACGAGCAAAACCGGGCCGGCATCATGGTGACCCACGACCTGCGCATGGTGCAATACGCCGACCGGATCATCCACCTGCTGGACGGGCGGCTGGAACAGATCGTCAGCCCCGACGACGACCTCTCGTGCCTGGCCGACCCGGCCGAATGCCGCTTGATCACGCCGGACGTGCTGGGGATCGAAGAGAACGAGGAGAAATAAGGTTTTGAATCTGAAAATAAAACCGTACTACATCGCCTTTATTTTGATATGGTTGCTTGCGTGTGCCTGGTCAAGCGACCCAACCCGCGACAAGTTATTCCCAGAGGTTCAGGTAAAACCAAGCCCCGAATCCGTGCAGAATCCTGAGCCGGTCGCCTCGAGACTTCCATGTCCCAATGATCTTGAAATCCTCCCTCTTGAAATGGTCGTCGACTCGTTCCAGTACATGTCGGATTTCTTGTTGTCACCCAGCGGGCCAAAGATGGCAATCAGGGACGATGATGGTGTCAGCATTTTAACCCTGACGACCGGGGAACGCAGACAGACGGGGTTATCAAATTTCCTGCGGTTTTGGATAGATGAGCACAGCCTGATGCTTTCGTACTACGAAGAGGAACGGTTCAAGTTCTGTACATTTGACCTGAAGACGGGAAAAAAGGCGTTATATGACCTGCGATGGGAGTACAACAGTTTCGCGCCCCATATCTTGACAGCCAAGCATTACACGATCTCGCAAGCGGCCGAGAAATTGGAAGTGAGCAGCGAAACCATCTACAAGGCAATCAACGATGGGCGGTTGAAAACGTTGAAAGCCGCCGATGGAAGTCTTTTGTTGCTTCGAAGCGATTTGATAGAATACGGGGGTGATTTGATTCGTGAGGAGCATCCCGATCTGTTGTCTTATGACACGATAGCTCGATTGCGGGAGGAAGCACAGCATGTCAGTTCGGTGGTGGCAATGAGAATCGAGTCTCCAATACGTCAGGCCTATTGGCATCGGACCTTGATAGTATCGGGATTGCCCAATGAGCCGAATAACTTACTCATCCAGGTTTCGAGCGAATCGCATTGGGAAAAATATCCCATGACGGTCAATCAGTTGATCATCGACAAGGGCGGCCTTCTGATATGGACGGATACCAATACTGAGTTTTTTGTTGCGCGAGACACATGCGATAATCTGGGAGATGAGGGGTATCGGTACGTTTTATATCGCAGGAACAGTGAATCTAGTACCCCCGCTGCTGTAGGCATAATCCCTTACGTGCCCAAATATTGGACCAAAATGATTTGGTCACCGGATGGGCGGTACATTTACGTCAAGCAGCCGCTCGAAGACATCTGGTCCATATCCCGGTTGGCTTTGCCAGCCCATTAGACGAATCGTCCAGTATCATCCCCCAATCTGCGACATAGCCCGACCTTCCGGCGTGGCGCATTCGTCCAGGTGGTGGTGCATGGGTTTGTGCTCGATGCCCTCTAGCAGCAAGGCCTTGATCTCTTCCACGTCAGCCCCCTGGCGCAGAGGGGTGCGCAGGTCGATCTCGTAGTCGGAAAGCAGGCAGGGGCGCAGGTACCCGTCGGCCGTCAGGCGCAGCCGGTTGCACTGGTAGCAGAAGTGCTCGCTGATGGGCGTGATGAAGCCCAGCGTCCCCGGTGCGCCGGGTAGCCGGTAGTAACGCGCCGGTCCGCCGCCGGTCCGCATCTTGGCCGGTTCCAACGGGCCCAACGCCGCCTCGATCCTGGCGCGGATCTCGCCCGCCGTCACCACCCGTTCCCGCCAATCCTCTTCGAGATTGTTGAGATTGTTGACCCCGTTCCCCACCGGCATGACCTCGATGAAGCGGACGTTCCACGCCGCCTCCACCGTCTGGCGGGCGAAGTCCACCACCTCGTCGTCGTTCATCCTCCGGATGACGACGGTGTTGATCTTGATCGGGTCTAACCCTGCCCGGCGGGCCACCGCCATCCCCGCCAGGACGTCGGCCAACTCTCCCCGGCGTGTGATGCGCCGAAAACGGTCCGGTCGCAGCGTATCCAGGCTGACGTTGACCCGCTGGAGGCCGGCCTGGGCCAGTTCGTCGGCGTAGCGGGCCAGGAGGATGCCGTTGCTCGTCATCGCCAGGTCGTCGATGCCGGGGATACGAGCCAGTATGCGCACCAGATCGGCCAGACCCAGGCGCACCAGAGGCTCGCCGCCGGTCAGCCGTATCTTGCTGACCCCCAGCGCCGCTGCCGCCTGGACGATGGTCTCGATCTCCTCGTAGCGCAAGATCTCCTCGTGGGTGCACGAGACCACGCCCTCGGCCGGCATGCAGTAGACACAGCGCAGGTTGCACCGGTCGGTCACCGAGATACGCAGGTAGCTGATGGGTCGATTATAAGCGTCCAAATGGGCCATAATAACCTCAGTACGTATCATCTCGAAGAGGGACGATGGGATCTTCCAGGGCTGTCTTGCAGCCTGTAAATCCCCGTGCCCCAGTTTGTTGGCTCACTGCTAGTTCGCGTGATCGGCTTGGCGAGCGGTCAATTTTTCGCCCCGAATTGACGAATTTGCACTAAACTTAGGACTTACGTGGTTGAATGAAATTGGGACACAGCGCTCCTACGGAGCGGCGCAGATTTTCATAAAGACTAAAAATCAGCGTTTATCGGCGTTTTTCTGCGTCCAAAAATCTTTTCGCTTTGTTGAAATGATCCCTCACTCGATATGTGTATCGTGAGCACGAAAGGGACTTTACCAGACAAACGACGACGTGTCAAATAAGACGAACGTGATAAAACAAACCAGAACCAATAAAGGATGCCGATGGCAGAAGCGAAGCGGCTCTTGCTCGCTGTGCAAGAATTCTATTGGTTAGACCCTATGTCCTGAAAAGTTGGCCTCAAAAAATAGGAATAGGACGCAGATTAACGCAGACGAACGCTGATTTTTGTTTTTATCTGCGAAATTCCGATGCAACCTATGGTTGCCTTTTTCTGCGTCCAAAAAGATTCGGGTGTGTTTCAAATGATTCAAGCCTTGTTCGTAGTACGCGCGCTAGGTAGCGGCTTCAGCGCGCTTTTACGGCGATAAATCGCCTACTACGAACTTGACCTCAAAAATGAAACGCACCCAAAAGATTGGTCAGTCCAGCAGTGACGCGGTTGCTCAATTTGGGAAAGGGATGTAAAATGAGGCTTGCGATTTGCATTAGTAAAATTGGGGAACCCGGTGCCATGATGGGCTGGATAGAGCCTAACCCATAGAATCCTTGTGCAGCGAGCAAGAGCCGCTTCGCTTCTGTCGTCGGTGTTTCTTTTGGGCTCTGGCTCTGCCAGGTTAGGAGATTGTCTTTCAAATGACCACTTATGCGGCACGCTTGCAAGAAGAGCATCCCACCGCTGCTCCCGACGGAAAAGTTTGGGCGGCGGGTGTGCGTTTTCAAGCGATGGGCAAAGTCTATCACTTCGATGCCAGCGAGCACCTCGATCTACAAGCTGGCGACTTCGTGCTGGTCGAAACGGTACGGGGGCGACAATTGGGTGAAGTGGTTGCCCTGGTGTTGCTCGACGAATCGGATCAGCATCTCAAACCGGTCCAACGGCGAGCCACCGGCCGTGAATTGGCATTACGCCAACAACTGCAGAGGCAGGAAGAAAGCACCTTGGAGACCGCGCGCGAAATTGCTGCAGAAAATTGCCTGCCGATCAAGTTGGTCGTCGCCGAATACACCTTCGACGGCCAACGGCTGACCTTATTGTACGTCAGCGAAGACAAAAATCCAAGTCTGGCATCGCTGACCCGGCAGCTCGAAAGCAGGTTCGACGTCCACGTCGACCTGCGGAGGATCGGTCCCCGTGACCAGGCCAAACTGATGAAGGGATATGGCGCCTGCGGCGAGTTGCGCTGCTGCAACCGCTTTCTTTCTGATTTTCGACCGGTCTCTATCCGGATGGCCAAGGCCCAGGGGGTATCGCTCAATCCGGTCGACATCACGGGTATATGTGGCCGCCTCCGTTGTTGCCTGACGTACGAACATGAGCTATACAAAGAGGCTGTCAAGAAAATGCCCCGGCGCAAAAAATGGGTGCGAACGCCCCACGGCGAGGGACGTGTCATCGACCTGTTGCCGCTGAAAGACATCGTCGTCGTTCGCATCGAGGACCGGCGAGTAGAGGTGCCGCTCGACGAAGTCGAGGTTATATCGAAGTAGGGTCGTCTGGTGTTTATATACCTGGATATAGAGACCATCTAGGGGTCGGTCTCGGGAAGACCGACCTTGACGTCACGAGATCATCTACCGAGAAGGAAGAAAGTAGTAGCAACAGCAGGAAGGAGAAAATGTATCATCTCAATAAACCGGGGCAAACTCGCTCGGGCCGGTCTCCTGACCGTGCCCGCTGTGGCTCGGTCGGGAGACCGGCCACAGCTCCCCAACTTATTGAGAAGATACGAGAAAATGGCCAATCGACATGATTTCAAAACAGAGGCTGAGGCCTTGCAAGCGCAACTCGTCGCCTGGCGGCGGGACTTCCACATGCACCCAGAATTGGGGTTCGAGGAACATCGTTCAGCCGGCATCGTCGCAGAGCAGTTGCGCGTGCTAGGGTACCAGGTTCAGACCGGCATTGCGAGCACGGGTGTGCTCGGTTTGCTAAAGGGCGCACGACCTGGACCGGTGCTTGCTGCCCGCTTCGATATGGATGCCCTGCCCATCACCGAGGAGAACGAGGTCGAATACGCTTCTCGGGAACCGGGGCTCATGCACGCCTGCGGTCACGACGCCCACATGGCCATTGGACTGGGGCTCGCCACGCTGATGGCGCAGCAACGGGACGAGATCGCCGGCACGCTTATGCTGATCTTCCAACCCGGTGAAGAAGGGATGAACGGCGCCGAGGTCATGGTGAAAGAGGGCGTGTTGGCGGATCCCAGGCCCGACGTATTTCTCGCTGCACACGTGTGGAGCGATAGCCCCGTGGGGACGATCAACGTCTCATCGGGGCCGGTCATGGCGGCTGCCGAGCGATGGGCCTGTACGGTGACCGGCAAAGGGGGGCACGGCGCCTTACCACACCAAACGATCGATCCCATCGTCGCTGCCGCTCAAATCATCGGCGTCCTGCAGACCATCGTCAGTCGCAACGTCAGCCCCCAGGAGACGGCCGTCGTCACCGTCGGGGCGATCCAGGGGGGTGACGCCTTCAACGTCATCCCCGCCCAGGTGACGATGAGCGGAACCATCCGCACTTACAACCCCAACGTGCGAGAGATGGTGATCAGGCGCGTGCGAGAAGTCGTCGAGAAAACGGCGGCCGCCTGCGGCGCCCAAGCCAATCTGAATATCGAGCAGCTCACGCCGGCCGTCATCAACGACGCCGAAATCGCCCAGATCGTTCATTCGGCCGCCGAGACGCTCGTCGGCGCGGACCACGTCTTCTCGGGCGAGCGGACGATGGGTAGTGAGGACGCTGCTTATTTCATGGAACAGGTGCCGGGATGTTATTTCTTCCTGGGAGCAGGACCTCCCGGGCAGGAAGCGCCAGCTCCCCACCACAATCCCCGCTTCGACATCGACGAGGCGGTCCTGTCGATAGGGGTGGCTATCCTGGCCCAAACCCTGGCCTATTACCTGCTCCGACAATAGGGTGATGGCGTCTGGCGGTCGGGGATCAGGATGAGTTGGTGACTTTGTCCCAATCGGCCAGGAAACGTTCCAATCCCACGTCGGTGAATGGACTGCGGATCATCTTCTGCAATACCCCAAAAGGCATCGTGATGATGTCAGCCCCCGCAAGCAAGGCATCTAGCACGTGCTCTGGGTGGCGAATGCTGGCAGCCAGCACCTGGCAATCGAAACCGTAGTTATCGAAGATCGCCCTTGTCTGCCGCACGACGTCCATCCCATCGAATCCGGCGTCGTCCATCCGTCCGACGAAGACGGAGGCATAACTCGCCCCGGCCCTGGCAGCCAGGTAGGCCTGGTTGGCCGAGAAGATCAAGGTCGCGTTGATCCGCCCGTGGGGCCAGGCCGAGATTTTCTTCATCGCTTTCAATCCCTCGACGGTGCTCGGTATCTTAACGAAGACGTGCTCCGACCAGGCGAGAATGTCCCGCGCTTCCTCTACCATGCCATCGACGTCGGTGCTGACGACCTCGGCGCTGACCGGTCCCTGCACGATGTCCACAATTTCGAGCGTATTGGTCTTGAGATCAGCCGTTCCGGCGCGCATCATCAACGTCGGGTTGGTGGTCACGCCATCGAGGACGCCCCAACTGACCGCCTCGCGAATTTCCTCCACCTTTGCGGTATCCAAAAATATCTGTGCCATCTTTACCTCCTTTATTCATGCGATTCGTGATCGCAAATGTCTTGACCACCAAATTACTGGCGGCGCTGGCGATACAGGGATGGGTCGATCACGCGGACCATGTTGTCGGCGTCAAGCCATCCGCCCAGAAATTGTTCGATCCTTTCAACGGACGCATCGGGGTTTTCCAGGACGTCATTGTAATTGACGTAAGTGACGTCGATGTTGGGTTGCTCGGCGAGCCAGGCCTCTGTCTGGCGCAAGTGATGCTCGAATAACTGGGCTAACTTTTCGTCGCTGATTTTGTCGGTTGCTTCGCCTCGCCGGATGAGCATTCGCCGCTGCGAAGCCAAAATTTCATCCATGTCCCGGCGCATGAAGATAATTTTGTAGTGATGATCGGGCGGCAGGTGTTTCAGGAGCGCGGCGATGATCTTGACCGCCTTGCCGCGCGCGTCTTTCAGCCAGGATTTGTCGTGTTCGAGTTTCTTGACGCGCTCGAACTCGTAATAGCCCCTCGGATTGTCGGGGTCCGGCGTCCTGAGATTATCGGTGAGGACTGGCAATCCTCCTGCCTCGAGCATTTTCATCATCATCGACGTGCCCGAACGGGGAAGACCGGAAACGATTGTAATGGCCTGTTGATTCATGTGATCACCTCTCACGCTTCATTCCACCGCGATTTTCAAAGCCTGGAGAACGGCTGTATGCACTATCCCGTTACTGACGACGACGCCTCGGTTGTTTTCCATTCGATGCCCGGCAGCTAAATTCAAGCGTTTTCCGTGCATATCAGTGACACGTCCTCCCGCCTCCTCCACGATCAAAGCCCCGGCGGCGTGATCCCATATCTTCTCCCGGTAACCGGGGGTCTGGGGTGAGGGAAGACGCAGGTACAGGGCCGCGTCGCCCCTGGCTACGGCGCCGTACTTGGCCTGGCTATCCAGTTTTAGCGGGGGGCTGACAAAGCCCACTGCCTGGGCGACCGCTTCTTGCAGGACGGGGTTGCCGTGGGACGCCTCGACGCTCTCTACAAATCGCCACCGGTCCCGATCATTCGGCTGGGAGACGTGAATCCGTTCAAAGTCCTCGTCTCCCAGCGACGCCATCTCCGCGCCCTCTTCCCGGATGGCCGTGAATAGAACGCCGCGATCCCCCTCTGCCTGCTCCAGCCCCAGCCGTGATGGGAGCGCTGGACATCCCAACACGGCTACTTTCGTCTCGCCGTGTTCGATGAGCGCCAAAGCGACGGCGTACTGATCGTTGCGCAAAAAACCCTTGGTGCCGTCGATGGGGTCTAGCGTCCAAAATCGTTCCGCTACAGCGCCGCCGCTGCCGGCGTCCTTTGCAGCGCCGCCGCTGCCGGCGTCGATCCAACGGCAGACCGAGGCTGGTGTGGCGCTGGCGAAGAAGCGTTGGACGTATCCGGTGACCTGAGCCAACATGGCAGCGTTTGTGGGGTCCCGCAGGGTCTGGGCGTCCTCCTCGCCGACGATGGGGTCCTGGGGAAAGGCGTCCTTGAGCAGACGACAGATCAGCGCTTGTACGCCGAAATCGGCGATGGTGACGGGGCTGCGATCCCCTTTTTTCAACGATTCCACCCGGGTCATTTCAGCCTGAACCGCCTCGCACAGGACCGTCGCTCGGGTTACTGCCTGGATAGCGATCTCTTTTTCGCGCCAGTAAGACATTTGACATGTCCCCCTATGCTGTTAAAATCTCCACACCGTCATCGGTGACGCGCAAGGTGTGCTCCCACTGGGCCGATAGACATCCATCGACGGTGACCACGGTCCAGGCATCGTCCAATACGCGGACCTGACATTTACCGGCGTTGATCATCGGCTCGATGGTAAACACCATGTTGGGCTGCAGCGTTAACCCGGTGTGAGGTTCGCCAAAGTGGCGTACGTCGGGCGGTTCGTGAAATTGCAATCCGGTGCCGTGACCGATGTATTCTCGCACGATCGAATAACCGTGACTTTCGGCGTGTTGTTGGATGGCGTGCCCGATATCGCCCAGGGTATTGCCGGGCTTGACCTGCTCAATGCCCAGGTAGAGGCACTCTCGAGTGACCTGGGCCAATTGACGCGCCTGGTCCGAGACCTCGCCGATCGTAAACATACGGCTGGCGTCACCGTAATATCCATTCAGGATAGACGTGACGTCGACGTTGAGGATATCGCCTTCGCGCAGGATGGTGTCGTCGGGGATACCATGACAAACGACCTGATTGATGGAAGTGCAGACACTTTTAGGGAAACCGCGATAATTCAAAGGTGCAGGTATGGCGCCGTGGGCGATGGTGTACTCGTACACCCAACGGTCGATGTCGTTGCTCGTGATGCCGGGCTGGATGCGATCTTCCAGCATATCCAGAATATCCCGCGTCAACTGACCACTCCGCCGGATGCCGTCGATTTGTTCCTCAGTCTTGATGATGATACGAGAGGAACGCTGCATCTTGCCAAGCACTGATCTGCGCTCGCGGCGGGCGGCTTGATCTTGTTTCCAATGACAGTTCTTATATTTCCGACCACTCCCGCACCAACAGGGATCATTTCGCGATAATTTGCGCATAACATACCTTTCAATTGCAAGAAGTATGTGGACACATCGGGCCATATTATACCATCATTTATGGGATGTTAAAGGCGAGTCGGCGTCTAGGTGAAGGATGCTAAAGTAGGATATGAGAATGACGGGCAAGGAAACTGCGCGCTCCTATGCACCCTGGTTTTTGACAAGGCCTATCGTTCAAGGCCTATCGTTCAAGACCTATCGTTTTGATTCGTTACCCGACATCTCTGGATCACGAATGGCACGAATGGACAAATGACACGAATTTTGGCTTCGAATTGCAAAAAATTTTCGTGAAATTCGAGCATTCGTGTGATTCGTGATAGAAACTCGAGCTCCTGGCCATTAACTTGGGGTAGCAAATCGTTTTGATATTTTGATATTACGTATGAACAATATGGAGGATGATTAGATGGGCTTATTCGACAAGTGCAGACAATACACGGCGGCCAAGGACATCCAGTCGGCCGGTCTCTACCCCTATTTTATTCCCCTCACCCACAGTGAGGGGACCGAGGTCACTGTGGATGACCATCGCTTGATTATGATCGGTTCCAACAATTATTTGGGCTTGACGACCCATCCCCAGGTGCGTGAAGCAGCTATCGAAGCAACACGCCTGTACGGGACGAGTTGCACGGGATCCCGTTTCCTCAATGGCACGTTGGCCCTCCACTTGGAACTGGAGCGTCGGCTGGCGGAATTCTTCGAGGCTGAAGCGGCGCTCGTTTTTTCCACCGGTTATCAGACCAACCTGGGGACGATTTCAGCACTGGTAGGAAGAGGGGACGTCGTCGTGACTGACAAGGATGACCACGCCAGTATTGTCGATGGATGTCGGCTATCCTTTGGCAAGACCCGGCGCTTCCGCCACAACGACATGGATCACCTGGAACGGGTCTTGTCCGGGCTATCCAAAGAGACCGGCAAACTAGTCGTCGTGGATGGCGTCTTCAGCATGGGCGGCGACATCGCTCCCTTGCCAGACATCGTATCGCTCTGCCAGGCGTACGATACTCAGCTGATGGTGGACGATGCCCATTCGGTAGGGATCTTGGGTAACGGTCGAGGCACGGCGGCCCATTTTGGTCTAACGGGGCAAGTGGACTTGATCATGGGCACGTTCAGCAAATCTTTTGCCAGTCTGGGCGGGTTCATCGCTGGCGCGTCGGACGTGATTCATTACATTCAGCACAATGCCCGCTCGCTGATGTTCAGCGCCAGCATGCCGCCGGCTACTGTGGCGACAGTTCTCAAAGCGCTCGAGATCATGCAAGCTGAACCGGAGCGGATTGATCGCGTGAATCAGATCGGCGCGTACATGCGAACTGAATTTCGCCGCCTGGGTTTTAACGTGGGCAACAGCCAGACCCCCATTATTCCCATCATCATCGGCGACGATACGCTGACGTTCCAGGCCTGGAAGGCGCTCTACGACGCTGGCGTTTACACAAATCCGGTCGTCTCGCCGGCCGTCCCGCCAGAACTATCGCTCTTGCGCACCAGCTACATGGCCACCCATACCGACGAGCAACTCCAACGGGTGTTAGAGATCTTCACCCAGGTTGGAGACGCGCTGGATTTGATTGCATAAGCGCACGAGGGTCGTCAACAAGCGATAGCTCGAAACACCGGGATGGGATGACGGCTCGGCAGATCAGGGGCCTCTTTTGGGCGGCTTTTTATCCTGCCCAGGGGGATCCGGTTTGTAGTCCTGTCCGGGTGGCTGGGGCGTTTTGGTCAAACCGGGTGGCTGGGGCGGATGTGGTGTTCGTGGCGGATCGGGCGGTTGTGGCAGGGTGGGGGGTTGGGCTGTCTGGGTCAACTCTGGCGGGACGGTGGTTGGCCTTGAGACAACGATCGTCGATGTCAGATCAATCGTTGTCGTCGCCGTTATGGTCACATGGAGAAGCGGTACGTCGACCACGTCGGTGGGGAAGGGGCGAACATCGGGCGTCGGTGTTTTGGAAGGAGAAGGAGCAGGCGTGGGCAAGGATTCAACGAAGGCCGGCGCCTGTCCAAGACGAACGATGACTTCTTCTCCGGGTCCAACGATACGGCTTATATCCAGATCTCCCGAAGCAACGTCGACCTCCCCTTCGATGACCTTGACGTAAGTCGCGTCATTGGCCCCGACGGTGACCGAAAAAATCGTGCCGTGCACCGTCGCAAGCGCTGACGGCGTCCTTATCTCAAAACGACCGGAGAGTGGCTGCACCTGGCTGCGGGTTTCTCCGGCAGTTTGATAAATCGAGATGACCTGGCGGTCGTCCGGATCGACGTGCATCTGGACGATCTTCGCCAATGTATCGGCTTTTAGATCAAGTCGACTGTTATTTGGAAACACCAGACTCGCGGTGGTCGAGGGGCCGGTCCGGATTTGATCGCCTACGTTTATTTCAATCCCGGCAGCGACCCGGTTCCAATAATCATCGCCCGGTGCGGCGATTTCTACCAGTCCGCTCGTCTGTACCAGGGTAGCCGTTTGGGCGACATCGCCATCGCCGCTGCCACGCAAGGCGGATAACACGACAAAAGCGAGCAGAATCATGGCTGTGGTGGAGATCACCGCCAAACGGAAGAGATTTTGACGGGGCCCAGCGAGAGTTCTGGGAAACTGGAGTTGCGAGAAGGCGCGTCTTATTCGATCGAGATAACCCAGGCGCTCCCGCGTTGAACGGGCTGCCCGCTGTTTTTCCGCAAGGGCCTGTAACATCATCTCTTTCCCCCGGGCTGTAGCAGTGGGACGGGCAAGAGGCGATGGAAGTTGATTCAACTCAACGGCCATTTCCAATAAGGGACGCAGTGCTTGGGCATGGGCGGGATAGCGAGCGAGGCAGATTTCTAACGTGACTTGCTCTTCTTTCAAAAGCGTCAAACAATGGTCTAAGGCTTTAGTCAAACTGGCATTCATTCTCTACTTCCAATGTCCCGCTCAAAAGGTATCAGATTACACCCACCCAACAACCATAAATCTCTTCTCATGACAGCCAAATCCGCGTCCATGGTAGAAGAGGGTAGCTACAATTGCATGCCTTGCCACACATTGAGCAACGTCGTCGTTCTCCGATAGGTATCGCAATCGGTCAACCAAGACACCAGTTCTTCATGAGATGGAGACGGTCCATTCCAAGACCAATTGGTGGCCTCGTTGGCGATCAGGTCCAGAAAACGACTTTTCCAGGGCTCGTCTAAAGAGAGCAATGTGTTGGTGAGCGAATGCGCCCTTTCCTCGACAAAACTGGAATGATTCACGAGTTCCTCCTTACACGGTATCTTTTCTAGAAGGTTAGGCCCCATTATTGAACCTTTCTTCATCTTATATAACGAGTAAGGAGGCCCCGAGATACGGGTATACTATAAAAAGTGGGTGCCTGGGCAGAATCCAGCTAATCTGTATCTGCTGTCAGAATGCGTCGTAACGCAGCCAGCGCCCGATGTTGCAGAGATTTGACAGCGCCAACCGTCTTACCCAACGTCACAGCCACCGTCTCATTGTCGAGACCTTCGATGAATTTCAGGAGAATGACCTGTCGCTGACTCTCAGTGAGTTGTGCTATAGCGGCCTGTAGTTGATCCTCGGTCAATCGCCGGGCGACGGCATCCTCTGGATCGATCTCCCGGCTGGTTAAAGGCTCGCTGGGAAGCGTGTATTGAACGCGCCCGGCGCGACGGTGGTAATCGTTGACCAGGTTCCTGGCGATGGTATATAGCCAGGACAGAATGGGATGCCCCCGGTACGTAAACTGCTCGATTTTCTCGACCATGCGCACGAAGACCTCACCGGTGAGATCCTCCGCTGTCGTCACGTCGCTGACCTGTCGTAGGATGTAGCGATAGATGGCGGGTTGGCAGCGATCATAGATTGCTGTAAAGGCCGCAGGATCTCCCTGTTTAGCCTGGCGAATTAGTTGCGCCTCATCCTGAGACATGATTTCGACTCTCTGCTTGCTCACGGCCCGGCAACGATTGAAATCGTCGCCTGATACTTCAAGTGCGTGCGGATACACAGCATCCGACAAACGCACTGTGATGTTGGTCAGAACCGGTTTTCAACCGGTTTCGAATATCAGCGGAGCGTTTCAACGCACCGCGCGACCGGAAAGATATTTCATTCATGGGTATTGCGATAAAAGGGCCCGTCGAAGACTTCGGACAGTCGAAGTCGTTACGACCCCGATATGTATAGAACTATAGCACAAACGGTTTAGACTAACAAGGCGGGACGCACTTGTTCACGTGCTTTCAGTGGCTTCACGATGCGATTTTTATGTTGAAACGGGTGCTCTCATTGAGTGAAGTGCGTCGCACCGAGTAGTAACAAAAGGTTTCACTACCCGACATTCGTGGCCAAGAGCCTGATTTTCGATCACGAATCCTTCGACTACGCTCAGGACCGGTTCACACGAATGGTCGAATGTTTTTTGAAATTGGGTTCTTTGGGATTTCGCATGGTCGCGGTGAGAAATTAGCCACGAATTACACGATTAACACGAAAAACCGTATCTTCTCAATAAGTTGGGGAGCTGTGGCCGGTCTCCCGACCGAGCCACAGCGGGCACGGTCAGGAGACCGGCCCGAGCGAGTTTGCCCCGGTTTATTGAGATGATACCGAAAAACCCAAAGATTAGTGAAAATTCGTGTAATTCGTGGCAAAAAATTGACCGCTTGCTAAGCCGACCATGCAAACTACCAGAGAGCCTGAAATTGGAAGCCAAAATTCGTGTGATTTGTCCATTCGTGACATTCGTGATCCAGAGATGTCGGGTAATAAAACAATAAGGTATCATTCGAAACGAGCAGTTCCTTCCACGCACGTCTCAAAATTTATTACTTTTCTTTCACTTAGCAACAATTTGTTATTGACGGGCAAACACAGCCAGCTCTTGACACCAAATTTGGAAATAGTCTCCGATAAACTGCGCTGATATCTTTCCCTCCCCCCCCAGATATAGTAGTAGGAGGGGGTGCGAGTTGCACAAGTATGGGCTGCATGGCGTGCGCAGTTAGTTTGCCTGATACTTATGTTAAACTATCTTAAAAAACTCGCCTTTTAATCTTTATCCCGCATTATCGGTTGTCAAAGTGATATGCTTTTGGTACAATGCAGATACTTCAGGGCGGGAATGCCATTTGTAACAGGGACGGGACGGTACCTCTTTTGACCGTCTCGGTCGTTATGATGCGATCTCGTCCACTTGCTTTGGGATCAGGGAACCATCCCCCGTGTCTCCGTGTCTTTTTTGTACAACTCTGACAGACAACTCTATATGCGTGCATGGATACTATGAACTCGGATCAAATCTGGTCGGCTGCCCTCGGCGAATTACAATTACAGATGACCCAAGCGACTTTCGATACCTGGTTGCGCGATTCCAGGTTGCTGAAGAATGAAGGCAGCTTGCTGGTCATTGGTGTTAAAAGCGGCTATGCCAAAGATTGGTTGGAGAATCGTCTCCTGTCCACCATCAAGCGCACGCTGACACGTTTGACCGGCCGTACGGTAGATGTCAGGTTCATGGTCTGGGATGCCAACGTGCAGCAACAGGACGATGTGACATTGCTGAACGTGCAGCCCGCGCCGGAGGCTTCGGCGGCGGTTAAGGCGCAAAAGTCGTGTTCGACGCCCGATGCGCCCCCTTTCACCGCCAACCTCAAACCTCGTTACATCTTCCCTAATTTCGTCGTTGGCCCGAGCAATCGGCTGGCCCACGCGGCATCTATGGCGGTTACAGAGGACCCGGCCGGGGCCTATAACCCGCTTTTCCTCTATGGCGGGGTCGGATTGGGCAAGACCCACTTGTTGCACGCTATCGGGCATCGGTGTCAGGCGCAGGGTCTCCACGTGCTTTACACCTCCTCTGAAGCTTTTACCAATGACCTCATTGAGGCCATCCGCGCCCATACCACTGATGCGTTCCGTGATAAGTATCGGACCGTCGACGTTCTGCTGGTGGACGATATACAGTTTATCGCTGGTAAAGAAAGTACACAAGAGGAATTCTTCCACACCTTCAACGCGCTGCACAGTACCGGCAAACAGATCGTCATTTCGTCCGACCGGGTGCCCAAGGCGATGGGCGCGTTGGAAGAGCGATTATGCTCCCGATTTGAATGGGGGCTAATCGCCGACATTCAGCCTCCTGATCTCGAAACCCGAATCGCCATCCTGCAGACCAAATCCGAAGACTACGGCTTGACGGTGCCTCCAGAAATTCTCACCCTCATCGCCAGCCGGATTCAGAGCAACATCCGTGAGCTAGAAGGGGCGCTTAACCAGGTTTTGGCGATGTCCCGGCTTACTCACCAACCCTTGACGTCTGAGGTAGTCGAAGCAGCCCTCAGTGACCTGATGCCTCGCCAGAAACAGGTGACGCCAGATCACGTGATCAACGAAGTGGCCAATCACTTTGGAATCCAGATTCAGGCGTTGGCGGGACGCGGGCGCAGCAGAGAAATTGCCCGTCCCAGGCAAATCGCGATGTATCTCATCCGCGAGGAAACGGGGGAGTCCTATCCCCGGATTGGCGAGATGTTAGGGGGTCGCGATCACTCCACCGTCCTGTACGGCTGTGATCGAATCGCCGATTTGATCGAGGAAGACGTCACCCTGCAGCGAGAGGTGACCTCTCTGCGCCATCGCCTCTACGAAAACGGCCATTAAACTTTATTCCGGCGCCAAGTTTCATCAATGGAACACAAAAGACGCCCCCAGGGTCTCCTGGAGGCGTCTCTTAATGTCGGGTCGCTAGGAAAGAACTATCTTCCCAGGTGCATCGGCATAATGACGTGGATAAAATCGACGTCGCCTACCGGCCGCAGGACACCGGGGCTTGAGGACATCGTCGTATCTAACGCGACCTGGGGCGTATCGATGACCGATAGGACGTCGATCATATACTTGACGTTGAAGGCGACCTCGATCTCCTCCCCCTCCACGTTGGCGTCCAACTCACTCACGTCATCACCGGTCTCGGCCGATGTCGCCGATACGACGACGTGGCCCGGTGAAAGATCCGAACCCGGTTTGACGTGTATCCGCGTGATGTGAGCCGCGTCTCGAGCGAAGATCAGGGCCGTCTTGCACGCTTTCAACAAGGTTGCCGTGTCGATGACGGTGTGTGTATTCCGATCCTGAGGGATGATCTGTTTGTAATCGGGAAAGTTGCCGTCGATCAATTGGGAGACCAGCACAGTATTGGTCAGTTGGAAGAGGACCTGGTTGCGCGTCGGGGTGACGGTCACGACGATGGGCTCTTCTTGTTCGCCACTGATGCGCCCCAGTTCGGTCAAGGCCCGGGCTGGCACGATGATGCTGAATGGATCGGGAACCGGTTGAGGCAGGGGAATGGTGCGCACTGAGAGGCGATAACCATCGGCGGCCGCCAGGGTGAGGGTTGACTCCTCGAACTTGGCGTACACGCCGGTGAGGATCGGACGACTCTCGTCGGTTGCGGCGGCAAAGGCCGTCTGTTGAATGGCCGTCCGCAGGGCCTCGGCCTCGATAGAGATACCGCCTTCTCCATCCGATACCGGCACAATGGGAAACTCCTGAGCGTCGATCCCCTTGATGTTGGCCTCACTGCGACCGGCGCGCAAATTGAGCGTCTGGGTACGCACGATCAACTCCATATCGACCCTCTCCGTGGGGAGCGCATTTACCAGGTCGATAAACGTGCGGGCGGGAACAGTAATGGCGCCATCCTCTTCGACCTTGGCCCCAATCCAACAATTGATACCTACCTCCAGATTGGTCGCCGAAAGCTTAAGCCGCCCCTCATCGGTTGCCAGAAGGACATTCCCTAGCACCGGCAGGGTAGAGCGCGGTGAAACAGCTCGTCCGACGATTCCCAAGCCTTTAGATAGGTTTTCCTGCAGGCAGGAGACCTTCATAAGTGTGGCCCTCCTCAGAATCTAACGTCGTATGCTATGTAATGAAAGAACAAATACCAGTCAAAAGGCCCAATGTGATTAGTATACACCAACTCCCGAAGGCGCACAAGTGAACGCCGCGACCGGTTGCCGAAGAAGGATCGGTGTTTGTCTTTTAGCCGGGTCTGTACTAAACTAAAGGGGGGAAAGAGACCAGGTCGTTCTGAGTTTTGGTTCTTTGGGATTTCGCATGGTCGCGGTGAGAGATTAGCCACGAATCCTTCGACTACGCTCAGGACAGGTTTGCGCGAATTAACACGAAAAACACAAAGATTAGTGATAATTCGTGGCGAAAAATTGACCGCTCGCCAAGCCAACCATGCGAACTAGCAGAGAGCCAAAAATCAGCGTTTATCCGCGTTTTTCTGCGTCCAAAATCTTTCCGCAATGATCAAGTGCGTAACTCCTAACCTGGCAGAGCCAGAGCCAAAAAGGAACCGCTGGCCGCCAAATTCTTGCTCGCTGTACAGGGATTCTGTTGGTTAGGCCCTAACCTGGCAGAGCCAGAGCCAAAAAGGAACCGCTGGCCGCCAAATTCTTGCTCGCTGTACAGGGATTCTGTTGGTTAGGCC
>OMKS01001808.1_pt1 | contig 18547 bp, 16 predicted proteins | sample 1674721 | NCBI WGS metagenome assembly OMKS01 (sample SAMN06264996, study PRJEB25208) | sediment metagenome | isolation source: hot spring sediment | place: USA: California | collected 2014-09-02
ACCATATCACCCAGCGCGACGATAAGCCCACCCACTTCGAAATCGCCATGCAGCGCCTCGGCGTTGAGCTCATCTTCGCCCACAGCCCGCAGGCCCGCGGCCGCGGAGAACGCATCAACGGCTCATTCCAGGACCGTCTGGTCGCTGAGCTTGCACACCACGGGGTCAAAGACCCGCATGCGGCCACCCGCTATCTCAACCAGCGCTTCATACCCCGCTACGCCCGACGCTTCGGTGTCGCACCGGCCGACCCGGTATCAGCTTTCCGCCCGGTTTCCGAAGACCGGGACCTGCGTACGGTGCTCTGTACCAGGGAACAGCGTACGGTCAGCAATGACAACACCATCTCCTACAAGGGCCGCGAGTTCCAACTGCTGCCGGCCAGTCGGACCGCCTGTATCGCCGGCACAAAGGTCGAAGTCCAGACGTGGTTTGACGGCTCAGTACGTGTCTTCCGACCCCGAGGCAGAGAAATCGGAACCCGCAAACTACCTCCGAAACCCAAACCAAGGCCCAAACCCCGACGGACGGGCTATGACGTTTTCGCTGTGCATCAGCTATGACGTTTTCGCTGTGGTTTGACAACCTGCTGTCGGGGGCCGATAGTTCGACGCCGGGGCTGGAGGAGCAAGCTGGCGAGCTTGAGCGCCGCCGGAAAGAGATAGGCCCGGGTGAGGCCGGGCGCAACCTGGAAGGCGAACATCCCGAGCGCGACCATCCCGTTCGCGGCAAAGCCGGAGGTGGCGATCGCGACCGCCCGGCCCGCCGCGGTGCCGCGCCGGGCGCCATACAGCACGAGGGCCGCGATTGCGAGCAGAAGCGCGCCGAGGAGCCGCGCGCCCAGCGCCTCGAGCCCGAGCCAGGCGTTCAGCACCACCGCGGCGGCGAGTTCGTTACCGGCGTGGGCGGACATCAGCTCGCGCATCAGCACGACCTGAATAGCGAGGCCGTGCCCGCCGATGGCGAGCATCAGGAGCGCAGTCTGTCGCCGCGAGGCAGGCACGGGTTGATGCTAGCCCGGACCGGGCCGGGGTCAACGCGACGTTGACTCCGCGCGTCCGGATGCTACAATTCGGACAATCGTGTCACGCAGGCGCAAGCCCGACGATGCCGCCGCGGTCCGCTTCGGCGTTTCGATGGAGCCGGCCCTGCTCGCCCGCTTCGACCGGCTGCTGGCTGAAAGAGGCTACGGCTCCCGGTCCGAGGCGATCCGCGACCTCGTCCGTCGCCGGCTCGACGAGGAGCGCCTGCGGGCCGACGCGACGAACGTCGTCGGCACGCTGACGATTGTCTATGACCACGAACAGCACGACCTCGCCCATCGCCTGACCCACATCCAGCACGACCACCACACGACGATCGTCGCAAACGTGCACGTCCATCTCGACCCGCGTAACTGCCTTGAGGTGCTGATTGTCCGCGGCCGTGCCCGTCGGGTGCGGCGACTGGCCGAGGAGCTGATCGCCACAAAAGGGGTCCGCCACGGACGACTGACCTTGACCACCGCCAGAGACTGACACCGGAAAGGAACCGTGAGATGACCCTTGTTCTGCTGTGCCTGGCACTGGCCGCGCCCGCCGCCGATGCGTCGGTGGTAATGCTTGACGAGGTGCTGGTGACCGCGGAGCGGGTGCCGCTCCGGGTGCGTGATGTCGCCGCCTCGGTCAGCATCGTGACCGAAGAAGACATCGAGCGCTCCGGCGCCCGGACCGTGACCGATGCGCTTGACCACCTGCCCGGCGTCTTCGTCCAGCGCACCGGTCGGTTCGGCCGGACCGACATTGACATCCGCTGGGTCGGCAACTACCACGCGGCGGATTCTTCGCAGATGCCGATTGATCCGTACTACACCGTGGACCTGCGGGTCGGGGCGCGGCTCCTTTTTTCCCTCCGGCTGAACGCCGCGGTTGAGAACATCCTTGACCGCCGCCACGTTGCCTTCGCGGACCTGCCCGGGGACGGGGCCGGTCTTTACGAGCAACCCGGCCGTGCCTTCACCGTCGGTTTGAGCGCGGGGACGCCTTGAGCCGACGCCTGGTGACCGGCGCGGTGCTGGCGGTTCTGCTCGCGGCCGGCTGTCAGCACCAGGGCGGTGACCGGCTGACTATTGTCGCCTCGACCGCCAACGTCGGCGCGGTCATCCGCGCGGTCGGCGGCGACCGGGTCGAGTGTATCACCCTCGCCCCGGCCGGGATGTGCCCGGGCCATTTCGACATCCGGCCCTCGCACGTCGCGGCCGTGGCCCGCGCCGACCTCATCGTCCGCCAGGGCTGGGAAGACTGGTTCGACGGCCTGGCCCGGGAACTGCCCGAGCCGCGCGCCCGGGTGTACACCTGCTCGACCGGCGGTAACTGGATGTTGCCCGATGTCCACCGCCGCGCGGTCGGGGAGCTGACCGGCCTGCTCGCCGGGCTGGACTCCGTCGCGGCCGACACTTTCCGTAGCCGCGCCGCGGTCTACCTCGCGCGGGTTGACTCCGCGGCCCTGCTCGCCCGCGCGTCCTTTTCCGGTCGCGTCCTGCCCCGCGCCCTCGCCGCCGAACACCAGGCTCCGTTCCTGCGCTGGCTCGGGTTCCGGGTGGTTGCCACCTACGGCCGGCCCGAGGAGTTCACCGCGAGCGAGCTGACCCGGCTGGCAAGCGTCGGCGCCGACTCAGCGGTCGGCATCGTGATTGACAACCTCCAGTCCGGGCCGGGCGCGGGCCGGTCGCTGGCCGAGGCGCTCCACGCCCGGCATGCCGACCTCACCAACTTCCCGCTCGACGCCGACTACCCGGCCACGCTGGTCGAGAACGCCCGCACGCTTGCCCGCCTGCTCGAATGAACCCCGCCAGCGCCGCGGTGGTCCGCGCTCCCGGCGGCCGGGTCCCGGGGCCGGTCGTCCGGCTGGACCGGGTCAGCGTCTGCTACTACGAGCACATCGCCCTGAGCGATGTCAGCCTTGAGATTCCGGCCCGGGCGTTCGCGGCCATCATCGGCCCGAACGGCGCGGGCAAGACCACCCTGTTGACCGTGGTCAACGGGCTCGGCGACATCAGGGGCGGCCGGGTCGAGGTGCTTGACACCGTCCTTGACCGCCGGACGGTGCGGGGGCTGCGTTGCCGCATCGGTTACGTGCCTCAGCACTTGAACGTTGACCCGCGCGCACCGATCAACTGCCGCGAGGCGGTACTGCTCGGACGGGTCGGCCGCGCCGGTCTCCTGCGTCGTCTGTCGGCCGCGGACCGGGCCGCCGCGGACCGGGCGTTGGAGCTGACCGGCGTCAGTCGGCTCGCCGACCGTCCGGTCGGCCACCTGTCGGGCGGCGAGGCGCGCAAGGTCAGCCTTGCCCGGGTCATCGCCCAGGAGCCGGAGATCCTGCTCCTCGACGAGCCGCTCAGCAATCTCGACCCGCGTGCCGCGGACGAGCTCGAAGCGTTGGTTGTGCGCCTGCACCGGCGGCTCGACCTGACGACCATCCTCGTTACCCATCGTGTTGACCGACTGCCCCCGGCCGTGACGCGCGTCATCCTGCTCAAGGACGCCCGGGTTGTGTTCGTCGGCGACCGGGCCGCGGCGCTCGCCCCGGACCGGGTGGCCGCACTCTTCGCCTGATGGACCTGCCGCCCCTGCTCGCCCGGCAGTTGGCCGCCGCGGTGCTGGGGGGCGCGGCCTGCGGCCTGGTCGGGGTCTGGGTGGTGATGATGCGGATTCCCTTCGTCGGGGTGGCGATGTCCCACGCCGCCTTCGCCGGCGCGGTCATTGGTCTGCTCGTCGGCGTCAACCCGCTGGTCGGGGCCGCGGTCGCCTGCGTCCTCGCCTCGGTGCTCATCGGCCCGCTCGCCGAGCGGTCCGACCTGGAGCCGAGCGTCTCGGTCGGCATCATCTTCTCGGTCGTGCTCGGCATCGCTTTCCTCGGCATCGGCCTCCTGCCCGGACCCCGAACCGCCGCGCTGAGCTACATCTGGGGCAACATCCTGCTCGTCTCGGGCCGTGACGTGACGGTGATGGCGGTGATGACCGGGGTGGTGCTCGGTTTCCTGCTGTTGTTCTTCAAGGAGATACGGGCGGTGCTCTACAACCGCGAGGTTGCCCGCGCGGTCGGCGTCCCGGAGCGGCCGCTGTTCTACGCGATGCTGGTGCTGTGCGGCCTGACCGTCACCGCCAACCTCGACACCATCGGCGGCCTGCTCATTTTCAGCCTGATAATCAACCCGCCCTCGGCCGCCTACCAGCTCACCTGGCGCCTGCGGACGATGTTCCTGCTCTCGGCGCTGTTCGGGGTCGGGTCCTGCCTGGTCGGGCTGGTCGTGTCCTACCTGACCGACGCGCCCTCGGGCGCGGTCATCATCATCACCTCGAGCGTCGCTTTCGGGCTGGCCCTGCTCTTCTCGCCCAAGCGCCGGCGGCGCTAGGACGGGCTATCGGCCCGGGCAGACGCGGGCGACTTCCGGGGCGATGTGTTTGTTGCGGTAGGCCCGGTCGAAGTGGGCGCAGAACTCGGCCGCGAGCCGGCGGGCGCGTTCGTCGTAGGCCCTCGGGTCGGCCCAGGTCGCGCGGGGGTTGAGCAGGCCGGGGTCTTCGACCCCGGGGCAGGACTTCGGCACCTCGAGGTGGAAGACCAGGTTCTCGTCGCAGGCGACGTCGTCGAGACCGCCGGCCAGCGCCGCCTCGACGATTTCCCGGGTCAGGCTGATGTCCATGCGCCGGCCGGTGCCGTAGGGGCCGCCGGTCCAGCCGGTGTTGATGAGGTAGACCCGGCTACCGTGACGGCGGAGCCGGTCGCCGAGCAGGTCGGCGTAGTCGTCCGGGTTGCGGGGCATGAACGGCCCGCCGAAGAAGCGTGAGAAGGTGGACTTCGGTTCGACGATACCGGTTTCGGTGCCGGCGAGCTTGGAAGTGTAGCCCATCAGGAACCAGAGCATCGCCTGTTCGCGGCTGAGCCGGGCGACCGGGGGCAGGACGCCGTTGGCGTCGGCGGTGAGGAAGAGGATGGTCTTGGGGTGGTCGCCGCGGGGCGGGCGCTTGATGTTCTCCAGGAAAGAGAGCGGGTAGGAGCCGCGCGAGTTCGGGGTGAAGCGGTCGTCGTCGAGGTCGAAGCGGCCGTCGGGGTAGACCATCGCGTTCTCGATGATGGCGCCGTGTTCCGGGAAGGGCGCGTCGTGGAAGCAGGCGGCCCAGATGTCCGGTTCTTTTTCGCGGCTGAGGTTGATGAGCTTGGCGTAACAGCCGTGCTCGAAGTTGGCTATGCCGCGGTCGGACCAGCCGTGCTCGTCGTCGCCGAGCAGGGCCCGGCGCGGGTCGGCGGACAGGGTGGTCTTGCCGGTGCCGGACAGCCCGAGCAGGAGCGAGACCTCGCCTTCGGCGCTCTCGTTGGCGGCGCAGTGAAGCGGCAGGATGCCCTCCGGCGGCAGGTAGTAGTTCATCGCGGTGAACATCAGCTTCTTGACACTGCCGCAGTAGGCCGAGCCGTAGACTACGCCCAGGCGGCGGTCGAAGTCCATCGCGATGACCATCGTCGAGGTGTGGCCGAGCCTCGGGTCAACCCGGAGCCGGTCGTGGTACCGGGCCGGGTCGAGCTTGTCGTGGGGCAGGACGATGAGGGTGAAGGGCCGCGCGCTGAAGCAGGACGCAGGGACATCTTTGCCGCGGTCCGGCCCTGCCGGAGGCCGGAACATGTTGGCGGTGAAAAGCGCGGTCAGCGCCCGGTCGGTGACGGTGCGCACCGGCAGGGCGTAGGCCGGGTCCGCGCCCAGACAGCGGTCGGTGACGTAGAGCCGGCGCTTGCGGGCGAGGGCGCGGAGCGCGTCCTCGAGCACGAGGTCCATCGTCTCCGCGTCGAGCGGGATGTTGCTGGGCGAATCCCAGTCCACCGTCGCCTCGGATTCGGGCCGCCGGACGATCATCGTGTCGAGCGGGCTCCGGCCGGTGGACTCGGCCGGGTTCCAGACCGCGAGCGCGCCGCAGGCGGAGACCAGCGCCTCGTTGCGCCGTACCGCGTCACGGATGAGCGGACTGCGGTCGGGGTTGAAACGGACGTCGTGCTGGCTGTGGAGTAGGATGTCCAGCCGCTCGACGAAGGCGTCTTGCAAGGCTACCTCCGGGTCTTGCCCTTTCCGCGCGGCATCGCAAGCGCCGCCTGGGCCGTGGCCAGCCGCGCTACCGGTACGCGGTAGGGCGAACAACTGACATAGTCCATCCCGACTTCGTGGCAGAACCGGACCGAGGCCGGGTCACCGCCGTGCTCGCCGCAGATGCCGACCTTCAGGTTCGGTCGGGCCGAACGGCCGCGCTCGACCGCGAGCCGGATGAGTTCGCCGACCGAGGCCCGGTCAATGGTCGCGAAGGGGTCGGCCGGGAGCAGGTTGCGGTCGAGATACTCGCCGAGGAACGCCCCGGCGTCGTCGCGCGAGAAGCCGAAGGTCATCTGGGTCAGGTCGTTGGTGCCGAAGGAGAAGAACTCGGCCGGGCCGGCCATCTCGCCGGCGGTGAGCGCGGCGCGCGGAATCTCGATCATCGTGCCGACCAGGTGAGGAATCCGCTTGAGCCCGGCCGCGCGGCAGACTTCGTCGTGGACCCGGGCGATTATCGCATTCTGGTCGGCAAGCTCGCGGGCCTCGCAGGTGACCGGGATCATTATCTCGGGGATGGGCTTCTTCCGCTTCTTGAGCAGTTCCGCGGCCGCCTCGAACACCGCCCGGGCCTGCATCGCGGTGATTTCCGGGTAGCTGATACCGAGCCGCACGCCGCGGTGGCCCATCATCGGGTTCGTCTCGTGCAGGGCCTCGCCCCGGCGCCGGATCTCGGCGACGCTGACCCCGAGCGCCTCGGCCAGCTCGCGCTGTTTCTCCTTGTCTCTGGGCACGAACTCGTGGAGCGGCGGGTCGAGCAGGCGGATCGTCACCGGCAGGCCGTCCATCGCCGCCAGCGTGCCCCGCACCGTCTTCCGGACGTGGCGGAAGAGCTTGTCGAGCGCGGCCTTGCGCTCCTCCGCGGTCCGGCTCATTATCATCCGGCGCAGGAGGAACAGCGGCTTGTCACTGCCCTTGCCGTAGAACATGTGCTCGGTGCGGAACAGGCCGATGCCCTCGGCGCCGAGCCGGCGGGCGAGCGTGGCGTCGGTCGGGGTCTCGGCGTTGGTGCGGACGCGCATCTGGCGATAACGGTCGGCCAGCTTCATGAACCGGCGGAACTGGGGCTGTTCGCTGGCGTCAATCATCGGCAGGCGGCCGGCGTAGGCGCGGCCGCTGGTACCGTTGAGCGTCAGCCAGTCGCCCTCTTTCACCGTCTTGCCGTTGACGACGAGCCGCTTCTTCGCGCTGTCCACACGGCTGTTCCGGGCGCCGACGATACAGCACTTGCCCCAGCCCCGGGCGACAAGCGCGGCGTGGCTGGTCATCCCGCCCCGGGCGGTGATGATGCCGGCCGCGGCCCGCATCCCGTCCACATCCTCCGGGCTGGTTTCCTCGCGGACGAGGATGACCGGGTCCTTGCCCTTCGCACGGGCGACCGCGTCGGCGGCGGTGAAGACGACCCGGCCGACCGCACCGCCCGGGCCTGCGGGCAGGCCTTCGAGCAGGGGCTTCTCCTTCTTCTCCGCGGTCGGGTCCACGATCGGGTGGAGCAGTTCGTCGAGCTGGTCGGGCCGGACCCGGAGGATTGCCGTCTTCTCGTCAATCAGCTTCTCGGCGAGCATATCCATCGCGATGTTGACTGCGGCGACACCGGTGCGCTTGCCGGTCCGGGTCTGGAGCATCCAGAGCCGGCCGCTTTCGATGGTGAACTCCAGGTCCTGCATGTCCCGGAAATGCTTCTCCAGCCGGAGGCGGTAGCGGTCGAGTTCCCGGTAGAGCTTCGGCATCGCGGTCTCCAGCGTCTCGGCCTTGCCCTCGCCGGTGCGCCCGGCCTCGTTGAGCGGGTTGGGTGTGCGGATGCCGGCGACGACGTCCTCGCCCTGGGCGTTGCGCAGCCACTCGCCGTAGAACCGGGCCTCGCCGGTCGCCGGGTTGCGGGTGAAGGCGACGCCGGTCGCGGAATCCCGGCCGAGGTTGCCGAAGACCATCGCCTGGATGTTGACCGCGGTGCCCCAGTCGTCGGGCAGGCCCTCGATGCGGCGGTAGGCGACCGCCCGCTTGCCGTTCCAGCTCCGGAATACCGCCCGGATACTGCCCAGCAACTGTTCCATCGGGTCGTCCGGGAAGGGACGGTCGAAGGTCTCGGCGATGAGCTTCTCGAACCGGTCGCAGAGCCGGGTGAGGTCGGCCGCGGTCAGCCTGGAATCATCTTCGCGGCCGGTCTTCTCCTTCAGCGCCTTGAGTATCTTCTCGAGCCGACTGCGGATGCCGCGGCCCTCGCCCGGCTCGATACCTTCCGCCTTCTCCATCACCACGTCGGCGTACATCATCATCAGCCGCCGGTAGGAATCGAGCGCGAAGCGCTCGTCGCCGCTCATCTCGCCGAGGCCGGGCAGGGTATCACGGGACAGGCCGATGTTGAGCACCGTCTCCATCATCCCGGGCATCGAGGCCCGCGCGCCGGAGCGGCAGGAAAGGAGCAGGGGCGCCTCACGGTCGCCGAAGCGCCGGCCCATTGACTTCTCGATGAACGCCAGCCCGCGCCGGATTTCGGCCTCGATCCCGTCCGGGAGCTTGCCGGTGCGCATGTAGGCGATGCAGGCTTCGGTCGTGATGGTGAAGCCGGGCGGGACCGGCAGGCCGAGATTGGCCATTTCGGCAAGGTTGGCGCCCTTGCCGCCGAGCAGTTCCTTCATCGCGGCCGAGCCGTCGGCCGAGCCGTCGCCGAAACGATAAACGAATCTCAACTATCCTCCTGTGCGGGCTGTTGTTTTCGTGGTCATGAAGGTCGAATCGCGGAGCGGCTCAGGACCGGCTACTCATCGGCCGGCTCCGCGGAATCGTCGCCGGATGCCAGGAAACCCTCGACCAGCTCGTGGCCGCGGTCCAGGTTCGCTTCTTCGACCAGCACCGCGCCCCAGTTCGGCCGCATCACTTGGGCGATGCCGTCGTAGGCCGGAATCTGGAACGAACGGATGACCGCCGGGATGCCGTTCTGGTCCAGCAGGTCCTTGATGGCGTTGGCCATCATTTCGTCCGGGGCCTGATAGACAGATACGAGAGCCATAGCCATACAGTCTAGCCGCCGGAGCGCGGACGTCAATCGCCGTTGCCCGGACCGGCGACACTCATCTCGTGCAGTGCCCGGCGGAGCCGGCGGATGTCCTGATGATGGGTCATGTCGAGCTGGAGCGGGGTGACCGAGATACAGCCGGCGCTGACCGCCTCGAAGTCCGAACCGGCGCGTTCGGTGAACGACATCTCGCCGTCAATCGTATAGGAAACTCCGCCGTCGGGCAGGTTCTGCCGGATGGCCATGTCGCGGTAGATGCGCTGGCCGAGCGTGGTCACGCGCACCCCGCGCACCCGGTCCGCGGCCGGGATGTTGACATTGAGCACGGTCTTGCGGGGCAGGAGACCGTCGAGCATCATCGGCAGGAGCCGGCGCAGGAAACCGAGCGCGACCTCGCGGTTGCGGCCCGGCTTCCCGTATGACACCGCGACCGCGGGCATCCCGAGCATCGCGCCCTCGATCGCGGCCGCGACGGTGCCGGAGTAGAGGACGTCGTCGCCGAGGTTGGGGCTGTCGTTGATGCCGGAAACGACGATGTCAATCTTCCGGCGGAAGATGCCGTAGTGGGCGATGAGCAGGCAGTCGGTGGGCGTGCCGTGCACCGCGTACCAGCCCGGCCGCCGGCGCTCAACCTTGATCGGCTTGCGCAGGCTGAAGGAGTGGCTGGTCGCGCTCTGGTTCACCGCCGGCGCCACTACCCGGACCCGGCCGCACCTGCGCAGGCCGGCGTGCAGGTCGTGCAGGCCGGGCGCGTCAATGCCGTCGTCGTTCGACAGCACGATGAGGGGTCGGGGCGATGGCGCCATCTCCACAGATATAACGCCATCCGTTCGAGAGTCAAGGGAAGGGGTCGAGGGGTCGAGCGTGGTCAGCGGCGGTGCTTCGGCCGGCGCCGGCGGGCGGCAGTGAGGCCGAGCATCGTCGCGCCGGCGAGGAGCGTTGCCAGCCCGAGCGCGATGAGGATGGTACGCAGGAGGCCGAGCGGCGCGTTGATCGTGAGCTCGTGACTGCCCGGGGGCAGGTGAAGCCAGATGAAATGGTCGGCGGTCTCGTGGAACTCGGTCTCCCGGCCGTTGAGGCGGACCGAGAGCTCCGGGTAGTAGCTGACCGCGAGTCGGATGAAACATTCGGTGCGGCTTTCGAGCCGGATGCCGACCCGGCTGTCGGTGACCGTGGTTTCGTGCACGGTGATGTCCGGTTGGCCGAGGACGCCCGACGCTTCGCTTTCGTCCGTGAGCGTCCGGGTGGGTTCGCGGCCCGGGACCGGGATGAAGCTCAAGTAGCGGAGCGAGGAGTCAACGTCCACGAAGTCGAGCAGGGCCCGCCAGTCCGCGGCGATGACCATCGTGTTCGCCTGCGTGACCGGCGCGGCCGGCACCGACCGGACCGTGTTGCTCGCGAGCACGAGCCCGGCCCGGGTCGGGCCGAAGACCAGCGGCGGCTCCGGGCCCGGCACCATGAACCGGTCGTCCCAGTCCATGTCCGCCTTGGTGAGCAGGTAGGCGGCGTCGTCATCGCCGGTCATCAGCGCGGGCAGGGTGATGAGGTGGCTGATGCCCATCAGCGCCAGCGCCTTGCGCGAGGTCGGGGTAAGCGTGGCCCGGGTGGTATCGCCGAGGTCGGCCGCGACGAGGTTGGTCCAGGGGTAGACGTAGAGCATCGAGGGCGGGGCGAACTGGTGGTAGGGCGGGCCGAAGGGTCCGGCGAAGCCGCCGAAGAGGTAGCCGAGCGCCGGGTACCGGACGGTGCGCCGGAGTTCGTCAATGCGGTCTTCCGGGAGGCTGACGTCGAACACCCGAACCGGGCGGTCCGCCCGCAGGAGTTGGTAGATGTGTCGCCGGACCCCGAGGAAGCTCTCGATCGTCGGGTAGCTGATTCGGAGCAGGGCGGGCAGGCAGTCGGCGGCGAGGACTCCGGCCAGGAGCAGGAAACCGGCCAGGCTGCGGCCGGAGGTGCGCAGGAACCGTTCCTCGAAACGGGCGCCGCCGAGCGCGACGAGGACCGCGGCGAAGAAGACCCAGAAGACGAGGAACCGGACCGGCGGCAAAACGCCGACCAGGAATCGCCCGATGCCGCCGAGGTGCGGCACGAGCAGGCTGAAGGCAAGGCCCAGCGTCAGCCCGACCGCCGGGAATGCCGCGCGGCGGCGGTGCCCGCGGTCGGCGAGCAGGTAGCCGAGCGCGGCGGCGACGAGCAACACGATGCTGAGGCCGAGATACGCGCCGGCGTAGCCGCCGTGCCGGGCCGAGGGCCAGAGCAGGGTGCCGATGCCGGGCGGTGAGAGCCGGATGTCGGGCTGGGGGTAGGCGTGCGTGCCGAGCCCGACCAGGAACGGAACCAGGAAGAAGGCGGAAAGCGCCAGCCCGCCGCCGGCGGCGATGCCGACGCCGGCAAGCACCCGGCCGGCCGGGGGAGCGGCCTTCCGGCCGCGGGCAAGCCACCCGGCCAGCGCCAGCGCGAGCAGGGCGACGGTGAACGCGGCGTAGAGGGCGTGGGCCAGCACCAGCAGGCCGGCGGCGAGGCCGAGCAGGAGCGCGTGGCGCCGCTCGCCGCTCTCGGCGAGCGCGTCGAAGGCGAAGAAGCAGGCGGGCAGGAGCAGGTAAACGAGGGCGACCGGGTAGTTGCCGCCGATGGATATGAACAGCACCCGCCAGGGCACCAGCAGGTAGACCAGCGTGCCGGCCGCGGCCGCGACGTCGCGGCCGGTGCGGCGGCGCAGGTAGAGGAGCATCACCGCGGCCGAGCCCAGGTGGAGGAGGAAGAGCAGGGTCTTGACCGCCAGCAGTTGGTTGCCCACGGCCAGCGCCAGCAGGCCGCCGAGCAGGGCGAGGAGCGGGCCGTAGAAACGGAGGTGCGGGTAGCCGCCGTAGAAGATGAAGGACCAGAAGGGCGATTCGCCCGCGCTCAGGGACCGGCTGACGACCTGCTGGCGCACGAGGTGCGGCCAGATGTCAACGGTCGTCGGGTGGCCCGGCGCGATGAAGGAGTAGCCGGACAGGACCGCGGCCGCGAGGAGCACGAGTCCGACGAGAATCCGGTGCCGGCCGGTCAACCCGGTCCGTGGCCGCCGCTGGCGGTCGGGGCGGGTCGTTCGCGGCCTGGTCATCCTGCCGGTCTGTCCGGGTCCGAGTCGAATGACACGCAGTCGTCGCCGCTGTCGTCGCCCCGGCTCCAGGGTCGGCACTTGCCGGTCTCGGTGCCGTCCTCCGGGCCTTCGAGCCGGAGCAGAATGACCGGCGTCATCGCATCACCCTGGCCGGCCGGGTTGTCGGCCAGCGCTTCTTCGACCAGCACCCGGTCCAGCCCGTCCGAAGCGCCGACAACCCGACAGCCGAAGATGTCGTTGGCGTCCACGATTGCCGCTTCGGAGCCGGTCTGCTCGCGGAGCCGGCGCGCGACGTCGTCCGGGTCGAGCGGGCCCTTGATGACGCAGTCGTAGAACTCCTTGACCCCGGAGGTGTGGGCGGCGTCAATCATCGTCGCCTGCGGGCCGGCCACCCGGTAGAAGTCGCCGCTTTGGCCGCGCAGTTTGCCCCACGCGCCGGCGACCGAGGCCCGAAGAATCCGGGACGCGCCGACCTCGTCAATCGCGCACTGCATCGAGAAGGGACTGCGCAGGCCGATGCCGTAGGGAACCTTCTTGACGAAGCGCCAGAGCACCCGGGCCCAGAAGCCGGGCCGGATGCGCGAGACCGGGATCGCCCGGCCCTGCATCACCGCGACCGGGCTTTCCGCGAAGGTGATGATGTCGCCCGGCTCCAGCGCCGGCGCGACCACCCGCTCGATTACTTCCTCGATGCGGTCGCATTCGGTGAGCAGACCGGTGAAGACCGGGACCCGCCGTACCCGCAGGCCGCGGGCGGTGATGGTTGCGGGAGTCTCTCGCGCCACGCGAGAATCTAGCCGATGGCCGGGCCGAAATCAAATCTTGCCGACGGCCGATGCTTTCCTATACTCGGCGGGTGAGAGCGTCAGTACCCGGGAGCACAGGCCCGGCTTGCCCCGAGGGCGAGGCGGAGGCCCGGCAGGCGAAGCGGTTCACCCGGCGGGTCGGGCTGGTTACCGCCGGGACGATGGTATCGCGTCTGCTCGGGCTGGCGCGGGAATCGGTCTTCGCCTGGCTGTTCGGGGCCGGGCTCGCCACCGACGCCTTCAACGTCGCGTTCCGGATCCCCAATTTCCTGCGCGATGTCTTCGCGGAGAGTGCGCTGTCGGCGGCTTTCGTGCCCGCCTTCGTCGGCAGTCTGCGCCGGGACCCGCCCGAGCGCACCCGCGACTTCGCGGCCGCGGTCCTGAACGCGCTCACGCTCGCGGTCGGGCTCATCGTCGTCTTCGGGATGGTCTTCACGCCGGCGGTGGTCCGGGTCATCGCGGCCGGGTTCGCGGGCCAGCCGGACAAGCTGGCGCTGACGGTCCAGCTCACCCGGGTGATGTTCCCGTTCCTGCTTTTCGTGGCCTGGGCGGCCTGGGCGATGGGCATTCTCAACGCCTGCGGCACCTTCTTCGTGCCCGCGGTCGCGCCCGGCGCGTTCAACCTCGTCTCGATCGCGGTGCCGCTGGCGACTTTCGGCTGGCTCCGGGGCATCGGGGTCGAGCCGATAACCGGTATGGCCTGGGGTGTGACGCTGGGTGCGCTGGCCCAGGTCGCGGTGCAATTGCCCCGGCTTCACCGCCACGGCTTCCGTTGGCGGCCGGTCTTCGATTTCGCCGGGCCCGAGGTCCGGCGCGTGTTCACCCGCTGGCTGCCGGTCGTGCTCGGGCTCGCCTCGTGGCAGATTTCCGCGCTGGTCAATACCTTCCTCTTGACCTTCCTGCCCGAGGGTTCGGTGACCTGGGTCAACTACGCCTACCGGATTCAGCACCTGCCCGCCGGGCTGTTCGGGGTGGCGATCGGTTCGGTCGCACTTGCCGAGTATTCGCACCGGGCCGGGGGCAGTGCCGGCGCCATCCGCGATTCTTTCCGGCACGCGACCGGCCTCGTCTCGACGCTGACGATACCGGCGGCGCTGTTGCTGATGGTGCTGGCCGGGCCGGTGGTGGCGCTGGTCTACCAGCACGGTCGCTTCACCGCCGCCGACGCGGTCAACACCAGCCAGGCGCTCGCGCTCTATTGCCTCGGCATCTGGGCCGCGGCCGCGGCCCGGAACTGCGCGGCGGGCTTCTACGCGCTGGGCAATACCCGGGTGCCGGCGTTCTCGGCCGCGGCCGCGGTCGCGGTCAACATCGGCATCAACCTGCTGTTGATGGGGCGTATCGGCTTCCGCTCTTTCCCACTTGCCGCCTCGGCCGGGCAGTTCCTCCACCTCGCGGTGTTGTTCGCGCTCCTGCGCCGGCGTACCGGCGGCCTGGGCGGGCGGGCGGTGGCGCGACTGACCGTGCGGGTGCTGGCGGCCGCGGTCGGGGCGGCCGCGCTTGCCCTTGCGCTGGCCCGGCTCTGGACGTTCCTGCCCGGCGTCGGCACGCTGGGCTACCGGCTCGGCCACGCGTTCCTGCCCGGGCTGCTCGGCGTGGGCGGCTACTACCTGCTGGCGCGGCTGTTGCGCATCGCCGAGGTTCGGGCCGTGTTCGCCCAACTTGTCTTCCGGCGAAATCCCCAAGCGGGTGACGGGCGTCTAAACAGTTGAGAGATATGAGAGCCAAAGCTGTGAAGAAGACGAATCGTGCCGCGGAGCCGGCTCCGCGTTACCCGGTGTTGATTGCCGGTTGGCCGGGGATGGGCAACGTCGGGCTGGGCGCGGTCGGGTACCTGCGCCGGCAGTTGGGCGGCGTGCCCTGCGCCGAGTTGGACGCTTCGGGCTGCTTCTTCCCGGAGGCGATGGAGGTCGAGCGGGGCATCGGCTCCCTGCCCCCGCCGGACCCGCAGACGCTCTACGCGGTCAGCGAGCCGCCGCTCCTGCTCTTCGAGGGTACCTTCCAGCCCGGCGGCGAGGCGGGCGTGAAGATTGCCGATGAGCTTCTGGACTGCGCGGTGGCTCGGGGCGTCGAGATGGTCTACACCGGTGCCGCCTTCGCCGCGGCGATGAGCTGTCGGGACGAGGTCCGGGTCTACGGCGCGGCCAGCACCGACCAGGTGCGGGAGGCTTTCCCGGGACTCGGCGTCGAACCGCTCGCCGAGGGCCGTATCTCCGGCCTGAACGGGCTGTTGCCGGGCCTGGCGGCCGGCCGCGGCCTGGCCGGGGCCTGCTTCCTGGCGACGATGCCCCACTACGCGGTCCAGACTCCGAACCCGAGGGCTTCGCGTGCGCTGGTCCGTATCTTCGAGCGGATTCTCAATACCAGCATTGACACGGCCCGGCTCGACAAGGAGATTGCCGAACTCGACAAACTGCTGAGTGAATTCGAGACCCGGGTGGCGGCCACGCTCCGGGACATCCGGGCCCGGCTCACGGACGATGACTCCGGGCCCCGGGAAGAGGGAAGCGGCGACGATGAACCGACCGGCCCGGAGCCGCACGAGGTGATGCAGCACATCGAGAGCCTGTTCGAGGCGGCCGAACAGGACCGCGGCAGGATTCCCCGGCTCAAAGAAGCGCTCGACCGCTGGGGTCTCTTCCACATCTACGAAGACCGCTTTCTCGACCTGTTCACCCGGCCCGGCCGCCGAACCGACTGATTGGCCTGCAGGGCCGGTTTCGGCCGCAGGCCGTGCCGTGAGAGCAGTTTCTGAGCCCGGACCCGTACCGCGTTCCCGGTTGACTTCCGGCTCTCAGCGGGTTAAATGACAGACTGGAAGCGAATCCAGTTCCCGGCTGTGTCCGCTCGGATACCGGCAGGCCGGGACCGATAACCTGCGAGGAGAACTATGATGAATGACCATCCCGTCCGTTCCTTCATGGGCTTAAACTTCCGCCATTTCAATGCCGCCGCGACGGTTGATGCCGCCCGGGCCTATGCGAAGCACATCGAGGGCGGCGGGAAGATGCTGGTCGCGCTGGCCGGGGCGATGAGCACCGCGGAAATCGGCATTTCCCTGGCCGAGATGATAAGGCGCGGTTTCGTTCATATCATTTCCTGTACCGGGGCCAACCTCGAAGAGGATGTCTTCAACCTCGTCGCGCACGATTACTACGAGCGGGTGCCGCATTACCGGGACCTGACCCCGGCCGACGAGGCCGCGTTGCTCGCGCGGCACATGAACCGCGTGACCGACACCTGCATTCCGGAAGACGAGGCGATGCGCAGGGTTGAAGATGTCCTGCTTGACGAGTGGACCCGGGCCGACCGGGCCGGGGAACGGTACTTCCCGCACGAGTTCTTCTACCGGGTGCTCAAGTCGGGGAAACTGGAACAGCACTACCAGGTTGACCCGAAGCACTCCTGGATGCTGGCGGCGATGGAACGCGACCTGCCGATTGTCGTGCCCGGTTGGGAGGACTCGACCTGTGGCAACATCTACGCCGCACGCTGTATCGAGGGCAAGATCAGCAACGTCCACACCGTCCGCACCGGCATCGAGTACATGAGCTTCCTCGCCGACTGGTATCAGCGCACCGCGCCCGCGTCCAGCATCGGCTTCTTCCAGGTCGGCGGCGGTATCGCCGGCGACTTCCCGATCTGCGTCGTGCCGATGCTGCACCAGGACCTGCTCCGTCCCGACGTCCCGCTCTGGGGCTACTTCTGCCAGATCAGCGACTCGACGACCAGTTACGGTTCGTACTCGGGCGCGGTGCCGAACGAGAAGATCACCTGGGGCAAGCTCGGCGTCGAGACGCCGAAGTTCATCATCGAGTCCGACGCGAGCATCGTCGCGCCGCTGGTCTTCGCCCACCTGCTGGGCTGGTAGCGAGCGGCGTCAGCGGTCGTCGGTGATGCGGGCGGCGCGGACGAAGCCGGTGAAGCCCTCGGGCTTGACCACCCCGCCGGAGACGACCAGTTTGAGTCCCTCGTCGGTCGTCATCCCCGTCTCGGTAATCTCGTCCTCAGGGATGAGCGCGAGCCAGCCCGAGGTCGGGTTGGGCGTGGTCGGGAAGTAGACGAACACCGCCCGTCGCCCGTCGGCCAGCGTCAGCCGCTCGTCCGACGTGACGAACCCGACCGCGAGCAGGCCCCGGCGCGGGTACTCGGCGATGACCGACTTGCGCAGGGAACTGCGCTTGACGAAGACCGCGTCGGTCAGTTCCCGGGTCGAGGTGTAGATGCCGCGCACGAAGGGCAGGCGGCGCATCAGCCGGTCGAGCCGGCCGATGATGAAGCGTCCGGCCAGGCTGGTTGCGACCGCGCCGACGCCGATGATGAGGACCACCGCGATGACGAAGCCGAGGATGGTCAGCACCCAGTCGGGCAGGCGCGTGAGCCAGACGTGGCGGGTGAGCAGGGGGGAGAGCAGTTCGCCGAGCCGGGTGACGAGGAACCAGATGACGAAGACGCTCAGCCCGAGCGGCAGGACGGTGGCGATGCCGGCGATGAGGTACTTACGAAGCTGTCCCACGGGCAGAGTGTAGCAGAAATCCGAAGGCCGGCAAAGGGCGAGTGAGAAGCGCAACTTGTGCAGGCTTGATCCGAAGGGGCGGTGCCCGCACCGTCGAAACAGCACCTGCATACCACAGAGGCGCGCAGAGCCGAGGTCGGACCGGCAACGGACGGATGCGGCAGGCCGGGGCAACCCGGCCTGCCGTGTTGGACTTGCAGTTGCGGGCTTACTGCACGCGGATGAGTTTCTGCACCGCGGTGAAACCGGGCGCGATCATCCGGACGTAGTAGATGCCCCGACCGGCCTGGCGGCCGGCGTCATCCGACCCGTCCCAGGTCAGCGCGTACCGGCCGGGCTGGAGCATGCCCTTGTTCAGGGTTCGCACCAGCGTACCGTCAATCGCATACACCCCGACCTGCGCGGTCGCGGCCTGCGGCACCGCCAGCCGCACCAGCGTCCGGCCGGTCATCGGGTTGGGCTGGGGCGGTTCGAGCAGGAACGTCCGCGGCAGGCTGCCGCCGCCCTCGATGCCGGTCATCGGGATGACCTGGAAACTGTCCGCCATCACGTCGTTGGCCGGGTTCTCGTCGCCGGCCAGCATCGTCCGCGCCCGGGCCTCGAACCAGCCGACACTGCCCGCGGTCCAGTCCGCAAACGAGACCGTGTCCGACGCGCCCGCGGCCAGCGTCACCGACTGGGTGTCGGCCCAGGCCGCAATCGTGAACTCGACGTCGAACGTCTCCGACCCGGTGCCGTGGTTGGCGATGACCGCCCGCGGCACGACCACCGACCCGGAATCAACCTGCCCGGCCGGCGCGACCAGCGCCGTCACGCCGACGTCCCGCGTCTGTGCGGCAAGCTCGATGTCGCCGGTCAACGCCCAGGCAAAGGGCTGTTTCGCCGCGGTCGCGACGTTCTGGCCGTACACCCGCAACGTCCACTCGCCGGTCTCGGGTGCGTTGACCCGGAAGCCTTCCTCGACGTTGATGTTGTCCCAGTTCGCCGGGTTGGG
>OMKS01001809.1_pt1 | contig 18545 bp, 20 predicted proteins | sample 1674721 | NCBI WGS metagenome assembly OMKS01 (sample SAMN06264996, study PRJEB25208) | sediment metagenome | isolation source: hot spring sediment | place: USA: California | collected 2014-09-02
GGGCTCGGAGATGTGTATAAGAGACAGCTCTACACCAATGCTGTTTGCACCGATTTTGCGTACGATAAATGTTCTTCCTGTCCCCTCACCACGCAAAGCAATACAAAGACCTTCAAAGTTTTGTACTCTCTCTTTGTTACCTTCTTTGATACGAACTGCTACCTTTAGTGTATCACCTGCACGAAAAGCAGGGATGTTTTTCCCTTCAATTTGTGATTTTTCGAAACTGTCGATATATCTATTTCTCATGTTTTGCCTTTGTGACGACCTTTTTGAAGAGGTCTGGTCTAAAATATTGGGTCTTGTGCAAAGATAATGCTCTTTTTAAGGCTGTGATTTTACTATGATTACCCTTTAAGTACTCTGAAATAATAGGGATTTTCTCAAAAATATCAGGTTTTGTAAAAGCAGGTGCTTCAAGCAATTGCATTTCAAAACTCTCCCCTTGGAGTGATTGGTCATTTCCAAGAACACCATCGATATGACGACTAATACTATCACACACTACTAAGCTTGCCAATTCACCCCCCGTGAGGATAAAGTCCCCTATAGAAAAAATCTCATCTATTTGTGACTCAACAACCCTCTCATCAATCCCCTCGTACCTACCGCTTACTAAAATGATGTGTTGGTACCTTGCAAGTCTTTTTGCATCATGATGACTAAATGGCTTGCCAACTGGAGACATTAGTAGGGTTCTGGAGTCATTTTTCTTGATAGATTTAATAGTATCAATAAGTGGCTGTGGTGTCATAAGCATACCAGCTCCACCGCCAATCATTGGTGCATCTACCTTGCGGTGCTTATCTTGAGTGAAATCTCTAGGATTGTGAAAGCTAAAGGTTATTTTGTTGTTTTGCACTGCTTTGCATAAGATAGAGTCAGAAAAATATCCATCAATCAATGAGGGGAAGAGGGTTACAAAAGAAAAGTGCATCAGCTAGCCTCTAAGATATCTTTGGCATCTTTTGTGGTTATCGTTTTTTGCGCGATATCTACACTAACTATATAACGCTTTATATAGGGGATTAGAAAGTGGCTGCTTAGTTTGTGTTTTGAAGTCAGCTTAAAAGAGGTCTCTATCTGCAAGTAGTCCGTATCGCCTAATCTGTCTATGGCTTTGACTTTGCCTAGAATGATGCCATTTTCGATAATTATACAACCAATGATATCACTCCAAAGGTATTGTCCCTCTTTGAGGATACAGTTTGCTTTGGTTTGCTCAGGTGTTGCGTAGAGCCAGACATTAGTAAGACACTTTGCTGATTCTAAATTCTCAAATCCAACAAACCTAACCAGTCCTTTTGCAAAGTCGTATCTGTTTATAGCTAATTGCCCATGGGTAGCTGTCTCAAATTTCATGCCAGGCTTGAATTGTTCTGGAAAATCGGTATGTAAATGGAGTTTTAAATCCCCCTGTAGCCCTACAGCACGACCTATTTGGGCCACTAGAAACCATGAAGGGTTAGTGTGAGGACTTGACATTGACGCGATAGTTCTTGCCACCCTTGGCTTTACAGCCTGAGATAACTGTTTTTATTGCATTGATCATTTTCCCCTCTTTGCCGATAAGTTTACCAGTATCAAGAGGGTTGGTGTAGACTATGATCTCATCGCACTCTTCGTTAGATTCTCCTATTGTGACTCTAACCTCTTCAGGATAATTAACCAAAAGTTTTGCGTATGATGCGATGAATTCTTGAACCATTATGTTTTTATTTGTTTGCCAATTTTTTTACAGTAGGACTCATTTGTGCGCCTACGCCAATCCAATAGTTAAGTCTTTCTTCGTCAAGTACTAGAGTTTTTTCTGTAGATACTGGATTGTAGTGACCGATAGATTCAATCCAGCCCCCATCTCTTCTTTTTCTACTATCAGTTACTACGATACGATAAAATGGTTTCTTTTTGCGTCCCATTCTTGTCATTCTAATTACGGTCATTGTGTTTTTCCTTTTGGTAAAATAATATAAAGCCTACTTATGTGCTTGCAGTGCCAATAGCTTTTGAGTTATACAAAAGACTCATAGGAACTTTTAAGAACGAAAATATACCATATATTTCATAAAAGATATATTAAAACCTTAGAGTGCTGTAGTTCCCAAAAGCCTCTTTGTAATTGTTAGTTTTTGTTTTTGTGTAATACTCCGAAGATTAAGTGTGTTTACCTTCGTGACATAGGGAACCCACCACCACCTTGCATGAGTTGTTGTATCTGCTTCATCCCACCTTTTGAAGAGAGCTGTTTTGCCATTTTTGCAGCACTATTAAATTGCTTGAGGATACGGTTGACTTGCATTTGATTGAGTCCAGCTCCAGCGGCAATTCGTCTTTTACGACTATTATTTAAAAGTTCAGGATTTTCTCGCTCTTTTTTTGTCATGGAGGCAATTAGTGCTTTTATCGCATTTATTTCACTTGAATTATCTAGATCGATATCTCCAATTTGCTTTGCCATACCACTCATCCCTGGTATCATCCCTATGAGAGATTTCATCGATCCTAGTTTTTTGAGTTGTTCCATTTGTTCTAAAAAGTCGTTGAAATTGAATTGCCCTTTTTTTATCTTTTGGGTGATTTTTTTTGCCTGTTTTGGGTCAATGGACGCTGTTTTTTCAGCAAGCGAAGCGATATCTCCAGATCCCATCAGACGGCTTACAATCCGCTCTGGGATAAATGGTTCTAAATCGGGCATTTTCTCGCCAGCACCTATAAATCGAAGTGGAACGCCAACTTGGTGAGCAAGCCCTAGGGCTACTCCACCTTTGCTATCTCCATCAAATTTACTCAATACAACTCCACTGATACCGATTTGTTCTTTGAATGTTGTTGCTGTTCGTACGGCATCTTGTCCAGTCATAGCATCAGCTACATAAAATATCTCATCAGGATTTGCTATCTGCTTGATTGTTGCGAGCTCTTGCATAAGTGCTTCATCAATAGCAAGGCGTCCAGCTGTATCTATAAGGACAACATCATAAAGCTCTTTTTGTGCTTTTAAAAGTGCATCTGCAACTATTTTTTGAGGGGTAGATTGCTCATCTGCTACTAGAGTCACTTCTAGTTTGTGGGTGATTTGACGCAGTTGTTCAACTGCTGCTAATCTTTGTAAGTCAGCTGCAACTATCATCACTTTTTTCTTTTTTTGCTCTTTGAGAAAGTAGGCAAGTTTTCCAGTTGTAGTTGTTTTACCACTCCCTTGAAGTCCTGTCATAAGTACAACTGTTGGCGGTTTAGAGGCAAATACAAAGCCTTGATTTCCAGGAGCTGTAAGTATGTTGGTTAATTCCTCATTTAATGCACTAAGGAAGCTATCCTTGCCTATTTGTGTCGATTTTGTTTTTTTCTCAAGACTTGAAATGAGTGTTTTGACAACTTTGTGATGGACATCTGCTTTGAGGAGTGATTTTTTTAGCTCACCCAAAACTCGCGATAGTGCTTTTTCGTCATCATGAAAACGGATTTTATTTATCGCTGTTTTAAAACTATCAGTTAAAGTATCAAACATTGTTCTACCTTATGATTATATTGGCCGTATTGTACCTAAGAGGGGCTTAAAGGTGTTATTTGTACTTCTGAATATCTAAAGGCTCGGGTGATTGTATAGTGTATCCCAATATCTCAATCTTTTTAGCATGGAGCAAAATTCTTTTTGAAGCAGTTTTGCTCCCATAAAACTCATCTCCAACTATAGGATGTTTGATATCTGCTAGGTGAACCCTTATTTGGTGCGTGCGGCCTGTATCTATGCGGATATCAATTTTACTTTTTTTTCCTTGAATTTCGTGTGGTTTTACTACTGTAGTGGCAGGTTTGCCTCTTTTTGGGTCTATCTTCGAATAAGCCTTATTGTTGTGTTTGTGTGTTGAGATGGGCTTGTCAATCACTATCTCTTCAAAAACAACCCCCTCAACCCAAGCAATATACTTTTTGACGACAGTTTTTTGACGAAATGCCTCTATGGCATCATGAGTGAACTCTTCATTTTTGCTTAAGAGCAAAACACCACTAGTTTCTCTATCTAGTCTGTGCAAAAGAGTTGTGTTTGGAAATGCTTTAGCGACATCATAACTCTCAATAAAAGGTGGTTTGTCTATAGCTAAGATATAGTCATCTTCAAACAATATCTCAACATCATCTACTTTTTCAATCCTAAATTTTGTATCATCCCTCATCTCTGCTCTTGCGATTTTTACTTTTTTATCTCCAACATACACTAAACCTTTGTCGATAATCTCTTTTGCTTTTTTGTTAGAGATACCTTTTTGATTTGCAAGGAGTTTGTACGCTTTTTCAGTACCCATTTGTAATTATCCACTCTTTAAATTTTTCACTCAATGGCATAGCGATTGTTTTGTGTTTGCTAGTTTTGCCACTTTTGAGCATTATACTCTTTTTTGGTACTTTGAAGCTTTTTGCAAGAAATGTAATTAGTGCTTCATTGGCTGCACCTTCAACTGCTGGTGCTTTGAGTCGAATTTTGATTAGCCCATCGCCATACAATCCACAAAATTCACTTTTGCTTGCATTGGGTTGTGCTTTGATATGCAGTAAAACCTCGTCTTGCTTGATGCTATAAAACATTTTTGATTTGTTCTTGAATAGATTTGATATCTGCTTTGGCTTTTATCTTTGTAGGGGAGAGAAGTTTTGGGTATTGTAAAGTCTCTCCTAGCATTTCATTGGAGACTATCGTGATACCCTCGATCCCACCAAAAATCTCTTTTTGGTTGAAGTAGTGTTCTCCTGAAATGATAGGGCAACCAAATTGAGCAGCCTCTGCTGCATTGTGCCCACCTATTGGTTCAAACGCACCGCCTAGTACGACAACATCACTAATCGCATAAAGATTGATAAGCTCGCCTAATGTATCAAGAAGTATAACATCACTATTAAACGAGTTATTTTGTGTGTAGCGGTGGTAGCTCCATTTTTGAAGCTTAGCGTATCCTTGAATCAGTTGATCAACTGATTCAAATCTCTCTGGATGTCTAGGGGCAATCACTAAAATTGCATCTGGTTTTTTTGATTTTAGCGTCCTAAAAGCATGGAGTATGAGTGCCTCTTCTTTTTTATGTGTACTAGCAGCACATATAAGTAACCCTTTTGGTTTTAAAAACTGTTTTGTTGGTTTTTGTATGAGTGCAAATTTTATATTGCCCATTACTTTTACATCTTTTGCCCCAAGAGATGTTAATCTTTTGGCATCTTCAGGCGTTTGTGCATATACTCCATCGATATATTTAAATATTTGTCGATAGAGCCAAGCAAATCTTTGATATCTAGGGTACGATTTTGTGTTGATTCTAGCATTGACCAGTAGTGTTTTTGTACCATTTTTTTTCGCTATAGCAAAAAGTAGATACCACAATTCTGCCTCTACAACAATCAACATTTTTTGTTTTTTTGTCCATAGCCAAAGAAGGGGCTCAAATGGTAGATAGCGTGTTTGGGTTTTACTATACTCTAACATTTGCAAATAACCTGTTTTTGTAGTTATACTTAGGCGGATATCCTCTTTGGGTATAGAGTCTACTAGTGGCTTGATAGCTTTTGCTTCTCCAAACGAACAAGCGTGTATCCAAACACCTTGTGGTTTTAATGAAGGATTATTTTTGAGAAAAAATCGTGCAGGGATTGCTTCGCGATGTTTTGTTTTAAATTGTGCGATAAATAAAAATGGCAATGCGACTACCCAAGCTACAAAAGTAACTAATGTGTAGAGAGATAAAAAGATAATATTCAATTAAGCCTCGGCTTCTAGATCATCGATATAGAGGATTCTTCCACAGTGAGGACATGTGACAATCTCAGCAGATTTTATCACATCAGCATACACTTTGTCGCTTATCTTCATATAGCATCCATAACAAGCTTGTTTTCGCACAGGTACAACAGCACTATTGCCAGCCCAAATTCTGATTTTTTCATAAAAACCAAGAATTTTTTGTTCAAGCTCACCAATGATAGTTTCTCTTTTTGCAAAAAGCTCTGCTTTGCTTATCTCTATATCATTTTTCACTTTCATTGCTTCATTTGTTGCTTCTTGAAATTCAGCCTCACGGCTTTCAAGTTGGGTTTCTAGCTCTTTGTTAATGGCATCTTTTTTTTCATTGATACTTCTAAGTCGCTCAATCTCTTCGTTTGCAAAAGATATTTTCTCTTTTGCGATATCTTCTTCAAGGGAGAGTGCTTTTAACTCTTTTTCGGTACTTACATCTTTAGTTTTTTTTGCATTTTCTTTGAGCTGCTCATTTAGCAATTTAATCTGCTCTTCAAACATATATACTTTTTTGTTATTCTCTTCAATAGTTGAATTTATCTCCGCTATCTCTTCTTGAATTGATGAGATTTTCTTTTGTGCTTTTTCAATGTGTTTGTTTACTGCTTCTATTTTTGGTATAAAGCTATCAATATGTTTGTCGATTGAGGATAGCTCTACAAGCTCTTTAAGGTTTGTTTTCACGCGATTTCCTTCATTAAATGTTGGCGAATATGCCTAGGATGACTATTTTCATTATAAAATAGAAAATGGATTTTTTGAATTTGTGATTATAGCAGGAATTGGCAAAACTTTCAAACACCCCTTTAGAATATCTCCAAAAAATATCTCACTCTCATAGTGTCCAATCTCAACCATCATTAAATCTTGACTTATTGCCTTCATTGCATCGTGGTATTTGATATCGCCTGTGAGTAGACACTGGGCATCTATCGTATCCATCATGGAAGCACCAGAGCCTGTTATGAGCGCTATAGACTCTATCGTATCTTTTGGATTAACAATTTTGAGTTTTTCAAGAGAGAGTTTTTGTTTTAGCATACTACAAAGCTCTTCTTTTTGCCATGTTTTTTCTTTGGTTGTGAGGATGTACTCTTGAGAGTTGGTAGGGGTAAATCCAAGGATATTACTAAAAACATAACTATTGAGATGTGTTTTGTCAAAATTTGTATGCATCGCAATGAGACTAATCTCTTTTTTGATCATGATCTCTAAAAGATTTGATGGATATTTATCAAATTTTAGACAACTAAGACTCCCAAAGATAAGAGGGTGGTGGGTGATGATAAGGCTTTGTGGCTTGACTGCTTGAAGCATTTGTTTGTCAACATCCAAAGAGAGGTATATCTGCTCGATATTTTTATCCATAGAGCCGACATTGAGTCCGCTGTTGTCCCATTTTTCTTGAAGTTCAAATGGGCTTATGGTGTTTAAAAGGTTGTAAATTTGAGATATTTTCATCTATTTTTTTACTCTTGCGATTCTAGCTTCTTCTTGTGCTTTATAAAGTTGCGCACAACCCTTGGAGAGGTCGCGAATCTTGAGGATATAGTTTTGTCTTGCTGCTTGAGATATCGCTTTTCTAGCATCTAATACATTAAATGCATGTGCCGCTCTCATGCACTCATCATATGCAGGCAATGGTAATCCATGCGCAAGACACAATCTACACTCCGAACTTGCATCTTCAAATCTTTCAAAAAGTTTTTTGGTGTCTGCTACCTCAAAGTGGTATTTACTAAATTGGTATTCACTCTCTTTGTGTACATCAGCATAGGTGGTATCATCATTCCATAAGATATCAAAGAGACTCTCAACCCCTTGAAGGTACATTGCTAGTCTCTCAGTCCCATAGGTTATTTCAACTGCTACAGGATCACAAGCTATCCCACCAACTTGCTGAAAGTAGGTAAATTGTGTTACCTCCATCCCATCTAGCCAAACCTCCCATCCAAGACCCCATGCACCCAATGTAGGTGATTCCCAGTTGTCTTCTACAAAACGGATATCGTGCTCTTGAAGTTTTAACCCAATATGCTCTAAGCTTTTGAGGTAAAGCTCTTGGATACTTTCAGGACTTGGTTTAATGAGGACTTGAAATTGGTAATATGCACCAAGTCGATTTGGATTTTCACCATATCTTCCATCAGTTGGGCGTCTAGATGGTGCTACATACGCAGTAGCCCATGGGGTGCTATCAAGGCTTCTAAGTAGAGTAGCCGGATGAAATGTGCCAGCTCCAGATGGCAAGTCATAAGGCTGGACTATAGTGCAACCTTGTTTAGCCCAAAAATCTTGTAGTTTTAGCAGTAGCTGACTAAATGTTAAAGGTTTTTTTTGCATCTATTTTCCTAAGGCATTTTCGATTTTTTTCTCATCAAAACCACATATCCAAAATGTTCCACCTATAAGTATCACGGGGACACCTCTGCAACCGTGCCTTAGGCAGTCATTGGCAGCATTTTTATCTTTGGTTATGTCGATAGTTTTATACTTCAACCCCCTTTTATTGAAGTAGTTTTTTGCTCTTGTGCACCAAATGCACGAAGGGGAGGTAAAAATCACAATAGATTTGTTAGTTTTCTTTTTCGCTTGCATGTTATAGTATCACCTCTATCTCGCTAGAGTCTAGCTCAACTTTTTTTGCTTTTGAGATTCTATCTTCTTGGAGTTTTACTTTTAGCTCATCATCTTGTAATGCCATAATTTGTATTGCTAAATATGCAGCATTTGTAGCACCAGCTTTGCCAATAGCTACAGTACCTACGGGCATACCAGCTGGCATCATAACGGTACTTAGCAAGGCATCTTCGCCTCTAAGCTCTCCGCTTGCCATAGGTACACCTAAAATCGGTTTAGTGGTGCTAGCTGCTAATGCTCCTGCTAGGTGTGCTGCCATACCAGCAGCAGCTATAAATACTTGTGCACCTTTGATTTCAGCGTTTTTGACATACTCTTTGGTTCGTTCAGGACTTCTATGGGCAGACGAGACTATAAGCTCATAGGGAACTCCAAATTTTTCAAGTGTTGCTGCGCACTCTTTCATCACCTCATAGTCGCTCTTGCTTCCTATGATAATAGATATAAATTTCACGGTATTCTCCCAACGATAGTGTAGCAAAATGATACAACACTTATCGTTTAAATGAGCTTTCTGCTTGATAGTTTTGATATTTTTTATAGATTAATAATAATCAAGTAGTGACCTAGATACCAAAATATGGCATCTAAAATTTTAGCAAGAGTAGGTAGTTTTTACCTCAAAAGGTGTTGGTCTTGCCTCATCTGGCCAAATTTGTCTTTCAAATTGGTAATGCTGGTAGGTATCTATGAAATCTTTTGTCATTACAGGCAATAAGAAATCGTGATCTGCAATGAGTCCTTCAACCGCTTCTCTAAGAGTATGAGGCATTTGAGGGATTTTTTTCTCTCTAATCTCATCAAGGCTAAGCTTAAAGAGATCTTCATCCATTGGACCTATTGGAACATACTTGTTTTTTATACCATCAAGACCAGCTAACATAAGTACAGCAAAGCAAAGATATGGGCATGATGTGCTATCGGGAAATCTTGTCTCAATTCTAGTTGCCATCTCCGAAGCACCATAAGGGATGCGACAAGATGCACTTCTGTTTTGGCTTGAATATGTCAAAATACTAGGAGCCTCAAATCCAGGGATGAGTCGTTTGTATGAGTTGGTGCTAGCATTTGTAAATGCAGCAACTGCATGCGCATGCTTAAATATACCACCTAGATAATGCAAGGCCATTTCACTTAGATTGCCGTAGCTTCCCTCTTTGTAAAAGAGATTTTTTCCATTTTTCCAGATAGATTGGTGTACATGTTGACCATTGCCATTGTCACCATAAAGTGGTTTTGGCATAAAAGTAGCACTTTTGCCATTGAGGTGAGCTACCATCTTAATAACATATTTGAGTTTTTGGACATTGTCTGCTGCTTCAACTAGTGTGTTAAATTTGACACCAATTTCATGCTGACCTTGTGCTACCTCATGGTGGCTTAGAACAACTTCAAGACCAATATCTTCTAATACATGCATCATCTCAGCTCTCAAATCAACACCACTATCGATTGGCGTTACTGGAAAATATCCACTTTTTGCTTGAGCTCTATGACCCATATTTCCAAGCTCACCATAGTCTCTGTCGTCATTCCACTCACCATCAATTGTATCGAGACTATACGATGATCCATTGGCTGCAAGTTTGATTTTTACATCTTCAAAGATAAAAAATTCATTTTCAGGTCCAAAGTATGCCGTATCCCCAATACCAGTAGCTTCAAGATATTCAAGGGCTTTTTTTGCTATAGACCTTGGACATTTTTCGTACATTTGTTCTTTGTAGATATCATAAACATCACAAATCACAATGATAGTGCTATCGGCTGTAAATGGGTCAAGAAATGCTGTTGGAACGTCTGGTTTGAGAATCATATCTGAGCGATTGATAGGTTGCCACGCTTCGATTGAAGAGCCATCAAATGGAAGACCATCGCTTAGCATCTCTTTGCTCACTGCACTTAATTTGTATGTAACATGATGCCACATGCCCTTGATGTCTGTAAAACGAAAATCGACAAATTCTACTTCATTTTCTTCACAAAATTTATAAAACTCATCGATATTTCTAACAAACTTACCCATTAATGACTCCTTGATTGATTAAGTTTCGTATTATACCTATATCTTTTTTAGGTATCACTACAAAAGTGACCTAAAAATGAACCAATTGCTTATCTCTAGCCTCAAAAGTCATCGCTTTTGTGTATCCAACCTCCTTAGCTAGTGCGATAGCCTCTTGGTATCCATACCCTATATGTTCAACTTTGTGGGCATCTGAAGAGAATGTGATGGGTATTTCAAGATTGTATGCCTCTTGAAGAAGAGCTTTGGATGGGTATATCTCCCCTATGGGTTTGCGTAATCCCGCTGTGTTTAATTCTATAGTCATGTTTGATTCTTTTATTGCTCTAAGTGCATCTTTTGCCATGAGTCTAATATCTTTTGTAGGGAGAAATTTGAAAATTTTGAGTAAATCTAAATGTCCAACGATATCAAAAAGGGCACTTTTTGCCATCTGTGTGATAGCGTCAAAATAGGCTATCCAAATCTCATTTATATCTTTATTTGCATATTCACCTATAAATTCAGGATTATCAAAGCCCCACTTGTTGATAAAATGTACAGAGCCTATTAGATAGTCAACCTCTCTTTTAAGAACCCGCTTGTCGATGTGATTAGGGAGCCAGTCAACCTCATACCCTAAAATGATTTTTATATCTTTTGCATATCTTGCCTTTGCATCTAGAATATCAGCTTCGTATCTTTCTATATCATTAAAATCTAGCCTGTAGTATTGGTCAAAATCCATTGGTGCGTGTTCGCTAAAGCCGTATATATCAATTCCAAGCTCTATAGCCTTTTGTATATATTCATCTATGCTACCTTCGGCATGATTGCATCTTGTGGTGTGGTTGTGTAGGTCAATTCTCATCGGATCCCTTCATCTGTTGAGACTTTTCATCGCTTGTCTTGCCTCTTTGTCAAGAGTTTTTGCTTTTAAATCGGCCCTTTTGTCATGGAGTTTTTTCCCTTTAGCTAGTGCAATACTAAGCTTGGCTTTGTTTCGCTCATTAAAATAGATCGAGAGTGGTACTATAGTGAGGCTTTCTTGTGTCACTTGGGCAAAAAGTTTGTTGAGTTGTTTTTTGTGAAGTAGAAGTTTTCTAGGGGTTCTTGTATCAGGGGTAAAGCTGCGAAAAGTGGTTTCAAGATGAGTTATGTGCATATTCATAACAAAAAGTTCATCTTTGATGAAGCGACAAAATGAGTCTTTGAGGTTTGCTCTTTTTGCCCGTAGAGCCTTTACTTCGCTCCCTTTGAGGACGATTCCGGCTTCAAAAGTCTCTAATATCTCATAGTCGTGTCTGGCCTTTCTGTTTTGCGCTATTACTTCCACTCACAAATCCCTTTTTTGATGCCATTATATCATTTATTGGGCTTAATCTTTTTTTTAATCAATATTGCTCTACAATACTTCAAAAATAAAAGGCTATTAGAGTATGAGAGGTTCATTAAGAGGTGATTTTTTTGGAGGTTTAACAGCGGCAATTATCGCTTTGCCTCTAGGGCTAGCTTTTGGTGTTGCAAGTGGGTTAGGAGCTGCTGCTGGATTGTGGGGGGCTATTATCCTTGGTTTTTTTGCTTCTTTTTTTGGAGGCACCCAAACGCAGATATCTGGACCAACAGGCCCCATGACGGTAGTAGTGGCATCTAGCGTGATTACATTTGATGGCAATATAAGCCTTGTAGCCTCTATGGTAGTTTTAGCTGGATTGTTTCAGATTCTTTTTGGATTGGCCCGTTTTGGTAAATTTGTGCAGTATATCCCTTATCCAGTTATCTCTGGGTTTATGAGTGGCATTGGGGTTATTATTATAATTTTGCAACTTGCCCCACTTTTTGGAGCTACACTTGATGCTTCGGTAGCGCATGCATTAATCTCGTTGCCAACCGTGATTATGCAAACAAATGGACAATCATTACTCCTTGGGTCTTTGACTTTAATGATTTTATACTTTACGCCTCAAAGATTTTCCAAGATTATCCCCTCTCCACTTATTGCATTGGTGGCATTGACTCTATTTAGTATATTGGCAGGTTTCGAGGTTGATACTATCGGTAAAATCCCAGCAGTGTTTCCTTCGTTTGTTGCCCCTTCATTTGAGCTATCTACTTATACTACTGTGATTACATTGGCTTTGACTTTGGCCATGCTAGGGACTATAGATACTTTGCTTACCTCTATCGTTGCTGATTCAATCACTAGAACAAAGCATAATTCAAACCGTGAGCTTTTAGGTCAAGGTATAGGCAATATGCTTTGTGGGTTGAGTGGTTCAGTCCCTGGAGCTGGGGCAACGATGAGGACAGTTGTCAATATAAAAAGTGGCGGCAATAGTCGCTATTCGGGGATGATACATGCATTGGGATTGTTACTTGTAGTTCTACTTTTTGCGCCACTAGCCTCTAAGATACCAATGGCGGTGTTAGCGGGGGTTCTGATAAAAGTTGGTATAGATATACTCGATTACAAATTTTTAAAAGTGTGGAGGCTAAGTCCGAAGAATGATTTGGCTGTTATGGTAATCGTATTTTTAGTTACTGTGTTTGTTGACCTGATGGTGGCTGTAGGTGTTGGAGTTGTCATGGCATCACTTCTTGTTGTCTATCGTATCACAAAAGAGACAGAGGTTGTTTTAGAAGGGGAGTTGTCAGAAGAAAATTTGGCATTGCCAGAGGGGACGCGGATTGTGAAGATAAATGGGGCATTTTTCTTTGGGTCTAGTACTTTTTTTGAGAGTAAAATCAATAGCCTCTTAGATACCAAGCGGATGATAATAGATATCTCTTCGGTCCCTTTTATAGATATAACAGCTATTTTTACTCTCAAAGAGTTGATTGCTAGGCTCCAAAAAGATGGCGTCAAGATAGCAATTATCGCAAAAAATCAACATAAAAATAAGATACTAAAGCTCAATCAAGATAAGACTTTTGATACTATTGAGTTTTTTAAAACTGTCAAGCAAGCTATCTTAGCACCTTGAAGAATGTGCTTCCACTGCCACTAAAAAGGGACTCTTTTGGGGTTTGGTTTTTGAGCGATGGGTATGCAAGAAGTGCTGCTTTGAAGAGGTCGTTTAGCACTATAGGATCATTGTCGGCTTCGTTTATGACTTCTCTAGAGGGGAGATATTTCCAATGTGAGAATTTTTGCGGTTCTATAGAGTCAAAGAAATTTTGTTTAAATGTTTTGTAAACTAAAGCTGTATCACATTTAGTTTTTGGATAAAATAGCTCAACACGCAGTGGTTCTTCATCAAAGGGCTCTACGATTTCTCCAAATCCACTCACATTTGCAGTTGTGTAGTTATAAACAAAAAATGGAACATCAGCACCTACCTGGCTTCCTATGTTCGCTAAGATAGGTGTTTCTAGATTTATATCGCATATCTCATTTACTAGCCTCAAAAAAGCTCCAGCATTACTACTCCCGCCACCTAAACCAGCTTGCGAAGGGATATTTTTTGTGACTACTACTTTGTGATGATAGAAAAAATCGAGCAAATCAAGATTGCCACTATAATCGCTAAGGGCAACAAACGCTTTGTAAATTGTATTGGCTTTTGTCTCAACTCCATCTATCCCTTCAATTGTGAAAGTTTCACACTTGCATGGGACAAAAGAGATGGTGTCATAGAGATTTTCTAATTGGATAAATCTCGACATGATGGTATGGTAGCCATTGTGGTGACCAGTAATTTTTAAAAAAGAATTTATTTTGGCATGGGCTTTTATGCTATACATCTTGATCACTTTTAAAAAGTGGCATACGATTTATCTTGTAAGATATTTTACCATTTTTGATTTCAAGTATTGAGAAAAAATTTGGAGTCTCTATCAGATACAAGCCATCATTTTTTTCTTTTAGATTTTCAAGAGAAAGTTTTTTGCCAAGCTCGATATCGGTAATATCTTCAAGATATTGATTGCGTGGGATTGAGATGAAATCTAATGGATCAAGAGCTTTTTGGTTGTCAAAGAAAAACTTTCCTTCATTGACTCTAGTAAGACTAGATAAAATCCCTTTTGATCCTAGCTTTTCTCCAATCATCTCCCCTAAAGAGCGAATGTAGGTCCCTTCGCTTACTGTCGCTTCAAAATGTACAAAAGGGTGGTTGTAGTTTAGAAGTGAGATGTCGTAAATATTTGAAGTGATTTTTTTTAGCACAGTAGTTTTTCCACACCTTGCATTTTTATAAGCAGCAATACCATCAACTTTTTTTGCGCTAAATTGGGGCGGCGAGTATGTTAGCTTACCTTTTAGAGAATCAAGGACTTTTTCTATCTGGTGGTTTGTAAAATGATTTACTTGTTCTATCGAAGTGACTTGCTCTATATCAAGTGTATCGGAAGTGGCACCTAGCCAAAGTGTTGCGCGATAAGTTTTAGGAGTTTTGTCAAGATAGTTAAAAAGTTTTGTATATTGACCAGTGGCTACAATCAAGCATCCAGTAGCAAATGGGTCAAGTGTACCAGAAAAGCCTATCTTTTTTGTGTTGTACTTGCGTTTGAGATAGTTCATGTATCTATTAGAAGAGCAAAATATAGGCTTATAGACCACAAAAAGTCTATTCATCATACTTCCTTTTAAATAGGCTGGATAAATGAGCTAAGAATCTCTTTTTTGTTGCCACCAAAATTGATTAGTAGCTTATAATCTTTGCCTGCTTTGTTAACGCTTTGGATGCGACCAATGCCAAATATTTTGTGTTTTACTAAATCGCCTTTTTTGTATCCCGAGCTTTTGTTTATCTTGAGGCTAGTGTTTTCTATGAGTCCTGCTTCGCCTAGAAATCTACTCTTTTCAATTGTTTTTCTGCGACCTTTGTAGAATCGGCTATCAGCATAACATAAGCTTAAATGAGATTTTGCTCTGGTTATAGCTACGTATCCGAGTCTTCTTTCTTCTTGTATATTGCAATCATCGCCTAGAAGTGGGAAAAACTCCTCCTCCATGCCTATTACAAAAAGATGCTCAAACTCTAGCCCTTTTGAAGCATGTATACTCATTATGGTGATTGTATCTTCTTGGAGCTGATCTTGTTCGCTTTGGAGTGAGATATCATTGAGGAAGTCATCTAGCGTTAGCTCTGGCGTTTTTTCGATAGAATCTCTAAAATATCCATAAAATTCGTCTATATTTAAAATCCTCTCAAGTCCATCTGGCATCGCTTGGTAATGCTCTTTGAGCTTGATTGCATTTTCAAACAACCCTAAAAAAGGCTCGAGTGTCTCCCCTTGGGCAATTGAGAGGCGTAACATGTTGATAGTTTCAATCAGCTCATAGACTACAGATGTCGTTTTTTTGCCCAACGATTCTTCTAGGATTTTTGGCTCTTGATTTGAGATGTATTGGAAGATTGAGCTATGAGCATCAAATGCTTGTTTTTGTATCTTTTCGATAGATGCCTTGCCTATGCCTCTTTTTGGTTTATTGATGATCCGAACAAAAGAGAAATCGTCATTTGGATTTGCAAAAACTCTAAAATAGGAGATGATGTCTTTGATCTCTGCTCGTTCATAAAACCTCATTCCACCAATTAGCTTAAATCCAAGCTTCTCTTTTGTGAAACCTTCTTCAAGAGATCTAGAGAGTGCATTGATGCGATACAAAACTGCTATTTCATTGGGATTGACTCCACTTTGTAGGAGTGCTTTTATCTCTTTGGCGATTGTTCTTGCTTCGTGTGATTCATCTAGAGAGTGTATCAGTTTTACCTCTCCGCCACTACCCTTGTGACTATTGAGTTTTTTGCCAAGCCTTGAAGAGTTGTGCTCTATGAGGGTGTTTGCAGCTTCTAGTATAGGGCTAAAGGAGCGGTAATTTGTCTCGAGTTTGATAGTTTTTGTATTTGGAAATATAGTAGCAAAATCCAAGATATTGCGGATATTTGCACCCCTCCATCCATAGATACTTTGGTCATCGTCCCCTACAACACAAAGATTTTGGTGTTCACTTGCAAGGTGTGATAGGAGCTTAAATTGCAACTCATTGGTGTCTTGGTACTCATCAACCATGATATATTTATAACGGTTGCTTATCTCTTTTCTAAGAGTTGGATTTTTGTCAAGTATCTCATAGGTAAGCATAAGTAAATCATCAAAATCGACTAGATTATTTTCTGTAATATTTTGTTGGTAAGCTTCATAGATAATCGAGGCTTTTTTGTATTCGGGAAGTTCTGCTTTTTGGGTGACTACTTCAGGAGTTAGAAGAGAATTTTTGTATTTTGAGATTTCACTTGATAGAAAAGAGATATTGAGGTCTATTTTGTGCTCTTTGGCGATATTGCGTAAAAGTCTTTTTTTGTCATCACTATCTATGATAACAAAGCTATTTTTTCTCCCCAATTTTTCTATGTGAAATTTTAAAAAAAGTAATCCAAATTTATGAAAAGTGCATAACAAAGGTGGATAGCTTGCGTGGTTACCTATGAGATTTAGAGCTCTATTTCGCATCTCTGAAGCTGCTTTATTGGTAAAAGTTAGGGTGAGGGTATTGGCCGGGTCAATCCCAACAACTCCTATAAGATATGCAAGGCGGGTTGTGAGTGTTTTGGTCTTTCCGCTTCCTGCTCCAGCAAGGATGAGTAATGGGCCATCGATATGTGTTACTGCTTCGTATTGGGCAGGATTTAGGCCGCTAAGAATTGTTTCCATGACACTCCTCTAATATAAAAAGATTATAACTTAAAAACAATTAAATGTCCCATATGTGGTAATAAATAGCTAGATACAATCGGAGAACATAAGCTAATATTATATTTTTATTGTATAATTAGAAATTATCTTATCTAAAATGAGGAGATTTATATGCTAAGAGATTTTGTAAAAATGGAAACTTTTTTAACCACTGTTCGTGAGAGAAGTTTTTCCAAGGCCTCTGCAAAGCTTGGCATCTCACAACCAGCTGTTACTCAACAGATAAAATTTATAGAAAAATATCTTGGAGCAACGATAGTTGAACGGAAGAAAAATGGGATAAAGCTTACCGTCGAAGGTGAGGAGCTATATAAGATAGTAGCAAGATTAGAAAAGGCGATACAAGGGGCAGAAAAAGACCTCATGAAGATTATCAACAAAGAGATGACTTTTCATCTAGGTGCTTCATTCACGATAGGGAATTATGTTGTCCCTGGGGAGTGCCTGAATTTGTTAAAAGATGTTATTCACAATGATGTCACCCTCTCAGTTGATTTGAGTCAAAATATCATTAATCAAGTTAAAGATAAAAAAATTGATGTTGGACTTATAGAATCTCCTATCATGGATAACGATTTGATTTATCGCAAATGGCTTCAAGATGAGTTGGTGCTTGTGAGTAATGTTCCGATATCAAAAGTGGTGCAAACTGAAGATTTGGATCATTTCCAATGGATCTGTAGAGAAGAGAGTAGCCATACTAGACAAATGGTAGCAGAGGTTTTTGATGATCTTGGTGTTTCGTGCAAGAATTTCAAAGTCTTAACAGAAGTGAGCAACACAACAGCAGTACTTCAAGGAATTAAGCGGAGCAAAAAAGATACAATTAATCCAGTTGTTTCGATAATATCCAAACATGCAATTGCTGACGAGGTAAAAAATGGAACATTATTTCAATCTCGCATCAGAGGTTATCAAATGTTGAGAAATTTTTATATCATCTATAGTAAAGAGAACAAGCGCAACGCTTATGTGGAGAAGATAGTCGATTTTATCTTAGATGAACAGTGCTAAAAGTGCCTTTTTTTATTTAAAAGATTTTTATTTTTTGGATTTTTAAGGAGGGCATCCATCGAGTTTGTGGAGTTTTTTTCTTTGAAGAGTGTGGTTGGGTGGTATGGAGCTAGATTTATAAGTATTGGATTATCCTCAACGATGATTTGCTCAATTGCAAGTAATGGTATCGAGACTACAGAGCCAAAATTTTCATCTCCAAATCCCGCTTCGAAAAAAAGCACATTCTCTTTTATATTAGCACTCTCATGACTATAGTCTGTAAGTATGAAAAATATCTTTTTGCCAAATGTATCGCTTATGTTGGTAGGTAGTTTAGGGTTAAAAGAGATATTGGATACATCGCAAGCAATACCAAACTCTATATCATCTTTGAGTAATAGTTCTGTCTCTTTTACACAT
>OMKS01001811.1_pt1 | contig 18535 bp, 20 predicted proteins | sample 1674721 | NCBI WGS metagenome assembly OMKS01 (sample SAMN06264996, study PRJEB25208) | sediment metagenome | isolation source: hot spring sediment | place: USA: California | collected 2014-09-02
GAGATCTAGTACGGTCTCGTGGGCTCGGAGATGTGTATAAGAGACAGGTTCTATTTCATGAAATAACAAAAGATGCTGTTAATAAGTCGATGGCTTCGCCGGTTCACGTTAATACCGATCTTGTCGTATCACAACGAGCTCGCAGGGTTATGGATAGAATAATCGGATACAAATTAAGTCCGTTTCTTTGGAGAGCAATGATTGAAGAATCAAGTAACTCTCTTTCTGCAGGTCGTGTACAATCTGTTGCTTTAAGACTAATTTGTGAACGTGAAGATGAAATAGAAAAATTTATTGCAACAGAATATTGGTCAATTGTAGGTGACTTTGAAACAGAAAAAAAAGAATCCATAACAGCAAAATTATTTTCTGTTGATGGTAGAACAATAAAAGTTCCGCCTAAACCGGAAATGACTGATAACGAATGGAAAGAATTTTACAAATCTAATTTTGCTATCCGCAATCAAGAAGAAGCTGAAGAAATTTTTGCTGATATAAACAGTAAAAATAATTTTAAAATCAAAGATGTAGTTAAGAAGGCAGTAAAACGAAATCCGTATGCACCGTTTATTACATCGACACTTCAATCGGAAGCATCAAAAACTTTAGGTTTTAGACCACGAAAAACTATGATGGTTGCACAAAGCCTTTACGAAGGTGTTGAAATCGGTAAAGAAGGATTTTCGGGTTTGATAACATATATGAGAACAGATTCCACCAGATTGAATCCGGAAATTGTCGAGAGCGCAAGAGAATTTATAGAAAAGAAATTTGGTCCGGAATATAAACCGGATTCACCGAGATTATTCGGTAAAAAATCGAAAGGAAATGTGCAGGATGCTCACGAAGCAATTAGACCTACTTCCTTAAAATTTGCACCCGAATTTGTAAAAGAATATTTAAATAATGATCAGTATAGACTTTATGAGCTAATCTGGAAACGTTTTGTTGCTTCACAAATGGAAAGTGCGCAGCTTGAAACAACTACAGTAAATATTCAAGCTGATAATTACATTTTTAGGGCAACAGGCACGGCAGTTAAGTTCCCGGGTTTTCTTGCACTTTATGATGAGTCCAAAGAAGAAAACGGCGATAGTGAAAATAACGAAGGTAAAATCCCGATAGGTCTCAATGCCGAACAAGAATTAGTTCTAAATAAATTAACTAAGAATCAGCATTTCACGAAGCCTCCGCCTCGATTTTCCGAAAGTACCTTGATTAAAGAATTGGAAAGTAACGGTATCGGAAGACCTAGTACATATGCAAGTATTATGGGGACATTGTTCGATAGAGAATATGTTACACAAGAACAACGGAAATTGTATCCGACTTCTTTAGGGAAAAAAGTTAATCATTTTTTGGTTTCTAATTTCCCCAAAATTATTGAAGTCGGTTTTACCGCGAAGATGGAAGAAGAACTTGACCTGATGGCTGATGGAGAAATAAATTATGAGAAAGTATTAAATGATTTCTATTTACCGTTTGCTGCATCTTTAAAAGAAGTTGAAGAAAATATCAAACCGATTGAATGCGATAAATGTGGTTCAGCTATGGAAATTAAAATCGGGAGATTTGGTAGATTCCTTGCATGCACAAACTACCCGGAATGTAAAAATATTAAGTCGCTAAAAGAATTTTCAAATGGGAATGGTAATAATAATTCAGAGCCTGAGTATACTGGTGAAACCTGTCCCAAATGTAATGGAAAAACAATTTATAGGTATGGTAAGTTCGGCAAGTTTATAGGATGTTCAAATTACCCGGAATGTGATTTTACTAAACAAATTGATATCGGAATTAAATGCCCCAAATGTAAAGAAGGCGATGTTGTAGTAAAGCGAACTAAGAGAGCAAAAATATTTTATGGATGCAACAGATACCCTGACTGCGATTATGCAAGCTGGACTAAACCTAAGCCGGAAGGGGAGAGTGTTGAGTCCGAAGGTCTAGACGAATGAGTCAAAGTTTGATATCAAATTTAATTGATGATTTTTTAAAAGAAATTGAATCTGTAAGACGTTATTCAATAAATACGGTGAACTCTTACAAAAAAGATCTGAGCCAATTTCTGGAATTTCTTAACACAAAGGATGTTTCTTCAATAAATCAGATTAATGAAAAGAGTATCAGACTTTTTCTTGTCTACCTAAATCAACAAAATCTTTCAAAAAGTTCAATTTCTCGAAAATTATCAAGTTTGCGAAGTTTTTTTGAATTTGTTTCAATTCAGAATGAAAAAGCAGAAAATCCGGCAAAAAAGATTCCTAACCCTAAATTTAAAAGAAAACTTCCGTCAACGATTAATCTTGATTCTTACGATAAAATTATTAGATTATTAGGGGAAGACAATGATGTCTTTAGGAGGAATTTGAACACGGCTATTTTTGAACTACTTTACGGATGCTCACTTCGTGTCTCGGAGCTTTGTTCACTCAAGGTTTACGATGTTGATCCCACCAATTATACTGTGAAAGTTTTAGGAAAAGGTTCTAAATATCGGATCATTCCGATGGGTAGAAAATCTGCCGAGATCATTAAACAATATCTAAGTTTTAGAAATAATAAAACCATTCAAGACTTTTTCATTCAAAAAAACGGAAACCCTATTGATCGTTGGTATGTATATAGACTTGTGAAAAAATATATAAGACTCGTTTCCGATATTGAACAAAAAAGTCCACATGTCCTTCGCCATAGTTCTGCAACAGAAATGTTAAACAGAGGTGCAGATTTGATGGCTGTTAAAGAAATTCTAGGTCATGTGAACTTATCAACAACGCAAATCTACACGCATGTAAGTGTTGAACAGTTAAAAAAATCATATAAATCCGCACACCCAAAATCATAGGAGAAAATATGAATATTCAAATAACATCCCGAAAATTTAGAGCAAAAGATTCATTGACTTCCTACACAAAAGAAGAGATTCAGAAATTAACTAAATTTAATCAAGACATTATGGATGCAAATGTTGTTCTTAGTTTTCTCCACAATAATAATAGTATTAAATCGGCAGAAATTACTTTACATGTTCCCGGTAAGGTATTCAAAGCAAATGAAACATCAGATGACTTCAGAAAATCGATTAGTGTTGCTGCTTCGAAAATAGAAAGACAATTGCGCAAATTAAAAACCAAAAGATTAGCAAAGTCTCGATGATTAATATTAATGATAAAAATATTTCCCGTAAAGAAAACATTACTGTTGAGTTTTTTTGCGAACATATTCAAAAGCAATTCAAGTTAAAGTTGCTCAATGATAAAGTCGGTATGGATAGATTAATTACCGATCAAAATTTACACAGACCCGGTTTAGCTTTAGCCGGGTTTGTTGATTTATTTTCGTTTAATCGGGTTCAAATTTTCGGAAATACTGAAGTAAGATACTTAAAACAACTTTCAAAAAGTGAAAGAGAAAAAACACTAAACAGAATATTCCAATTTGAAATCCCGTGTTTGATTTTTACCGACAGCAATCAACCTCCTGATGAGGTGATATCATTAGCAAATGAACATAAGATTGCGATCTTCGGATCAACTTTTTCAACAACAAAGCTATCATATTTAATTAGTGATTTTCTTGACGATCAATTTGCCGAGAGAATATCTATTCACGGCTCCTTTGTTGATGTATATGGTGTCGGGATGTTGTTTGTCGGAAAATCTGGCATCGGTAAAAGTGAGGTGGCTCTTGATTTGGTAGAAAGAGGACATAGACTTGTAGCCGATGATGTTGTAATATTTACAAAAAAAGGCGAAGGTATTTTAATGGGTTCCGGTACCGATTTGGTTAAGCATTTTATGGAACTTAGGGGAGTCGGTATTGTTGATGTTAGAAGCATGTTCGGGATTCGCGCTATTCGTTTTCAAAAACGATTAGAGTTAATCGTCGAAATGGAAATTTGGGATGAAAAATCAAACTATACAAGAACAGGTTTAGATTACAAATCTGTAAATATATCCGAAGTAGAATTACCATATATAAAACTTCCTATTGTACCCGGGAAAAATTTAACGGTTATTTCTGAAGTAATTGCCTTGAATTATTTGTTAAAACACTATGGATATGATGCTGCAAAAGAACTGCAGCAAAATCTTACAAAAAAAATTAATAAGAAGAATAAAGAAGTTAATAGAGTAATCGATTATTTTGAGCACGACTTTGAATAAAATAAGGAAATTATTCACTTGACTTGCAATTACTCTTTTGTTAACTTCGCACCGAAATTATGAAGCATTTTTATTACTTTTCAAAAAATAAGCTGAAATTCGTCGAAATTAAGAGCTTCTATAGGAAATTTATTTTTCTTATAGGCTTTTTTTCGGTAATCAATGCGTTCCTCGTATTTAGCGGATATTTTATCATAAATGAGATATTAAATCCGGATTTAGAAGTTAAAGCACTCCAGCAAAAAAGTATGAATTTGCAAACTCAAGTTTCTGATTTAATTTCAAAGTACGAGAAGTTTGAATCAGAACTTGATAAACTAACTTCTCAAAGTAATGACCTCCGATTACGGGTTAATTTAGAACCATTAACCGAAGAGGACAGGAATATTGGATTTGGTGGAAGTGTATTTGAGAATTTCATTCCGAATAATTCATTGGAATTTGATAATCTGTTATTCCGCCTTAATAATTATATAGATGAAATTAGTGCAAAATTAGAACTGGAAAAAAATAATTACAATGAGATTGAGACTGCATTAGAAATTAATGAAAAATTATACGATGCTATACCGGCAATAATGCCAACTACCGGAAGAATTAGTGACAGCTATGGTATGAGAATGCATCCTATATTAAAAATAAGAAGAATGCATTCCGGTTTGGATTTTGTAACAGATATTGGTACACCTGTTTATTCACCAGGCGGTGGTACAGTCAGTTTTACCGGAAGGAGAGGGGGATATGGTCTAACATTAGAAATAGACCATGGATTCGGTTACCAAACAGTTTACGCACATTTATCCAAAATAAATGTTAAGAAAGGTCAGAAAATAAAACGCGGCGATCTTATTGCAGAAACCGGTAATTCGGGAAAATTATCTACTGGTCCCCACTTACATTATGAAGTTAGACATAATGGAATTGCTTTGAATCCATCAAACTTTATGTTTGACGATGTTGATCTATTTGAAATTGTCTCCAAATAATAATCTTTTTAGTCACAACAATTAAAGGAGTAATACTTATATGATATGGACGGTTGAATTAGCCTCCTATTTAGATGATGCACCATGGCCTGCAACAAGGGAAGAGCTAATTGACTATGCTGAGCGTATTGGCGCCCCTTTAGAAGTAGTTGAAAATTTAAATGAATTAGAAGATACAGATGAACCGTATGAATCTATTGAAGATATTTGGCCGGATTATCCTACCGATGAGGATTTCTTTTATTCTGATGATGATGATTTTAATTAAACAAAATAATTATGGTTGACCAGCTTGAAAAAATAATCGGGCAACCGCACGCCGTAAATCAACTTAATGAATTAATAAAGAATAATAGAATTCCTCACGCATTATTTTTCTCAGGACCTTCGGGGGTAGGCAAATTATTTTCAGCAATTCATTTTATTAAAGCAACAACCAAAATTGAACACCACAAAAGAATTAGTAATTTCGAAGAACCCTTCGTAAAATATATTATCCCACTACCTCGCGGTAAAGATGAAAAACCGGAACATTCCGCTACAGAGAAATTAACCGAAAAACAAATTGAAGATCTTAGAAATCAGCTTGAGAGAAAAAAGAAAAATCTTTATCATAAAATTTACATTGAAGGTGCTAACAATATAAAGATTAGTAGCATTCGTGAAATAAAAAAATTTTTGAGTCTGGATTATTCTGATGTAACTAATCGTTTTATTGTTATTGAAGATGCACACTTAATGAATAAAGAAGCACAGAATGCTTTGCTTAAGTCATTAGAAGAACCTCCGGTAGGCGTAATATTCATTTTAATTACTCCTTATGAAGAGAGGTTGCTTTCAACAATAATTTCCAGATGCTGGCGAATTAAATTTAATAGTTTATCAACCGATTTAGTTTCAAAAGTTCTTATAGATTATTTCAATATATCACCGGATTTGGCAAAAAAGGTTTCATTATTTTCTTCAGGCTCAGTTCAAAAGGCAATTGAACTTATTGAAAACAATATGCAATCCTTGGTTGAATCAACCGTACAATTTTTACGTTTTTCATTGGCAGGTTGGTACAATTCCGCATATATCGAACTTAAGAATTCTACAGATGATTTTGATAAAAATAAAGTAAAAGAAATATTCAACCTAATAAATATTTGGTTAGTCGATGCTCAAAAAAATAAGCTGAGTGTAAATAATTATTATTATGATGAGCACATAGAGACTTTTGAGCGATTCAATAAAAACTTTCCAAAGGCTGAAATTATAAAAATTAGCTCTGAAGTTGATAAAGCAATCCAATTAATGGATAAAAACATCCTATTGAATGTTATTATACTAAATCTTATCTTAAAGTTACGTTCAATCTCAATTTGGAAATAATTCAATGTATAAAATAGATTTCTCCTTTCTTCAGAGTAAGTCATATACCAACGAAGAAATAAAACATATCGAAGAAGATCTAAATCATAAATACAAAAATATTCTTCGCAATTCAATTCATCATCCCAATCATTTAAAAATTAGCGGCTGTCTTACATGCGGTGCTGATCGTACGATGGATACACCAATTGATAATAGACGTATTGTTGAGGTTGAATGTAAAGGAATGTTGGGATGTCATTTTGCAGAAGTAAGTAATGAACTTGCTAAAACGCCCGAAGTAGGGGATAAAGTTATAATAAGTAGTGAGGACTACATTGAAATCGGAATTGTTGAAGAAAATTCCGAATTGATCAAAATTAAGAGAGCAGAATTAGGTCTCTACGGTGAAAAACTTCCGATCATTCAAAGAATTGCTTCTGAACAAGATCTGCAAAAGTATAATAAAAATTTAGCAGATGAATCATCTGCGAAACCATTCTTTCTTAAACAAATAGAAAAACACAATCTTTGCATGAAACTTGTGCATATTCATTATCAATTTGATCGAAAACGATTATTCTTTTTTTACACTTCAGATGGTCGTGTTGATTTTCGTGAACTTGCGAAAGACTTAGCTGCCGAATTTAAAACTAGAATCGAATTAAGGCAGATAGGTGTTCGTGATGAAGCAAGATGTATTGGAGGTTTAGGTACTTGCGGTCGTGAATTCTGTTGTTCTGCATTTTTAAATAATTTTAAACGAATATCTACTCAATTAGCAAGCGATCAAAATCTAAATTCAAATCTTTCCAAACTTAGCGGTCCATGCGGAAAATTAAAATGCTGCATTTCTTTTGAAATAGATGAAAATTAATTTGTAATTAACACTTCTTCTTTCTATTCAAAGCATCTTTTTATATTTTTCAATCATAATGTTTAATAAACTAACGGATAATAACTATGAAAAAAGTAGTAATTGTATCAGCCAAAAGAACTGCAATCGGTTCATTTCAAGGAGCTTTTTCTGACACACCGGCTACAGCACTTGGAAGTTATGTTATTAAGGCAGTAATTGAAGATGTAAAATTAAACCCCGAACTAGTTGATGAAGTCATAATGGGGAATGTACTCCCTGCTGGTTTAGGACAAGCTCCTGCTCGTCAAGCAGCTATTTATTCCGGTCTTCCAAACTCAACTGAGTGTTTAACTATTAATAAGATGTGCGGCAGTGGACTTAAAGCTGTAATGCTTGCCCATCAAGCTATTCAACTTGGAGATGCTGATATAATTGTTGCCGGAGGTATGGAGAATATGACTTTAGCACCTTATCTCCTACCTAAAGCAAGAGCCGGTTACAGAATGGGCAACGGTGATATTATCGATTCCATGGTTTATGATGGTTTATGGGACATCTATAATAATTTTCATATGGGAAGCTGTGCTGAAGCGTGTGCTCGAGATTTCAAGTTTACACGTGAAGAGTTAGATGAGTACGCAGTCGAATCATACAAACGTACTCTGAAGGCTCAAGAAGACGGTTTATTCAAAGATGAAATACTTCCTATTACTTTGAAATCAAGAAAAGGGGAGGTTGTTGTAGATACGGATGAAGAACCATCAAAAGTTAAATTTGACAAAATTAGTTCTCTCAGACCGGCTTTTGAAAAAGATGGTGTTGTTACCGCTGCAAATGCATCAAAAATTAATGATGGCGCAGCAGCACTACTTGTGATGTCTGAAAATAAGGCAAAAGAATTAGGATTAAAACCAATTGCAGAAATAGTTGCACAAGCATCTGCTGCAAAAGCACCAATTGAATTTACAACAGCTCCGGCTGATGCAATTCAAAAAGTATTAAAAAAAGCAAATATGACGAAAGACGATATTAATTTATTCGAAATTAACGAGGCGTTTGCTGTTGTTTCTTTAGCTGTAAATAAGATTTTAGATCTCGACATTGTCAAAGTAAATGTAAACGGTGGAGCAATAGCACTAGGACATCCGATAGGGGCTAGTGGAGCACGAATCTTAACTACTTTGCTTTATCAGATGAAAAGACAGAAAGCTGAATTTGGTTTAGCTTCACTCTGTATTGGTGGAGGCGAAGCATCTGCTGTAATTGTTAAACTAGTTTAAGGGAGTAAATGATCATGAAAATTCAAAATGTTGCTGTAATTGGAGCAGGAACTATGGGTAATGGCATTGCTCATGTTTTTGCACAAAATGGCTTCAATGTACAATTGATTGATATTAAGGAAGAATTTATCGAAAAGGGATTATCAAATATTTCAAAAAATCTGGATCGTCAAATTAAGAAAGAAATAATTTCTGAAAATGACAAAAAGCAAATATTGGAACGAATTAAAAAAGTGGTTAGTTTTGAGAATATCGATCCCAACACAGATTTTATTATTGAAGCAATAATTGAGAATAAAGATGCTAAACTTAATCTTTTCAAAACATTAGAAAATATAGTTAAGAAGGAATCTATTTTTTCTTCAAACACTTCTTCAATATCAATTACCGAATTATCAACAGTTTGCAGACCGGAGAAATTCATTGGTATGCATTTTATGAATCCTGTTCCGGTTATGAAACTTGTTGAAATAATACGGGGCTATTCAACAAGTGATGAAACTTATTTAATTGTGAAAGAATTGTCGGAGCAACTTGGAAAAACTCCGGTTGAAGTACATGACTATCCTGGATTTATCTCAAATCGAGTTCTTATGCCAATGATAAATGAAGCAATATTTGCTCTTTATGAGGGTGTAGCAAGCGCAGACGCAATCGATACTGTTATGAAATTAGGCATGAATCACCCAATGGGACCACTTACTTTAGCAGATTTTATCGGTTTAGATGTATGTCTAGCAATCATGGATGTACTTTACACCGGATATAATGATTCTAAATATCGTCCATGCCCACTATTAAAGAAAATGGTTGCAGCAAATAAGTTAGGCAGAAAAACAGGTGAGGGTTTCTATAAATATGATAATTAAGACCAAAGAATGAAGAAAGAGAATAATTATTCTAAATATTTTCGATTGCTCCATTTTCGTAAATTTATGAGAAGTTTCCAAAGATTTTTCTCAAAGTTCAATCTACCGGAATACACTACATTCAGTGTGTTTGCAATTGTTATTGGGGTAGTTGTTGGAATTTCAGCCGTTATTTTTCATCATTCCATTGAATTTATGAATGAACTTTTCTTTGAAAAAACGGTTGAAGACTTTTTCTTTCTAGGTGCAGCTACAGTGATATTGCTGCCTGCTTTCGGTATGTTAATTCAAAGTTTTTTAATAAAGCTTGCTCCTGAAATATCAAAAAAAAGGGGAGTACCGGAAGTAATAAAAGCCGTTGCATTACGCGGCGGTTTTATTTCATTTAGAACTACTCTTTTTCATTTCATTGCACCTGTAATTAGTATCGGGACAGGAAATACACTTGGACCAGAGGGACCTGCTGCTCAGTTAGGAGGAGGGGTAGCAAGCAAGATTTCTAATATTTTTGGAATGACAGACACAAAGCGAAGAATGTTTACTGCTGCCGGATCCGGTGCCGCAATTTCGGCAATCTTTAATACTCCTTTGGGGGGAATATTTTTTGCCCTGGAAATCATACTACTAAATGATTTTCATGCTCCCACATTTTCTGCTTTAATATTAGCTTCAGTAACTGCAAGTGCGATTTCCCGAATATTCATTGGTGACGCATCTGTATTCTTTTTCGAAAATCCTATCGTTGGTTCTGTAGGCGATTTTTATTTATTTATTATACTTGGGATAATCGCTGGTATTATATCAATACTTTTTATAAAGTATTCTAACTTATTAAATAAATTAGTTAAGAAGCTTTTAGCTAAATCAATTCCTCAATGGTTATTAATGATATCTGCCGGTTTGTTAGTTGGTATTTCCGGTTACTTTTTTGATGATATATTTGGTATTGGTTATTCGGGAATTAATAGAATTTTATCTGATTATCATTCTGCAAACATCGTATTTGTTTTATTGGTATTGAAGTTTCTTTTAGTCCCCATTGTTATTAATTCAGGCGGATTTGGAGGTATATTTGCCCCTTCATTATTTATGGGAGCAAGTTTAGGCTACATTTTTACTTATTTCTGTAATACATTTTTGGGACTAAATTTAGATTACACAACTTTTACTCTCGTAGGAATGGGAGCAGTTTTAGGAGGTATTAACAGCATACCAATCTCTGCAATTTTGATAATTTTCGAAATGACGCAAGATTATTCATTTATTCTTCCGCTTATGTTAGCAGTTGTAATCACTACAACTTTAGTGCAATTAGTACTAAAAGGTTCTATTCATATTCGCCAATTGGAGCAAGAAGGTTTTAACATTGCTTCCGGCAGAGAAACAAATATTATGAAATCTATGACTGTAGAAGAAGCAATGTACGATAAAATTATGACTATTCCGGAAAATACTCCATTACCGAAGTTAATTTCTATGTTTTTGGATAATAATACAAGCACCTGCTACACGACTGATATAAATGGAAAATTGACCGGAATAATTACAGAAAATGAATTGCGTCCAATTATTTCTGAATATGAAAATTTAAAGCATATTATGGTGGCAAAAGATCTAGCAAATCCTAATATTATTACTGTTGCTCCAACAATGGATTTAGATGCAGTAATGAGCTTATTCAGTAAAGAAAATCGTGATGAATTTCCGGTTATTTCTGATTCCGAACAGGAAATATTAATTGGTGTTATTTCACGTCAAGACGTTATTGATGCTTACAATAAAGAAAGTTTTAAGATGAATTTGGCAGATGGTTTGTCACAAGAATTAAAATCAATCAGCATAAATAAAAAGTCTGCCGTATCGGATGGATTTTCTATTATTGAAAAACCGGCTCCGGAGAGCTTCGTAGGTAAGACATTAGCACAACTTCGATTACGTAATCAATATGGATTAGAAGTACTAATGATTAAGAAAATGGCTTCTGATTTATTCGGTGACGAGGTTAAAACAGAAATTAAAATACCGGACGCGAATTATAAAATTGAAGATGGCGATTTACTTGTGATATTCGGAAGCGATGATAAATTAAAACCATTTGAAATAAATAATTGAGAAAAAAACACATTGCGCAAAATAAGAAAAGAATAAAGAAATTAGAATAAAATCACATAATGTATATTATGTAAACTTCTTAATACTCTTTTGCTTACAATAAGCCAGAAAACTTCAAATAAATGAAAACAATTATTACTAACAAAACGAGATAATATAATGGTGATTTAACTCTAAATTTTTGTCTTGAGCGAGAGTTTCGGAATCCTAATTTTTGTTTTCGTCGTTCAAGCTTTTTTAATTCTTCATCTTTATCGGGATCATAAAATCGAGGCGTATAATCAAAAATTTTATGATTCGGTCTTCTAAAAAACATCTCATTTACTCTTGATTGTTTTTAACTTCTTACCCGCTAATAAAATATTAAACTCAATTGCCGCTTGAGAACCAATTTCTCCATCTAAATGAACATAATACGGTTCATTTAATTTTATATTAATGTCTCTGGAAAGGAAAAATTTAGCTTTCTTAACTTTTTTTAACTTATCTACTAGAGCATAAGGCAAATTTTTTATAACATCAAAGCGTGATCCGGAATCAACACTTGTTAAATTCAAAACACCATCTGTTGGATCGGCATCTGGATTAAGAAAAAATCCTCCACCGGATGTTTTCCCATTCCCAACAGTCAATAAAAGGAACTTTCCAATAATTTCTTCACCATCTAATTTTATATTAACATCAAGGTTTTTGATAGATTTCAACGCTCGCATTACTGCAAGAATGTACGACAAGATTCCGGATAATTTCTTTTCAAACTGATTTAAGTAAGCAACATATGCATCGAAACCAATTCCAACAGCATTTATAAACCTGCGATTAATAATAGTTTCATTCTGCTCTTTAATTGTACAATCTCCAACATCTAATTCAACTATAGAGTGGCGAGTTTGATCGAACAGAATATCAAAATAATTTGAATTACCGTTAGAGTAAATGAAACGACTAACATCATTGCCGGATCCGAAAGGAAGTAAACCAAATAAAGCTTCTGAAGTTAAATTAAAACCATTCACTACTTCATTAACTGTCCCATCCCCTCCTACCGCTATAACCGCGTAATACTTATTGTTTCGAGTTAAGTGCTTAGAAATCTCAATAGCGTGACCGGGTCGTTTTGTAATATAAGTCTCAGTTTTAATTTTAAAACGTGTCGCGTTGGATTCGATAAGATTGTGAATATCGAGTTTCTTAACTTTACCGGCAACCGGATTTATTATGAAAGCATATGGTTTCAACGAATTATTTCATTTCACTTATTAAATAAAGCATTAATAAAATTTTTCGGATCGAAATTCTGGAGATCGTCAATTCCTTCACCAACGCCAACATATTTTACCGGGATATCAAGTTCTTTTGAAATTTGAAAAATAATTCCTCCTTTAGCTGTGCCATCTAGTTTTGTAATAATTAATCCGGTAATATCCGCAAACTTTGCAAATTCCTTGGTTTGAATTATCGCATTCTGCCCTGTGTTTCCGTCAATAACTAGATAGGTTTCATTTGGTGCATATTCCAAAACTTTTGCAAGTACTTTTCTGATTTTTTTTAGTTCTTCCATTAAATTATTTTTTGTATGTAACCTGCCTGCGGTATCAATGAGAACAACATCAGCATTTTCTTTTTTTGCTTGAAGTAAAGTTTCATAAGCAACCGAACTAGGATCTGAACCAGAATGTTTGGAAATAACTTCTACACCTGCACGTTTAGCCCAAATATCAAGCTGCTCATTTGCGGCAGCTCGAAAAGTATCACCTGAACCAATTAACACTTTTAAGCCGGACTTTTTGAAATTATTCGCTAGTTTACCAATAGTAGTTGTTTTTCCTGCACCGTTTACTCCAACTACTAAAATCACAAATGGTTTGTAATTTTCAATTCTATTTAAATTATCTTCGGCGGTTTGTCTTAGAGTAAGTATCTCCTCAAGAGTCGATTTTAATGTATCAAGAACAGTTTCTTTACCCCTATCAGTATTTGAACGAAGATTTTGTCTAACACGGTCAATTATTTCAATTGAAGTATCTACACCTATATCGCACGAAATTAGTAACTCCTCTAATTCGTCGAGTGTAGTATCATCTAATTTTGCCTTCCCTGTTAAAGTTTCATTAATTCCGGTAAAGAGACGTTCCTTGGTTTTCTTTAAACCGTCGGTAAGTTTTTCGAAGTTTATATTCTTAAAGAAGTTCATTTTTCTTAAATTTTAATGCTTCTATCGAACGTATAATATATCCAATTAACGATAGAATACTCATAAATACAATAAGAATATTGTACAAGTTAAATAAAGTTGGATAGCTCTTTAATCCAATTACTAAAAACACCAAATACAAACCAAGTATGAAAACAGTAATTTTACCCAATAAATTAGATGGGAGCACTCTCCCAATTTTATTACTTATAATTAAGCCACCTAAAAATATCAACACATCACGTGCAACAACAACAATTAGAATATAAAGCGGAATCATTCCTTTTAGAAATAAAGTTAAAGTTATAACTCCAACAGCAATTTTATCAGCAATTGGATCAATTATTTTTCCAAACTCGGTAACATGGTCGTACTTGCGTGCAAAATAACCGTCAAGATAATCAGTTATAGCGGCAAGAATCATTAGAAAAAGTGCAAAATATCGATGAAAATCACTTTGCTCCATATTCTGAAGAAAATAAAATATGGGAGCAGTTAATAATATTCTTGAAAAACTCAAGTGATTTGAAATAGTATGAATTTTGTCAATTTTTATCATATGCACTATATTATGATTTATCTATAATACTTAACTACATTAAAGATAGTTAAGTTAACAACTTTATTGAAAGTATATTATATATCATGTTGTTCTTTTAGAAAATATGAGTCGATTGGTATTGGATACTCTCCGGAAAAACAAGCTGTACAAAATGAATCTGGAGCATGATCGACCATTGCTTCCAACATTTGCTCGTGAGTAAGATAAGCAAGACTATCAACTTCCAAATATTTCCTAATTTCTTCAATATCTTTAAATTTGTTTGCAATTAATTCACTTTTTGAAGGGAAATCCATACCATAGTGGCAAGGGTGATGAATGGGAGGAGAAGAAATTCTAAAATGAATTTCTTTTGGATTTGCTTCCCTAATTAATTTAACCAATTGCTTTGATGTAGTTCCGCGCACAATCGAATCATCAATTAAGACAACCGTTCGATTCTCCAGCACACCTTTAACTGTATTAAATTTAATTCGAACGCCTACTTCCCTATTAGCTTGTCCCGGAGTTATAAAAGTTCTTCCGATATAATGGCTTCTAATCAAACCAATTTCTAGTTTAGATTGAATTCCCATTTTTGTAAGCTGGTTTTCATAACCAATAGCAGCAGTGTTTGAACTATCCGGAACACTCATTACAATTACTTTTTCATCATTTTTATCTCTTACGGGATGATAAGAAGCAAGAACCTTTCCTAATTTTCTTCGCATTTTATCGACATTGCTCCCAAATATTTTGCTATCCGGGCGAGAGAAATAAATAAATTCAAAAATACACTGCTTCTTCGGTTCAGTAGTTCCATTAATTCTATAAGATTTTATTTCCCCGGTTTCTATTACTGCATCATCAATAACGACTATTTCTCCGGGCTCAACATCTCGAATGTACTCAGCTGATAAAATATCTAAAGCACATGTTTCAGATGAAATTATATATGAGCCGTTAAGTTTACCGATGCAAAGAGGTCTTATTCCGTGTGGATCACGAGCTCCAATTAATTTGGTATCTGTTAATACTACTAAACTATAAGCTCCGGAAACTTGTTTTAATGCATCGCCTATTTGTTCAATTTGATTTTCAAGTCGGCTTCTTGCAATCAAATGCAAAATAACTTCAGTATCACTGCTTGTTTGAAAAATAGCACCTTCATTTACCAGTTTTTCTCTAATTATTCTTGAGTTGGTTAAATTACCGTTGTGTGAAACAGAGAGATTTCCCATTCTGTATTGAACATAAAAAGGTTGAATGTTTTTTACGGAACGAGCAGACCCCGTTGTGGAATATCTATTATGCCCAATAGCAGATTTTCCGGTTAGGTGATCAAAAATATTAGGGTTAGAAAAAACTTCGGAAACTAATCCCAGTCCTTTATGTTGAGTAATATGCTTTTTACCCTTTTCATTAGTGTCTATACAAACAATACCGGCAGCTTCTTGTCCACGATGCTGCAAAGCATGTAAACCATAATAAGTATTGACTGCGGCGGCTTGTGAATTATAAATCCCAAAAATACCGCAATTTGAATGAGGTTTATCTATTTGCAAATTTTTTATTCTCTCGGATTTTATTAAACGACTGTTGAAAAAAAATATCAAGAATTAATGGACTAAAATAAAGAATATAGACCCTCTAAACAATCACTAATTGTATTTGATAAAGAAAATTTAGAGATAAGTAGGAGATGAAAATGCAAAACGTTTTAATTCACATATCTTTCGAAGATGTAAAATACTTATCAATCGAATACTTTCCAGCACCGATAATAATTATTATTATTGATCCTATTAACATTGACCAATCGGTGCGAGCCGCATGTGCCATTTCCCAAAATCCGTCATTAAGCAGTATTGGTAACTTTGTTGTTAAAAGAGCCACAGTCATAATTATGAGTAAAGGAACTGCAGCAAGTCTAGCAAATAGACCTGAAAAAACAAGTAAACCACACACAACTTCAAAGGAAGCAACAAAATAGCCAAGAAATTCAGGTACAGGCAGACCAATTTTAATAAATCTCCCAACTCCTCTAATTTCAGGATACAGAAACTTTTGTATTCCTTCGGAAATGAAAATGGAACCAACTAGAATTCTAATTAGCAATGATACAATATCAAATTTGTTTTGATGTAAATATGAAATCATTTTTTCTCTTCAATTATTTTTTTTCTGATTAAGAAAAATATTATTTTCCCCAACACTAAAAAGGAGTAAATATCTAAATTGCAGTCTATTCGAAAAATAACAAGATTAATTAAAAATTATAAATTATTTTCAGATGGTGCCACTATGAGCAAAACTATTCCACTATTTGATGGGATTGATACAATCATCATTCGTGTAAAAGATGTTGCAAAATCTAAATCAGGTACAAGGATAAACTTGGATTTGAAATTGTTTGGGAGGACACAAAATTGAAATTAGTTGTTCTTAATGCCGGTGGTAAAACAAGAACTCTTTGGCAGACTGATAAAGAAATTGTAGTTAACAAAGAAACAACTTCTTACCCAATTTTTGGAGTCAAAGATATAAATCTAATAAAAGAAAAATTAACAGTTAATGGCGTGAAAGTAGACAACATTATTATGGATGATCATAAAAAATATTTCACGTTTTATGATCCGGGTGGAAATATTTTTGAAGTCTGTGAACCCTTGAACCACAAGTAGAAAATTAAAAAAAAATAAACATCAGAGTCGGAACGGCGGGATTTGAACCCGCGACCCCTTGAACCCCATTCAAGTGCGCTACCGGGCTGCGCTACGTTCCGATTAGAATTTTTTGTGTAAGAAACTTTTAGAATTTAAAAGCAATTTTTTATTTAATATTCACTCAAATCTTAGATTGTAAATCTAACAAAAATTGCTTTACTTCTTCAAGGTCTTTCTTGAGTGAGATTATATTACTGCTGACTTTTGGTATTGGTTTGATCGGTTTGACTTCCGGTGTTTCTTCAGATACAATTCCTGTGCTTTCTTCTTCAAGAATTTTCTTTGCTCCTTCAATGGTATATTTTTCATCGCGAAGAAGTTTTTTAATTCTTAAGATAAGGTTGATATCTTTATTTGTATAGATTCTATTACCGGCTCTGTTTTTACCCGGTTTCAAGATTTCAAATTCAGATTCCCAATAACGCAGTATGTATTGTTCTAAACCGGTTATTTTACTTACTTCGCTAATTGAGTAGTATAATTTTTTTAATCCAAAGTCTTTCATAGCTAAGTTTCATTTTGTGGTTTAGATAAAATAAGTAATCGAAATAATAATAGCAAGATTTATGTTTTAGATAACTATTTTCTTTAAGAAATACTCATAAGGTGTTATAAAGCAATAAGGTAATAAGTCCGGGATGGAATAAAGTATTATATTAATTTTGAAGAGAATAAAATTTTATCTTGCCAGTTTAGTTAGAAGGTAAACTGCGCCGAGATAACTATTTATTTTAAATCCTGAAACATAACCATCGCAGACTGAAGCAGTTAACATTCGTTGTCTGAAGTCTTCCCTTCCAGCTAAATTTGAAATGTGTACTTCTATTTTAGGAATGTTACACACAGCAAGTGCGTCTCTTATTGCTACGGAAGTATGCGAATAACCGCCCGGATTAATTATTAGTCCGTTAAAATAACTTGGAGCAGATTGAATCTTGTCAATCAGTTCACCTTCATGGTTACTTTGGAAAAATTCAAAAGTGAAATTGAATTCTTTCTTTAATTCATTTTCAATATCGATAAGATCAAAAGTTCCGTATTGATCTTTTTCTCTTTTACCGAGCATGTTTAGATTTGGACCGTTAAGAACTAGTACTTTCATTAGTTAGAATCCATTTCTTCAATAATCTCTCTAAGTCGGGGAGGTAAATAAACACTATCAACTCCGAGTTCGTTTAATGCGGCAGAGAGAGTCATAACTTTACGTTGAGTCGAAGTGAGTTTGTTTATTACAATTATTTTTGATTCTTTTAATATGCAATAACCTCCTTGAAAATCACCTCTTTCAAATCTGACAGTTGCTCCCATCTGATTTGCAAGTGATTTCAAATCTTGTAAAATTGTCTCGAACTCTTTCTCTTTTATTTCTGTCTCTTATACACATCTGACGCTGCCAACGAAGAGGATAGTGTAGATCTCGGTGGTCGCCCTATCATTAAAAAAAAA
>OMKS01001812.1_pt1 | contig 18534 bp, 17 predicted proteins | sample 1674721 | NCBI WGS metagenome assembly OMKS01 (sample SAMN06264996, study PRJEB25208) | sediment metagenome | isolation source: hot spring sediment | place: USA: California | collected 2014-09-02
GGACTGGAATCTGTGCGTCGGCCGTCGCCGCGGTATTGACGGGACGGGCGAGTCCAAAAAACCCGCTGGTATTTCATGCGAGAGGCGGAGACTTGAGGGTCGAAGTCAAGATGGAAGGCAATACGCCAGTACGAGTGTTTTTGACGGGAAGCGCAGAAACCGTCTTTAATGGAAAAATAGAGACAGAATAAAAAGAAGAAAAAAGGGTGGTAGTGGGTTTTTATGCCACTACGACTTTTGTTTTCGCGACCTTGTCGCCGAGCCTGTCTCCGTCCTTGTCAACAAGGATGACTATAAGCTCGATTATTCCGAGAATCATTATGATGTTTCTCAGAACGGAATCCTTCAGCGTACACGCGCCGCCTGACGCGTTCACGACCTTCAAGCCCATAATCTTCTTCCCGTAGCTTGCGCCATTGTTTAGACTATCCTTAATCAGGAAGTAGACAAGAGCTACAAGAGATAGCAACAAGCTTACAGGTATCGCCAAAATCCCGATAATGCTTGCCAGGGAATTGCTTATCATTCCCGCGACAATCGCCAACAGTGACATTCCTACAGATCCTACGAGGATAACAGCAGTCACGATGAGAGAGTCTATCACGTACGCTATAATCCTCTTTACCAATGGTGCTTTCGCCATAACCTAATTTCACCTCAATAAAAAAAATATATTAGATATTCACTTATCAGGCTTTAAAAACACCTGCAAGTGTTTTGTTTATCCAACACACAACCCGGACGTGGCCCGTAGTCTTTCCGCGTCTATTCCCGGCAGGATTCCGCGAAATTCCTGAGGTCTTTGACGTAGGGCATCCGCCCCACAATCGAAGTCCCCTTGCGGGGGCAGATGACTTCCGGAACATAGTCTTTGGTCGTGAACGCGGAAAGGCATTCGTTCAAAATCCTCATTTGGGACTGGTTTTCATGGTCAATCCAGAAAGTGGAGTATCCGCCTAATTCCTCTAGTTCGACGACCGTCATCATAGTCCTGTCGCAGTGGCTGCACGTCTCGCTCGTCGAGTAATGCAATACTATTGTGTCTGGCGAGATGCCGTATTTCTCAACGCACCTTGAAGCCCGCGTGATTTCCGCGTCAAACGCGCCGCACGCCCTCGCATCGTCCGCTATCCGGCATAATGCCGCCGCGAGATTGAACTTGTTGTTCACGACAGCCAAATCAACATTCTTCCCGCCCACGACGAAAACGCTCGCCTTGTCGACCAAAGAAGAGGGATACCAGAAGAGTGGCGTGTCAAACTCAACGTCCATCGTCCGGAGCATGTCAATGTTATAATAGGTGTTGCAGTCCACGCAGTTAGTCCCGACCTCCAAGGCGCAGTCGATACATCTTTGGGGGACTAGGTAATATGCTGCGGGAACGCACCCTCCACAGGAAGTGAAGTCGAAAGCCTCACGCTCCGACGCCATTGATTGGCCTAAAATAAAGGCTAAAACCCCGAAAACCAAGACGGCCGAAACAACAAGCTTAACATCCAAAACCTGAAAACACCCCTCAATTCACCCAAAATTATAGAATCCTTCAAATAAATACGCTGAAGACGTTAAATAAAAAACCCAATGACAACATGCCGAGGCAGATGCGACTTGCAGTCGCCTGCCCCAGCATTGCTCATTGCATTCGCAATGCCGAGGTGGCGGAGCCCGGATAAACGCGCACGCCTGGAAAGCGTGTTCCCTAACAGGAGCTTGAGTTCAAATCTCAACCTCGGCGAAAACCTGCTTGAGTTCAAACGCTCAGAAACCCTACGGGTTTCTGGCGCAACGAAGACGCAGTCTTCGTGCGCACGGAGAGAATCTCCGTTGCGCGCCAAAAAGCCTTAGGCTTTTTGAGCGTCTCAACCTCGGCGAGTCTTTTTCTTTTTTTATTTTAGAAGTAGGTTTGCTTGAAGTCTTGGGAACCCCGCCCGTGAGTTTTGGGGTGTTGTTGGACGGGGTTCCGAGACTTTAGTTTGTTTGTTTTTTTGGAGAGGTTTAGGTCAGGCTTTTCAGCATGCTGTTGAGCCTGGTCAACTCGATGACTTGCTCGTCGATTTTTCTCGGGTCGTGGTATTCCATGTAGGGTTTTCCGCATTCGATGCAGGAGAATCCTTCTTCGATGGCTTTCCCGTAGTCGACGGTCTTGCATTCGCATCGGAAGCTCATGTCGTTTGAGTCTTTCGACAGGAAGTGGTTGATGTTTTTGATTTTTCCGGCGATATAGCCTTTAGTGTAGTTTTCAAGCTGGTCTTCGCGCTTCATCCAGTAGTGTGTGACCCAGCCGGTATTCTTGTTTTTCGTCTTGGTGTAGCAGACGAGCTTCCTCTCGTGGAGGTCGTTTAAGATTATTCTCACTCTCGTGTCTTCCAGTCCGAGCTCTTGCGCCAAGTCCAAGTCTTTTTTCGGCTCAACCAGCGCCTTCATCACCTTTAGGTGTTGCGGGCTCATGGATTCTTCGATGACGTTGTCTATCACTTCCATTGTTTTGAATCACTCCCCAAAATAAAAAAAGATTGTGTTTTTTCCGCTTGTGAAAAGCAGGTTCTATATATCGTGAAATAATCATTTATAAATAAAAAAATCATGAACGATATTCAAAACGCTGTTTTTTGGGGTTTCGGGCTGTTTTCAGACTAGCGGCTCGTTGATGTTTATCCAGTGGGAAAATTCGTCCAACTGCATCTTCAACTTGTATGGAGTCTTCCGACCGTACTGTGAAAGCCAGCCGGAATCCGGGAATTTTTCCCGTGATTTTTCGTCTTCGACTTTGGCGCGCCCCACAAACTCTATGAGCCCGATGTTTCGTATGACACTGTGCCTTGGCTGAAAAACTCCGCTCCAAGTCGCCCAAACCTTGAAGACCGTGTCAGGATACCTGCCCCCGCCCATGTCGACTGCGAGTACGTCGCAGGTTTTCACGCGGGCGAGGACTTTTTTGACGGCCCCAAAACCGCGCGCATCCTCTTTGATGAACGTCACTTTCTCGTTTTCGCCTGCGAGTTTTTCAAGCGCCTTCTCGCAGTCAGACCCCTTGTCGATTAGGAAGATTTTAGACGCCCTATCCATGTAGGCTCTCGTGGACTTTCCCACATGAGGCCCTATTTCGACCACCACGTCCCCTTCCGAAACTGTCTCCCCCAACAGCTTCCGGTATTCCCCCACGTCGTAGGCCAGCTTTATCATCCTTCAATACTATCTTATTTAAGAATTTTAAATCACATACTAATAGATATTTTCGGCGTTTTGCGGTTTGTTTAGAATGCGTTTAACGAAGCTTGAATTGAAGGGTTTTAAGAGTTTTAGGGACAAGACAGTCCTTGATTTCCCAAAGAATCTGACGGGCATTGTGGGGCCGAACGGCTCCGGCAAAAGCAATATAACGGAAGCCATATGCTTTGTCCTTGGGCATTCAAGGGGCTTGAGGGCCGCAAACCTTCAGGAGCTGATTTTCAACGGCGGCGTCAACGAGTCTCCGGCCCAAAAGGCGATTGTGGGCCTCACATTGAAGGATGATGACGGGAGAACCCACAATATCACGAGAATCATAGACCGTGAAGGCCACAGCGTCTATAAAATCAACGACCAGCGGAGCACCCGCGAAAACATCATGGCGATTGTCGGCGACTCCGAATACAATATTATCCTGCAAGACGACGTGACGAAGGTTGTGGAAATGAAGCCGGTTGAACGGCGGACCATCATCGACGACCTGTGCGGGATACGCGAGTACGACGAGAAGAAGCGCAAGGCTTTAAGCGAGCTGGAGAAGGTTGAAGACAGGATTTCACAGACCCACGTCGTCTTGGGCGAGAAGCAGGGTTATCTTCGAGAGCTGAGCAAGGAGCGCAAGGAGGCGGTCGAATATCAGGAGGTTCGGGACCTTTTGCAAAAGTCGAAGGCGACCATCCTATTCCGAGAGATTGAGAGCCTGGGCAAACGCAAGGAGAAGATTGACGTCCTATCCAAAGAATTGAAGGACGAGCGTGAGGCGCTTCAGGCGAGGTCGCGCGAGATTGAGGCCGGCGTTTCCGCAACCGCCGATAGCGTCAAACAGATTAACGCGCAGATAAGAAGCCTTGAAGAGCGTCATGGAGGCTCTCTTGTCGCGCAAGCCCGAGGTGAATTGAACCGTGTTTTGGACAGGCGCGACTACATTAAGTCCGACATTGAAAAGATTGCCGGGGAAATAGAGGGCCTGAATAGCCGGGCCGACGATTTGAAGAGGGAGCGTAAAACTCTTGAACAGGAGCATAAGGCGTTCGGCGAAAAACTGGCTTTAAGCGTCAAGCGTCTTGAACAGGCTGTTGCCGAGGCTGGTGGCGAGGATTTCAGCGAGGAGAGGAGGCTTCGCGAGGAGCTGACTGAATTAAAGTCGAGTTTCAGAAGCGTGTCTTCAGTCTTGGGCGAGCACACGCTCAAGGAGAAGAGCCTGTCCGGCGAAAGAGACAGGCTTTCGGAATCGATGCGCCAGGTCGTGTCGGAACTCGACAAGAAGAGTGTCGTAGTCGGGGAACTCGACTCCAGGTATAAGGCGGATTTCGGCGAATTCAAAAAGCTCGAGCAGGAGCATCACGAAAGCCAGGAGAGCGTGGATTCCCTCAAAAGCCTTTTGGAGTCGAAAAGGATTGAGCTCGAATCATCTAAGGCCGAGTTGAACGCCCTCCAATCATCTCAGGGGCAGGCGAAAGACGCGGTCATCGCGCTTTCCAAGCTGAAGAATGTTTTGCCGGGAATCTACGGGCCGGTATTCCAGCTTGGCTCCGTCAAGTCCGGCGAATACGAGCTTGCACTCCAGATTTCCGCCGGGCCGAGAATGCAGTACGTCGTCGTAGACACCGTGGATACCGCCGGAAAGGCGATAAAGTATTTGAGGGAGAAGAAGATTGGGCGTGCGACATTCATACCCCTCGACCAGATTAGGGCTGACGTCAGCAGGAAAAAACCCGATGTTGCGATATCTTTCGCGAGGGATTTGATTGAGTGCAAGCGCGAGTTCAAGAAGGTTTTCGACTTCATATTCGGCGACACCGTCATCGTCAAAGACTTGGAGGACGCGAAAAAAATAGGTTTCGGGGAATTCCGGCAGGTGACGTTGGACGGGGACCTTTTGGAGAAGTCCGGCTCTATGACCGGGGGTTTTTTGGCCGGCAGGCCGGTGTTCGGGTTCGCGGACTTGGAGAGGCTTGAGGCGAGGATTAACGGCTTGGATGGCGAGAAGAGCAGGCTTTCCGGCTCGCTTACGGAAGCAGTCCAAAAGCTGTCCGAAGTCGAACGAAGGCTCAGGTCTTCGAGGAACAGCATGCAGGAGAGGCAGTCGGCGCTGAAGGAGGCGCAGACACAGCAGAGCATACTGGCTGAGCGTAAAAACAATCTTAAGTCGAGGATTTCCGAGATTGAGGGGGAGCTGAATTCGTTGAGGGCGGGCGTCGAGAAGGAGAAGATTGAGTCGACCGAGCTTGAAAAGAGGATTAGGTCTGTTGAGAAGAGTGTTGAGAAGGTTGCCGCATCCTATAGTCTTGGCGGCGCCGACGTTTTGGAAGGGTTGAGGAATGAGGTGAAGGGTTTTGAGGTTGAGGTGGCGCGGATTTCCGAGAACATGCGGCACTTGAATTCCGAGATTGCCGAGAACAACAGGTTTTTGGAAGATTTGGTTTTGAGGAGGAATGGTTTGGAGAAGAGTCTTTCGGAAGCAAAATCCAACATCAATGTTTTGGAGAAGGATTTGGAGAAACTGGTGTTGGAGAATGAGAGCCTGGACGAGAAGCTTAAGAAACTCAGGTCTGAGCGGGACGGGCTTGAACAGTCTTTGACTGACACGAGCGGGGAGAAGGGTTCGATTAACGCTAAATTGTACGAGATTGCCGAGCGCCTGAACGGTTTTGCCGTCGAGGAGGCGAGGATTGTCACCAGACTTGAGGATCTTGAGCGCGAATACGGGCGTTTTGAGGGCGTCGGGCTTTTGGAGGACAGCATAAAGGCGCTGACCGAGAATTTGGAGAGGCTTGAGCAGAAGATTGCAGGATACGGTTCAGTCAACATGAGGGCTATTGAGACTTACGACACAGTGAAGTCGGAGTACGAGGATTTGATGAAAAAGCTTGAGACGCTTCAGGCCGAGCGGGCGAGCATCTACGATTTTATGGACAAGATTGAGCAGAAGAAGACTAAGACTTTCATGGACACGTTTAACGTGGTGAAGGCTAATTTCGAGCGTATTTTCGCCAAACTCTCCGACGGGTCGGGGACATTGATTTTGGACAAGCCGACGAACGTGTCGGAGTCCGGCTTGGATATTAAGGCGTCGCCGAAGGGGAAGAGGATAATGTCTTTGGACGCTATGAGCGGGGGCGAGAAGACTTTGACTTCCGCCGCCTTCCTTTTGGCGGTCCAGCAGTATAAGCCAAGCCACTTCTACATTCTCGACGAGATGGACGCGGCCTTGGACAGGGCGAACAGCCGAAGGCTTGCTGAAATGCTCTCGCAATCCCAAACACAATTCATCATGGTCACCCACAATAACGAGATGATGAGGTACATGGATTCGGCGATTGGCGTGACCATGGTCGAGGGGATAAGCCATATTGTGGGCGTTGAGATTCCAAAACTTGAGGCTTCCTGATTTCCGGTTTTAAAGGGACGCTTCCCTTATTGTATCTTTATGGAGTATAGGCGGGCCGGTCTTTCGGATGTCGAACAGATTTACGACCTCGTGTATTTTTACGCGGGAAAGAATCTGATGCTTGTGCGGAGCCGGAGTTATTTGTATGAGAATCTCAGGGATTTTTTCGTGGCAGTCAATGATTCAATGGTCGTCGGGTGCGGAAGCCTCCACATCACTTGGAACGATCTTGCGGAGGTGAAAAGCCTCGCGGTCGACCCCCGTTTTGTGAAGAAGGGCGTGGGCGCCGGACTTTTGAAAAAATGCTTGGAGGACGCGAAGTCTTTAGGAGTTAAAAAGGTTTTCACGCTTACTCTTGAACCGGAATTCTTCGAGAAGAACGGGTTCAAACGCGTGGACAAGAACACTTTGCCGATGAAGATTTGGGGTGAGTGCAGCAAGTGCCCGAAGTATCCCAACTGCGATGAAATCGCCCTGGTGTTGGATGTGGACGGGAAGTCCTAATACCAGCCGTTTTTTTTCTTTCCCGAAGGCTTTGCGCCAGCCCAGTCCAGAACCTTCAGGCCTTTTGTCAGCAGATTTGGGTTTTCCCTGTCGATGATTTTTTGTATGAGTTTGCCGGGGTTTTTCGCTACCATCCGAACTCCAATATCGCGTGGCTTTTGGAATATGCAAGTCAATTCCTCAAAGTCTTTAGTGCTCCTTAGATCCCACTGGTTTTTGGCGCCTGATGCGAGTATCGCATCCACCCCGTATTTCCCGCAAAGACTTAGGTTTTGGGATATCCTGCCAATAATCTTCACACGGTCTGTCGGCCGTGCATTCAAGAGTGGTTCGAACAGTGTAATGTATTTCATCCCGCGTTCGGCCATCATTTTGAGGACTACGTTGTCGAGGCCCCCCTCCCGGTGGTTCATCAAATCGTTTTTCGAATTTAATTCAGGGGCGACCAGCGCGTCAACCGTCCAAAGCTCGCACGCCTTGCGGTATGTTTCAGGGTCGCTGGAGCGGACATACACCAAGTCTGCCAGTTCGAGCGCGTGTTTTGCGTCCCGGCCGGGCTCTCGTTCGATGACGGCCGCCGTTAGGACCTCAATGTCTTGACTTATCTTCCTTGTTTTTTCGGCGAACGACTTGAAGTCTTTTCCGTACGCGTTCACGGCGACTATCCCGTCCCAGCCGAGTTCTTTTGCAAGCGAAAGCGTCTTGTCGGACGTGTCGGAAACGTAAGCGTCGTATTTTTTCATGAAAAAACCCTCCTCGCCTTTTCGACCGCAGCCTCATGTTTTGCGGGATACACCGCGAGTTTTATCCTCACGTGAATGCAGTCGCCTGATGCTACTAGCTTGTATCCTCCGTTTTCCGCGGCCTTCTTGTCGAGCCGTATGTATAGGTTGCAGTCTTCGTCGACAAGGTCTTGTATGTTTGACCTGACTTGCTCAAGTTCTTTTTTGGACAGGCCCGCCTTGACTTTTTCCACGAATTCTTTTACCTCATCCTGCTTTTCAAGAAGTGCTTTAAGGGAGTGGATTTCTTTGGTGAATACGCCCCCCTCGGTTTCAGGCGGCAAAACTTCTTCAGACACGCATGAGTTTTCGGGTAGAATCTGTTTTAAAGACGCCTTTACAGCCTCAAGCCGCGTCTTCTCCGCGTATGCGGTAATTTCTATGTAGTGTACGTCCACTAGTCTTATTTGAGGAGGAGAGAGTTTATAAGGAGTGCGGGTGCGTGGGGTATGAACCAGTTCCTGAAGTCCAAGTAGGTTCCGTCTCCAAACTGTATGTTGACGAACTTGTCGACGACAGGCTCGTTTTTAACTATCATCTTGTATCCGACGTCGGGGTGTCTGCCGAGATTTTCCACCACTATTCTAGCCCGCCTGAAGTCTCCTGAAAACGCGCTCCTGCATTTTCCCTCGTACGCCTGGAGTGTGCGTTGCGTGAAATCGTGTTTTTCCGAAGCGCTCGCGATTGTTTCCGCCGCAAGCTTTCCGCTTCTGACGGCATAATATAATCCTTCACCGGTAAGAGGCTCCCCGAATCCCGCCGCGTCCCCTACCAAGAGCGTGTTGTCCGCGACAATTTTTTTATTGAAGTCGCCGTAGGGTATGAGCGCGTATTTTGGGGGAGTCAGGTTTGGAAGTCCGATGCGCCTTATGAGTGTGTCAAAAGATTTTTTTATCTTCTGTCCTTCCCCCAGAAGGCATCCGACACCCACGTTCAAGCATTTTTTTTTCGGGAAAACCCAGCCGTACCCGTATGATACCGCGTCGAAATAGAAGTCTATCGCATCGCCCTGTTTTTGCAGCATCCCCGGGCTTGCGGATATTTCCGCCTCGCAAGTTAGAATGTATCTAGACTGGGACTGCCTGTTTCCGAGCAGGCGGGATATTTTTGAGTTGACGCCGTCGGCGCCGACCAAGACGCTCGCGGAGTAGGTTCCGCCTGACGCCTCGACTTCGACGCGGTTTGAGCTTGCGAAAAACCCTTCTACTTTTGATTTGGGGATGACGTCGGCTCCAGCAGATGCCGCCTTGTCCAACAGGTGTTTGTCTAGGTTGACGCGTTCGACGGTTGTGACAAGTGTTTTATCGTAGGTTTTTTCAAAATTGTTTTTTTTGTAGTGCATGCGGATGGTATTGCACTCCTTCTCCTTGATGTGTTTGGGAATGTCTTCCAAGAGGTTCATGCATCGGACGGTAATCCCGCCGCCGCACGGCTTGTCGCGTGGGAATGCGGCCTTGTCGAGTAGCAGGGTTTTTAGTCCGTAGAGCGCGCAGTATCTTGCGGTTGTCGAGCCGGCGGGTCCTGCGCCCGCGACTATGACGTCGTATTCCATTTAAGCTACCTTGGAGCCGTTTTTGATTTTTGAGTCGGGTTTTAAGAGTGTTGGAGCGTCCTGCTCGTCGACTGCCGCCAAAAGCATTCCCCTTGATTCTATGCCGCGGATTTTGGCGGGCTCAAGGTTTGAGACTACGATGACTTGCCGTCCGACAATGTCTTGGCCCGCGTATTTCTGTTTTATTCCCGCCACCACCTGCCGTTGCCCCATCTCCCCCAAGTCTATTTTGAGGATTATGAGCTTGTCGGCGTTAGGATGGTTTTCAACACTCCTGATTTCCCCGACCCTAAGGTCGAGTTTGCTGAACTGTTCGTAGCTTACCATTTCAACATCACTTTTTGCATCCTCTTTTTTCGCGTGTAAGTATTTTTCCGCGAAGCTTTTAATCTTGTCGTCCTCAAGCTTTTGGTATAGTGCTGAGACTTTCCCTATCTGGTGGCCTGCCTCGACTTCGAGCTTTTTCGCATCGTCAAACGAGTGCTCGTGGACTGCGCCCGCAAGGTCGAGCATCCCCCAGATTTTTTCCGCGGATTGGGGGAGGAACGGTTCGGAGACTATTGCGAGAGTCCGCAGAAGGTTCGCGCAAAGGTATAGTGTGGTGTCATTCTCTTTCGCCCACGGCTCTTTCATCTGGAAGTATTTGTTTCCTTCTTGTGCTATGTTCATCATCTTGGATAGCGCCGACATGAGCGTGAACTTGTCTACTGCATCTCCCACGATGTCCGGCTGGGTTTCAATGAATTTGACGAGCTTCTTGTCGGCGGCGTCGAATTCCTTTGGATTGGGCACTATCCCCCCCTTCTTTTGAGATATGAATGTGAGGGTTCGGTTCACGAAGTTGCCGTACGTGGCGATAAGCTCGTTGTTGACGCGTTCTTTGAATTCGTCAAGCTTGAAGTCGGAGTCGCTTGACTCTGGCGCGATTGAGAGGAGGTAGTATCTCACGGCGTCCGCGTCGAATTCTTTCAGTATGTCGTGGAGCCAGATGACCCAGCCCCTGCTCGTCGACATCTTCCTGCCCTCAAGATTTAGGAATTCGTTTGAGGCTATCTGCCATGGCAGGTTGTATTCGCCATGCGCCATGAGCATTGCCGGCCAGATTACTATGTGGAAGGGTATGTTGTCTTTTCCGATGAAATGGACGATTTTGCATTCTTCCCCATTCATCCAATATCTCTTCCAGCAGTCTTCGTCGCCTTTTTCTTTCGCCCACTCTATTGTCGAGCTGATGTAGCCGATTGGCGCGTCAAACCAGACGTAGAGGACTTTGCCTTCCGCACCGTCTGCTGGGACGGGGACTCCCCAGCTCATGTCGCGGGTGATTGCCCGGTCTTTCAATCCCTCCTTTACCCAGCCTTTGGCGAAGTTTCTCGCATTGTTTGGAAGGTTCCTGCTGACCTTGCCGGAATCCACCCATTCAGCGATTCTTTCGCCGAGCTTGCTTAACTCGAAAAACCAGTGTTCGGTCGCCCGCATTTCAGGAGTGTTCCTGCAAATCGTGCAGTAGGGGTTTACGAGCTCGTGGGGCTCGAGTTGTTTTCCGCATTTCTCGCACTGGTCTCCCCGCTCGTCCTTCGCACCGCACTCGGGACACTCGCCCTTGACGTAGCGGTCCGGGAGGAAGCGGTTGCAGTTTGGGCAAAACGGGCGTTCGACTGTTTCGCGGTGGATGAAGCCGTTTTCCTCGACTTTCTTGAAGAATTCTTGACTCAACGTGTAGTGTTGGGGTCTTGCAGTCCCCGAAAAGTTGTCGAACTCGACGCCAATTCTCTTGAACGCCTCCAAATGCATTTTATGGTACTTGTCTACAACGTCCTTTGGAGAAACGCCCTCCTTTTCCGCCGACACTGTGATTGGCGTCCCATGCTCGTCTGTCCCGCAGATGTAGAGGACGTCGTCGCCTTTAAGCCGGTGGTAGCGGGCGTAGACGTCGGCCGGTATGTAGCAGCCTATCGCGTGGCCCACGTGAATCGGACCGTTGGCGTAGGGCAGTGCTGCTGTTACAAGAATTCGCTCTGGCATAATTAGAGAAATAGGTTTTAGGAAGATAAAAAAAGGTTTGCCGGGTTATTTTAAAAGTGGCCTTGCAGTTTGGCTTTTATAGAGTCTTTTGGGACGAATCCGGTTATCCTCTCAACAGACTTCCCGTCCTTGTAGATTATGATTGTGGGTATGCTCATCACGTTGTTTTCTCTTGCCGTCTGCTTGTTTTCGTCGATGTTGATTTTCACGAACTTGGCTTCTTTGACTTCTCTGCTGAGTTCTTCTATGACTGGGCCGAGTTTTTGGCAGGGCATGCACCAGGGCGCCCACAAGTCAAGTAGCACGAGGCTGTTTTCTTCCAATATTTTTTTGAATCCCGCGTCTGTAGTTTCTTCAACCATTTTTAGAAGATAAGAATAGGGTTCGGGCGGTTAAATATCCGCCCGCCCCCTTGTGGAAACCGGTTAAGTTTCTAGCATTGGCCTGAGGCGACCGCGGTGGTGTCGCCGGAGAGTTGTGTTGCGCATTCGGCCGGCGTGTCCTCGAATTCGGCGCACAACGCCTGCTTGTATCCTTCCGGAGTGCGCGAGCCACTGTAGAGTTTGCCGTTCACGAATACTGTCGGGCTTCCCGTCGCGTCCCAGCTCTTGCTCATCGCAAGGTCGGCTGACGCGTATTTTTCGTAGTCTTGCGCCTGGCAGGATTTTATCGCCGCAACATCATAGCCGAGTTTTTCTGCGACCGCCTCCCAGCATTTGTCGGCGTTCTGGCTTGTGCAGGCGTCGTTCATGGCGAGCGCGAAGTCGAACCATGCGCCGGTGCCGTAGAGGTCTTGCACGCAGTTTTCGCGGATGTTTTGGTTGGCCTCCTGGACTCCGTGCATGGAGCAGTATAAGTCTTCATCGTCCATGCAGTAGTTTGGGCCTCCCCCGCCGTATCCTTCATAGTAGATGTATTTTGGCTCGAATTTGGCTTTGTCGCCTAAAAGCCTGTATGCCGGCTCGATTGCCTCTTCAGCCATGTTGCCGTAGGGGCAGTAGCTCATTATGAAGAAGGTTAAGGTCGGCTTTTCGAAGTTGTGGCAGACTGGGGTGCCGTCGCAGTCGGCGTCTTCACAGTCTACTTTTCCGTTGCCGGTGTCGTCGATTCCGTTGTCGCATACCTCTTTTGTCGGATTGAAGCTTGCGCCTACAAGAAGGCTTTGGTAGTTTCCTGCGGGCTCAAAGTATCCTTGTATTCTCGCGTAGTTTGAGGCTTGCGATATGCCGGTTTTCGGGAATAATAGTGCTGGCAGGACTTCGACTCCCGTGTCCTGGTAGAGTTTCTTTCCTTCCGCGCTCATGTAGTCCACTTCCTTTACGCTCATTCCCGGGAACATTTGGGTTAGTTGTGCGACAAGGCTTGGGGTGAGTGAGACGCAGTCGGAGCATCTTTTGTCGTTTAATACTATCATTTCGAATTTCGGTTCTTCAGGCAGGCTTTGGCATGACGCCGGCTTTTCCCCTGTTATTGCGTTGCAGATTGCGCGCGTGAAGTCGGCTGAAGTTCTTCCGCCGGAGTATCTGGCGTCGTTGATGTATATTGTCGGGCTGCCGGACGCCTGTCTTGCCTTCGCCTTGACGGATGATTCGGAGAGCAGTTGTTTTCCTTCATCGCCTTCGTAGCAGGCTTTCAGTTTCGCTACGTCAAGTCCTGTTTTTTGCGCGCATGACTCCCAGTTTTTCGGGATGTTTGACATTGTTTCGTCCATGCAGACTAGCATGTCCATGTACTTGTAGCCGCCGCCATGGTATTTTATGGCGCAAAGTTGCGCGATGTTTCCGTCAACCTCGTTTTGGCCGTGGAGGCTTTGGAATTTTCCGTCTCCGAGGTCGGTTACGATGTAGTCGAGGTGGAAGTCAATGTAGTCGCCCATTTCTTTGAGGACCGGGGCGATCGCGTCAATCACCTGAGTCCCGTAGGGGCACTGGCTCATGACGTAGAATTCGAGTTTTATTTTGTCTTGCGGGTTGACGTTTGATGTTTTGAGTGTCGTGGTGGTTGCGCCGGATACCGCCATTCCTGTCGGAAGGCAGTCTTGCTTTAAGGATCCCACCTGGTAGAAGAGGTAGAAGTTCAACGCCAGCGACAGGACCACTATTGCCGTCAGCGCCTTGTCGAGCGATATCATCATTTGGTCGTCTTTTTTATCCTCTTTTTTTTGCGGTTTTCCAGCCATTTTCACCCTTTTCCTGAATTTGAGTTTATTACATACGTCAGGCGTGTTAAAAAACTTTATTCACGCCAAAACAAAACATTTTTGAACAATGTTTGTTATTATAGCCCAAGACTGGTATAAAAATGCTGGAAAACGCTGTTTTTTGGCTTTAAACTGGTTTTAGACGCTGTTCACTGAAGTTCATCCCAAATGCTTTGGATTTTCGCGCCCTCAAACTCGCCGAATTCCACAGACGACTCAAGTATTATACTCTTCACGCGGACTTTTTTGGAGGCGGCGAGAATCTTCGCCCAAGCGGACGATACGCCCAAGTCTTGTGCTATCGACTCCGCCTCTTTTTCAAGCTCTGGCGTCAGTCCGACGGCAACCACCTTCACGCCAGAAAGCTTGCCGGCCAAATCATCGTAGACTTCCTCAAGGACGAAGACTTTATCGTATTTATCCAAGACTCCGGCTTCAAGTAGTTTTAGAAGCGACGCTGATGAGACGAAAACCCCGCGCCTCCTCCTAGTCCACCAAACGTATGCGGTCACTGCGATGATGAGCGGTATTAGTAGGGAGGCTGTCGCGATTATGAACGGAGTTATCGTCGGAGTCACCAAAAGCCTCTTGTCTTTTGGATTGTAGCCGAATCGTTTAGCCTGAACGCCAAACCAGCCGGATTCGGGACAGTTGAAGGCGTAGTATCCCTGATAGTCCGTCCAGACGTTCATTGGCTCTGCGCCCGGACACTTGAACTCCAACTGCGCGAGTACCCCCAGACTGTTGTCGTCAACCACCTGAAGCTTCGCCTTTAATCCCGCAACGGCATAAAAGGGCATGATTATGTCAAGACTCGGCCGTCCGAAACCTTGCACCCCCGCCTCTTGTTCAGGGCAGGGAGGGCACGGGCCTCCGCAGTCAACATCCTCTTCGCCCCCGTCAAGCATCTCGTTAAAGCATTGGCAAGGGGGGCACGGGCCTCCGCAGTCGACGCCAGTCTCGCCCCCGTTTTGGATTCCGTCAAGGCAGGTTGCGGGTATCGTATAGTTCACAAGCTGTCTGCCATAGTCTTTTGTCTGCGGGACGGTGGTGGTGGGGGCGGAAGTTGAAGTGGATGTTGTGAGCGTGGATGAGGAGGTCGTGGACGTGGTTGAAGTGGATGGAGTGGTGGTTGTTGAGGTGGACGTGGTGGACGTGGCTAGTACCGTAGTAGTGAGTATGGTAGTGGTGAGGATGGTGGTGGTGGGCCTTACAGTCGGACCGGGGCCGAGCGTGGTAGTAGTGGTTGTCTGGGACTCGTGCGCCTCGTATACGGTAAAACCCTGGACGCTGAAGATTATCTGTCCCGGCGTGTTTTCAAGTATAACGCATTCCGGGGGGGCGCATAATACCCCGTCCTTCAGTATGACGGGGTTCGTGAAGTTGACGCCAGTGAATGTGATGAGCGCGGCCCCCGAGAGCATCGGAATGTTCGCCGAATCGACTTCACTGCGGTTTAGCGAGAGCAGGACGTACGAGTCCAAGTCGAGTATGCCGATTGAAGTCAGGTCTTTTCGGCCGGTATAGTTGATTAGGGCGCCGCCGCCTTGCAGTACCACGTCGACCGCCGTCCACGCGAGCTCGCCCCGTATGCCCGAAGTATTGAATGCCTGGTTGGCGTCCATGATTTGCGCGGGGAGCGTGTGGACCATAAGGTCGAAGAGGACGCCGTCCTCAAAGAGCAGTTGGGGGTTTGTGCCGGCCAGGACATTGTAGGTGAAGCCGACTTCAGTAAATGATCCGCCGACGTCTTCGGTTAGAGTGTCGCGCCTTGCGCCGGAATCAATGTTGTATATGAAGGTCGTGTTTAAAGAAGTCTCGGATATTGTGGAGGCGAATGCCGGAACTCCTAAAACAAGGAGTAACAACAGGATGCGGGAGCGTGTTTGGGATGGCATGATAGAATATTGAGTGAATATTGAATAAAAGGGGTTTCAGGGGGTTGAAGCGCCCTTCAAACATTGCTTGCAGACTCCCCGGACGGTCATGCAGTTGGCGCACGCCTTTCTCCCGCAGATTTTGCAGGAGTATGCCGCAACGCCCAGACCGCATATCTCACATACCCCGTAAGACGCCATCGTCTCTTAGCTTGCCTTTGCGAAACTGAGTTTTTCCGGCTTCACGTCCACTTTCGGAAGCTTTAGCGGGGGTGGAAGCTGGATTTTTCTTGAAAGGTCGAGGGCTTCAAGAAGGCAGTCTTGGACGAGCGCGTTGGTTATTTCGACGACCGCGTCTTTTTTAAGCTCAATCTTGTCCTTCTCCTCGCTCACCATTTCATCGAAGTTTTTGGCGTAATACCACAAGCTTCCTTCAAGGGATATGCTTCCGACATCCGGCTCGTACTTGACGTCGTATTTGAAGTTGACTGCGATGTAGTCGCCAATCCGCGGGTCATGCTCCTTTTTCATGGAGTCGATGTTGCTTGCCGCATTAACTTCAATGCTCTTCGCACGCTTTCCCGATTTTTCGCACGCAATCTTTTTTACCTGAAAATTCACTACACTCATCGTTTAAACACCGTTTTATGCCGCTGTAATATAAATTTCTCCGTAAAGGTCTTCCTGGCTGACCTGCAGCCTCCTGTCATTAACAAGGTGAAGCAGGCTAATAAATGTTGAGATGACCTCCTCCGCGCCGGACTTGGCGATGTCGGAGAAGTGGACGTGGGGGGCGCCGAACAAGCGCTCCATGACCTTGCTGTAAGTCTCCTCAATCAACAGTACGATATTGCCGTGATCCTCCAAAACCACGTCTTGGGGGACGAACTTTCCAGTCTTCGCGTCCAAAACACGCTGAGCACTCCTGTCTTTCTCCCTCATGACAGACTGCAACGCCTCAATCAATTCTTCCGCCGTGACCCTGCGCTTCACAAGCCTTGCGGGCTTCGCCTCAATAGGATACGGGTCGGCGTCGAGTCCCGCAATCGCCTCAATAGGATAGTTGGAGTCGAAGAGGAAGAGCATGTGGTGTTTTATGTCGTAGGGGTCGGGCTCCAACTGCGGGGAGAGGACGTCTGATTTCATACGAAGCAGCACGCTTGAGACGAGGACGACGTTGGCTGGAAGCCTGAAGTTCATTTCAATCATATCATCAACTTTTTGACTGTAGCGTGAAGCGAGTTCCGTCAAGTCAATGTCCCACGGATTCATCCCCTCCAAAACCGTGTTAAGGATGTCCCTCCAGCCGTATTCGCCGGCATACATCATGGAATCAATCTGCTCGTTCATTTTAAATAATTTACGGGAAAACCCCGCCTAATACATTCAGCCACACAAAAAAACTAAACCCACACCCCTGTGGAACAATATATGGAAGGCATTATTTAAAAACAAGCTTTTCCGCTCGCTCTGCTCGCGCAAAACCTTGACCAAAAGGCCTTTTCCGAGGTTTTAGGGAAAGCGTTATATTCCCATAAATTTAATGGTTTTCCATGCACGAGGCCGGATTCTACAAAAAACTCGAAAACAATGCTGTAGAGTGCGGGCTTTGCAACCACCGGTGCGTGATAATGCCGGGTAAAAGAGGCGTTTGCGGAGTCCGTGAAAACCGGAAGGGAACCCTCTACTCGCTCGTGTACGGGAGGCCGTGCGCGATTCATGTGGATCCTATCGAGAAAAAACCCCTGTTCCACTACCATCCTGGAAGCTCCAGCTATTCTGTTGCGACCATGGGATGCAACTTCAGGTGCGCGTGGTGCCAGAACGCGGATATTTCACAGGCGGTGGGAAAAGAGATTGAAGGATTCGAGCTGACGCCTGAAGATTTAGTGGCCGACGCGGTAGAGCGGAAGTGCGACAATATTGCATATACTTATACTGAGCCGACCGTGTTCATGGAATACGCGCTGGACTGCATGGAGATAGCGCGAGAAAAAAGACTGGGGAATGTCTTCGTGTCTAATGGCTTCATGAGCGGTGAGGCTGTGGACGCGTTGATTCCAGTATTGGACGCAATCAACATCGACTTGAAAGGATTCAACGAAAGATTCTACGAAAAATATTGCGGTGGGAGGCTTCAGCCGATACTCGACAATATTGAAAAATTCTGGAAGAATGGCGTGTGGGTGGAAGTCACAACACTAATCGTTCCGACACTCAACGATTCACTGGATGAATTGCGAGCGTGCGCGAAATTTCTCGCGGAACTGGACGTGAATATCCCCTGGCACATCAGCCGATTTCACCCAGACTATAAGTTGACGAATGTTGAGGCGACGCCTGTTGAAACACTCCGCAAAGCCTATGAAATCGGGAAAAAAGAGGGCTTGAAACACATCTACATCGGCAACATCTGGCACGAAAACGCGGAAAACACCTACTGCCCGAAATGCGGGAAGATGATGGTTGAGCGGGATGGGTACTATGTTAAAAGTAACAAACTCAAAAAAGGGAAATGTGGAGAATGCGGTGAGAAGATAGAGGGAAGATGGAATGGCTGATAATTTAACAAAAGAACAGAGAAGCCATACCATGTCAAAAATAAAAAGCAAATGGACTGGACAAGAGAAAAAAATTCATGATTATCTAAAAGGAATGAAAGTAAAGCACAAGATGCATCCAAAAATAGAGGGAAATCCAGACATATTATTAAAGGATACAAAAACTGCTGTTTTTTTGCATGGATGTTTTTGGCATAAATGCCCTAAGTGCTATAGGAAACCAAAAACCAATAAAACGTATTGGATTTCCAAGATTGATAATAATGTTAAGAGAGACAACAGGAATAAAAAAATAGTTAGATCAGCAGGATATAATGTTATTGTTGTGTGGGAACATCAGATTAAGTCAGAATTTGATAAAGTCATAAATAGGTTATACAAAAATGGATAAATATAATATGGAACACAAAGTAA
>OMKS01001813.1_pt1 | contig 18531 bp, 21 predicted proteins | sample 1674721 | NCBI WGS metagenome assembly OMKS01 (sample SAMN06264996, study PRJEB25208) | sediment metagenome | isolation source: hot spring sediment | place: USA: California | collected 2014-09-02
GGCAGTTGATGCAGGCAGCGCGGTGCTGGGTAATGGCGCAGGACGTCCAGACCATCGAGCTGCACGTCTGGGAAGTAAACACCGGCGCACATCACTTTTACGAGTCATTGGGTTTGCAGACCGTGCAACGCCGTATGACCTGGGAACTTGATGTAGAATGACGATAAATGTTCACGCATCGTCACCTGACGAGAACGGCTATGTGACTGACGACTACGTGACTAACGACGACCAGACTGTTTCACAGGAGGTGTAACATGACGTTTCCACGTGCTTTCTTTCGTTGGCGACCGCATCCGTGGCATGGATTGGAAGTCGGCAAGAATCCGCCGGGCCTGGTACACGCCTATATCGAAATCACCCCGTTCGATCTGGTGAAGTATGAGGTGGACAAAGTGACCGGCTATCTGCGGGTGGACCGTCCCCAGCGCACATCGTCCCAGCCGCCGGCCCTCTATGGCTTTATCCCGCGCACCTACTGCGGCAGTCGTGTGGGAGCGTTGTGCGGCGAGGGGCGGCGCGGCGATGGCGACCCGCTCGACATTTGCGTCATCAGCGAGCGCCCGATCAACAAGTCGGAGGTGATTCTGCGCGCACGGGTCGTCGGGGGGATACAGATGATCGATCACGGTGAAGCTGATGATAAAATTGTGGCGGTGTTGGAGAGTGACAGCTTCTGGGGTAGCGTAAAAGACATCTCCGAGTTGCCTGACATGCTGGTGGAACGCCTGCGGCACTATTTTGGTACGTATAAAATGATTCCGGGAGAGCCGTCGCAGTTCTCGATCGAACAAGTTTACGGCCACGAGCACGCCTTTCGCGTCGTTGCAGCGGCGATAGAGGATTACGACGAAGAATATGGGGCTGATTGATGCAATACGGCATATACTTACCCAACTTTGGGCCCTATGGAGACGCGCGCGTGTTAGCCGGCTTGGCCCGTGATGCAGAAAATGCCGGATGGGATGGCTTTTTCTTGTGGGATCACGTCGCGGGGTATTCCCTGCCTTTTGTCGATCCCTGGGTCGCCCTCACTGCGGTCGCCCTCAACACGCAGCGCATCCGCATTGGGACGACGGTCACGCCCCTGCCGCGCCGCCGTCCCTGGAAACTGGCTCGTGAAACCGTCTCGCTGGATCATCTTTCCGGCGGGCGACTGACGCTCTCGGTGGGGATTGGTCTCGGTCAAGCCGAGTGGGATGACCTGGGCGAGGAGACCGATCTCAAGAAGCGCGGCGCGATGTTGGATGAAGCCCTCGACGTGCTGGTCGGCTTGTGGAGTGGGGAACCCTTCAGCTATGCCGGACAGCACTATCACGTCGCCCAGGCGCACTTTCTGCCCAAACCGCTACAGCAGCCGCGCATCCCCATTTGGGTGGGCGGTTTCTGGCCCAACAAAGCGCCTTTCCGCCGCGCCGCCAGATGGGATGGTATGTTCCCGTTGTTCCAGACGGACAGTGAAGCCGAGGAGCTTGCCCAACTGGAGAAGGCGATCGCGTATGTGATAGCGCATCGCCGGGAGGACCACCCCTTCGACATTCTTTGTGTGGGGATGACGCCGGGTGCGGACCCCGCGCGAGCCGCGGCCACAGTCGAACACTATGTCCAGCGGGGCGCGACGTGGTGGATGGAAATGATCGCGCCCTTTATGGCAGGCAGAGGGCTGGAAGACGAATGGCCGGTTGAAGCGATGCGCGAGCGCGTCCTGCAAGGCTCGCCGGTGGCGGCTTGAGCAAAACGTGAGGTAACGCGGTCACGTCCGCGTCACCTCTGATTCGACCTCCCCATCCCGCAGATAAATCGTGCGGTCGGTGCGTTCTGCCACACGCGGATCGTGAGTGACGATGATGAAGGTCTGGCCGGCCTCGTTGAGTTCGCGCATCAAACCGAGGATTTCTTCGCCGGATTTCGTGTCGAGGTTGCCCGGTCACCTGACGGCGCTGGAGAACGTTATGCTGCTGAACAGTTCGATGACGGAGATCACGTTCAGACCTGGCATTGATGAATTGCGGATCGAGGGTAAAATGTGCAAATAAAGACCCTGATGCCATTCTATCGCTGAAAATGGGGGAATTATGAAAGGTATTTCGCATTTCATCACCGGCGTTGCCATCGCCACCTTCTTTCCTGAAGTCGTGCGCGCGGGTGGTGCGGGGTCGCTTTTGCCGATGCTCGGCGGCGTTGGCGGCATCCTGCCCGATACGATTGACTTCAAATTTGCGCGCTATTGGGAAAAGTTCGACGTGGAGATCGATCCCGCTCTCGAACCCGACGCGGAAAAGATTGCCGATGCCTTCGTCGCGGCCATGCGCCAGGCTTACGAAACCGGCAAGGATGTCAATCTCGTCGCCCATACGATCCGCGTGGGGGCCGATCTCTGGCGCGAGTACGCCATCCGCTTTATCCCCGGCAGCGACGAAATTGGCGTGCGCATCGGGCCGTTGGTCAACACCGGGCAGGTGCCCCTCGCCGGGAGCGAGCCGGAGGGTGCGATGGAAGTCCGCCGTAAGGTCGGCGTGCCCGTGCGGAATACCTACAGTGAAGAGTACAAGGTCAACATCTTCTCCGGACCGACGTTCCGCTTTGCGCGCGAGAATGAACAGGTACGTGTTCACTTCCTCGACTGGCACCACCGCTGGACGCACAGCCTGCTGCTTGCGGTGACCGTCGGCGCGGTGATGGGGCTGCTGGTGGGCCTGCTCACCGGCAACTGGACTACGGCCGGGTGGGGTGGTTTGGTGACGGGCCTGGGCTTCGCCGGGCACGTCTTCGAAGACCAGTTGGGCCATATGGGGAGCAATCTCTTCTGGCCGCTCACGCGCAAGCGCATCCCCGGCCCTGGCATGATCCACGCCAGCGACGCGATCCCCAATTTCCTCACCGTGTGGACCGCTGTAGCCTTGATCCTCTTCAATCTGGACCGGTTTTCGGGTGTGGCGCGCCTGCTGCCGACGAGCTACTTGCTCTTTGCGGTGGGGTTGCCGTGGCTCATCCTCGGCGGCGTGTACGTCTTGGGTCACTCTCGCCAGACGCATTCCCCACCTTCCCGGGAAAGTATACGCCAGGAGGAGCGCATCGCCGAAGCTCGTCCCATCGAGATGACGTGACGCGCACAGAAATGTGGTATAATTTCCTCTTGTGAGAAAGGTTTGCGCATCGTCTGTACATTGGAACGCCAGAGTGGCGTTGCTCCTGGTTCTTGTGTTGACGACCGCTTGTCAGGTTGTTGTAACGCCCCCACCCACCGCGACGCCCTTACCTACCGTCATACCTACCCTGCGGACGACCGCGGCGTTGTCGCCGAATGGTTTTCTAACGCCTATTCCGCCCACGGCGACGTTGACACCTTCACCATCTCCCACGCCCGTTGTGCATGTCGTGGTACAGGGAAACACGCTGCTTGGTATTGCGCTGGAGTACGGCGTCAGTGTGGACGCGCTGGTGCAAGCAAATGGCTTGAATGTGAACGAATACTTGAGCATCGGGCAGATCTTGGTCATCCCTACGGAAACAGAGGAAGAGGGCGCGGGGATGGGCATACTTGCGCCGGTAGGAAACATGATCCTGGCAACGCCGACCCCGCTGCCTTTGGATATCGTAGGGGCGACATTATACCAGACGCCCGTGGGCGGCGTGTGGTGTATGGGTGAGGTTGTGAACACGACCGATGCCCCTATCACGAACATGCAGGTGCAGGTGACGCTGGTCACTGCGGATGGGACGCCGTTGCAGTCAAGCGTTGCGCTGGCTGCTGCAGATTATCTTGCTCCGGACGCCCGTGCGCCCTTCGCCGTGTTGTTCAAAGCGCCGCCTACCGGCTATGCCGATGTGCGGGTAAGTCTGCTGCGCGGTGAAACGGTGAGCGCAATCACGGCTGGCTTCGTGCCGCTGGACGTTGCACAACCCTCCGGCGCGGTTTCCGGCCCGCAGTACCGGGTCACAGGATTGCTCGTCAACAACACCGGCACTGCCGTGAGCCGCATCACGGTGGTGGTGACGCTCTACGACGTGGATGGTAAGGTCATCGGCTACCGGCAAACCATTCTCGATGACGAGGCGATTTTGCCAGCAGGACAGAGTCGGGAATTCGAGACTTTGCTGACACCGCATGGATTGGAACCGCCTGCTTCTTTTCAAGTCCTGGCCTGGGGCGTGCGCTAGCGTCAAGCCAAAGTTTAATAACGCCTGTCCGACTGATACCTTTCACACTGTTCTTGAGGAGGAGGGATATGGAAGCCTATTGGAAAATGCGTCAGGTGATCGGTGCGATCTTCCAGTTGTTGACACGCATGGAGGTCAAGGGAGTGGAAAACATCCCCAAAGAAGGGGGCTGCCTCCTTGTCACCAATCATATCAGCCGTCTCGATACACCTGCACTGCTGGTCGCTGCGCAGCGCCGCATTTATCCGCTGGCTGCCGACAAATACAAGAATTTTCCGGGTTTCAATTGGTTGTTGAACATCAGCGAAGCCATCTGGATCAACCGCACCGAGTTCGACCGCGAGGCCTTGCTGAATTCGATCGCTGTGCTCAAGCGGGGCGACGTACTCGGCATTGCGCCGGAGGGGACGCGTTCCCGTAGCGGGACGTTGCAGAAAGCTAAGTCCGGCGTTGCATTTCTAGCCGCACGCACCGGCGTCCCTGTCGTTCCGGTTGGCATCACCGGAACCAATACGATGCTGCAGGATTTTGCGCGTTTGCGGCGAATGCACGTCTGCGTTACATTTGGCGAGGCGTTTTATCTGCCCAAGTACGGCAAGCTGATGGCGGATGAGTTGAACGCTGCGACTGATTTGATCATGGGGCGCTTGGCTGCGCTGTTGCCTCCGCCTTATCGTGGCGTTTATGCGGCCGCAGACATAGCCGCCAGCGCGGCCACATTTATGGCTACGTAAGAACCTTCGCTCTGCGCGTGGATCGGGTCGTGAAACGCGCGCAACTTGAAGATTTTTTGCTGGGGGCGTTTTGACGGAAACAATAGTCATGGTATAATATCCATTTGCGTATCTTTATTGTAGTATTTTATTCTGTTCATCATTGCGCGAGCGGTGATGGGGATAGCAACAACTCGCCGTCAGGTGGGTAAGCCTGCCAGAGGGTAGGTGTCACAGTGACTCCTGGAGGGAAAAGAATAGCATGTCAGTAGCCAACCTTGGGGTAAAGTCTTATGCGCGCATACCGAGCGCCTTGCCGTTACCGGGTCTGGTCGAGGTGCAGTTAGAGTCGTATCAATGGTTGCTCAACGAAGGGCTGTTGCAGCTCTTCGATGAAATTTCACCGATTGAAAGTTTCAACGGTTTGCTGAGTCTTTATCTGCCGGGTACGAAAGCGAAAGAGGCTAAGTTCGACCTCAGTTATCGTTTTGGCGAGCCGAAGCATAGCCAGGAAGAGTGTCTGGATCGCGACCTCACATACGCGGTGCCGTTGTACGTGGATGTTGCTCTGGCCAATCGTGAGACCAGCGAGATCGTGCAGCAGGAAATCTTTTTGGGCGATCTCCCGCAGATGACTGACAGCGCGACGTTCATCATCAACGGTACAGAGCGCGTCGTCGTCAGCCAGTTGATCCGCTCGCCTGGAGTCTATTTTGGTGTGGAAGATGACGGTGCTCACCGTCTGGCGACGGCCAAGTTGATTCCCGATCGCGGTCTGTGGATGGAGTTTGAAACCCGTAAATCGGGTTATCTGACGTTGCGTTTCAATCGCAAACGCACGATCCCTGTCACCATCTTCTTGCGCGCGTTGGCCGCTGTGGATGACGAACTGCATAGCCCGCTACTCACCGTAGGCGATGATGCTGAATTGTTGGAGCTGTTCGCCGAGGCCGACAACGACCCAGAGCACCCCTGGATTGCTACTACGATTCGCCAGGAGCCGACGTGGGAATCGAAGCTCGACCGCACTGTGGCTCAGGAAGCGTTGATCGAATTCTACCGGCGCATGCGTCCTGGCGATCCGCCGACATTGGAGAATGCCCAAGAGTACATCGTCTCGCAGATTTTCGATCCGCAACGATACAATTTAAAGCGGGTGGGGCGCTACAAGCTCAACCAGCGTATGCAAATTAGCGTGCCATTGCCCATTATGACGATCACCAAAGAAGACATCGTCGCGCTGGTGCGGCGTATGATCCATATCAATAACGGCGTTGCCGGCCCCGACGACATGGACCATCTCGGCAACCGCCGGGTGAAGACTGTAGGCGAACTGGTGCAGGCGAAGATTCGCGTCGGCTTGGTGCGTATGGAGCGGGTCGTCAAAGAACGCATGAGCATCCGCGAGGAATCGCCGACGCCCGTCAACTTGATCAACATTCGTCCGGTCGTGGCCTCGATCCGGGAGTTCTTTGGTTCCAGCCAGCTCTCGCAGTTTATGGAGCAAACGAACCCGCTTTCCAGCCTCACCCACAAACGCACGCTCTCGGCGCTCGGCCCTGGCGGTTTGCGTCGCGAACGCGCCGGTTTTGACGTGCGCGACGTTCACAACAGTCACTACGGCCGTATCTGCCCGATCGAAACCCCGGAAGGTCCCAACATCGGGCTGATCGGGCGCTTGTCCACGTATGGCCGGGTCAACGATCTGGGCTTCATTGAGACCCCCTACCGTCGCGTTGTCCGCGCACTGCATCACAAGACCGACCAACTGGTCGGCGAGATTCTGCGCGAGGATGTGGCCGATCCGGAAACAGGAGCGGTGGTGGCCGAGGCCAATACCGAGGTCACGCCGGAACTGGCGGAGCAGATTGCAGCGCTAGATTTGAGCGAACCTATCAAAATTGTTCCCCACGTCACCGATGAAGTACTCTATCTCTCCGCTGACCGCGAGGAGCCTTACGTGATCGCGCAGGCCAATGCGGCCTTGGATAGCAACGGCTATTTCCTTGGAAAGCAGGTGGCAGTGCGCAAAGGTGACCAGTTCGGCTTTTCCCCGATTGATCGCATCGACTTCATTGATGTGGCACCGATTCAGATTGTCGGTGTTTCGGCAGCCTTGATCCCGTTCCTGGAACACGACGATGCGAACCGCGCGTTGATGGGCTCGAATATGCAGCGGCAAGCTGTGCCGTTGGTCCAGCCAGAAGCGCCCTTCGTCCAGACGGGTGTTGAGGAAGCGGCTGCGCTGAACTCCGGGCTGGTGATCCTTTCCAAAGGCGATGGCGTGGTATTGAGTGTGACTGGCGAGCGGATCGTCGTTGGGCAGGATGATGGTCAGGTCATAACGTATAACTTAAAGAAGTATGCGCGTTCCAACCAGAGTACGTGTATCGACCAGCGCCCGACTGTGGTAAAAGGACAACGCGTCGTAAAGAGCGATATCCTGGCGGATAGTTCTTCCACCGAGGATGGGCGGCTGGCGTTGGGTCAAAATGTGTTGGTCGCCTTCATGTCGTGGGAGGGCGGTAATTACGAGGACGCCATCCTGCTGAGCGACCAGTTGGTGCGGGACGATCGTTTTACATCCATTCACATTGAGAAACACGAGATCGCAGCGCGCGACACCAAGCTCGGTCCCGAGGAAATCACCCGTGAAATTCCTAACGTCTCCGATGATGCGCTGCGCGACCTTGACGAAGAAGGTATCGTGCGGATTGGCGCCGAAGTCGGGCCGCTGGACATCCTCGTCGGCAAGATTACGCCAAAGGGCGAGAAAGAATTGACGCCGGAGGAGAAGCTCCTGCGAGCTATCTTCGGCGAAAAACTCCGTGACGTGAAGGATACCAGCCTGCGGATGCCCCATGGCGCGCACGGCAAAGTGGTTGAAGTCAAAGTTTTTGATCGTGAAGAATACCGCGATTTGCCCGCGGGCGTCGAGCGTGTTGTCCGGGTCAGTGTCGCGCAGCGGCGCAAGATCACCGAGGGCGACAAAATGGCCGGACGCCACGGCAACAAGGGCGTCATCTCGCAGATTGTCCCCCTGGAGGATATGCCGTACCTGGCTGATGGCACGCCCGTTGACGTGATTCTCAATCCACTCGGTGTGCCAGGCCGGATGAATATTGGACAAGTTCTCGAAACGCATCTGGGATGGGCTTCCGGGCGCTTGGGATTCCATACAATCAGCCCTGTCTTTGATGGCGCGAATGAGGAAGAAATCGCCGCGGAATTGGCGCGCGCTTGGCTCATCGACTATGCATGGGACATTGTGTCGGAGCGTGCCTGGGCCTGGCTCGCTGCGCAGGAATACCCGTTGGAGATGCTGAGGGATGACGATGAAGCGCGTCTGCTCTACATCGCGGCCTGGTTGACGCCTAAGGGATACAAAGTGGATGCGTTGCGCGACGACCGGAATTATGCGCGCCGCGCTGTGTTGCAGGAATGGCTTAAGGAAAAGGGCTACACTCCTGAAGAATTGCTGTTCTTTGAGGATGACCCCCGGCCCATCAGCGACAGTGGGTCGGTCGACCGAAAAGCACAGGCGGTATGTCTGCGTCTCTGGATGGAAGCACGCGGGCAAGATGTCAGTGAGCTTGAAGACGAAGAGATCGTTGTGAAAGCGACGGAATACAGCTACGGGCGCAACGACCCACTGCCCACTTTGGGCAAGATGGTGCTGTACGACGGCAAGACCGGGCAGCCCTTCGATCAACCTATCACCGTGGGGATCATCTACATCATGAAGCTTGCGCACCTGGTCGAGGACAAAGTTCACACCCGTTCTACCGGTCCTTACTCGTTGGTAACGCAGCAACCGTTGGGCGGCAAAGCGCAATTCGGTGGGCAGCGTTTCGGCGAGATGGAAGTGTGGGCTCTGGAAGCCTACGGCGCGGCGTATACGCTACAAGAGATGCTCACGATCAAGTCGGACGATGTGCAAGGACGTGTTAAGGCCTATGAATCCATCGTTAAGGGCCTGCCGATTGAAGAGCCGGGTATTCCGGCCTCGTTCAAGGTGCTGGTGAAGGAGCTACAGAGCTTGGCACTGGCGGTGGAAGCGGTCACGGATTCTGGCGAGGTCTTGCGTTTCGGACGTGATGACCGGCGCATGCAGTTGCCTAAACTGGGCATGGGCCTGCTGGGATTGACACCCAGGGAATAATTGTCCCCGTGAGGCGTTGGTACGCCGGACGGAGTTGACGTTTTTCGCCTTTGTGGTAGAATTTCAATTCGCTGACGGCAGCAAGAACTCCTGCCATCGACAAGTGAAAGGGGCTAAAGGCCCCGTGTACTACGGCAACAACGGGGAGGCCATCGCAGCTAAGGATGGCCTTCTTCACTGGAATTATGACGGAAAACTGAGAGCAGTTTCATCATAAGCAGGTTTAGGTACCAGCTTGTGAGTTAAGTTGAGGAGGAAAAAGTGCCTACAATCAATCAGTTGCTGCGCAAGGGACGCAAACCGAAGCCGCGCAAAGCGCAGGCACCCGCGCTTTTGTACAATGTGAATACGAAGAAGGGCGGCCAGCGTACGCGGCAAAAGGGCGGCAATCCGCAGAAGCGTGGTGTTTGCACTGTGGTGAAGACAACCACGCCCAAGAAACCGAACTCTGCGCTGCGCAAGATCGCGCGTGTCCGGTTATCTAACCGTATCGAAGTCACGGCTTACATTCCGGGTGAAGGCCACAACTTACAGGAGCACTCGGTGGTGCTCGTGCGTGGCGGCCGTGTGAAGGATCTTCCCGGTGTGCGTTATCACATCGTCCGTGGCGCTTTGGATGCCACAGGTGTTGATGGGCGTAACCAGCGGCGTTCCAAGTACGGAACCAAAAAACCTGAGTAGAAGTAGGGAAAGAAACGGAGTGAACTATGCCGAGACGAAATAGTCCGCCTAAACCTGAGATCCCCCCCGATATTCGCTACAATAGCGTGCCGCTGCAGCGCTTTATTAATCGTATGATGCGCGCCGGCAAAAAGAGTGTCGCGCAGCGTTTGATGTATCAAGCATTGGATCGCGTCGAGGCGCGTACCAATAAGCCGGCTATTGAAGTCTTTGATGCAGCGTTGCGCAATGTCGCACCGCCCATCGAGATCAAGCCGCGTCGCGTGGGTGGGGCCACTTATCAGATTCCGGTTGAAGTGCCGTCGTATCGTCAGCTTTCTTTGGCGATTCGTTGGCTTTTGGAGGCCTCGCGCAAGCGTTCGGGCCACGGGATGGTCGAGAAGTTGTCGGCTGAGTTGATGGATGCTGCCAACGGCGCGGGAGCTGCTGTTAAGAAGCGTGAGGATACTCTGCGTATGGCGGAGGCTAACCGCGCTTTCGCACACCTCCGTTGGTAGTGGCTTGCGCTGTTAGGTAACCTGTGCTGATCGTTGGCGCTCCGTTGCCGGAAAAGCGTAAGAACATAACCAGGCTGTCGCGGATTAAGAGATTGGATTGTGAGTCGTTACGTGGTTGGCGATGGCCGTAGAACATTTACTTAAACATATACGTAACATCGGCATCATTGCTCATATCGATGCCGGGAAAACGACAACAACCGAACGGATCCTGTATTATACGGGAAAGACGCATCGGTTAGGTAACGTTGATGAGGGGACCACCGTCACTGATTGGATGGCCCAGGAGCGGGAACGCGGTATTACGATCACATCGGCTGCCGTTACGTGTTATTGGCGTGGGCATCAGATCAACATCGTGGATACTCCCGGTCACATTGACTTTACAGCCGAGGTTCAGCGCAGCCTGCGGGTTCTGGATGGTGGCATCGTCGTTTTCGATGGGACGGCCGGTGTGGAACCGCAGTCTGAAACAGTATGGCGTCAGGCACGGTTGTTCGCAGTTCCGCTCCTGGCCTTCATTAACAAAATGGATAAACTTGGCGCCGATTTCGCACACGCCGTAGAGACGATGCGTGAGCGATTGGAAGCGCATCCTCTACCCATCCAGTGGCCGATAGGGGCCGAATCGAGTTTCCGTGGGGTGGTGGACCTCCTTGCGTGGAAGGCTATCATCTGGACCGACGAATTAGGAACGGTCGCACAGCAAATCTCGGTTCCCGAAGAGGTCGAAGCCGATGCCTGGGTCGCACGTGAAGCGATGATCGAGGCCATCGTCGAGACCGATGAGGGCTTGATGGTGCAGTATCTGGAAGGTGAGGAGATCACCGAGAACGATTTGCGCACTGCACTTCGCCAGGCGACACTGCGCGGTGATCTTCAACCCGTTTTGTGTGGTTCTTCACTGCGCAATAAAGGCGTGCAGTTGTTGATCGACGCCATCGTGGATTTTTTGCCTTCACCGGAGGATGTCCCGCCGGTACGCGGCGAAAATCCTAAGAAGGATACTGTTGAAACGCGTCCGGCGGACCCTGAAGCGCCGCTGGCGGCTCTGATCTTTAAAATAGCTACAGACCCTTACGTGGGGCGTTTGGCTTATTTCCGGGTGTATTCCGGGAAGATAAGCCGGGGAAATATTTACCTAAACACCACTAAGGGGATACGCGAACGAGTTCCGAAGCTATTGCGGGTGTTTGCTGACCGCCGGGAAGAGGTGGACGAGTTGCGCGCGGGTGACATCGGCGCAACGCTCGGTTTGAAGAACACCTTTACCGGTGACACATTGTCCGCGATGCACGCACCGATCATTCTGGAAAACATTCGTTTCCCTGAACCGGTGATTTCGGTGGCGGTGGAGCCGCGTACGGTTGCTGATCAGGATCGCTTGAATGAAGCATTGCAGCGACTGTCCGAGGAGGATCCCACCTTCCAGGTACGCTTAGACGAGCAAACAGGGCAGACTGTCATTTCCGGGATGGGGGAATTGCATCTAGAAATTCTCGTTGACCGGATGCTGCGCGAGTTCAACGTACAAGCTAACGTAGGCAAGCTTCGGGTCTCGTATAAAGAAACGGTCACCCGTACCAGCCAGATCAGCGTGGCTTTTGACCGGATGCTGGCCGGAAAAACCCAGTACGCGCGGGTCGTTTTGGAAGTTAGCCCCGCCGAAATGGGTGGGGAATCGCGATTTGAAAACATGTTGCGTCCGCAGGACCTGCCGCCGGTGTTTGTTGAGGCGGTCAAAGCTGGGGCGCTAGAGTCGTTGGATAGTGGTTTCTTGGCAGGATATCCGTTGGTAGGTGTGATCGTGCGGCTGGTGGGGGCGGAGACCCATCCTGAGTTTTCGACGGAAATTGCCTTCAAAGCGGCGGGTGCACAGGCCTTCCGCCAGGCCGTCGAAGCGGCGGCTCCGGTATTGCTTGAGCCGATGATGGATGTTGAAGTTATCCTGCCGGAGGAGTTTGTCGGCGAGGTGTTGGGCGATTTGAGCGCACGCGACGCCAACGTCCAGATGATGGAGGCCCGTCCTGGTGGCGGGCAAGCCATTCGGGCTTATGCACCTTTAGCAAAAATGTTTGGTTATGCGACCGACTTGCGGAGTATGACGCAGGGACGGGGAACATTCACAATGGAGTTCCATCACTATGCACCGGTGGACTCCCGGCAAATGGAAGCCATTTTATATGGCACGTAGAGCCATCATAGTATAGCGAATAAACTGTAAAAAGTGACGCTATCTTGGTTGGTACATAATTCGAATCATTTTAAAAAGATTAATCAGTAAGAAATAAGGAGAGGCAAGCAATGGCTAAAGAGAAGTTTGAGCGCACAAAGCCACATGTGAACGTTGGGACGATTGGTCACATCGATCATGGTAAGACCACCTTGACTGCGGCGATCACTCGCACCTTGGCGACCAAGGGTTGGGCGAGTTTCAAGGGTTATGATGAGGTTGCCAAGGCGGATGCCAAGATGTTCCGCCGTGATGCTACCAAAATCTTGACCGTCGCTATCTCTCACGTAGAGTACGAAACCGAAAATCGCCACTATGCGCATGTGGACTGCCCCGGTCACCGCGACTACATCAAGAACATGATCACGGGTGCGGCGCAGATGGATGGCGCTATCCTCGTGGTGTCCGCGGTGGATGGTCCTATGCCCCAGACGCGCGAGCACATCCTCCTGGCGAAACAGGTTGAGGTTCCCGCGATTGTGGTTTACATGAACAAGGTTGACCTGATGGATGACCCCGAACTGCTGGAGTTGGTCGATCTGGAGATCCGCGAGGTGTTGAGCGGCTACGGGTTCCCTGGCGACGAGACCCCCATCGTGCGTGGGTCGGCGTTGGCGGCCTTGAACTGCGAGAGCGATGACCCCAGTGATCCGGCCTACGAGTCGATCTGGGAGCTGATGCGCGTGGTCGATGAGTACATTCCCACGCCGGACCGCGACGAGGACAAGCCCTTCTTGATGTCCATCGAGGACGTTTTCTCCATCAAGGGCCGTGGTACGGTTGTCACCGGTCGTGTGGAGCGCGGTACGATGCGCCCCAACACCGAGGTCGAGCTGGTGGGCGATATGTACGAAAAGCCCCGCAAGACCGTGGTGACCTCTATGGAAATGTTCCACAAGACGCTCGATACGGTACGGGCGGGTGACAATGCCGGTCTGTTGCTGCGTGGTGTCAACAAGGACGAGGTGGGGCGTGGCGTCGTCGTCGCTGCTCCGAATACCATCCGCGCCAAGAGCAACTTTGAGGCAGAGGTCTATATCTTGCGCCGGGACGAGGGTGGGCGGCACAAGCCCTTCTTCTCCGGCTACAAGCCGCAGTTCTTCATCAGCACGATGGATATTACCGGTAGCGTCGAATTGCCGGAAGGCGTCGAGATGGTGATGCCGGGTGACCGCACCAATATGACGGTGGATCTGATCTCGCCGGTGGCGATTGAGGCTGGTCAGCGCTTTGCCATTCGTGAGGGTGGATTGACCGTTGGCGCCGGCATCATCACCAAGATCTTGGATTAATTGAATCTCGCGCGAAACTAAGGTGGTTTATGGCTAAACAACGTATTCGTATTCGGTTGAAGGGGTATGATCATCGTATCCTGGATGAGTCCGCACGGCGTATCGTCGAAGCGGCTGAACGGACGGGGGCACGGGTCGTCGGCCCGGTTCCGCTGCCGACTAAGATTGAGCGATTTACAGTACGACGTTCGACGTTCATCGACAAGGATAGTCACGAGCACTTCGAGATTCGCACACATAAGCGATTGATCGATATCCAAGAACCGGATTCGAAGACTATCGATACGCTGATGCGGTTGAATATGCCGGCTGGCGTCGATATTGAGATCAAACTTTAAGCGTTGAATTTGCACCGTACGTGTGATGCCCCCTGGTCGTTTCCTGAACTACAGGGTTAAGGGCCAGGGGGTTTTAAACTGCGAGCAGTCTGCATGGCGGTAGCATGGGATGATGCGGCAAGACCTGGTGCTGGCAGTCCCGAGGAGGAAATGGTGAAAGGGATCCTAGGTACAAAAGTGGGGATGACCCAGGTAATTAAGGATGACGGTGTTGTAGTACCGGTGACGGTGGTAGAAGCTGGGCCGTGCTATGTCACGGGCATTCGCACCCCCGAGCGCGATGGATATCAAGCGGTACAATTGGGGTTTGGCCCGACGAAGCCTCAGCGCCTGAGCAAAGGGCAACAGGGGCATCTTCAGCAAGCCAGCGCACCTAACCTGCGCCATTTGCGTGAACTGCGCATCCGCGAAGATGAGGAGTACGAGTTAGGGCAGCCAGTGTTGGTTGATATTTTCGAGCCAGGTGAGCGCGTAGATGTTGAGGGTAACTCAAAGGGGCGCGGGTTTGCCGGCGTGGTTAAACGGTATCACTTTGCTGGTGGCCCACACACTCACGGTCAATCGGATCGGGAACGCGCGCCGGGTTCAATCGGTGCGTGTGCCACGCCTGGTAAGGTGTGGAAAGGGAAGAAGATGCCCGGTCGTATGGGTGGAAAGAGAACAACGATCCACAATCTGGAGGTTGTGCTTGTCGATCCAGAACGGAACCTGATTGCTGTGCGGGGAAGTGTCCCTGGGCCAAACGGCGGTTTGGTCTTGATCAAGATCGCCCGTAAGCAGAAGCCTGACAGGTCAGGTGCTAAGGGAGGTAGGTAGCAATGCTTATTCCAGTCATGAATATGCAGGGCGAGAAAGTCGATGAGATTGAATTACGCCCGGATATTTTCGAGGCTGCGGTCAATATTCCGTTGATGCACCAAGCGATGGTGCGCCAGTTGGCGAATGCGCGCTTGGGCACGCACAAAACGAAGACCCGCAGTGAAAACAATCGCTCGAAGTCCAAGTGGTATCGCCAGAAGGGTACGGGGCGTGCGCGTCACGGCAGCCGCAATGCGCCAATCTTCGTGGGCGGTGGTATCGCGCACGGGCCTAGGCCGCGCAGCTACGAAAAGAAAATGCCGGTGAAGATGCGACGTGCTGCGTTGCGATCGGCTCTTTCGGTCAAGGCGGCGTCGCAACAGATCGTCGTGCTAGATCAGTTGTCGATGGACGCACCAAAGACAAAAGAAATGGTGCGGGTGTTACGTAACCTGTCCGCGGTGGATGGCAAGACCTTGATTTTGCTTCCGGAGCGCAACACGTCTGTTGAACTCTCGGTCCGCAATCTGCCTAAGGCCAGAACCCTGCGTGCGCATTATCTGAACATCAAGGATTTGCTGAGCGCCGACTATCTTGTCATGCCATTGGGGGCGCTTGAGGTGGTCGAGTCTATTCTAGGGCAGGCCTCCTAGACACGGCGAGAGGAGTTGCATAATGGATGTCTATGAAGTTATTGTTCGCCCGTTAGAAACGGAAAAAGCATATCTCCAACGCGAGCTGGGACAGTACGTTTTTATGGTGAATCGTAAAGCGAATAAAGCGCAGATTTCGCACGCTGTGGAGGAGATCTATAACGTCAATGTGAAATCTGTGAATGTGATGAACATGCCGGCCAAGGTCAATCGCATCCGTGGACGCCGTACGGTAACGCGCCGCGCACCGTGGAAAAAAGCCATTGTGACTCTGGCGCCGGGTGAATCGATCGAGGCATTGGAGGCTTAGGATGCCAATCAAGAATTATAAGCCCACTACGCCCAGTCGTCGAGGGATGACTGGACTGACGTTTGAGGAAATCACGCGGACGAAGCCAGAAAAGAGCCTGGTACGTCCCTTGCACAAGAAGTCAGGCCGCAACGCCTATGGGCGAATCACGGTGCGCCATCGCGGTGGCGGTCATGCACGCCAGTATCGCCTGATCGACTTCCGGCGCAACAAGTTCGACATTCCCGCGCGGGTGGATTCGATTGAATATGACCCCAACCGCTCGGCGCGCATCGCCTTGTTGGTCTACGCTGATGGCGAGAAGCGCTACATCCTGGCCCCGTTGGGCCTGCGGGTGGGGAACACGGTGGTCAGCTCGCGGAAGGGCGCCGAAGTCTACGTGGGCAACGCGATGCCCCTGGAGCGTGTGCCGTTGGGGACGACCGTGCACAACGTCGAGCTTTATCCCGGTCGCGGTGGCCAACTGGTCCGCTCGGCGGGTGCGTCCGCTCAGGTTCTGGCGAAAGAAGGCGATTATGTGACTTTGCGCCTGCCTAGCGCCGAAATGCGCCGTGTGCACAAAAGCTGTATGGCGACCGTGGGGCAGGTGGGTAACCTGGATCACGCCAATGTTAAATTGGGCAAGGCCGGACGCAAGCGTTGGCTAGGATGGCGTCCTGCGGTGCGTGGTTCGGCGATGTCGCCGCGTGACCATCCCCATGGCGGTGGTGAAGGTCGTTCGCCGATCGGTATGCCTGGTCCGAAGTCTCCGTGGGGCTGGCGGACATTGGGCCGCAAGACCCGCCGGAATAAGTCAACTGACAAATACATCGTTCGTCGGCGCAATGCCGGTCGCCGTAGGTAAGGGAGGTATAGAATGTCGCGTTCTTTGAAAAAAGGACCTTACGTCAACCCGAAGTTGCTCAGGAAAATCGAAGAGATGAATCGCAGCGGGCAGAAGCGCCTGCTCCGCACGTGGTCGCGTGCCTCCGTTATCTTCCCGCAGATGGTGGGTCACACCATCGGGGTTCATGACGGTCGGCGACACGTTCCGATCTACGTGACTGAGAACATGGTGGGACATCGCCTGGGCGAGTTTGCACCCACCCGCACGTTCCGGGGTCACATCGTCAAAGAGAAAAAAGGCCGGGTTTTAGGTAAGGGGAGGTAGTCTGATGCCGGAAAGTGTACGCGCTATAGCAAAACACATCCCCATGGCGCCTTTGAAGGTGCGGCGTATCCTGGCGCCTTTGCGCGGGATGAATGCCCATGCCGCAATGGATGCGCTGCGGGCGATGCCCCACGCGGCGACGGAGCCGGTCTACAAGGTGATCCGTTCTGCGGTGGCGAACGCCGATGAGATGGGGTTGGATATCGAAAGTCTGTATATTGTTCAGCTTACGGCTGATGAAGGACCAGGTCGGATGCCCGGCAAGGGTTGGCGAGCGCGCTGGGGTAGTCGCGGGCGCTATCGGCCGATCCGCAAACGTTCGTCGCACATCACAGTCGTTCTTGAAGAACGGCTTCCAGAGTAGTTTGAGAAGGAGGCTATTTTGGGACGCAAAGTTCATCCCTACGGTTTTCGTTTAAAGGTGATTCGCGATTGGAAGTCTCGCTGGTTTGCAGAGGGCCGGGAGTATTCTGATCTTTTGGCAGAAGATCGCCAGATTCGTGCCCTGATTATTAAGGAAATGCGCGCGCGCGCGCGCGATGGGCAAAGCGGCATTTCGCGCATCGAAATCGAACGCTTTCCCCCGAATCAGGTCTCGGTCATTATCTGGACGGCGCGTCCGGGTGTGGTGATCGGACGTAAAGGGGAGAATGTCAAGCAACTGCGTCGACAGATCGAGGAACTGAGCGGAGGCAAGCGTGTCCATGTGGATATTCAAGAGGTCGAGCAGCCCGACTTGGATGCCCATTTGGTAGCGGAGAATATCGTTGCTCAGTTGGAAAAACGCATCTATCACAGCCGTGCTATGAAGCGCGCCGTACGCCAGGCGTTACGTGCCGGCGCTGAGGGTGTGAAGGTGATGTGCAGTGGGCGTCTGGCGGGTGCTGAAATGGCGCGTCGGGAATGGATGCGCGAAGGTCGCGTGCCCCTGCAAACGTTGCGCGCTGACATTGACTACGCTCAGGAAGAAGCTCTCACGACTTATGGTCGTATCGGCGTCAAGGTATGGATTTACAAGGGCGAGATTCTGCCCCGCAAATCTGCCGTGGTCGAAGACGCAGCGTAGAGCTTTCTATAAAGTGTTATATTTAAGGAGATGGAACCATGTTGATGCCTAAGCGCGTGAAATATCGCAAGCAACATCGTGGGCGCAGAAAAGGTCAGGAATCCCGTGGGGTGGATGTGAGCTTTGGCGATTATGGGCTGCAAGCTCTCGAACCGGCCTGGGTCACTGCCCGGCAGATCGAAGCTGCGCGCCGTGCCATTGTGCGTCATATGCGGCGGCGCGGTAAGTACTGGATACGCATTTTCCCTGATAAGCCGATTACGTCTAAGCCGGCGGAGACCCGTATGGGTAAAGGGAAAGGAGCGGTCGAGCAGTGGGTGGCTGTCGTGCGTCCCGGTCGTGTGATGTTTGAAGTCGGAGGTATCCCGAACGATGTGGCGCAGGAGGCGCTGCGTTTGGCCGCGCACAAGTTGCCAATCAGAACTCAGGTGATTACTCGCTTGGATTTGGAGCAGGAGAGTTAGCCATGCAGGCACA
>OMKS01001814.1_pt1 | contig 18523 bp, 13 predicted proteins | sample 1674721 | NCBI WGS metagenome assembly OMKS01 (sample SAMN06264996, study PRJEB25208) | sediment metagenome | isolation source: hot spring sediment | place: USA: California | collected 2014-09-02
GAAGACGGCATACGAGATCTAGTACGGTCTCGTGGGCTCGGAGATGTGTATAAGAGACAGGTATATGATAGTGTATTTCCTGGCCATAATAGAGAAGAGTTGTATCCATTTCAACGGTATTATTTTCGGGAATAAATTTACCCTCTGCGCCACCACTGACCCGAATAGTGATCAGGGAATCATTTTGAAAAGTCATTTGCACCGTATCTCCTGATACAATATTTTGCCCTTGGTAAAGAGAATCTTCAAAGACGAAATAGTCTGAGCTTGCCATACCCTGCATATCCAGAAACTGCAGCTTGTTTTGTGATGTAAAATAGATATCCAGTTTTTTCCCTGCCAGCCGGCTTGTTTTTTCTAAAGGCAGCCTTACAGTGTCATTTTGAGTGTAGCCTTTTTGAATGCTGGTCATTAGGGCATTATCCAGAGCTTCCATACGTTGGGCGCGACCATCTTTGAGATGAAGATTAATCTGATTTCCACTGAGCTGGTGAGCTTCCATTTCGATGCGGGGATTTCCGTAAAGGGCGGCAAAATCTTTATCTGTGAAATAGTGGAGTGAGTCGCTGACTGCGTGCAGCTTGTCTTTTTCGATGGAGACATTCCGCCTGGCGATAAAAAGTCCACTGTCGGAATAGGCCTTTAGGGTGTCGCCCCAGACAGTGAGCAAGACTGCCCCCAGGCTGTCGTACTGTATGAATCGGGCATTGCGGGTGTCGCTGAGAAATTTACTTTCCAGATGGAGAAAAATTTCATCGCCGAGAAAACCGCTATGGGCGCTGGTGTCAATGACGCTAGCGTTTCCAAAGAGCCAGGCTGTTTCCCGGTTATCATCATAAATGACAGAATCGGCGGCGAGCTGATTGACAGAATCTATCATCACCACATTTCCGACAGCAATATATTTTTTTGATTCCAGTTCAGCCAAAATCCGATCGGCTGCAAGTGTGCGGTTTTGATAGCGAATCTTTGTCCGCCCAGGCGCTTTGAGAAAATCGGTATCTGTAAAATAATCAACTTCTTGGGTAAGTATTTGAGTTTCTTTATCGGTGATGGTGACATTTTCTCGCAGCAGCAGTTTGTTCTCTTTCTCATAGTGATATGCTTTTTCACAGTTGATTCTGATGCTGCCTTTAGCAAAGCGGACATCCCCTTCAAGGTAGAGCCACCGCTGGCTGCCGCTGGTCTGCTGATTCAGGGTATTGGCTCGAATGAGTTTTAGTGGCTCCGCCGCCGGAGATTTATTCCCCAAAAATATAAAAAGCAGAGCTGCAAAAAGCCGGAACGCTCTGTTCAATGTCCTGACCGCGTCAAATTTATTTTTCCCGCTGGCGCCATAGCTCTGTCAGTCTTTGGCGGATATATTTTTCATAGCCGTTTTCTGTGGGGTGATAAAAACGGGCGCCGGTGATTGTTGCCGGCAGGTATTCCTGCAGAGTGAAGCCGCCAAAATCGTGAGGATATTTGTAGCCCATGCCGTAATTCATTGATTTCATCATACCGGTGGGTGCATTTCTTAAATGGAGGGGTACGGGCTGAAATCCGCTCTCCTGCACCGTTTGTCTGGCATAATGCAGGGCCATATAGGCAGCGTTGCTTTTAGGAGAAGCCGCGAGAAAACTAGTGATTTGTGCCAGGGTGATGGCTGCTTCCGGCATTCCGATCATTTGGCAGGCTTGAAAGGCGCTGACTGCTAAAACCAGTGCTTGTGGCTCAGCATTACCAATGTCTTCGGAAGCTAAAATGATAAGACGGCGAGCAATGAAAAGGGGGTCTTCACCGCCTTCAATCATAACAGAGAGCCAGTAGATTGCTGCATCTGGGTCACTGCCCCGAATACTTTTGATAAAGGCGCTGATGGCGTCATAATGATAATCGCCGCTTTTGTCATAGAGCAGCGCTTTTTCCTGGAGGGCCATTTCGATGAGGGGACGAGTAATGTCTATTATTTTTCCCCGTTGATTTTCGCCCAGGGCCAGATGAAAGGCGATTTCCAGCGTGGTATAGAGTTTTCGCGCATCACCGCCTGCGCTGACTGTCATGAAGCGCTGCTCATTTTCACTGATTTCAATCTGATAGCGGGAGAGCAAAATGTCCTTTTCCAGGGCTCGCTTAATCAGTTTTTGAAGTTCCTGGCTGCTTAGAGGCTGCAGTCTGACGATGCGGCAACGGCTTAAAAGCGGGGCGATGACCTGGAATGATGGGTTTTCAGTAGTGGCCCCATAGAGGGTTAGAATGCCGTCTTCCACTGCATGGAGCAAAGCGTCTTGCTGGGATTTATTAAAGCGATGTATCTCATCGAGAAAGAGGATGCTTTTTTCCCCGGCGCTTAGACTGGATGAAGCTTTGGTGATAATTTCCCGAATATCTTTTACAGTGGCGGTCACAGCGCTCAGCTCATAAAGCCTGGCGTCAGCAGCTTTTGCTGCGATTTTTGCCAGTGTGGTCTTGCCTGTTCCAGGCGGACCCCAAAAAATAAGAGAAAACAGTTTATTAGTTTTTAGCAGTTTGGGAAAGAGTTGATCGCCGGCAGTGAGATGGTTTTGTCCTGAAACTTCATTAATTGTGACAGGCCGCATCCGCACTGCCAGAGGCGGCAGATTGCTCTGAGAAAAAAGTGTTTCTATAGAATGGGTGGCCATTAGTTTTTGTCTGGTCTAAATATCTGCTGTTTGATGAGCATGATGGGAGATGATATTACTGCAGCAGCTCATAGACTTCTTTGGCGCTCTGGGCGTGAAGTATCTTCTCACGAATTCTAAGGTCTTCCAGTTTTTTTATGATTTCAGCGAGGATGATGATATGAGGCTTACCGGAATTGCGGGGTGTCAAAAGCAAAGGTATAAAATAGGTGGGTTTGCCGTCTCTGCTTTCAAAATCACAACCATTCCTGCAGATTCCCAGGGCGAGTTTGTGCCGTGTCACTGCTTGCGTACGGGCATGGGGAAAGGCGATACCATCTTCCAGACCTGTTGAATAATCCATCTCTCGTTCCCACAAATCAGAAAAGGCTTGTTCGCCATCAATCTGCAGGTCTGTTTCTTTCATTTTCTCAATCAAGGCCCGAATAATCTGTTCTTTTGATCTTTCTTTTAAATTTAGAATAATATTTTCAGGGTCAAGATAATCTGATATGTCCATTTCTCTCCTTGAGACTTTGTTTGCATTCATTTTTCTCCCATATAAATGCAGACAAGAGAACTTCCCTTTTTATCTTCTGTTTGTCAGCATATTTTTCCATGGGTTCTCTCATCTCGTTTCCAAAGTTACAAAGAGTCGGGGTTTTATACAATTCTTTGTGATTCGTTTGAATAAATCGCGAAGTTTTTTACTTAAAAGTTCACTTCACACAAGAGCTTTCGTATATTTGCCCCGAAATTTGAGGAGAGATGTGACAAAAAAACTGATAATCGTAGAATCCCCCGCCAAAGCAAGAACCATCAGCCGCTACCTTGACGCTGAATTTACTGTACTAGCGTCGATGGGTCATATTCGGGACCTTCCCGATGGCGAGATGGGTGTGGATATTAAAAATGGTTTTCGTCCGAAATATACTGTTTCAAATGAGAAGCAGAGCATTGTGAAAGCACTGAAGAAAGAGTCCCAATCGGCAGAAGAGATATATCTTGCGGCCGACCATGATCGAGAGGGAGAGGCGATAGCCTGGCACTTGATTGAAGCGCTGAAGCTGGATGAGGCCAAAACCCATCGCATTGTGTTTCACGAGATTACCAAAGGCGCTATTGTAAAAGCCCTGGAAAAGCCTGGAAAAGTGGACCGAAAGCTGGTTGATGCCCAGCAGGCCAGACGGGTTTTAGACCGCCTTGTGGGATTTGAGCTTTCGCCGCTGCTATGGAAAAAGGTAAAGCCTTCCCTCAGCGCTGGGCGGGTTCAGTCTGTGGCAGTGCGTCTTATTGTTGAGCGGGAAGAGGAAATTGAGAATTTTAAGTCTAGCGCCCAATTTAGGGTAAATGGCCTATTTATTCCAGAATCTGAAAATTTTGAAATCAAAGCAGAGCTGGACCATCGCTTTGATAAGGCAGAGGATGCAAAAGCCTTTTTAGAAGATTGCATTCCCGCTGATTTCACACTTTTGAGCAGCGAGACAAAGCCGTCTAAGCGCTCACCAGCGCCGCCTTTTACCACCAGCACACTCCAGCAGGAGGCCAGCCGCAAATTGGGTTTCTCAGTGGCCCAGACTATGCGCGTGGCCCAGCAGCTCTATGAATTGGGCTTGATAACATATATGCGGACAGACTCATTGAATCTCAGTGAGCAGGCTATTACCCAGGCCAAAGCAGTCATCAATAGCCAGTTTGGCAGCAAATACAGCAATCCACGAAAATATACTACAAAAAGCGCCGGCGCCCAGGAAGCCCACGAGGCCATACGCCCCACTGATCTGAGTAAAAACCGCATCAGCGGCGAGAGCGCCCAAATGAAGCTCTACGAGCTCATTTACAAACGCACCTTAGCCAGCCAAATGGCCGATGCCCGCTTAGAGCAGACGGTTCTGACTATCGGCATAAGCTCCCGTCTGGAAAAATTCATAGCCAAAGGTGAAGTGATTCTCTTTGATGGTTTTCTTAAAATGTATATTGAGACCTCGGATGATGAAGATGAAGAGCAAGCAGATGGCCTCCTGCCAGTGATTAAACCAGGCGCAAATTTAAAGAGAAAAACAATTATTGCCGAGGAGCGCTACAGCAAGGCGCCGCCGCGATATACAGAAGCTTCTCTTGTCCGCAAGTTGGAGGAGCTTGGTATTGGCCGTCCATCCACCTACGCGCCGACGATTTCTGTTATTCAAAAGCGCGGTTACGTGGTGAAAGAAAATCGTCCTGGTATCAGCAGAAAAATTCAGCAATTTGTGCTTACTGGCGATATCGTGAAGCGCAGCGATAAGACGGAAAATAGCGGCGCAGAAAAGCGAAAACTTTTTCCCACGGCGATCGGGAGTTTGGTTAATCGCTTTCTCCTGGCCCATTTTGATGATATCTTAGATTACAAATTTACTGCCAGTGTGGAAAAGGAATTTGATGAGATTGCCGCCGGAAAAATTGTCTGGAATAAAATGATCGAAGAATTTTACGGACCTTTTCACCAAAAAGTGCTGCAGACCGAAAAAGAGTCAGGCAAATTTACCGGTGAGCGCTTATTAGGGCAAGACCCGGAGAGCGGAAAAAATGTCTATGCCCGAAATGCCCGCTATGGCCCCGTCGTCCAAATTGGCGAAAGCGAAGATGATGAGAAGCCTCGCTATGCCAGCTTGCGTAAAGACCAGCGCCTTGAAACGATTACATTGGAGGAAGCGTCTCTCTTATTCAGCCTGCCCAGAGCTGTTGGCCGTTTTGAGGAGAGTGAAATTACCGCTGCCATTGGTCGCTTTGGCCCATATCTGCGGCATCAAAATAAATTTTACTCTTTGGGAAAGGGCGATGATCCTCATACGATTGATGCAGAAAGAGCTATTGAACTGATTCAAGAGAAAAGGCAAAAGGATCTCAACCGCATCATTCAGACCTTCTCTGAAGAGCCTGATATTCAGGTGTTGAAAGGCAGATATGGCCCATATATCAGCAAAGGGAAGAATAATTATCGTATTCCCAAAGAAGAAAATCCGGAGAAACTGACCCTGACAAAAATAAAGGCTCTCATTGAAGAGCAGGACAATAAACCAAAGAAAACAGCAAGCCGCAAAAAGCGGTAGCCACGAGGAGACTATGGCGAAAAGCAAACCGATGAGCTATCCATTGATGGAAAAACTGGTAGCCCTGAGCCGCCGGAGAGGATTTCTTTTTCAGAGCAGTGAAATCTACGGCGCAATCAATGCCGTCTGGGATTACGGCCCGCTGGGTGTAGAGCTGAAACGCAATGTGAAAAATATCTGGTGGCAAGATATGATCAGCAGCCGCGACAATATTGTTGGAATGGATACAGCCATCTTGATGCATCCGGAAACCTGGGTCGCCAGCGGTCACGTGCAAAATTTCCACGATCCAATGGTGGAATGCAGAAAATGTAAGCGACGCTACCGCCAGGACCATCTGCCGGAAAATACCGTCCGCTGCCCTGAATGCGGCGATGAGCTGGGTGAACCTAAACAATTCAATCTGATGTTTAAAACTTTTTTGGGAAGCACCCAGGAGAATGCCCAGGAAATCTATCTGCGGCCTGAAACTGCCCAGGGGATTTTTGTGAATTTTGACAATGTTATTTCATCTACTCGGCTAAAACTTCCCTTTGGAATTGCACAGATGGGAAAAAGTTTTCGTAATGAGATTACCACCGGTAATTTTATTTTTCGCAGCCGCGAATTTGAGCAGATGGAGATGGAATTTTTTATTCGCCCCGAAGAGAATGCCCACTGGCTTGAATATTGGGCACAGGAGCGCCTGAACTGGTTTGTCTCGCTGGGTATTCGGGCTGAAAAGCTGCGCCTCAGACCCCACGGCCCTGATGAGCTGGCCCACTATTCCACGGCCTGCTATGATGTGGAATATGAGTTTCCCTTTGGATTTAGCGAGCTGGAAGGCATCGCCGACCGTGGTGCCTATGACCTGGAGCAGCACCAGCAGCATAGCCGAAAAAAACTGCAGTTTGTGGACCAGGAGCGGGGTAATGAAAAGTTAACCCCGGCCGTTATTGAAAGCTCTGCTGGCGTTGACCGTACTGTATTGGTTTTAATGGCCGATGCCTACTGGGAAGATGAGGCCAATAACCGGGTTGTGATGCGCTTTTCACCCAAAGTTGCACCGTACAAAGTGGCTGTATTTCCTCTTTTTAATAAGGACGGAATGCCTGAGATGGCAGACGCAATCTACAAAAAGCTTAAGAAAACTATGCCTGCATTTTATGATACAGCCGGAAGCATTGGCAAGCGGTATCGCCGCCAGGATGAAGCCGGTACCCCATTTTGTATTACAGTTGATCATCAAAGTCTGGAAGACCAGACCGTCACGCTTCGCGACAGGGATTCGCTTGAGCAAATAAGAGTATCAGCCGACAGCCTGATAGGTCTTCTTTTAGAAAAAGTGATGGGTTAGCAGTGCGCTGAATTAGTGCGTAGCTGCTGAAGGATTTGGCAAGACCGCAGCGCTTAATAGAACATAGTATTGAGAGCAGCTCTGTCCTAAATAATTTAGAAGGCTAATCCCAATGCTTTATTTACAACGCATTAAAAAATTAGATTCGTGGATTCTCAGTTTAGTCCCCTAAATTTACCTTTAGCTCCTATTTGATTTTCTTCTCTATTTGTCTTGATCCGCCACAGGGCGAAATTAGAAAATCAACACTGTGGCAAACTCAGTGACTGCTCAATGTATCGTTATCAGGGTAGCTAACTGAGTTCGGGTTTGGTTTTGATATGATGGCCAAAATTATCTATTTTGATTTGCAGCAGTCGGATAAAACAGGAGCCTCCCCATAGGACTACTTAAAGCCCTTGGGCAATAGTGTTTTAGGGATTTGAGGAAAGTGATGCGATTAGGGCTGCTAATATTTAAGCCCTTTAAGCAAGTTATCTACCCCTTATCTGTCCCCTGTGTCTCGACAAAAATTTAGCCTTAGAAGCTCTTGTTTGGTTTTTATTGGCATTCTTTCTATATTTATTTTGGAAAAGCTAGTAAACAGGGGAGGAAATGACGCTTTTTTACATTAGCAATCACCGAGAGCGAAGCCCATTTTTTGCGTTCCTGACAGAACAGGTGCCTGGAATTGTATTTTTATCGCTTGATGATATCTCGCAAATGGAATTTCAGACTGATGATAGGCTGCTTTTTCATTTTCCAAAAGGACGGACTTGGCATGATCTTCCTGCGCAGCCCCAGGAGCAGTTATCACCAGGCAGACGGCTGAGCATACTCTACCTCTTTCCGCGTTCATTTGATCCTGATACCATTCCGGTAAACTTTTTTCTCTATGCTGATGACTGGCTAAAGATGCCTGTTTCTCCGGAGATACTGATTCAGTGGCTTTATATGAAAGAGCTGTCCTCACCAAACCCGATGGAGCTGTCAGAGCTGCATCAGGCTCTCAATGAAAATGCTCCAGATGGGATTATAATCATAAATCAAAGTGGAATCATTCAAAATGTGAATGCAGCATTTTGCCAGATTTGCGGACTGAAGCCTGAAAATGTTTTCGGTAAGCATTACGCCACTTTAGTAAATGAAATGCTTCCCTCTGAATATACACAGGGCTTTTTGAAACTGATTTCTGAAGGAGCGCTGTCAAATCGCAGGCAAAAAATAAATTTTCCCTATCGGGATAAAATGCTGGAGCTGATATTTACTGATAGCAATAAAAAGATGCAACGCATTATGACACTTAGGGATATCAGCCAAGAGCAGCAAGCCAGGGATGAGCTTCTGGCGGTTAAGAATTACTATGAAACAGTTTTTCAAACCTCTATGCTAGCGATGATCATCTTTAATGATGAGATGCTCATTCTACGAGTTAACCAGGAATGTGAAGCGATAACGCATTATGATGCAGATGAGCTTACAGGCCGAAAATGGCTTGAATTTGTATTTGAGCCAGACCTGCCTATTCTAACAAAGCCCTGGCAAAATCGGCAGAAAGGGCATCATAACGAGACCCACAGCTATCAGGTGAGAATGCTCCGAAAAGATGGCAGTATTCGCAGGACCCTGAGCAATGTTCGCCGAATCCCCAATTCTGCCCATTGGGTCGTAGCCATTGAGGATATCACAGAGCAATGGGAAAAGAATCTTCAACTGAAACAAAGTGAAGCCTTCTCAAGGCAAATTTTTGATGCTGTCAATGATGCAATGTTTATCTATCCCGTAGATGAAAATGGTATCCCAGGTCATTTTTACGATGTAAATCAGGCTGCCTGCGAGATATTTGGATTTAATAGGGAAGAATTTAAACGCAAAGGTCCGGAAGATATTGATCCAATTTACGATGAAGCGGGATTTAAGAAATTTTCTATGCGGGTATTGAAGGAAGGAAATGCTGTCCTTGAATCGAAACATCGCATTCAAAAGGGGAAGCATATTCCGGTAGAGATTTCTACTCGCTTTTTTAGCAATGACGGATTGACTTTTTTTATCTCCTCAGCCAGAGATATTCGCGAGCGAAAGAAGAATGAAATCATTCTTCAGGAAGAGCGGGACCTTTTCCGCTCTTTGATTGATAATCTGCCCGATGCCATCTTTTTTAAAGACCGCTCACATCGCTTTATTGAGGTGAATCGGGCTAAAGCTGCATCCCATCATTTAAATCGAGAGGAGTTTATTGGCTGCAGCGGGCTCAGAAACTGGAAAGTATCGGGCTCCTGGCTGGCGGCATTGCCCACGATTTCAATAATCGTCTGGCGGCTATTTTGGGTAATGCGCAACTGGCACAGCTCTACGTACAAAAAGAAAGTCAGATCAATACCTATCTCAGCGCCATCGTGAAAGGCGCTCAACAGGCAACCCATCTCACAAAGCAGCTTCTGACCTTTAGCCGCGGCGGCAATCCTGTGAAAAAGGTTCATAAAGTAGAGATACTGATTCGCGATGCCATTGAGATTTCATTAAGTGGCAGCAAACAGCGATGCCAGACCGAGATAGCGCCGGATCTTTGGAATACAAAAGTGGATGGCGGACAGATTATCCAGAATTTTAATAATATTATCATCAATGCCAAGCAGGCTATGCCAGAGGGCGGTCAAATTAGCATAAAGGCCAAAAATTTTCATCAGACCTGGGATGGAGAAAACCTGAATCTGGGCGAAGCTAAATATGTTCGTGTTGAAATCAGAGATAGCGGCGTTGGTATCTCCCAGTCTATCATCGGAAATATTTTTGATCCATTCTTTACAACTAAAAAAAACGGAACAGGATTAGGGCTGGCGACTTGTTATACCATCATCAAGAAGCATGGCGGCGATATCAGGGTTGAGTCTGAGCCGGGAAAAGGAACAGTCTTTTATATTTATCTGCCGGCGGAAGAGGAGCATATTTTCACAGAAAGCGATGCGATGCAGGCAGAAAAAGGCAGCGGGCGAGTTCTGATTATGGATGATGATGAAATGATTATCAATATGCTCACCTTGCTGCTGAAATCCCTGGGATATTCTGTGGAAGGGGCAATGGATGGAGAAGCTGCCATCGAGCTGTGCAAGGAAAAAATAAATAGCGAATCAGCTTTTCAGATTGCAATTTTAGATTTGACGGTAAGCGGTGGAATGGGTGGCGAAGAGACAGTTGACCACCTTAAGGCTCTGGACCCGAAAATAAAGGTCCTTGTCAGCAGCGGCTATTCAACAGACCCAATTATGAGTAATTTTAAAAAGTATGGCTTTGATGGTGTGATGCCCAAACCATATACGAAAGAGTCTCTTAGCCGGGCATTATCAAAAGCGCTACAAAAATAAATCCCAGCTTTGGGCAGACAAGTTTCTACTAACAATTACTTATTATTTATAAAGGTGATAGACCAAATCCAGCTCGAGATACTGGTCGGCCGGGATTGCAAGGAGCCATTTTTGCATAGCTGGCAATGTGCTTGTTGCAGCGCCGTAACTGCTTCCCCCAGAAAATATTTGGTGGACAACAGGAGAGAGGGTGGCAATAATTTTGATCAGCTCAGAATCCTGACTGCGCCCCGGGAGCAGGGTTGGGGTTAGGGCGATTCCAGACCTTTCCGGAGGAAAACGGTAATTTTCGCCGGCTTTCACGTAGGGCATTTTGGTGTATTGATTGGGCAGCAGCAAATAGACATTGCCATCACTGCCGATATTGATAATGGTCAGATAACAGTCCAGGCTGGGCTGGACCTCCAGCTTTAGCTCTTCACCCTGAGTGAAAACTTCCCGATTCAGCTTTGCATTCAGGTGAAATGCCGGATTTTTTTGACCGACTTGTTTTGCTGCTTTGACTCGCAGGCGAACAACGCTCCGCATAGATGAGCCGTCCGCAATGGTCTCTTCAGAGAGAAGCTCCTCTTTGATGATGACGCCGCGGCTGGTTTGGGAGCTTATTGAGCTGAAGGCTTCCATCAGGTCGTTGTTGTTGTGATCACTTTTCAGCATCAGGGTATTATTTTGAATCTCTACACCTGCGTAATGCTCCAGGGCCAGTTTTCGTGCCCGCAGTTTTGCTTCTTCCCGTGCCTGCTGGGGGGTAAGGTTTTCTATCAATGCGCTGCCAGTCACTTCATATTCACCATTGCCCAGCTCTTTAAGGGTAGATTCTTGTTTGTGCGTGACTCTTTGGATATCTTTTTGCGGTGGCGCTGAAGCACAGCCGCCCATAAACAAAACGGCTGACAGCAAAACTATAAATTTTTGTTTTTGACTCATAACGATTCCTTAATCTAACTCTCTTTTGAAACAGGAAGGGTCACTGTAAAGCGGGCAAATTCTCCCAGCTCGCTTTCACAGACGATAGTTCCTTCATGCTCCTCAATGATTCCCTGACTAACGGAAAGCCCCATACCCACTGAATCGGACCCCTGGGCTCTATTTTGGAATGGCTTGAAAATCTGTTTGATATTTTTTGCCGGGATACCGCCGCCGTGGTCTTCAATGGCAATTTGTACAAAATCGGTGTCGTGTACGGTCACTTTTTGTGCGTGGATATTGAGTATTTTATTCGGGTTGTAATCCTGGTATTTAAGATTTAGCGATTTTCGGGCATTGGTGATAAGATTCATGATGACCTGCTGAATCTGTTGTGGGTATCCCATCAGTTTGGGTATATCTGAGGCAATATCAATATTTACAATGATTTGGTCGATTTTAAGTGTGGCGGAAAACAGTGTCAGCGCAGCGTTTATCACTTGTTCAATAGAAAAAAGCTCAGCAAATTCTGAGTCTTGTCTGGCAAAGGTGAGAAGGTGTTCGACAATTTTGGCAATGCGATTGGCCATATCTTGAATGCCCTCAGCAAAGTTTCGGGTCATCTCATCGCTGTTATCGTCTGCCAGAAGCTGTGAATAATTGATGATTCCCGTTAAAGGGTTATTAATTTCATGGGCAACGCCTCCTGCCAAGGTTCCGATACTTTCCATTTTTCTGCGTTGCCGGAGCTGTGCATTGAGAATTTGTTTCTCCTTTTCTGCTTTGCGCTGCTCGGTGATATCAACCCCAACGATGAGAGTCGCTGGAATACCATGGTAGACAAAGGGCATTTTAGTGGTGTGCAAAACACGTTCCCGACCCCAGGCATCGGTAAAAAAATCTTCGGGAATTTCTAATGTTTCATTTTGCTGGATAACCTGCTGGTCTTGTGCCAGCATAAGTTCGAGCTGGATGGGGTCGCTGTGGAGTTCCCGTTGGTTTTTTCCTGCCATCTCCGTAGCGCAGAGTTTATAAGCTTCTGCCATAGCCCTGTTTGCCATCAGGTAATTACCATTGGCATCTTTGGCGCAGATGAGGTGGGGCACCATATCCAAAACGCTGGTGAGCACCAACTGGGCTTCTGCGGCACTGTTCCGGGCGTTGGTCAGTTCTGTAACATCACGATTGACATTCAAAATAGATATGATTTTATCGGTTTCAAAATCTTCTTCAGCTATAAAATGGCTGTCAAAATGGCGTGATTCACCACTTGCATCGGTGATTGTCAGTGCAACTTGTACATTTTTTTTGCTGCGAAATGCTTGCCCTAGATATTTGCTCCACAGATCAAATATCTCTTTGTCTATACTCAGCGCTTGATAACCTCTGCCGATAAGGTCATCAGGTTCATAACCAACAACTGATTTTACGGCTGGATTAGCGTATATGATTCGACCATCCCGGTCAAAGCGCAGCACGATATCCGGCAGGTTTTCAAGCAATGCAAAGAGAGAAAACTCTGAGAAAAAATTACTGATGCTCATAATGAATCCTTCATAATCCAGTTCATCATGATGAATTGTTCTGTTACTTTAATAATGTGATCTTTCTTGTTAATATTGATTTGGCGCTCTGTAGTTTATACAGATAAATACCGCTTGGCAGAGTATGGCCAGAGATATCAGAACCCAACCACTGCAATTTGTAGTGCCCGGGCTGACAATGGTGTAAGGTTTCCTGCCAGACCAGACGTCCGCCTGTGTCTATGATTGATAAAATTAGCTTTTCACTGGGGTATATTAATTGAAAGGGGATGGTGATGCTTTGGTTGAATGGGTTTGGGAAGGCTGGTTGCAGTATAAAGGTGTCAGGGCTGTTAGATGGTGTTGTGAGGGATGATGGGTTGTTTGTGGCGATAAAAGTTTCTTCAATGAATTCGCTGGAGTCACTGCTGTTTTCGATTCGAATAAGCCAGGTGCCAGAGCCAAGACTTTCTCCCCAGATAGTCACATCCAGGGAAAAATGAACTGAACCCCCGCCTGCTATGACAAATGCAACGGTATCGGTTTCAGGAGGGTAGCAACTGATTCCCACACAGAGACTGCTGATCCAGTTTTGGGGCATATCATTCTCAAGGCGAATAGCCCGCAAGCCCAGGTTTCGGCCGCTAAGGTTTTCAATCGTGCAATCAAATTGCACAAAACCGGAATCCTGTACTATATAGGTGGTGTCTGGTGTAAAAGTGAAGCTCTGTGCTGAAATAATTCCGGCTCCCAGCAGCAGGATGAGTAAAAATTTCTTCATGACAGCTCCTTGAGTATATGGTGGATATTTTTGATTTCACTCTTGAGCGCTCCAGACTCAATTTTCTTAACCAGTTCAATAATCAGATTGTTTACTGGTGTGGCGATTTGATGCTCCTGGCCCATCTGCGAAATGTAGCCATTGAGAAAGTCAATTTCCGTGGGCCGGCCTTTGGCGATACTCTGCAAGCCCGATGAGTATAGCCGGCGATATTTAAAACCAATAATGCGAATGACAGCATGACGGCGAAAATGGTCTATAAGAGTATTGCCGTTGGTAAATGAATAATAATCCAGTCTGCCGCCATAGGGCTCCACATTGATCTGTAACGCTTCGGCGACTTGCATCGCCTCTTGCATAACGGACACAAAAATGCGTCGGATTTTTCGCCGGCTCAGCATTTTACCTAAAGGCAAACCCGTTATCACGCCAAGCGATGTGATAGCAGAGTTGACAATCAATTTGGAATAGAGGTAGCCCAACATATTTTCAGAAATTCTTACGGGTAAAACTGAGCTGAGCATCTCCTGGATTCTCGGAAGCATCGGGTCTTTTCGACCATCCATTGTACCAATGACAAAGTCTCCTAGAGAGCTCATTTCCAAACTGTCCGGGGCGTGCATAGTAGCGCCCCAGCCAACAATACAGCCAATAGTCCTTTCAGCGCCGAATATTTTTTCAAAAATCGGCTCACAAATGCCGTTTTGCATCGAAAGCACCCGGCTTTCTGAGTGGAGAATTGGCAGGAGCTCAGGAAGGCTTTTTTCCAGATCGTATGCTTTGGTGGCATGAAAAACCACATCAGGGGCAAATGTGAGGGACCTTATTTGGTGCTCTGCTGCTATTTTTACCAGGAAATCACCCTTAATCCCGCTGATTCTGAGGCCCGACTGACTAATCTTTTCGGCGGTCTCTCTGTTTTTCGCAATCACGGTGACATCATATCCTTTCAGTTTCATCATTGCTGCGCTGATGCCGCCGATTGCTCCAGCGCCGATGACAAGTATTTTATCACGCTTATGACTCATCTTGCTCCATTCTTAACAATTTACGACGATAAAGGGAATGTATGGTATAGAAAAACCATAAGGATAGCAAAAAAAGAACCGCGGCGAATCCCCATTGCATCAAGGCCGATTCTGATTCTCCCAATGGATTTTCAGGGTGTATGCGAACCGGCGCCAAGCGAATCATAAATTGAGCAAAAATACCGATTCCCCAGCTGGTAAATTTTAAAAGCCAATTATAATTAATAATCAGATTGAGACCCCAGTAGGGTAAAAGCAGGAAAAGTAGCTGCGTGCTCATTAGAAAGCGAGGTTCTTGCCAATCAATGGCACCCCAGGCTGCCTTTGTGACCCATACACTGCCGAGATAGGCGGCTAGCCAGCTTAAAACTGAAAAATGCATCAAGATTTTTGTCAGCGCAGTCAAGCTCTCCTTTTTCCAGAAAAAGGCCGCAATCGAGATAAAACTATTTGTCAGAAGAAGCGCCAGGCTGATTTGTATCAGTGAGGCATGGACGAAAACCAGCTTAATAAGGTGCCCCAGAGAGCGCTCTTTGAGAGGCCAGAGAATCAAAAACAGCAAAATAGCGAAGCGCAGATGGATCTTGATATTTTTTTGAAAATAAACTTTGCTATTCATTGCCGTAAAATGAAATCTTTTTAAGGCAATTGCACTATTTTTTTTTAACTTTAGCAAGAAAGAAGGGAAAATATGATGAAAAAAATAGAAAACACCCTCGTAATATTTCCTGATCCGGAACTAGATTTCAGACCAATCAATATGAGTCGCTACAATCATTCCTTTGTTTCCGGTGATTTGGAGCCCGAGCGTATCCGCATTGAGTATTATTTACGGCAGCGGGACAATCATCTCATCGCCCATGCCTGTTTTGGAAAGAAAGCAGAAGGGCCTCCCGGTTTTGCTCACGGAGGTAGTCAGGCAGCCGTCCTTGATGAAGCGATGGGAGCCACACCCTGGGCAAATCTGCTGAGTGTTGTTGCGGCTGAAATTCACATCCAATTCAAAAAAATGCTTCCCCTGCAAAGCTATGTGAGGGTAGAATGCCGCATAAACAAGATTCAGGGAAGAAAGGTCTTTACCTCTGGAGAAATCAGTGATGGAAATGGCACGATTTATAGCGCCGGCGAAGGAGTTTATATCATTCTGCCAATCGAACGCTTTCAAAATATTCCCGAGGCAGAGCAGCTAAAATTTCGTCTAAATAAAGGAGCGCTTATCGATGAAAGTTAAGGGAATAATTTTTCCGGCGCTTCTGCTGCTAAGTTTTTCTGTGCTTTTAGCAGCCAATATCACTGCCGCTAAAATGAAAACATATTTTACACAGGTTTATAAAGAAGCAAAGGCCTATTCGGAAAAGGTCAGCAGCCTGCCACAAGAGAGCCGTGAGCGCCAGCTTGCCGACCGGCTCCTGCAGACGCTGCAAAAAGAGGGAAAACAGATAGCCCGACTGGCGCCTTCTGAAAAAGAGGCTGCCACCCAGAGCGAATTTCAGCAGACTGCCCAAAGATTGAAAAAAATTCGTGAAACGGTGCAAAAGGCTGATAAAGCCCTTGCTCAAAAAGCAGAGCCAGCCGCCAATACAGAAAAATTAAAGCAGCAGATTGATAGCTACCAAAAAAAGATAGACGATCTGCAGGCTGAACTGGATAGGGCTCAAACAGCAAATAAGGCACAGGACCCCTACGCTTCGATTCAGAAATTAATCGATATCAAACAGTATGATTCTGCCATTGAACAGCTTAATCAGCAGATTATCAACAATCCTGGTGAAGGCGAGCTCCATTTTCACCTTGCCAACGCCTATTTTTTAAATGGCAAACTGAAACAAGCACATCAAGCTGTACGAGAAGCCGTGAGACTGGCCAGCAGGGAAGACCGATTTTGGGTATTGGCTGGCAATATCAGCCGTGCAATTGGAGACCCTGGACTGGCTTACTCAGCATTTACCGAAGCCATTCAGATCAACCCCGTTAATTATGATGCCCGTATCGGCATAGCTGACCTGCTGCTGGAAGACGGACTTATAGATTCCGCTGAAGCTATTTACATCAGAGCGGAGAAAATCGGTTTTCGACCGGGGCACATTTATGCTGGTCTGGGCAGGATTGCTGTTGCCCGTAATAACTGGGAAAATGCGAAAACAAATTACCAAAAAGCTATTAGCGCCGGCAATAATGACGCTGATATCTATCTGCAGTTGGGTAAAATTTATCTTGTTCTTGCCCAATATGAATACGCCGTACGCTATCTTGAGGGCGCTCTGCACAGGGTAGAAGCCTTGCCAGAGGCTCGCTTTCTAATTGGTATGACCCATTTCCGGAATGATCAGATAAACCTAGCTATCAATGCCTGGCAACTGGTTTATAGCCAGAGCAGCCGCTATCCCGATATTGATTTCTGGCTTCCAGTCGCCTGCTTTGTTCAGGGTGAAATCGAAGCTGAAAAAAACAATTTCAGCGCTTCGACCAGACTTTATCAGCGGGCTCTGACTGTCAATTCTGACAGTTATTTCTGGCTTGCTTATGGCAATTTCTGGATGGGTGAGCGCAGCAGAAAAAGCAAAGAGTATTCCCGGGCTGAAAGCTATTACAAAAAAGCTTTGGAAATTAATCCTGAGCTGGCTGATATTTATTTTGGGCTCGGTCGCCTCCGCTGGGACCAGCAAAATTTTTCAGAAGCACGTCGCTACTGGCAGCAAACCCTTCAGCGAGACCCACAGCATCGGGAAGCCAAAGCCTGGATGCCCATCGTCGAAGCGCAACTGAATAAACCTTAATCTTATGGAGCAATTGTGGAACTGAATGTTATTCACCTCAAGGGGCTGATTGATATCTTTACCGAGCTGGAGCCGGAAAGAATTCTCAAGAAAGCTGTTGTGCGAATCTCGGAAATTCTCAATGCAAAAGGCTGCTCTATTTTCCTCTTTGACGAAGGCTGTGATTGTATCGAGCTGGCTGAAACAACGGGCATTGTGGTCAAAGAGAAAAAACATATCACCTACAAAGAGGGAGAAGGGCTCACCGGATGGGTTTTTAAAAATCGAAAACCACTCCTGCTCCAAGACTTTGATATTGCTACCTTGGAAGAACTCAAATCTGAGTTTGGCGATGATTTTAACTGGACTGGCAAATATAGCGAAGGCGAGCACCGGAAACCTAAAAGCTATCTGGCAGTGCCTATTACCAGTAAAGGGGGACGATTCTATGGAATTATACGCACATCCAGCGTTGCATCCAATTTTACCATCACCGATCAGGAGATTTTGATTCACGTGGCGGATTATATCAGCATCGCTTTAGAAAACAGTCACCACTATGTACAGGAGCGCAAAAAAGCCGACTATTTTGAGCTGTTGATGGAATTTGGAACCCGCCTTCACTCACATTATAACCTCAACGATCTCCTCGATTTTGTCGCAGAACAGAGTGCCCTTACCTTCAGCGCCGAAACCTGCGAGATTTACCTTCGTGATAATGAAGACCGCAATAAGCTCATTCTTCGCGCCGGCTTTGGAATACCCGACAAGCTGATAAATAGTGCGGAGCACCAGGTGGGGGAAGGCCTCACAGGCACTCTGGTGAAAGAAAACCGCATCATTCGCCTGAATAATGTCCTCACATTTCCAAAATATAAAGGGAAATATCGCACCGAAATGAAGAAGAATCTTCGCTATGGCGATAGACTGGCCTTCCTTGGCATTCCAATATCAATTAAAAATGATGTGATTGGCGCTCTGAAACTCTATAATAAAATTCCTCGCTATGAAGGCGGACACTCATATTTTACCGAAGATGATGAAAAGTATCTGGCTGTTTTAGGAGATCTGCTGGCAGTGGCCATTGAAAATCTCCAATATCTGGAAAGCATGAAAACATCAGCAATTCAGATGTTTAAAAC
>OMKS01001815.1_pt1 | contig 18510 bp, 8 predicted proteins | sample 1674721 | NCBI WGS metagenome assembly OMKS01 (sample SAMN06264996, study PRJEB25208) | sediment metagenome | isolation source: hot spring sediment | place: USA: California | collected 2014-09-02
GAGAGTGTAGAACCAGTGATCGATCCAGTAGCCTTCGCCGAACGTGGCCTCGAAGTGCTGTTCGGCATTGGTTAGCGTGGTGGCAATGAAGGCTTCCGGTGCGACGGTGAGGCCGATGCCGTGATCCGCAATGGCCTTCAGCAGGCCGCCCGGCGTGAACGGGCGCGCCAGGAGCGGTTCCAGCTTTGCCGCGTCATCCGCCAGCGCGAGGACGGCGTCGCGCGCATCGGGCGGGATGGTGAAGCGGCTGCCGTTGACTACCAGCGGGTTGTAGCCGTCAATTTGAATAAGTTCTAAAAACGAAAGGACATTGAAATCCTTGACTTGCGGGTTGAAGAGCACGTCGCAGCGGCGGTTCTGGTTCACGTCGCGGTAGTTGCCGTTGCCCTGCGAGTATCGTTCGGCAGCGAGGTAGAAGGCGTTGTAGTCGCGCTCCAGGTCGCCGTGTTTGCGCGAATAGATGTGGTAGACGAAGGGCTTTTCTTCGCTGCCCAGAATCACGGGCCAGCCGCCGCGCATCACGTTGTCGAGGAAGGTCTGGCGACAGTAGGCGTCGAAGGTGGCATCGCCGGTCTGTGTGGCGACGACGTCTGTGAGGCGCTGCGTGAGGTTGTTGGCCTCGGCGCGTTTCTCGTGCAGGTACACGGCCCGGGTGAGGCGGGGTTGCTGCCGGTGAATCTCCTCGATGTCGCGGACGTGACCGATGATGGCGTGGAGCGTGATGCTCTGCTCTGGTTCCAGCATCGCACTCGCGCCGAAGAAACCGCACGGCGTGCGTCCCACGGTGATTTGCCGTTCCGCGCGCAGTTCGTCCAGTGTGTGCGTGATAAAGCGATCGGGCGTGCTCAACGCGGTGTTAGCGTCGAAGACGACGGTTGGATCGACGAAAGCAGGTAGTAGCTTGCCGTCATCGTCGAAGGCGAGGTAGAAGTGCCCGGCCTGGATTTCGGCGACTTCCGCCGTGTCGCCCGCGCTGGCCTGGAAGCGATAGAATGGGACGGACGGCATCTCGTCCGCGTTGTTCTCAAGGTTGAAGACGCCCATCCAGGCTTCCAGCGTGCGCCCGATCTCTTTAAGGCCCCAATTATCGACGCCGTAGGGCATCACGTAGGGTAGCCCATCGAGCATCTCCAGCATGACCGGCGTCGCGCCGACGTTGGTGACCATCACCTGGCGCACCAATCCGGCGAAGTCCTCGCCCGGCAAAGTGAAGTACAGGACGTTCGTCTGAATGCCATGCGCCAGGCTGACGGTTTGCAGTTCCAGCTCGTTCATGCCGATGTACATCTGTGTAACGTCGTCCGTCTGCCAGGGCGCGAACGGCTCGTAGAAGGTTGTCACGCCGTCCCGTGAGAGCTTGAGGAAGGTGCGGAAGCCGGTGTAGGGCGTGCTCTGGTAGGCTTTGTTCGCGGGCAGGAACTCCATAATCGGGTTGTCTTTGTTCTCGATGCCGAAACTGGCGATGGCCTGTCCCCGGTTGACGTAGAAGACCCACAGGGGTATGCCGAGTGGCCCGGCGATCCCCGGCAGGAAGCTGGCGAACGGGCGGGCGGCGGTAAAGTTCTCGATGACAAAGCGACCGACGGGATCAAAGGTGTAGGTTGGCATAGGCGCTCCTTGAAAAAGTCACATAGTCGTTAGTTTGTTAGTCGGATAGCTATGGTGGTTCAGATTTAACTTCGAAATACCTTGGTGTTGTAGGGCGAGTTGGCAACTCGCCTTACAGTGTTCAACGTTTGGGTGCTGCATTGATGCTATGCTTGCGCGGGATCGTGCAATCCCGCGCAAGCATAGGTTAGTGAAGTCGTGCTAGTGATTGCGCATCACAAGCGGAAGGAAAATCCTCGTAAAGTTCATAACTCGGATTTCATCCAGGTAGAATTCGCCGCTGCTTTCGACGGGGAGGTTGAAGCTATAGCCCCACATCTCGGTCAGAGAAAAGTCGTCGCTGGAAGTTTGCGCCTCTTGCAGCCGGGTGGTTGGCATCAACACGCGGGTGAAGTTGGAGAAGGGGATAGACACCTGCCGCCAACCGGTGAAGTTGTCGGTGAAGGTCGTGGCGAAGCGCTCGGAAGTGTTGGGGGCCTGGTAGACGCGCACGTAGTCGATGATCATTTCAGCCGGGAAGGGCGTGGTTTCATCAGGATTGCCGGGGAAGTTGCCGCCCACCGCCAGGTTCATCAACAGGAAGAAGGGGTGATCGTAGATCCATTTCTCGGCAGTGGGCTTGAGTTCGAAGAGCGCTTCCTCGGTAGCGGTGAAGAAGTTGGTGTCGTCGATGTACCAACGGATGACGCCCGGTTCCCACTCGATGGCGAAGAGGTGGAAATCGTTGGCAACTGGCTCGCCTAGGTCAAATGGCCCGCTGCCGTAGCCATTGCCGCCTGAGTAGCCGGGGCCGTGCAATGTGCCGTAGACGGCGTTGGGGTCTTTGCCCACGTATTCCATGATATCGATTTCGCCGCTAGTGGGCCAATCGACTTCGCTGATGTCATTACCCAGCATCCAGAAGGCAGGCCATAGCCCTTGTCCGGCGGGGACTTTCACATTCGCCTCGATGCGCCCGTAGGCGAAGTCGATCTTGTGCTGGGAGATCAGCCGCGCGGAGGTGTACTCACAGGGGCCATACCAACAGATGAGGTCGGCGTTCTCGTCCACTTTGCGCGCGGTGATGACGAGATTGCCCGCGCCGTCTGTGGCGGCGTTGTCGGTGCTGTTGGTGTAGTATTGGAATTCGCCGTTGCCCCAGCCCGTGATGCCATTAAGCGCGCCATCGCCTATCTCGTGCGTCCAGTACTCGGGATTGGGCGGGGTGCCGGCCGGCTCGTTGAACTCATCGCTCCATACCAGCTCCCAACCGTCGGGGCCGGGATCCGGTTCGCGTTCACCCAAAAGCTCGACTTGAATCTCGTTGCCCGTGTTGTGGCCATTGAGCCAGAACCTGAAGCCCTCGTAATTGGACCAGTTCTGGCTGCCGCCGAAGAGCCGCTGTATGCGACCGGGGAAATGGGCAGTTTCGGTGAGGATGTTGTACGTGACGTTGAGCACTGTCTCGTAAGCATCCTGTCCGGGCCGGGCCAGGTCGTCAGTAGCTTCGACATCGGTTAAGGTAAGGGTGATGCCGCCGGTGGGGGCGAAGTGATGCACGCCGTATTCGAAATCTTCCAACAAGGCGGGGTCGTAAGGTTCATCATCTTCGATGAGGAGGATGCCACGGCGCTGATAGCCTAGCGTGCCGGTGGTCGGGTTGGTCAGGACGAAGACAACGCGCTTATCGCCATCATATTTGGAGTTGTCCAGCGTGGCGACGGTGAAGCTTTGCGCGGTCTCGCCGGGCGCGAAGGTCAGCGTCCCTTCAGCGGGGACGTAGTCGCGATTGGGGGTAGCGCCGCTTTCCTGAATCACATATTCGACCGAGACAGTCTCGGTAGCGGTTATGTTCATCATAACGGTCAAGGTGGCGGTTTCACCCTCGGTCACGGCATACTCGTTCGCACTGAAGCCGATCGCCAACTCCTTCTCCACCACGCGCTCGCCGCAGACCTGCGCATTATCGAAGTAGTGGGTCTGCTCGCCGCCGCTCGCCAGGGAGATGAAGGCCCAGCCGTGAACCTCTTCCAGCGTGAGGCCGTCGTTGGGCGCGCCGTTGCCAATTTCCTTGCGGGTGAACCGATCCCATGGGATTTCAACAAAGCGCCAACCGGCGATGTCATCCTTGAAGATGTAACTCCAGATTTCCGGGCCGCCATCGCCGGGGACGGTGGCGTTGGCCGGACGGTTTTCCTGCAATTCGATGCCGACCTCCACGCCGGAGCCGGTGCCGTACATCCAGAAGCCGAAGCCCTCGTATGTGCTCCAATCTTGCGTCAGCCAGGTGTCGCCGGCCTCGTTTTCGAAGTTGTGCGTGAAGCCGCCCCAACTGGCGATGTTGGAGTCCATGCGCAAGAGGGTGTTGGTTACCGCTTGGCCGGGTCGGGCCAGCGCGTCGCCGGTGATGACCTGCGTCGTCGTAATCGCGACTGGGCTGCCATCGCTCCAGGTGAGGAAGCCGATCACGTTGCCGTAGGTGTCGGTGATTTCCATCGGCAGCGTCATACTGTAATTATCGAAACTGTCAATCATCAGGGTGCGCCCATCACAAATAGCCTCGTTATCCTCAATCGTCACGATGGCCTCGGCGCGGCCGAGTTCGGCGTTGACCGGATCGAAAAGCGTCAGCGCGATGGTTTCGTCAGGCTCTTTCTCGGTGTCATCGATGGTGTGGATGATGAACGTCTGCTCCGTTACGCCGGGCGCAAAGTACAGTTGGCCGGTGTGCGGCGAGATGAGAACGGTTTCCATCTCGACCGTGTAATCCTCGCCTATCGTCGCGGTGATGTCAGAAACCCTGTAGCTCACCTGGACAGGGGTTTCCGATTCCATATTGAGCATGACTGTGATGGTGAGCGACCCACCCTCGGTGACAGCATAAGTGCCGGCACTAAGTCCAACTTTGACAGGGATTGGACCGGCCACGTTCTTGAACAACGCAATCCGATCCATTGCGTAGCTCCCGGCGCTAGGGGCAGCTGGTGCGAAAGCAAAGGCTTCCACCGCCGTCAGCGTCGGGCCGTCATTGTGACCCCAATCGGGCTGGAAGTCGGGGTCCCAGTAGAAGACTTGCCAGGGGAAGCGCAATTCCTGCCAGCCGGTGAAGTCGTCGGTGAACTTGGTTGCTAGCCGTTCCCCGTCATTATCGGTGAGGATAATCTTGAATTCGGTGCCGGAGTTCGTCCCCTGGAACCAGAAGCTGAAGCCATCGTAGTCGCTCCAATCCTGGAAGGGGATAAGGTCTTGTCCCACGCCCACGCCCCACCCGGCGGCGACGTAGTCTACCAGCATTACAGTGTTGCTGGTCACGCCGAGAGCCGATAACGTATTGGTGAGCGTCACGCTCTTGGCGATAGAGGAGCCAGTATCGCCATAGGTGAACCACGCATCCACGTTCTCCGTCTCGAAATCGTTGACTACCACGCCAGTGTCTTTGAAGAGTGCAATCCGATCCATCGCATAGCTGCCGGTGTTGGGTGCAGCCGGGGCGAAGGCGAAGGCTTCTACCGCGGTGAGGGTGGGACCGTCATTGTGACCCCAATCGGGCTGGAAGTCGGGGTCCCAGTAGAAGACCTGCCAGGGGAAGCGCAATTCCTGCCAGCCGGTGAAGTTGTCGGTGAACTTGGTTGCCAATCGTTCTCCGTCATTGTCGGTGAGGATAATCTTGAACTCGGTGCCGGAGTTCGTCCCCTGGAACCAGAAGCTGAAGCCATCGTAGTCGCTCCAATCCTGGAAGGGGATAAGGTCTTGTCCCACGCCCACGCCCCACCCGGCGGCGACGTAGTCTACCAGCATTACAGTGTTGCTGGTCACGCCGAGAGCCGATAACGTATTGGTGAGCGTCACGCTCTTGGCGATAGAGGAGCCAGTATCGCCATAGGTGAACCACGCATCCACGTTCTCCGTCTCGAAATCGTTGACTACCACGCCAGTGTCTTTGAAGAGTGCAATCCGATCCATCGCATAGCTGCCGGTGTTGGGTGCAGCCGGGGCGAAGGCGAAGGCTTCTACCGCGGTGAGGGTGGGACCGTCATTGTGACCCCAATCGGGCTGGAAGTCGGGGTCCCAGTAGAAGACCTGCCAGGGGAAGCGCAATTCCTGCCAGCCGGTGAAGTTGTCGGTGAACTTGGTTGCCAATCGTTCTCCGTCATTGTCGGTGAGGATAATCTTGAACTCGGTGCCGGAGTTCGTCCCCTGGAACCAGAAGCTGAAGCCGTCGTAGCCGCTCCAATCCTGGAAGGGGATCAGGTCCTTGCCCACGCCTACGCCCCAGCCGGCGGCGACGTAGTCTACGAGCATCACGGTGTTGCTGGTCACGCCGAGGGCCGATAACGTATTGGTGAGCGTCACGCTCTTGACGATAGAGGAGCCAGTATCGCCGTAGGTGAACCACGTATCCACGTTCTCCGTCTCGAAATCCGCGATAACCGGGAAGGCTGCTGCGGCTGCCTCCGTGTGTGCCAGTACTTCGCTTACTGGGGTTGACGGGCCAAGTGCCATAACAAACAAAGATACTAAGGTAACGATTCGTAAGAAATTCCCAAAATTGGTTTTCATCTGTTGTCCTCCATACTAGAATAAAAGTGAGTTTGAACAGTATATTACTGATCCGGTCATAAAAAACTAAAGTCATTCAGTAACGCACAGGCGTACAAGTGTTTAGCCAATTACGTCCGGATCAGTAACAAAGTTTTGACAATCTGTACCGGGCACCTCCTTACATCGCTATCGTTAATACTACAAGTCTATGAGGATTTGTGGGTAAATTCTTCGTTAGCAACTCCCGCAAGATTCCCGGATAATCAGTTCGGTATCCAGGATAATTTGCTGTGGCGGCGTAGGGCCGTTTTTCATCACATCGAGTAGCATTTCCACGGCTTTGACCCCGAAAGCGTGTACGGGCTGGTGGACGGTGGTCAGTTGTGGTCTGGCGATGGTGGCAGGAGGAAGGTCGTCGAAACTGACCAAGGCGATATCTTGCGGGACGGTCAAGCCGGCTTCGTAGATGGCTCTGAGCGCGCCGAGCGCCATTGCGTCTGACGCGCTGAAAACGGCATCGGGCTTGTGCGGGAGCAGCCGTTTCATGGCCTCGTAGCCGCCGATTTCTGTGAAGTAACCTTCGCTGATCAACGTTTCATCCACCGGCAGGTCGTGCGCCTGTAACGCTTTGCAATAACCTGTGTACCGGTCGAGCGCGGCGGTGGTGCGCATTTCACCGGTGATGGCGCCGATACGTTTGTGTCCCAGTTGCAGCAAGTGCGTTACGCCAGTGTATGCGCCGGCTACGTTGTCCACGTCGACGTAGTTGGCGTTGCCGTGGTGCAACGGGCGGCCGGCGACGACGACTGGCAAATCGCTCGCCAGCAAGCGAGAGATCAGACCGTCGCCGATGTGCCCGACCTGGATCACGATCCCATCTAGCAGTCCTGGACGTGAGATGCGCGGGTAAAATTTCTCCTCATCAGCTTCGGTCTGCAAAAGGAAGAGCGCGAGGGTGTAATCGTGGTCGTTACATGCCTCGGCGATGCCCTGGGTGAGCCGGGGAAAGTACGGGTCGTTGAACAACGCTTCTGTCCGGCGTGGCAGGACCAGCCCGATGACGCGCGATTCCTGCGCAGCCAGGGAGCGTGCGACGGGGTGGGGGCGGTAGCCGGTTTCGGCGATGATGCGCTGTACCCGCTCACGCACTTCGGGCCGCACATTAGGGCGGTCGTTGAGCACGCGCGATGCGGTCGTGCGCGAGACGCCAGCGCGTCTGGCGATTTCGTCAAGAGTCAGGTGATCGGGCATTTTTACCCCCTCATGCGGTTTTGGAAGCGCTTCCAATTCCTACTATAGCACAGTTGGGAGGGGTTTGTCAAGGGGTTGAGGGAAAAATCGGTTAGAAATGTCGTCGGCGTTCGTCGAAGCGATGCAGTCCCACCTCGCGTGCCTCTTGCACAGCCGAGGCGTATTCTGCCGGGGTCACACGGCGGTCGAGGGGCATAGCATTGGTCGCACATTGCCAGGCTTTGTAGGCAGGGTGATATTGCGCCATGACGTTGATATATGTCTCCGGCGAAACCTCTTCCACCAGGAAGCGCGCGATCTTGCCAGTTCCTGCCAATCCACCGGGTAGCACGAGGTGGCGGATGAGCAATCCGCGCCGGGCGATGCCGTGTGCGTCGACCACCAAATCGCCGACCTGTCGGTGCATCTCTTTGACGGCAGCCTGGTTGACTGCCGGGTAATCACGGACGAGCGAAAGTTGCTGCGCGATGGCGGCGTCGGCGTACTTCATATCGGGCATGTAGATGTCGATCAGGCCGTCCATCAGACTGAGCGCCTGGGGCGCATCGTAGCCGCCGGTGTTGTAGACGACCGGGAGGCGCAGACCAGCCCGTATGGCGACCGCCAGGCCCATCACGATCTGCGGGACGACGTGCGTGGGTGAGACGAGGTTGATATTGTGACAGCCTTGTTGCTCGAGATCGAGCATCATCGCCGCCAAGCCCTGCGGCGTCACCGGCCGTCCGGCCACGCGCTGGCTGATGTCGTCGTTTTGGCAGTACTGGCAGTGCAGGTTGCAACCGGAGAAGAAGATCGTGCCGGACCCGTAGCGCCCACGCAGGACGTCTTCTTCGCCATGATGCGGTCCATCGCTGGCGACGTAGGCGGTGGCCCCGATACGGCAGGGGCCGGCACGCTGCGTGCGGTCGATGCTGCAATCGTTGCCGCAGAGGTGACAGTCGTGCAGGGTTTGCTCGGCGGCTTTGACTCTTACGGTAAGCATCCCACTTTCCTGCAGCGTTGAATAGATGGGTGTATCATTTCCACTTGTCTGCATAAAGTCACCCAAATTTTCCTTTGGGGTAGTTTGCGTAAAATTGTACCGTGAATTGGTTTTTGAGCAATCTTACTCGGGGTGGGATTGGAAGGCTATATACAAGGAACACGGGACTGCAATCGCCGGATGGGGCAATTTCTCGATCCGTCATTGTTGCTATTGCTGGAACAAGCCCCGGCCCACGGCTACACCCTCTTGAACCGTATGGCCGAATTCGGCCTGGATTTTCTGGCCCCCACCGTGATCTATCGCGCGCTGCGGGAGATGGAAGACCGGGGGTGGGTTACGTCCACAATGGACGAGGAAACAACACAAGGCCCGCCACGCCGCGTCTACGCGCTTGCCCCGGCAGGACGCGCGATTTTAGCCTGCTGTATCGCGCAACTCCACGGCATCCAACAGGTGCTCGAATATGTGCTGGCGCTGCACGACGAACTTGCACCGGACGACGTCGCCCCGGCGACGAATCACACATCCACCCCTGAGGAGGTTACAATGCGACTTGTTATCCCTGCCAACGGCGCTGATCTGGTCGCGCCCACCAGCCCGATCTCTGGGCGGAGCCAACTCTTCCTGCTGGTTGACCCCGAAACGCTGGACTTCGAAGCCCTGCCCAATCCCGCGCTCGATGCACCCGGCGGCGCCGGCATCACGCACAGCAACACCTGAACCACAACAGATGGAGACCGGAACAATGCTCACAATTACCGTATTGTATGACAACGCGGCCCACGATGGGCGTTTGCAGACCGATTGGGGCTTCGCCTGCCTGGTGGAGGGCCTGGAACAACCACTGCTCTTCGATACCGGCGGCAAGGGTGATATCCTGCTGCGCAACATGCGCGCGCTGGGGCTGGACCCGCAAGCCGTGCGCACCTTCGTGCTCTCGCACGCCCACGGTGATCATACCGGCGGCCTTGCGCGCGGCGCTGCAAACGACCGACCGCGTGCTCTATCTGGCGGACAACGCCGGGGAGGCGGTTTTCGACCGCGTGTTGATCGAGACGCTGGCCTTGCCGGTGACTTACGTGGTGAAAGGCGGCCCCACGCTCAACGATGCGACGCGCGAGGATGCGCTCGCCGCGGGACTTGAGACGTGCGCGGCCATCATCGACAACGGCTCCGACGCGCCCGGCACGATTCCGCACCTGTGTTCGGAGGATTTCCGCCGGGTCTACGCCGCAGCGCCGTTGATCATCGCCAAAGGCCAGGCCAACTACGAGACCCTGAGTGCGGCCGGTCCGCGCGTGTTTTGCCTCTTGCAGGTCAAATGCTCCATCATTGGGCGTGACTTGGATGCCCCGGTCGGCGGCGTGGTGGTACGACAGAGCACCGTATGAGATGTACGTAAGCAACGTAACGCCAAGGGCCGCCGGACTTAGCCGGCGGCCCTTGGTGTTTGGTATGCGATAGCGTCATTGACTCCGGACGACGAGAGGTAGGTAGATTTTGGAGGGCGTGTGGACCGTCACCGGCAGCGTGGCGCTGACCGGTTCGGTCATCCCGCAGTTCCAGGCGGACACGGTGACGGTATAGGTCGCCGGGTCGCCGTAGGTGTAGCTGAACTGGAAGGGATTGTCGTAGCCGGTGCCGTTTGCCGGCGTGCTGCCGTCGCCGTAGTCGAGGGTGTAGCTGTAGGGTACACTGGCTCCTGGCGGCACGAGGATGGCTTGCCACGTGACCTGAGCGCCGGGAGAAATGTCGCCGGAGGTGAGCAGGTTCAATTCGATGTCGCCGATGTCCACGCACACGCCTTTTTCGTAGACGGTGACCGTAACGGTCGCGGTAACTGGCTCCATCATCCCGCAGTTCCAGGCCGCGAACGTGGCGGTGTACGTGCCGGTGGCGGTATACGTGTGCGTAAAGGTGAAGGGGTCGGCGCTGCTGACGCCGGAGAGCGGAGACGTGCCATCGCCGTAGTCGAGGGTATAGGTATAGGGTTTGGAGGCATCGTCGGGGGCGATAGCGGCGCCGAATGTGAGCTGCGTATCCGTGTACACCGTGCCTGCCGTGAGCAGCGCCAGCTCGACTGCCTCGATGTCGATACATACGTTGATGGGCGGCTGCACCGTCACCACAACGCTGCTCGTCAGTGGCGTGGTCATCGCGCAGTTCCAGGCCGCGAACGTGACGGTGTACGTGCCGGGCACAGTGTAGGTAGAAGTAAAGACGTGCGGATCGCTGGTGCCGGAGGCCGGGCCGGAGATCGTCCCGTCGCCGTAGTCGATGGTGTACGTGTAGGGCAGCGTCATATCGTTGGGGATGAGATCGGCCTCGAAGTTTGCCACCGTGCCGGTGTAGATGTCGCCGGTCGTGAGCAGGCTCAATGTCACATCGCCGATGCCCACGCACACGTCCGGCGTGTAGACAGTGAACGTGATGCTGTCCGTGATAGGTTCGGTCATCGCACAGTTCCAGGCCGCGAACGTGACGGTGTACGTGCCCGGTGTAGTATACGTCGCATCGAAGCGATAGGGAACGGCGCTGCTATTGCCGGAGACAGGAAGCGTGCCGTCGCCATAGTCCAGCGTGTAGCTGTAGGGCGCGGTGAAGGCATCGGGGCCGAGGTTGGCGGAGAAGTAGACCGCCGTATCGGTATAGATGGTGCCGGTGTTCGTGATTGCCAGGTTGACGTCGCTGAGCGGGACACAAACCGCATTGACGGTGATACTGATGGTCTCGGCGTGATCCAACGCGCCATCGGTCACACGGACGGTGGCGGTGTAGACGCCTGCGCCAGCGGGCGACCAGGTGTACGCGCCCGCTGGCGTGATGCTGCCCACCGACTCGGCATCCAGCGAGAAGGTGAGGCTATCGTTGACGTTGGCATCGGTTGCGCTGGCGGTGAAGGTCAATGTGTCCCCTTGATCGATGACCTGCGCGCCAATTGGCTCCAGCAGCGGCGCGTAGTTCGGCTCCACTGTGAACGCCGCCTCCGCGCTGCCCGCGTCCAATGTGCCAGAGAACTCGGCGGTGTTGGTCACCGTCTCAGCATAGTCACCGACGTGCGCAGCGGTGAAGACCCAGGTGAGGTCTTCTCCCGCACCCAGCGGGCCGCTCCACGTGAGCGTATTGCCGGCGACGCTCGCGCCGTGGCTCGCGCCGACGAAGCCGCCGAAGTTCACCTCAGCAGGCAGCGTGTCGGTGAAGGAGACGCTCGGGTCATCCATCGTGCCGATATTGGCCAGAATCATGGTGTAAGTCACCGTGCCGTGGTACGCCACGTCTTCCGCAGGACTGACGGATTTAAAGACATCGAGCGCAGCTACAGGCCGTTCCACGACGGTGACGGTGACGCTATCGGTAAACGTCTCCGTTATCGCACAGTTCCAGGCCGCAAATTCGACGGTGTAGACGCCGGTGATGGCGTAGGTATGCGTGAACTCGAAGGGATTGGCGCTGCTATTACCGGAGACCGGCGCCGTGCCGTCGCCATAGTCGAAGGTATACGTGAAGGGCCGGGTGAAGTGATTGGGCGAGAGATCGGCGGAGAAGTTCGCCACGGTATTGGTGTAGATATCGCCTACGTTAGTGATCCCCAGCGCGACGCTCTCAATACAGATCGCATTGACAGTGATGTTGATCATCTCAACGTCATCCAGCGCGCCGTCGCTCACGCGCACGGTGGCGGTGTAGATGCCAGGGATCACGCTGCCATCGGTGGCCCAAGTGTACACGCCGTCCGGCGTGATGCTGCCCACCGACCCGGCATCCAGCGAGAAGGTGAGGCTGTCGTTGACATTGGCATCGCTTGCGCTGGCGGTGAAGGCCAGCGTGTCCCCTTGATCGACGGCCTGCGCGCCGACCGGATCGAGCACCGGCGCATAGTTCGGCTCCACGGTGAACGCAGCCTCCGCACTGCCCGCATCCAGCGTGCCGGAGAAGTAGGCGGTGTTGGTCACCGTTTCGGCATAGTCGCCGATGTGCGCGGCGGTGAAGACCCAGGTACGCGCCGTGTTCGAGTAAACCGTCCCGCTCCAGGAGATCGCGTTGCCCGTGACGCTCGCGCCGTGGCTCGTGCCGACGAAGCCACCGAAGCTTACCGCAGCAGGCAGCGTATCGGTGAACAGAACGTTGGTATCGTCGAGCGTGCCGAGGTTGTTCAGGCTGACGGTGTAGGTCATGATGCCGTGATGCGCCACGTCCGCCGCAGGCGTGACCGACTTGGTGAGATTGAGCACCGGCTGCGCGTAAGGATCGACGGCGCTCACCGTCCACAAAGTGGCCTCGGGCCATTCAACGACAAGGTCGGTGACGTCAGGAACCCGCACGCAATTGACCTCCGCCATAACCGTACTCGTTACCGGCGACCAGATTTCTTCCACGTGATCCCAGCGATAGGCGCGCAATCCAGCTTCGTTGATGCCGCTGACGTCATCCTCGGTGTAGCACAGGTCAACCGTGACGTTATAATCGTTGCCGCTGTTGCTCCACAATTCCCAGTAGACCGGCATACCCACCTCATCGAAGTTGGGGGCGTGCTCGTCGTATTTGTATGCGCGAACTTCCCCCACAAGCCCGGATTCCAGCGTTACGCTAATCAACGTGGGGCCAAAGGTGGCGCGGGTGACGTAAGGGCCTTTGCCAACCCACGGATCCACGTTGAAGTGCGCATCCTCGTAGCGCAACTCATAGCCGCCGCTGTCGCAGCGCCAGTCGTCGCGCGGGAGGCTACGGAAGTCCACGTCGGGGCAGTTCGGCGGATTGCCATGATCGATGGCCAGGCTCTCGTTACCGAGCAGATAGTACGGCGAACCCGCAAGCAATCCGGTATCGACGTCGCGACGGTCTCCCGATTGGCTGAAGCTGCTATAACAATTGACGGAAGCCTCTACAACGTTGTATCCCTGCGAGGTGACACTCCCACTTTGTATGTAACAATCCGAGCCATCCCCAGAGGTTGGCCGGGTATTATTGCCTAACACGGAGCTGGCAACGCGGACATTGCTCGTGCCACCGGAAGCCACCACGTAGACGCCGCCGCCCCGGCCATCGGCGGCATACGTGCCGCTCCAGTTCTGGCCGCCGGATCCGCTGAAGTTATTCGCAAAGGTCGTGAAACTCATACGGGTCACACCGGGCGTGTAATTGATCAATCCGCCGCCATGCCCGCCCTGGCCGCCGCTGCCACCGGCGCCGCCATCGCCGCCCGGCCCGCCGGCATCTCCACCCCAGCCTGCCGAATTGTAGGTAGCCACAACATTGGACGGGTAAAAGTTAGGATTTGCATTGTAGATCGCGCCGCCATGCCCGCCCAGGCCGCCATTACCGCCATCCCCTGCGTTACTCGCGGCGTAGCCGCCAAAACCGCCCGGTCCGCCGGAACCGCCAATATTGGAGTCCATGCTCACCCGGATGAGATGGGCTGGATACGTTCCGGTATCGCTGACGATGAACACTGCGCCGCCTCTGCCGCCGTTACCGCCCGCGCCACCGTTGCCGCCGCTCACGCCCCCACCACCCCAATTGCCCCAACCACCATCACCAGCCCGGTTATTATAAAAACTGCTGTCGCTGATGGTCATCGCGCGCCGGCTGTAGATCGCGCCGCCAACGCCGCCCGCGCCGCCCACACCATCCATAGCGAATCCACCATCACCGCCCGCTCCACCTCCCCCGGCAGTGTTAGAAGAGAAGCTGCTATGAGTGATCGTGAGCGTGCTATAGCTATAGATAGCGCCGCCGTGTCCTCCCGCACCGCCGGCTTTACCGGCACCGCCATTTGTAGAACCCGTTGCATCGGCACCGCGTCCGCCCCGGCCCCCATAGCCGGCATCATTGAGAGCAACATGACAATCATCCAGCGTCAACGGACCGGTGCTGTAGATGGCGCCGCCGGCCCCACCGGCGCCACCGACGCTGGAAAAGGAGAAGTCGCTGGAACCGCCGTCTCCGGCCTGGTTTTCGCGAATATCCACGTCGGTGAGTACTACTACGCCGCCGGCATTATACAGGCCGCCGCCCCGACCACCGGCAGCCGACGTACCGGCGCTGGAGCTTACCCCCCCAGAGCCCGTCCGATTGTTCCGCAGCGTCCCGCTTAGCATCGTGAGCCTGCCGGTATTGTAAATACCGCCGCCCTGCCCGCCCGCCGTCGGCGAGGGGCCATTCACGCCGTTATGCGTCGCGTTACCCTTCACCATAACGTCATTCAGCGTCAGGTGGCCCGCGTTGAGCAGCCCGCCGCCGCGCGGCGCGTAACCATCGTTGATCGCCAGGCCACTGATGGTCGCCGTGACGCCATCCCCAACGGAGAAGACGCGGTACGCATCCTCGCCGCTGAGGGTGAACTGATCGGCCCAGAAATTAGGATCGAGACCGGGACCGATGATCGTCAGATCGCGCGCAATGGGCAGTTCCATCCCCGCAGAGAGGACGGCGGTGCTGCCGAGAGTAGCAACGTCGAAGGTGATCGTCCCCCCAGTGCAGGCGTTAGCGGACAGCACTGCGTTGAGCAGTGTGCCGCGTCCGCCCTGCGCCGCGCTGGTCACGACGAAGTCCTGCGGGCCGTCGCACGGTACGAGTTCCATCGCATTGAAGAAGAGCACGTAATCGGTGGTCTCAGCATCGCCGGAAGCGTCGTTGAAGAGGTATACCTGGGCGATGTCTCTTCCGCCAATGGCGCTGATCAAATTGCCGGAATGAACGTAAGCGTTACCATCTTCCAGGGTTGCCACGATGAGTTGATAACCACCAGTGGTGGTATCCGTCAGGAGCAACGTGATGTCCAGCCCTTCATCCGTGGCGGAGATGCCGCTATCAGCTACGCCAGAAACATCCTCGATGGTGTAGGTTGCATCGCTGCCGTCCAGGTAAAAGGCAAAGACTTTACGCCCGCCAGTATTGCGCAGCTCGAAGCCGACGCGCCCGGTATCGGTGATGCTGCCACTATCCATCAGCAGGTGGAAACGGTCGCCGGTGGCCATCGTTGTGGTGAGAGCGCGCTCGGCCTCGGCCAGCGCGCCGTTGTAGGCGAACATCGCCCAGGCCTTGCCGTTGGTGTCGATGTCGCCATCGCCGTTGGCATCGCCGCCGCTGTTGTTATCGGTGGAAGAACCCACGTAATGCCCGGCGTCACTGCTGGACGCGGTCAACGCCCACGCGCTGAAACCGTAGCCACCGTTGTCGCCATTGTCCCAGGTGGGATTGTAAGCCGGATCATCGGCGTCGTCGTAAGCCGGGCCGGCAGCGAGCACGACGATGCTCAACGCCAGCAACGCGGTCAATGCCAGCACCAGGGCAAGACCCAGGCGGGTTCCCTTACAAATCATTGTACGTTTGTTATTCATCATTCGATCTCCTTAAGATAATAGTTGCAAGTTACGATATGCGTTCAAGTGCGTTGGGTAAGGGCGCGCTTTCTATCGTGGTTGGGCCTTCTCCCTCGCGCAAGAAATCCAGCAGGCTTTCCAGGTTGCCGAACGTGTGCCGCTCCTGTGAGCCAACTTGTTCGAGCATCACGTGCCAGGGCGCTTGGTCGCTGAGTCGCCACAACCGTAGGAGGTACGAGCGGTACTCGGTTTGAGCTGTGTCTATAGTCTGTTTGCTCATTTGTTCCATGTTATAATGCGTTCACGAATCACGAATCACGAATCACGAAGCACGAATCACGCGCTGTACTACACTTTTATTCTTACTCCCTATTCCACTCCCTTCATAGTATAGCCAGGAAACGTCACGGAAACGTCACGAGGATAATGAAACCATTAGCGATTACCCTGTTGGGAGCCTTTCAAGTCAGTACGGGCGATCAACCCATCACCGATTTTGGCGCCGACTCGGCCCGGGCGTTGCTCGTTTACCTGGTGATGCACGCCGGTACCCAGTTCCAGCGAACGTTCTTGTCTACGCTGCTGTGGCCCGACCAACCCGAGGCCGAGGCGCTGCACGCGCTGCGCCAGGCCCTGAACCGGCTGCGCAAGGCCATCGGCGATCAGGACGTCGATCCGCCTTTCCTGCGCATCACCCGCACCACCATTCAATTCAACCCGCACAGCGCCTATCACCTCGACGTGAACACCTTCAGAGCGTTGTTGGATGCCACGCAGCGCCATCCGCACCGTCGCTTGCAGGTGTGCCGCGCGTGCCACCGGCGCTTGACTCAGGCCGCGAAATTGTATCGCGGCGATTTGTTGGCCGGGTTTTCCCTCGATAGTTATCTGTTCGAAGAATGGCTGTTGATGGAGCGGGAGCAGTTGCACCGCCAGGCGATGGACGTTTTCTATCAACTGGCCGCGTATCACGAACGGCGGGGCGCCTTCGAGCTGGCGCAGCACTACGCCCGGCGGCAGGTGGCATTGGAACCCTGGCGCGAGGAAGCGCACCAGCAGTTGATGCGCGCGCTGGCCTGGAGTGGACAGCGTAGCGCGGCCCTGGCGCAGTACAATACGTGCCGCCACATTTTGGAGGCGGAACTGGGCCTGACGCCCACGCCCGCCTCGGAGACGTTGCGCGCGCAGATTCAGGCCGAAACGCTGGCCTCCCCGCCGCAACCGCCGCACAACCTGCCCGCGCACCTCGTCCCCTTTATCGGCCGGCAGGTCGAGTTGGAGCAGATCATCGAAAAACTGAATCGCCCGGGCTGCCGGCTGTTGACGTTGGTGGGGCCTGGCGGTGTGGGCAAGACCCGGCTGGCGCTGCAAGTTGCCTGGGAGGAGCGCGGGGCGTTTCAGGATGGCGTCTACTTTGTCCCGCTGACGGATGTGCACTCGCCGGATGCGCTGACGGCTGCGATAGCTCAGGCGGTGGGTTGCAACTTTCGTCCCGGCGGCGCGCCGCAAGACCAGTTGGGCGATTATCTGAGGAAAAAGGAAACCCTTCTTATTCTGGATAACCTGGAGCATCTATCGTCTGGCGGCGAGGTGATCGTTGATCTGCTGCGCCGCGCCGCCGGTATGCGCATCCTGCTGACCAGCCAAACGCGCTTGAATCTGCCCGGCGAGTGGCTGTTCGACGTGGAGGCGCTCGATTATCCCGGCGATGGCGCGCCCGCCGCGAGCGCGCCGTCTGCGGGCGACCGTTATGGCGCGGTGCAATTCTTTGTGGAATGTGCCCGTCGCCGGCAACCCGCTTTTGCCCTCACCCCGGATGCCCTACCGCACGTCGCGCGCATCTGCCAACTCGTCGGCGGGATCCCGCTGGCGCTCGAGCTGGCGGCGAGTTGGTTGCGCGCTTACACCTGCCGGGAGATCGCTCAAGAAGTGCAGCGCGATCTGGATTTCCTCCAGGTTACCTCTCCGGGCGCGCCCGCCCGCCACCATAGCGTGCGCGCGACGTTCCGGCACGCGTGGACCTTGCTCACGACTGAGGAACAGCGCGTCTTGCAACACCTGTCCGTTTTCCACGGTGACTTCAGCAGAGAGGCCGCCTTGCACGTCGCCGCCGCGTCGCCGCAAACCCTGGCGGCCCTGGTGGACAAGTCGATGCTCAACCGGGTCGCTTACGAACAGCCGCACCCCGTGACCCGTTACACGCTGCACAATCTCGTGCGCCGTTATGCCGAGGAACTATTGGATGCTGATCCGGAGAGCGCTGTGCGCGCCCCCGCGCAGCACTGTGACTACTACTGCGCGCTGTTACAGACGTTGGAAACCGATCTGACCGGCAGTGCGCAACGTTCGGCCCTCGATACGCTGAGCGCCGAGGTCGAAAACGTCCGCGCAGCCTGGGAATGGGCGGTCGCCCACGGCCGGGTGGCAGCTATCGAGCAGGCGTTGGAGAGCCTGACCCACCTTTATACCGTGCGCTGTTGGTTCCAGGAGGGGGAGTCGGTTTTCGATCGCGCTGTGCAACAGTTGCGCCAAATCGAATCTCCCCCAGAACACGTACAACACCTCATTCACCGGCTCGCTGCGCACCGGGGTACGTTCCTCGTCCATTTGGGACGTTACGACGAGGCGGCAGATCTGTTACAGAACAGCCTGAGCGCATTGGAGATGTTTGAGGATGCTGCGGGGATGGTGGGCTGCCTCAATAGCTTGTCCTTCATCAGCAATCGCCAGGGCGACTATGCACAGGCGAAAGACCTGCTCAACCGGGCGTTGACTCTGGCCCAGGCGGCATCGCGGCGCCTGGAAGCCGATACGTTGAGTCGT
>OMKS01001818.1_pt1 | contig 18490 bp, 11 predicted proteins | sample 1674721 | NCBI WGS metagenome assembly OMKS01 (sample SAMN06264996, study PRJEB25208) | sediment metagenome | isolation source: hot spring sediment | place: USA: California | collected 2014-09-02
GGTCTCGTGGGCTCGGAGATGTGTATAAGAGACAGGCCCATCTCCTCCGCCCCCAGCAACGTACGCTGGATCGATGTGGACCTGACCCGCCAACTCCTCACCGCGTACGAGGGCCAGACCCTGGTGCGCATGACCGCCGTCTCCACCGGACTGCCCCGCACCCCCACACCCGTCGGCCAATTCAACATCTGGATCAAACTGCGCTACGACGATATGAGCGGGCCGGGCTATTACCTGCGCAACGTGCCCTACGTGATGTACTTTCACGGTGGATACGGCCTGCACGGCACCTACTGGCACGCCAACTTTGGCCACCCTATGAGCCACGGCTGTGTCAACCTACCCACATCGGAGGCGGAATGGCTCTACAATTGGGCCTCGGTGGGCACGATGGTCAACATCCACTATTGAAACTCGCACCACTCCCGCTGGCAACAGGTTGGCAAAACAGTCTCTCTGCGCTATAATCCACTTTAACCAACAAAGCAACCCCGCGCTGCAACCATCTACACGGGAACAATCTCAGAGGTGGTTATGTCATCAGAACGAGAGCATATCCTAACCGAATCTGAACTGACCGCCACCCTGCGCGGCTATCTCCCTTCCTCCCTGGAACGTCAATGCTTGTTGGGAGATCAAATCAGGGCCACCGTACCCTGCACTCGCCACCTCACCGCCCTGCTGCGCGCCATCTCCACGTATCTGCCCCGCCAGGTAGTCACGCCGCTGATCGCCCATCCCGAGTTGGGCAAGGTCGAGGGCCACTTTGCATATGGCACCGTCATGTTCGCCGACATCTCTGGTTTTACCGCCATGTCGGAGAAACTCTCCCTGCTGGGCAAAGAGGGCGCCGAAGAGATCACCCGCATCATCAACCACCTGTTCACCGCTCTGTTAGAAGTGACGGACCAGCACGGCGGGGATTTACTCAAATTTGGCGGGGACGCGCTGCTGGTCTATTTTGGGGGCGAGAACCACGTCCTGCGCGCCTGCCTGGCCGCGCTGCGGATGCAGAGCAACATGGCCCGCTTCTCCGAGACCGAAACCTCTCAGGGTGTCTTCCGGCTGCAAATGACCATCGGTCTGGGTACCGGCCCCCTCTTTATGGCCCGGCTCGGCTCGGAAGAGAGCATGGAATTCGCCGTGATGGGGCGCGGACTGGCCCAGATGGCGCAAGCAGAGGATTACGCCTCAGCCGGCCAGATCTTTGTGGACGCCGAGACGTTCCAGCCGGTGGCAGCCCAAGCAGAGGTGGGCAATACACAGGATGGCTTTTACCAACTGCTCGATTTGCACGCCGTCCCCGAACTCGACCTGGACCATGCGCAGGCGAACCCCCTGGCGAGCCTGCCCCCGCCGCCGTCGGATGGGGATGCCCGGCCCTGGATCGCCGACACGCTGCAGCGCATCCGTGCCCTGGAACTCTTTATGCCTCCCGGCCTGATGGACAAGATCAAGCTAGAGCCAGAGCGCATCGCTATCGGCGGCGAGTACCGCCCGGTGACCGTCTTTTTCGCCAATTTTTACGGCATTGACGAGATCATCGAAACGCTGGGAGAGGCCCGCAGCGCCGAGATCACCGCCATCCTCAACGCCCATTTCAAGACTATGCGACAGATCATCGCCAAGTACGGCGGCGTAGTGAACAAGGTAGATACCTACGCTGTGGGACACCGCATCATGACCCTCTTTGGCGCTCCCCGGGCCCACATTGACGACCCCGAACGGGCCACGCGGGCGGCGCTAGAGATGCAAGAGGCTATGGTCGCCTTCAACGAACTGAACACCTCGTGCGGCCAATTCTGTCTCAAGCAGCGCATCGGAGTCAACACCGGCCTGGTCTTTGCCGGCAACGTCGGTTCTCTTACGCGCCAGGAATACTCGGTGATGGGAGATGGGGTCAACCTGGCCGCCCGCCTGATGGCCGTAGCCACCGAGGGGCAGGTGATCATCAGCCAGAGCACGGCCCGGCAATCGGGAGGAGCCTTCCTGTTGCACGAGCAAGAGCCGGTCAAGGTCAAGGGCAAATCTCTGCCGGTCCACAACTATCACGTCCTGGGTTTGCAGGAAAAACGGGCCCGCGAACACCGCCCCCTGATCGGACGCGACCAGGAGTGGGAGACCATCCACCCCCTGATTGACCGCAGTCTGACCGGCGAGACTCGGGTGCTGACCATCGTCGGCGACGCCGGACTGGGCAAGTCACGCCTGCTGGACGAGATCGCCGCTCACTGGGCCGAGGAGCACGGCGCATTGAGCATCGGCACCGCCTGTCCCTCCTTTGGCCGCCACACTCCCTACCTGCCCTGGTTGGACCTGCTGCGCGCTCTATTCGGCTTCAATCCGGCCGACCCCGATCCGATCAAGCTGGAAAAGATCGGCGCCCTGCTGATCGAAATAGACCCCACCTGGCGCGATTGGACCGCCCTGATCGGCCGACTGCTGGGGCTAGAGATGCAAGAGACGGACCTGATGCAGGCCCTGGACGCTCAAACCCGCCAGCGTATCACTTTCCTCATTGTGACCGGATTGGTGAACCACATCTCTGGCGAGCAGCCCCTGCTGCTATCTATAGACGACCTTCAGTGGGCCGATGACATCTCCATCGAATTGATCAACCACGTGACCCACCAAATCAGTGACCAACCGCTGTTGGTAGCCGTGGCCCATCGCCCGGACGAAATAGTGGATTCCAGTTTCAAGGTCGCCGATCTACCCCTCCACACCGACTTGCGGCTGCACGAGCTTTCCGACCAATCCAGCCTGGAGCTGCTGGACACCCTGCTGCCCACCACGCCCGCGATGCCCCCGCAGCTCAAGCGATTGATCCTCAAAAATGCTCAGGGTAATCCGCTGTTCATCGAAGAGGTCGCCCACTCTTTGATCGAAAACTATTTGACCTTGGACGAGGAGAGTGGGACCTACCGGGCCAGGGCAGACCTGGAGGCAGAGGAGATCGAGATCCCCGATTCGGTCAACCGGGTGATCATGAGCCGCATAGACCGGCTGGATGAGAGCAGTCGCAACGTGCTCAAGGTCGCTTCGGTGATCGGGCAAGAGTTCGAGCACTGGCTGCTCAGCGCCGTCTACCCTTACCGCCAGGCCGAGGGAGAACTACGCGAACATCTGGATGAACTCTCACAGCGCGAGATTCTGGAGGGCCCATACCCCGATCTATTGTACCTATTCCGCCACATCATGACCCGCGAGGTGGCCTACGAGAGCATGCTCTACGCCGACCGCCGCCGATTGCACCGCCGCATCGGGGAATCCATCGAAATCCAGCAGGCCGGCCGGCTGACCGAATACGTCGAAGTCCTGGCCTATCACTTTGGCCTGGCCGAAGAGTGGGACAAATCGCTCCATTACCACCTGGAGGCGGGACACAAAGCCCAGGCGATCTATGCCAACGAGGATGCCATTCACCACTTCCGTCAAGCCCTCAAGGCAGCGGAACGGGTAGAGTGGAGTGAGGGGTATCAACTGACGGCCCACGAGAAACTGGGCGAGGTGCTGGACACCCTGGGCGAGTACGACGAGGCACTGGCCCACATCTACCGGGCCCAGGATCTGGTGATGGCCATGGACGACTTTTCGCCGGAGGAGCAAGCCCGCCGCCTGGCCGATCTATGCCGCAGGACGGCCACCATCCACGAGAAAAGGAGCGATTACGACGCCGCCCTCGACAGTCTGCGGGGAGGGCTGCTGGCTTTAGAGGGTATGGATGCGGTCGAGGCGGCTCGCATCTACCTTCTGGGAGCAGGTGTGTATCGCCGCCAGGGCAGGAACGAAGAAGCGATCGAATGGTGCCAAAAGAGCTTGCACATCGCGTTACAGGTAAAGACGCGCGAGAGCCAACAGGTCGTCGCACACGCCTACTACAACCTGGGCGGCATCTACACCCGGCAGGGCGATCTATTGCGTGGCGTCGAATACTGCCTTGAAAGCCTGCACGTCTACCAGCAGATTGACGACATCGTTGGCCAGTCACAGGCCCATATCAACCTGGCCAACGCCTACTTTGAGCAAGGCAACTGGCCCAAGGCGAATGAGCATTACCTACAGGCTCTGGAGATCAAGCGCAAGATTGGCGACGTGTATTATCAGGGGTTTATCACGGTCAACCTGGGCGGGGTATATCTGAAGCAAGGGTATCTGGATCAAGCAGATAATTACTACCAACAGAGCCTAAGCATGTGGCAAGAGTTGGGATCCACTTATGTGATTGCCCTGCTACACAACAATATGGGTGCTGTAGCCTTGCAGAGAGATGATTGGGACCAAGCCCTAGCCCTCCTACAACAAAGCTTGGACATGTTCCAGCAAATCGGCTCTGAGGATTATTTGGCCGAGGTCTACCGCCAAATTGCTCAAGCTCATTTGGGTCGACAGGAATATGGTGACGCCTTGGATCATGCCCAACGCTCCCTGGCCCTGGCTCAACAGCACGAGATGCGCTTGGAGGAAGGCATCACTCGTCGCGTATTGGGGCAGATTTACTTGGCCCTGGGTGACTTGAGCCAGACCGAGCAGGAGCTAGTCACCAGCCTTGACTCGACTTTGCCCAGGCCCTGGCCCAGAACGGAGCCTGGTGGATCGGTAACACCGGCTACGGCTACGGCATGGACGATTCGATCGCCCTCACCGAGCGGTTGATGCACCTCCTGGCCCAGGAACTGACCGGCGCATCGGACGTGTCGGTGGGCTACGCCCTGCGCCAGGCCAAGAGCCGCTACCTATCCGGCGTCCCCAGCGGCAGTTTCGGCACCTATGACGAAAAATCCCTCATCGAAGCTGCCCTCTACGGCCTCCCTATGTACCGCGTGTCCGTTCCCACCCCCTACCGAACCGCCGCCGCCCCCATCGTCCAGGCCCCGACCCAGGAACTGGTAGAGCCGATCACCCTCGACCTGAGCGACGCCTTTCAACTAGAGACCGGCTCCGTCTACGGCGACTATTATGCCATCGAAGGACAGGTGCAGGCCAACCCTGGTCGTCCCGTCCAACCTCGCATCAGCCAGCCGGTACCGGACAAATCCGCCCTCGATCTGACGCCTCACGGCGTCGTGCTCGTCAGCGCCGTGGCCGAAAGTGAAGAGTTCAACCCCCTCATCTCTATGCCCGTGACCGACACGACGTTGAGCGAGCCGCCCTTTGCCTCGCTCTCCTGGTCCCCCACCAACCTCTGGGCCATCAACCGCCTGGGGCCCGAACCGACTCTGGTCGTCGTACCGGCCCAGTTCCGGGGCAACCAGGATACCGGCATCCTACGCCGCTTCACCACCCTGCAATTCGAGGTCTATTACACCACCACAGCCAGTCTAGACTTTTCCCCGCCCATCATCTGGCAAGTTCAAGCCCTGGTCTCCGACAGCGGGGCCGATTTCCAGGTGACAGCCCAGGACACCTCCGGCATCCAGCGCGTGCTGATGGTCTACACTCAGGATGGTCAGTCGTGGCTGAGCCGCGACCTGACGTACAACCCCTTCCGCGAGCACTGGGAGGCGCACTTGACCGAGTTAACCGGATGCCTGGTCTACTTTATCCAGGTCGTGGACGGCGCCGGCAACGTCACAACCACGACCAATAAGGGGTTGCTCTTTGCTCTCACCCGCGACATCTATCTACCCCTCATCATGCGCGGGACATAACAGCCCTCGCAGATGAAATGAGGACGCCTCCGGGAGCCAAATCCCGGAGGCGTCCTCTCTCAGTCGACAACGTTCAGCATCTAAAAGAGGGATTAACGCTCCTCGATCTCGTAACTGTACGATCCCACCTCTGTTGTGACAGGCGCCAGGCCAGAGACGGTGATGACGGCCCGATTGGTGTGGCTGTCCAGTGAAATATCCCACTCACCGGTCTGATCCTCACCCATTTCCAAGCGTTCCACCGTGGTCTCGGGGCCAAACAGAACGACCTGCACCAACCACCGCTGGGGCAGCACATTGGCATGCCGAATAAAGCCGGCTGGCTCCCAACCGCCCCCATCCGTTTCAAAATCGCTCGAATAATCGATGTCTGGGATCGAGATGTCATCCAGCACGAAGCCGGGCCGATTCACCGCGTCGTCGGTGATGTACTCGAAGCGAATCAGGACCTCCTGGCCTGCGTAGGGGGAGAGGTCTATCCGCTCCTGGATCCACTCTGCCCTTCCACCGCCGCCGCTCCGACCGGTATAGGCCCACCCAAACGAGTTTCCATTCGGATTGGTCGAGGTGCCAGAGGGGGTAGTGAGGATTTTCCAGGTTTCCCCTCCGTCGGCGCTGATCTCGACGTAAACATAGTCCCAGTCTTCCTCAAGGTCATACCAGGTCCAGAACTGGAGGGTGGCCGCGCTCACGTTCGACAGGTCAAAGGCCCGGGTGAGCATCATGTCGGAATCGTCCCCGCGATTCGACCACCACACGTATCGTCCACTGTGAGCTGTGGTATTCACCAAACCAATCTGAGTAGAGCCGACGAAACGGAGGGTCAACGGACGATCACCGTAGAGTTCGAGGTAATCGGTGCCGTGCTGGTGAACCGTGCTACTGACAGAGACGGGATAATCAGAGTCAGAGTACGTGGCCTCGATTTTGAAGGAAGGGAGAGTGATTTCTTTGTAACCGTACCGGCCATCCTCGAGAGATGGGTCATCCAGCAGGTTAGCAACGATCCAGTCGGCGAACAGATCCTCATAGCCGAGACCGGTGCCCAATTCCTCCAGCACCGCCTCGACGCTGGCAAACGAGTTGTCGGGATGAGCGACCAACGCCTGGGTCGCTGCAGGGCCGAACCGGTCGAGGAAGTAGAAGGTAAAGAGGTATCCTGCGCCATAGTTGGCTCCGGCCGCCCCCGGACCTTCGGGCCAGGAGTTAAGTTGTGTATCCGGCGTCATCGCAAACACCCAGTCGCTCCCCCCCACATCGAAACCATTGAGATACATCGCCAACTCGGAAAAGCCCTCGTTCAGCCAGGTCTCTTCGTTCCGGTCGTTGTACCAGTGGATCATGTGCTGAAACTCGTGGGCCAGCACGCCGTTGTAAAAAGAATCGTTGATGTTCACGTTTTCGATGTTGATGTAAAACATCTCCATCTCGTTCGAATCATCCCGCACCGCAGAGACAAACTCGTCGGCGCTGGAATAATAGCCCGCCACGGAATTGCCCAATCCCCGCGCATGCAGGATGCTCAAGTGAGGGTCATTGTCCACGCCAGGGGTCCACTCGGAACCGAAAAAGGCACGGTTGGTGGGATAGGTTTCCCGCTCGAACAGGTCCGCGGCCTCCTCCAAATCCCTGCGGTCGAAGCGGGCCCCTTCCTCAACCCACATATATACGTGCGCGGTCTTGTATTCCAGCACAGCATACACGTCAAACTGCTCGTCCGTGTCCACGTTGGAGACGTGGAAGAGACGACGAGTGCCGACCTCGTAATCCGGCGATCCATCCGGATTGACGGTACGCGGCGTGTCAGCAGGCAAGCCGCGCAGCCGAATCGCCAGATCGTGCAGGTCACGCACCGGCACGATGGTCTGCTCCAACAGCTCTTCCGTCTCCGTTCCCACGTCACCCACCGGTTCCCGCGTGATGGCCGGTGTGATCACAGGGGTAGGTGTATCATAGACCGGAGGGACCATCGTCTCAAAAACCAACGTAGGGAACGCCTCCCAGTCCCAATCCCAATCCCCACCAGGCCAATTCAAGCCGCTACAGCAGCAGCAGCAACTCGCCGCCGCCAGAAGGACAGCGACGCCCACCAATGCAGCGAGTGTCTTGCTCATCTCATCTCCTTCACCCAACCACCAGCCAGCAGTTATCCACTGGCCGCCAGTATATCTCGACCAATTGCCTGGGTCAGTTGCCCCACCGACTGGGCCAACACAGAATCGGGGTTGCTGAGCACCAACGGGGTCCCACGACCCAGCACTCGCGCCTGTTCGGCGTCAAAGGGAACGACGCCTGTCAGTGGGCGCTTCAACGTGCGCTCTAGCGCCTCCCTCGGCGGCAGGGTCCCCGGCGCGACCTGATTCAACACCAGGTTGAGCTTTTCTCCCCACTGGCTGAGAGCCCGCAGCGTACCGATTGTCGTCTGGATAGAGGGTGGTTCGGCCGTGAACACCAGCCCCACCGCCGAGGCTTCCTCCAGGAGCATCATCGCCACGTCGTCCAGCACCGACAGCCCATCCACGATCACCACGTCGAACTCCTGCCGCAGCCCACGGAGCACCACCTGGACCACTCCCACCGGCATTCCCGCCCCAACGATGGGAAAGAACGGGGATGCCAACACCTTTAGCCCAGAACTGTGCTGCAACAGGAGGGCAGCGATACTTTCCGCGTCCAGGGCCTGAGCCTCGGAATGTTCGATCAAACTCGACCAATTGGGATCGGGTCGCAAGCCCAGTTGCAGAGCCACGTGCCCGGATGAAACGCTCAGATCGGTCAGGCAGACCGCCCTATCCCCTCCTTGCGCCAACAGCGCCGCCAGGTTGACCGCCAGTGTCGTCGTGCCCACCCCCCCCCGCAAGCTCATCATCACCACCAGGCCGGCAAATGCGCCCTCCCCCTGACCCTGCCGCTCGGCCAACATCCCATTGACCAGATCCAAAAGCTCGGTCATCGTCACCGGCTTGGTCAGGTAGACATCCGCCCCGGCCTGCATGGCAGCATCCCGGTCCATCGGCTGTGCTCGGGCCGTCAGAATAATGATCGGGATGTGAGCTGTAGCCGGATTGGCCCGCAGTTGGCGGCAGATTTCATAGCCGGTCACGCCGGGCATCATCACGTCTATGATCGCCATATCGGGAGGGTCCGCGATAGCCTTGGCCAGGCCATCCGGCCCTTCGGCACTGAGGATGGTCTCGTGTCCTCCCCGGCGCTCCAGGACCAGTTGCATCATGTCGAGAAGCTCGGCCTCGTCATCAATCACTAGAATTCTCGCCATCTCGGGTCACTCCTCCTCTTCGATACAGAGCACCCCCACGTGCGCTTTGTTGATCAGGATTACACCGCCGGTGAACACAAAATCCGGACGGACGGACGATCGCATCTGACCATCGAGGATGGGGATAAAGGCATCCGTGCCAGTCGTCAGCACAGTGCGCAGGTCCAGTTTGCCCGAGAGACGGAGATATCCCTCGATCTCGAAAGATGGAACGGTAATAAACACCCGGCGGAGATAGGTGCCAAAGTAACTGCCATAGGTCTGTTCTCGCAGCAGTCCATCCTCCTGCCGCGCCAGAGCGACGGCGGTGATACTGTCCTTGCGCAGGATGGACGTCGCATAGCTGGCCAGAATATCCGCCGGATGGTCAACGTTAGAGATATAGGCATCCTCCAACTCGAGGAAGGACGACGAGGTGTTATTGAGCTGACTGGCCAGCTTTTTCTGGCGCACGTTCACGCGGCCCGACAGGCGGTGCCGATACGTAAAAAAGTCCGCCACCAACCAGGAACTGGACACCTGTTCCTTCATCGTAGAGCTCCTTATCTCACCCGTTACTCGCCTGGCCCTGCCAACGGCGGGAATATGTAATGCGTCACCAGCCCCCACCTTTCCAAGGGCCAGTAACAAAGCCACGCCTTGCCGATAATATTCTCCCGAGGCAATAAACCCCAAGTGTGCGAGTCGCTGGAATTACGCCGATTGTCCCCCAGGACAAAATATTCATCATCTTGCAACTTCCAGAAGCCAGAATAAGAGCCTGGATTCTCGATCATAGGCTCTGCCAATCGCATGCCGTCCACCCACACCACCCCGTCTCGAATCTCCAAATTCTCTCCCGGTAATCCCACCACCCGCTTGATGTAATCATCGTCAGGATTGTTGGGGGGATGAAAGACAATCACGTCCCCACGTTCCACCGGACGAATCCAGTAGACAGCCTTGCTGACCACGAGGTACTGGCCATTGAATAACGTGGGCTCCATGCTCGAACCCCGCACTTGAAACCGGCCTGTGGTCACATAAAGTACCAGGAATATGAGCACAGTCAAGAGAATGGTTTCCAGGGTCTCGCGCAGAGACGAACGACCCCAAAAAGCCCGTGACATCGAGATCCGCTCGCCTGCCGGTGGGTGACGCAGATCAGAATCTAGTGCCGGGATAGGCTCAGTTAGTTCCTCTTCGACTCGAACATCCGCCAATGATTTTCCTCCTCATTAACGTAATGGATGCCATTATAGTACAGGTGTGAAAGGGTGGCAAACTCTGACATTCATCAACAGATAGGCCTGCTATAATTGACTTTTCCCCGTCTCCCTTGTAGAATGGGGGCAGTTCGACGATTCCAAGCCAAATCCTTCCGGGCGGAGCAAGTTATGAGTCACATCAGCTCGATCCTAATTGTAGACAGCAACGAAGCCTTTGCCACCATACTAAAAGAAGGCATCGAACAAGCCGAAGAGTTCCAAGCCACTGTGATCAGCGATGGAAACGAGGCCCTACAGATGGTGGGCAGCACCCTGTTCGACCTGGTCATCGTGGACATGGGGCTGACCGACCCCGACGGCGCTGACCTGGCCCGCACGCTGCGGGAGCAGGCTCCCGACTTGCGCCTGATGCTGATTCCCTTGATGGGCGAGGATTTGTCCCCCTCAGTAGCCGATTTGGACGTTCAGGGCGTACTGACTAAACCCTTCTTTTTCCCCGAACTGCCCGGCATCATCAGCGGCGCGCTGAATAGAAATGTGGGCCAGACCCTACCGACTGAACCTCCGCCAGCCACCGAGCCGCCCGCCGCCGTCCCGGCTACATCTGAGGAGACACCGTCCCCCCCTCCCCCCGCACCTGCCATCCCATCCCTCACCCCAGTCGAGGGCGCTGCACTGGACGCCGCTTCCGCTCAACGCCTGTCTGAGGTGTGTGCGATGATCTCGAGCCGCCAGATGCAGCACATCACTCAGGCTATGAGCCGGCTGACTCAGGATGTCGGCGCCGACGTCGTGATCTTGACCTGCAGCGGCGGGCTGATCTCCCACGCCGGCCGACTATCAGTCGAAGAAGCGGAGAGTCTGGCTCAAATCGTGGGTGAAAACTGGCGTACCTCGGCCCGCGTGGCGAAAATTCTGGGCCAGGAACAATTGCGTTTCGAACAGAGCGTAGAGGGCGGAGAGCACATGTTCTACTCACTGGCTCTGACCGAGGACATCATCCTCTCGGCTGCCCTGAGCACCACGGTGCCGTTGGGCATGATTCGCCACAGCGCCAAGTCCACGGCCGACGCACTGCGCCGCGTGCTGCAGATGGGATGAACTCGCACCGTTTCGAGTTGGCCGCCCCAGCCTCAACGGCTAAGGAGTGCTATGCCCCAGCAAAAGAAACTGGTCCTGATTGACGGTCACGCTCTGGCGTACCGCGCTTTCCACGCCCTGCCCGATGACCTCAAGACCGCCCAAGGCGAGCTGACCAACGCCGTCTACGGGTTCACCACGATGCTGCTCAGCGTTCTGCGCGACGAACAGCCCACTCACATCGCCGTCACCTTCGACAAGGGCCTCACCTTCCGCCACGAACTATACGCCGACTACAAGGCCCATCGCGCCAAGATGCCGGACGAGATGCGCGTCCAGATGGACCGGATTCGACAGGTTGTAGAGACGATGGGCATCCCCATCTACGAGCAGGAGGGATACGAGGCCGACGACCTGCTGGGAACCCTGACCCGCCAGGCGGAGGAAAAAGATGTGGATACCCTGATCGTCACCGGCGACATGGACCTCTTACAACTGGTGAGCGACCGGACCCGTGTCCTCACCTCCCGCTGGCGCTTCTCCGACACGGTCATCTACGACGTCGAGGGGGTCAAGCAGCGGTACGAGGGGCTGAAGCCGGGCCAATTGGTGGATTACAAGGCCCTGATGGGTGACAAATCGGACAACATCCCCGGCGTCCCCGGCGTGGGCGAGAAAACCGCCACCCAACTGCTGCAACGGTACAGCACCCTCGAATCCCTCTACGAGAACCTGGACGAGGTGCAAAGTCGCTTTCGGAACAAACTGGAGGAGGGACGCGAGTCCGCCTTCCTCAGCCGCCGTCTGGCGACCATCCTGCGCGACGCCCCGATAGAACTCGACATGGAGGCCTGCCGCGTCCACACCTTTGACCACCAGGCAGTGGTGACCCTCTTCCGCGAACTGGAATTCCGCTCCCTGGTGGATCGGATCGAGGAGCTGACGGGAGCAGAACAGGTCTCCAGCCATCCCCAGCCCGCCGGCGTGCCCCACCAGCTCAGCCTCTTTGGCGAGACGCCCACTCCTCAGCCCCAAGCCCCGCCAGGCGCCGACTACCAGATCGTCGCCGACCTGGAGGCCCTCCACCGGCTGGTCGCCCAACTGCACAGCGCCTCCGCGCTGACCATTGACACCGAAACGACCGCCACCGACCCGATGCGAGCCGAGCTGGTCGGTGTCGCCCTGACCGACAGCTCTCACCGGGGGTACTATATCCCGCTCATGGCCCCTCCCGGCGATCTCCGGCTGGACGCAGAGAACGCGCTCCCGATCCTGGCCCCCCTGTTGCAAGACCCTGACCTCCCCAAATACGGACACAACATCAAGTACGACCTGACTGTGCTCCACCGGGCCGGCGTCCACGTCCAGGGGGTAGCCTTCGACACCATGATCGCCGAGTGGCTGACCAACCCATCCTCCAAGAACCTGGGACTCAAGAACCTGGCCTGGGCACGCCTGGAACAGCGAATGACCCCCATCACCGACCTCATCGGAAGCGGGAGGGCTCAACTGACGATGGACCAAGTAGCGGTCGCGCAAGCGGCCCCCTACGCCTGCGCCGACGTGGACATGACCCACCGATTGGCAGGCGTGTTGAGGGCCGAGTTGGAGGAGAAGCATCTCTGGGCGGTCTTTACCGAGGTGGAGGTCCCGCTGATCCCGGTTCTGGCGGCGATGGAGATGACCGGAGTACAGCTCGACGTCGCAGTGTTGGAACGCATGTCCGAGACGCTGACCACCCGACTGGGCAAACTCGAGACCCAAATTCAGGAGATGGTCGGCTACCCCTTCAACGTCAACTCGACCCAGCAGCTCTCCGACGCCCTGTTCAAAACCCTCAACCTGCCCTCTCAAGGTATGCGCCGGACCAAAACGGGCCACTTTTCGACCGCCGCCGACGTCCTGGATCGGCTGCGCAAATATCATCCCGTGATCGCCCTCATCCTCGAGTACCGGGAACTGGCCAAGCTCCAATCCACCTACGTGGACGCCCTACCCCAACTGGTCAACCCGGAGACCGGCCGCATCCACACCTCCTACAACCAGGCCGGCACCGTCACCGGGCGGCTCAGCTCCAGCGACCCCAACCTGCAGAACATTCCCATCCGCACCGAGATCGGGCGGCAGGTGCGGCGGGCGTTCGTCGCCCAGACGGGCTGGAAGCTGATCGGGGCCGACTATTCCCAGGTCGAGCTGCGGGTGATGGCCCACATCTCGGGCGACGAGGGCCTGCTGGGGGCCTTTGCGCGAGGAGAGGACATCCACGCCAGCACTGCCGCCGCCATTATGAACGTCCCCCTCACCGAGGTGACCGCCGACATGCGGCGAGTCGCCAAGGCGGTCAACTTTGGCCTCGCCTATGGCCAGACCGCTTACGGTCTGGCCAGCGCCACCGACCTGACCCAGGCCGAGGCCGAGAATTTTATCACCGCCTACTTTGAGCGTTTCCCCAAGGTGCGGGAGTACATTGACACCACCAAGGCCCAGGCCACGCGGCAGGGATACGTCCAGACCCTCCTGGGCCGCCGGCGCTATTTTCCAGAGCTGCAGCCCGGCAGCAAGGCCCCCCATCACGTGCGCCAGGCGGCCGAGCGTATGTCCATCAACGCCCCCATCCAGGGTACCGCGGCCGACATCATCAACATCGCCACGGTCAACCTACACCGGGCGCTCCACGAGCGAGGTCTGAACGCGCGGATGATCCTCCAGGTGCACGACGAACTGGTCGTCGAAGCACCGGCCGAGGAGGTGGAGACTGTCGCGCCGCTGATGCGTCAGGTGATGGAGAGCGCCTTCGAGCTGCGGGCAGAGCTAAAGGTCGATCTCAAAGTAGGGGAGAACTGGGAAGAGATGGAACCTCAAAATTGAAACACTTCCCCTTGCTCCGGCACCGCCACGTGACGCACCCCAAGCCGGTGCAATCCATCGGCCAACGTCTCCGCCGGGTCGGGATCACCGTGCACGACAAAGGCGTGCCGCAACCCTGGCGCGATGGGGCGCGCCCAATCCAACAGCCCCTTCTGATCGGCGTGGGCGCTGTAACCGTTGATCGTCTCAACCCGGGCGCGCAGCGGATACTCCTCCCCAAAGATCTTGACCCGCTCCTGCCGCTCGACCAGCCGCCGCCCCAGCGTGTGCGGGGCCTGCCAACCGATGATCAAAACCGTGTTGCGCGGGTCGGTGATGGTGTGCTTGAGGTGATGCTGAATCCGCCCGGCCTCGCACATCCCCGACGCACTGATGATAACCGCCGGCCCTCTCAGCTCGTTCAGCGCCTTGGAATCCTCCACGTGACGGATGTAGCGCAGTCGGTCGAAACCGAACGGGTCGGGGTGACGCTCCTGGGCCCCGAACTCACGCACATCCTCGTCGTAACACTCGGGATGCAGCCGGAAAATCTCGGTTGCGTTGACCGCCAGCGGGCTGTCCACATACATCGGCACGTCGGGCAGCCGATGGTCTCTCGCCAGTCGGTGCAGGCTGTAGGCCAATTCCTGCGTTCGCCCCACGGAAAAGGCCGGGATGACCACCTTGCCGCCCTGAGCGCAGGTCTCGCTGATGAGGGTGAACAGCGTCTCCTCGGCCTCGACCCGAGGCCTGTGCAGCCGGTCGCCATAGGTGGATTCGATGATGAGCACATCGGCCGGCGGTGCGGGGACGGGGTCGCGCAGGATCGGCATCTCCTCCCGCCCCAGATCGCCGCTAAAGAGCACCCGCACGTCCGCCATCTCTAACAGCACCATGGCCGAGCCGAGAATGTGTCCCGCGTCGAAAAAAGTGCATCGCCCCCCTGGCGCGACGAACACCGGCCGGCCGTACCCCACGCTGACGAAATGCTCCAGGCTGGCAATGGCATCGTCGTGAGTATAGATCGGCTCCACCGGCGGCTCTCCCTGGCGGGCGCGCTTCTTGTTCACGTACTCGACGTCTCGCTCCTGGATGTAGGCCGAATCCCGCAGCATGACCGAGCACAAATCCCGCGTCGCAAAGGTGCAGTAAATCGAACCTCGAAAACCACTGCGCACCAGGTTGGGGATGTTGCCCGAGTGATCAATGTGCGCGTGCGAGAGAACCAGCGCGTCCACCCGCTTCGCGTCGAAGGGCAGGTTTCGGTTTCGCTCGAAGGATTCGTGCCGCTTGCCCTGGTACAACCCGCATTCCAGCAGGATGCGGCTACCGTTGACCGAGATCAAGTGCTGGGAACCGGTGACCGTCCGAGCGGCTCCGAGAAACTGTATCTCCATACATTCACCTCCGGTTATCTGACCCGCCGCTCCACGCGCCTCAATACCCGCAAAATCGGCTCTCCATACGTCCTGCACTTCCACGGGCCCAATCCCTCGATACGACCGAGCGCCTCCAACGAGTCAGGCACCTGCTCCGCCAGCAGCCACAGCACCGCGTTCCCCACAACGACGTCCGCCTCCACGCCCCGTTCGGCCGCCACCCGGGAGCGCCAACGGCGCAAGGCCCGGAAGCGCATCACTTCCGCATCGGGACGGCGGGGAGGTGGAGGGGGCGGCTCCGGCAGAGGGGACTGCATCCCCCGCCGGATCGCCTGCATAATCCGCTTGCCGTACCGTCGCACGTGATACGGCTTCAGACCATCCACGCGGATCAAATCCTCCGCCCCCTGAGGGTTGGCCTGGGCCAACACCAGCAGGGTGTGATCGTGGACGATCTTGAAATGAGGGCGGTCTTGACGCCGGGCCTCTCCATCCCGCCAGATGCACAACTCGCGCAGGATGGCCTGCTCCCGCCCTGCCAGGTCGTGGGCCCCTTTTACTCTCCAGAAATCGTCGGGCGTAAACGATTGGAAAGAGGGTTCGGAGGCCGCCACCTGATCAAAGGTCTCAAGCGCCTCCTCCCACCGTCCCTCCCGCTTCAGGGCCTCGGCCTGGAGCTGGCGCAGGGGCAGCAAGTAACGAGTGTCCAGACTGGCATAGGCCAGGGCCTCGGGATCCAGGGGCCGCTGACCCCAGTTATACCGCTGGTAGCGCTTTTTGGTGTGGACGTTGAACGTCTCCCGCAACACGCTGCCCAACCCCACCCGCGACCAGCCAAGAATACGAGCCGCCCACATGGTATCGAACAGATTGGCAAACTCGAAGCCAAAATCCCGATTGAGGCAGACCACGTCGTACTCGGCGGCGTGAAACACCTTCTGGATATCAGGACTGGCAAACAGCCGTCCCAGCGGTGAAACGTCCAGTCCTGCCAGCACATCCACCACGTAATTCGCCTCGTCGGTGGAGAACTGGATCAGGCAGACCTGCTCCTGGTAGGCATACAGCGAGTTCGACTCGGTGTCCACAGCGATGACGGAACGACTGGCGAGATCGTCCAATGCCGCGCGCCACTGGGATGGGGTCGTGACAAAGGTAAAGTCGATTTTCAGAGATTCCGAGGTCTTTTGACGTATCACAAGTTCAAGATCCAACGCGCGATGAGGAAATAAATGATCAACCCGGTCGCATCCACAACGATTTCCATTCCCTTGTTCTCCCAACCGCCGGGTATTATCCCACTTCACCAACAGTTGTCAATCCCGCCTCAGAGCCAACCCCGGCCCCCACACCAACAAGTTGCTCCGCTCGTCCGATTGTGATACAATCTACATGAGGGCTCTATTGAAAGAGCTGGAAACAGTGGGGACCGCCCCAATGTAGCTATCTTAGCACAACACCCGCCTGCCGTCAAAACGCCGGGACGTAGGGGGGTTTGGCTAACCACCCCCTGCAAGACTATCATAGGAGACACTCCCCGTGAGCGCAAAAGGGACAAGTTTACTGCTCGTCGTCATCCTATTGCTCGCCGTCGTCGCCGTCGTCGCAGCCATCGTCCACGCCGCCCCTGCCTCCATTTCTTCTCTCAACAGGACTGCTCCCTCGCACATCCCGCACCTCGCGCACCAAACCCTCGCCCTCACCCTCACCATCACCACCAACGGTGGCCGAAACTTTGCCACCACCGAACCGCAGGTCATCCTGGAAGGGACCTGCTCCCCCATACGCCCCGTCTACGTCAACGGGAGCACGCTGGACGTATCCTACCCCACCACCATCACCTGGCGCTACTCGACCACCCTCTGGACGCGAGACAACCACTTTGTCGTCACCGACGGGGTGGACAGCCGCGCCATCACCGTCTACTGGGATTATTTCCACGGCGGCCTCCTGACGGACGACCTGACGCTTCTCACCAGCGCCTGCCCCTACACCATCACCGCCGACATCCAAGTCTCCGCCACCGCCGCGCTGACCATCCAGCCTGGTGTGACGCTCCGCTTGGAGGCCGGCCGTTCGCTGTGGGTGGGACCGGGCGGTCGCCTGGCGGCCGCCGGCGCCCCCACCCAACCGATCACCTTCACCCGCGCCGGCCCTGATCCCTGGGGCGCCATCGTCTTGGAGGACAGCCAGGCCGATAACCACATCCTCCACGCGACGGTGGAATACGCCCACGCCGCCGCCCATGATCCCGACCTCCACGGCATCACAGCCCTCGATTCCCGGCTGCGGGTCGAACAGAGCACCATCCGCTATCTGGGCGGACGAGGGCTGACCCTGGTGGACAGCCAGACCCGCGTGGCAGGGAATCTGATCCACGGCGTGGCCGAGGACGGGCTGTACGTCCTGCGGGGCGCGCTCACGGCCTCCGACAATCACATCCACGGGAGCGGCGGGGACTGTGTGGACCTGGACGGCGCCATCGCCGCCGCCCAACGCAACCGGCTGCACCACTGCGCCCAGAGCGGCCTCCGGGCCAGGAACTCGGCCTCCACGACCCTGACCAACACCCTGGTCTATACCTGCGCCCAGGGAGTCGCCGTGGAGGATGGCGCCCACGCCCGCATCCTCCACGCCACCCTCGCCGACAACCAGACCGGCCTCCTGCTGCACTCGTCCCAGGCGGGGAGCGGAGGATCCGCCGAGCTGATCAACTCTATCCTGTGGGGGAATGAGACGGCGCTGACGACGACCGCCGGCTCGGTCGTCACCGTCACCTACTCCGACGTGGCCGGCGGCTGGCCGGGCGAGGGGAACGGGGACGCCGACCCGCTGTTCCGCTCTCCCACCGGCCACGACTACCGTCTGCCGGCCGACTCCCCCTGCGTGGACGCTGGCACCCCCGTCGGCGCGCCAGCCGACGACATCGCCGGCGTCCCGCGCCCCCAAGGCGTGGGCTACGACCAGGGCGCCCACGAGTACCGCGAGTTTGCCGCCTACCTGCCCCTCGTCCTACACGTTGTGTAGGACGAGGGGCAGGTAGGCGGC
>OMKS01001819.1_pt1 | contig 18488 bp, 14 predicted proteins | sample 1674721 | NCBI WGS metagenome assembly OMKS01 (sample SAMN06264996, study PRJEB25208) | sediment metagenome | isolation source: hot spring sediment | place: USA: California | collected 2014-09-02
GATACGGCGACCACCGAGATCTACACTATCCTCTTCGTCGGCAGCGTCAGATGTGTATAAGAGACAGGTCTACCGCCTACCGTCTACCCCCCCATCATCTCCCACACCTTCTCCACGTAGAACTTGTAATTCTCCAACGGCGTGCCGTTCGGGATGCGGTGATCGAGCGCCAGCACGCAGCCGCCCGTGGCGAGCATCGGCGGGATTTTGTACTCCAGCTCGGCGACGATCTCCGCTTTGCTGCGGCGGATGACGTGCTTGTCGATGCCGCCGTAGAACGCCAGCCGCGTCCCGTACTGCGCGCGGATTTTGACGATGTCCATCCCGGCGGCGGGTTCCATCGGGTGCATACAGTTGACGCCCGCCTCGAGAAACGCCGGAATCACCGATTCCATATTGCCGTCGCTATCCTGATCGAACAGCCGCGCGCCGCGCTCGGCGAGCATATCCCACACGCGGCGGTAGTAAGGCTTGATGAAGTCGCGCACCTGCTTCGGTCCCACCAGCGGGCCGGACTTGCCCGCCATATCCTCGTGGACCGACAGCATATCCACCTGCACCGCCGCCGACACGCGCTCCAACACGCGGAACGCCGTCTCGCCCATCGTGGTGAGCATATCGTGGATCATCTCGGGCGTGTCGTAGTAGGCCATGCACAGCGCCGCTTCGCCCATCAACTGGCGCGGCTCGTCGAAGCCGCCGGGGATCGAGACCGTGACCACGCGCCCCGCCGCCAAATGCTCGCGGGCCACGCGCTCCCAGTCCACACCGAAACGCGCCTCCGAGAACGCGTACCACGGCTTGATCTTCAGCCAGTCGTCCATCGTCTTGACCGGGTGATCGAGCGGCAGCGGCAGCGTCGCTACGCCCTTGTTCATCTTCATCGTCCGCCCATACTCGTCCCGCGAGATGATGACGTCGTCCGTCTCCTCCAACACCTCCGGCGCAAAGCCGCCGAGTAGCCCGGTGTTGACCGGCACGCCGCCCCGCGCCTCGCAGCGGTAGCGGAAGGCGGAGAAATCCAGCTCCTCTGGCGTTGCGCCCTGCGCCAGCCACTCCTCCTTCAGCCCCACAATCGGCCCGAAGATTTCGGTGAACAAGGGGCGCTCGTTGCGTTTGAACGTCATGTGATCCAGGTACGCCTCGCGGGAGACCGTGGGCGTCTTCTTGATCGCCAGATCGGCGTGGGTGAGCCATTTCAATTTCCTAGTCATACAGATTCCTCCATAACAGTCCAACAATTGCAATGAAAACACATTGTACATCATAATTGTAGGCAACAAAGGTCATCTAGAATCGCGTCGCTTGACTTTGACGATCCCCCCATTCCTGCTACAATCCACTCTATGAGCGAATACCCGCGTGTCATCCTGGCCCCGCAGCGCGACGTGTCGGTGCGGAGGCGGCATCCCTGGCTGTTCTCCGGGGCGATCAAGCGCGTTGAGGGTGCGCCACAGGGTGGCGGGCCGCAACCCGGGGCGCTGGTCGCCGTCCATAGCTTCGAGGGGACGTTCCTCGCCTGGGGACACTACAGCGCGGCGTCGCAGATTCGCGCGCGGCTGTTCGCATGGGATGAACGTGACGCGCCAGACACAGCGGACTTCTGGCGCGCGCGCCTGGAACGGGCGATTGCGGCGCGGCAACCATTGCTCGCCGACGGGACCACCACCGCCTGCCGCCTCGTCAACGCGGAGTCGGATGGTATCCCTGGATTGGTTGTGGATCGGTATGGCGATGTGGTCGTCGTACAATATCTTTCCGCCGGGGCGGACGCGCGACGTGAGCTATTCAACGAACTGCTGGTGGAATTGCTACATCCCGTTACCCTCTACGAACGCAGTGACGTAGACGTGCGCGAAAAAGAGCGACTGGAACCGCGCGAGGGTCTACTGTACGGGGAAGAGCCGCCGGATGTCGTCGAGATCGTCGAAAACGGCCTACGCTTTGGCGTGGATGTACGCCACGGGCACAAAACTGGCTTCTACCTGGATCAACGCGATAACCGCGCTTTACTGCGCACTGCTGTCGCACAACGGAGCGCCCCCACTGTACTCAACGTCTTCGCCTACACCGGCGGCTTCGCGGTCTATGCGCTGGCGGGCGGCGTCTCTGCTGTAACGAACGTGGATACGTCGGCGGAGGCGCTGCGCGTGGGGCGGGAGAATCTGGCGCGCAATGGGTTTGCGGAAGCTAATGTGGAAGACACCGAAGGCGACGCATTCACTGTCTTGCGAGAGCTAAACAGCCAGAAGCGTACCTTCGACGTGGTGATCCTCGATCCGCCCAAGTTCGCTTTCACCAAGAGGGACGTGAAAAGCGCGGCCCGTGGCTACAAGGACATCAATATGCAGGCGCTACGGCTGCTCAATCCCGGCGGCTTGCTCTTCACGTTTTCGTGCTCCGGGGCGATTTCCGCCGATCTGTTCCAGAAAATCGTGTTCGGCGCGGCGTTGGACGTGAAACGCGACGTGCAGATTGTGGGCCGGATGACACAGAGCAGCGATCATCCGGTCGCGCTGACGTTCCCGGAGGGGGAGTACCTCAAGGGGTTGGCTTGCCGGGTGATGCAGTGACGTGTCAACGGATTAGGCAACCATAGGTTGCACCGGATTTTAACGGATTAAGAACTTTGGACTCTAGACTCTGGACTAAACTCATAAGATTCGTGCTCCTGGGCGTGCTCTGCGCGATGCTGGCACCTGGCGGGCTACCGCTGCGTGCCCAAGCGCCGGATGAGACGCTCACGCTGGAAATGATCCCGGCGTGGGAGGGGTACGTGCGTCACAGTTGGTGGACGGAGGCGCGCGTGGTGTTGCGCAATGAGGGCACGGATTGGCGCGGCGACCTCGTCGTCTACGATGCGCAGAACCAGGTGACGTACCGCCAGGCGCTCGAACTGCCGTCTCATTCGCACAAGCAGTACCGGCTGCCGCTCTTCGTCGGCAACAGCGCCATGCCGAATATTGCCCTACACGATGATGCCGGGGGTGTGCAGCAGGAGACGCGCCTCCCCATCCGTGGAATCGACGAAACAGATCGCATCATCGCGTTGGTCGATACGCGCGAGGCATTCGCGCGCGGACAACTCGCTGAGTTCGATGCGCTGATCTGGCTGCCGGACCTCGCCGGCCTGCCCGAAACGCCAATGGCCTGGGATGTTATCGACGTGCTGCTGCTCAACGGGGTTTCCACCGCCGACCTGACCCCCGCACAGCAAGAGGCGCTGCTGGCCTGGGTCGCTGCGGGCGGTCATTGCATCATCGGCGGAGGACCGGCGCTCCAACAAACGCTGACCCACCTGCCGGAGGCGCTGCGCATCGCCACGCCGGGGAGTGTGCGCCGGTTCGAGTCCATCGCCGTGGAAGGGGCAACGCTCCACGACGTGGCGGCAACGCCATTGACGTTGAACGCAACAGAGAAACCTGACGCCGGCGTCAGGCCACTCACGACAGCAGATGGAGAGATCGTCGCCGCGCGCGCGACCGTTGGCAAAGGGATCGTGGACATCATCGGATGGGATATGGCGCATCCCGCCGGCGCCGCCTGGCTGGTGCAGCTTTGGGCCGGCGATCCGCTGCCCGCCATCCACGCGACGGGTAGCGATCAGGCATCTTACCAGTCGCTCTCTTCCAGCAGCCCGGACACCTTCTCACTGTTCAGAATTCCCGTCACGATGTTGCCCAAATTCTGGCCGTGGTTGCTGCTCTTTCCCCTGTACATCGTTCTGATGGGACCCGGAACGCTGTTGCTGGTGCGACGGCTGAAACGTCCTGTTCTGGCATGGGTCGTCATCCCTGCGTTGATCTGTGCCGCAATCGTCATCCTGGCATTTGGGCTTAGCAGCGCCTTCTCCCAGAACTTCCCGCTAATTCACGAAATCGCTATGATTTTCGTGCCCGACACGACGCTTCCCGCGCGGGTCGTGCAGGCAACGGCGATCTACGCCCCACGCACCCCCCGCCTGACGTGGAACACGGACGGCATCCCGCGCCCGCTGAGCGGCAGCTACCGCTTCGATACCTGGTATAACGTGGGCGATCCGTTTCCGGTTGAAGTGTTGCACGGCAACTCCGCACGCATCACGGACGCCGGGGTAACGATCCAAACCCGCAATCCACTCGGCGTGATCACGTGGAGCACAGAGGGGCTGTACGACAGTCCTGACATCACCACAGACTTGAAACTCACGCGGACGGAAGCCGGCGGAGGCGCGCTGCACCTCACCGGGGACGTGTGGAGCGAGACCGCCCTGCGCAACGTATCGTTGCTGATGGGCAACGCCTCGTATGCCCTCACCCTCACCGAGCACATCCTCCAGGGCGCAACCGTGCAGGTATCCCGTCCCCTCACTGCAACGTATACGCTTTACTACGCCTACTCGCCCACTAACTTCTGCGGCTACACGAGCGTTTACCAGCCTTATGGGATGTATCCCGCAACGCCCACACTCTACACCCCGCCGCCGGCCACAAGGTGTTACCTGACCGGCATTGCCGAGGGCGTCCCCTTTCCGGCGCAAGGGTTGAGCGGCACGCATCACCGGGAAAGCTGCATCATCTACACAATCCCGTGCCCCACGCAACCGCTGGGGAAACTCACAGTAGCATTAGAGGCTATGGGCAACAGAATCGAGAATGGGTGGATCGACCCACAGACGAACGTCTTCTATGCGTATGCACCTAATGTAACCCTGCACTACATGCTGCCGGTCTATATGCAAATCCGGGAGGTTGAGACACTCACCGTGGTTTTACGACCCGCTCCCGAATTCGGCGCGGGCAAGCCGCTGGCAGTAATCACCGAAATCTCACTGTGGAATTGGGACGAGCAAACGTGGATGGACTATCCACCACCCGAAACAAAGCTTGTCCTGACGGGCGAGACAGCCCGGCAAGCCTTTGACGCACAACAGGGTGTGCGCGTACGCATAAGCACGCGTGACGGGGTGGCGGCGAAGTTGCTCCTCACCCTCGAAGGCACGCCTTAAGAAAGGTACGCCTTAAGAAGGCGTACCCTACCCACCGAGAAGACAGAGAAAACACCTATGGAAACCATTCGCATTATCATTGACGCTGCAAAAGCCTATTATGAGGAGATGCTATTCTTCTTCGCAACCGGCCTGATTCTGTTGGTTAGTGCCATGCTCATCATTCCACTGCCGTTTGCTCTGGTGGGAGTATGGATGATTGCTCACCGCGCCGTGCGCGGGTTGGGTGTCAGTTGGCGGCTGTACTGGGAGGCGGTGAAGAAATACGGGCTGCAATCGCTGTGGCTTACGCTCGTCCTGGCCCTCGGCTACGGTTTGCTCGCAGCCAACGTCTGGTTCTACACCACGCCGGACGTTTCGCCCGCCCCAGGCAACGTCCTCGTATGGATCCGCCCCATTGTATTCATCATTGGATTGCTGTGGATAGGCGTAAGCTTCTACGCGCACGCCTTTCTGATCGAGCTTGAGAAACCGAGACTACTGGCGGTCCTGCGCAGCAGCCTCTCGCTCACACTCGTCAAACCACTGACAATACTGGCACTGCTGATCGTCACCCTGCTATTGACTGTCTTGAGCATCGCGGTACCCATTCTACTGCCCGCGCTGCCGGGCTTTATCGCAACGCTCAGCATCACCGCCGTGCGCACGCTCGTTGCCTCCGTCCGCGAGAAGTATGGCGTTGGGGAAGAAGAGGGGGCAACGGATTGAACGAATTTTTACGGATTTTTTACCACCACTTTCCTGAAGGCCAACAATGACACACGTATACCCCCACCCTCGCCCCGCACTGACAGTGGACATCGTGCTCATCAAGGAGAGACGCGACGGGCCGGAGATTTTGCTCATCCAGCGCGGCCACCCGCCCTTCGCCGGACATTGGGCGCTGCCGGGCGGCTTCGTGGACGAAAACGAGCCGCTGGAAGCCGCTGCCCGCCGCGAGCTTTTCGAGGAAGCCGGAGTGGTGCCGCCGGAGCTACAGCAGCTCGGCGCGTTCGGCGACCCGGGGCGCGACCCGCGTGGTTGGACGGTGTCCGTCGCCTTCTGGACGCGCATCGCAGGCGACGTCACACCGCGCGCGGGCGATGATGCCTCCGCCGCCCGATGGTGGCCCCTCAACGCCTTGCCGCCGCTGGCCTTCGATCACGCGGACATCGTGCGGCAAGCCAAAAACGTCTTATCAGCAGATAGGCAAGCATAGGCTGCACGCAGATTGAGCAGATTTTCTAAGACTGACGAAAAAAATCTGCTTCATCTGCTAAATCTGCTGACCAAAAAACTCACTCCCAGCCGGGTAGCATCTCCGCGTTGGCTTCCAGCAGTTCGTTGAACATGTCCCACGCCTGATCCACGCTGATACGGCAGAGCGGATCGTTGAGTAGCGCCTGGAAGGCCAGGTCTTTGTTCTGCATTAACGCCGCCTCCAACGTCAACTCCTGCACGTCGACGACGCGCCGCATCAAAATCTCCAATCCAAAGGGCAACGGCTTTGGCACGACCGGCGCGAGGCTGTCCTTGCGGAATTGCGCGTTCGTCTCGACCACCGCGCCGAGTGGCAGGCTGGGCAGTTGGCCCGTGTTCGGCAGGTTGACGTTCGTGTCGAGTGGTTCCACGCCGAGCAAGGCCAATAGCTGCGCAACGCCCTCCTCACCGGAATGTCGCAGGCCGCCTTCCGGATTGTAGCCCTGGGCAGCAGCCGGGGCGTTCTGCGGCGGTTGCCACGTCCCCAAACGGTAGCTCGACGGGGTAAGGATCACGCCATAGCGGTGCAGGTTCTCCTCCGAAGTCAAATACCACGGCACAAACTCCGCCAGGTGACGGTCGCCGGCAGCGCCGAGCGCGCCGAAGCGCCGCAAGAAGTCGAATGCCACGAGTTTCTGCGATGAGAACCACAGGCCGCGTTCCTTCGCCATCAACGACCAGGCCGTGCGATCCGCCCAAAAGCCCTCCTGCTCCATATGCGCTTCGAGAAGCGGGAAGAGGTCATAGCCATCCCATGTCGCGCGCGTCGCAAAGGTGAAGTGGTTGACGCCCGCGATGTCGGTTTTGATGTCACTGCGCTTTGGACGCGGCGCGTCGAGGTGCGCGTTGACCAGCCCGGCGAGCATCTCCTGCGTGCCAAACACTTCATGGCAGCAGCCGAACGCCTTGATGTCCGGCTCAGCGGCGTAGAGTGCGGCGGTACACAACGTCATCGGGTTGGTGTAGTTGATGACCCATGCTTCCGGGCACTGCTCCATGATTTGATGCGCGTAATCCACGTAGACAGGCACGGTACGGAGCGCGCGGCTGATCCCGCCCGGTCCGGTGGTGTCGCCAACGGTTTGGAGGATGCCGTACTTTGCCGGGATGTCAAGATCGTTGGCGAACATCCACATTGGCCCCGGCAGGATCGAGAGGAAGACAAAATCCGCATCCGCCAGCGCCTCCTGAGAAGTCTCGTAAGCGTTGACGGCAAACGTTGTCCGCGCGTCGGGGTGATCGTAAATCTCTTTGGCACGCTCTACGTTCCGCAGCGCGGCTTCGTGGTCGATGTCGTAGAGCGCGATCTCGCCCGTGAGATGCGGGCATAGCGCCAGGTCGGTCATCACCATCCTGGCCCAGTAGCGGCTCCCGCCGCCGATGTAGGCGATCTTGATATCGATAGGGGTGTTTTCAGTCATCATATAGCCTCCGTTTTTGACGTGTGAAGTCATGCGATTTACCTGCTCGGACGACCGCCTCTAATCAGTTGTCTGGCGGGCTTCAATCGAGTGTGCTATGAGTATATACCGAGGAACGCCAAGCGTCAAAATTTCTGGTGGAGGCGTGCTTTTCAGAATGAGGACAACTTTTTTCCTGGATTTTACTGCACTGAGTGCAACATCCACAGAGTTACCGAGCAAGGTTACGCTAACGCCGGGTTGACAAAACGCCGCTTCCGTGATATATTTAGTTAGACTAAATAAATTATAAGGATTCGCTATGAATCAGAAATCAGAAATCGAAAGCCAGTTCCAACGGTTGTTACGCCGGTTACGCGAGGTCGGGCCGGGACAACCGCCGTTCGAGGAAGTGGGCATCTCTCCGGCGCAATTGACGTTGCTGGAATGGGTCGCCGCATCGCCGGGATGTAGCCTGCAAGACATGGCCGACGGTCTGGCGCTGACCCCGCCCACCGTCAGCGTGGGCGTGCGCAAGTTGGAAGAGGTGGGCTTGTTGGAGCGCCACCCCAACCCGGCGGACGGTCGTGCCTGGCAATTTGAGCTGACAGCAGCCGGAACAACCCTGTGGGAGCGCGTGCAGCACTATCGCAACGAAAAGACGCGCCGCCTGCTCGCCGGATTGACGCCAGAAGAGCAGCAAACGCTGCTCGCCCTGTTAGAACGCGCTCTGGACAACGCCGAATCGGTCAACGGAGCGAACAGAATCTAACGGATTCTTCAAACAGGACTATCTGACTAACGACTATAAAACTACTTGCAAAGGAGAATTATGAGGCATATCGTTAACGCTTTAACCGCAGCAGAGTCACCCAATCCCCACGGGATCAGCGCCCGCGAGCTGCTCAGCACTGAGCACACGCAGGTGGTCATGGTCACATTGCAGCCCGGCGAAGCGCTCAAACTGCACATCACCCCTGTGGATGTATTCTTCTACGTGCTCGAAGGGGAAGGCATTGTCGAAATCGGCGGCGAGCAGCAGACCGTCGTCCGCGATATGCTCATCGAAAGCCCGGTGCGCATCCCGCACCGCCTGCTCAACGAGAGCGACGCCGTCTTCCGCTGCCTGGTCGTCAAAACGCCGCGTCCCACCGAGAGCACCCGGCTGCTGTAGCAAGAGGTCACTATCATGCCCAATCAAATAACGCTCAATCCACTCATTTTGGTCAAATTCGTGCTATGGATTGCCACCATCGTGATAGCCACGCTGCTTTTGCGCAAGCGCAAGGTCACATCCAGAATGCGCCTGGCGTTTCTCGTCGGGGGGACACTGCTCTTCGGCTTCGTCTTTGGGGCGCTCATCCCCGGCGGGTTGAATCCGAACCCGGTCGCCTCGCTGCGCACGTTGCTCACCACCACACTGGTGCGCCGGCAAGTCGTACTGCCTGTCGCCGCGATGTTGCTGATTCTACTGATCGCGGTCTGGGTCTCGAACAAGTCGATCTGCGGATGGGGCTGCCAGTTGGGATTGCTGCAAGACCTGCTATACCGTGTGAAGCTGCCCAAATTGAAGCCACCCTTCTGGCTCTCCAACACCGTGCGCATCATCGCCTTCGTGGGGTTGATTGGGGGACTCGTCGTGGCGGGGCTGGATTGGATCGGTGTTATCGACCCGTTCCAGCTCTTCTCCTTCAACTTCACCTGGGCGATTGCCCTCTTCTCTCTCGTGGTGCTCGTGGCCAGCCTGTTCGTCTACCGGCCCTGGTGCCGCTTCCTCTGCCCGTTTGGGCTGGCCGGCTGGGTGGTGGAGCAGTTCAGCCTGATGCGCCCGCGCATCAACCAGGACGCCTGCAAGCATTGCCAGTTGTGCGTCAAGGCGTGTCCCTCCGGCGCAATGGCCGATTTCTACGCCGGTTCCAAGCTACACGCCGATTGCTTTGCCTGCGGCGCGTGCATCGAAGCGTGCCCCCAGAAGGACGCGCTCAACTGGCGGGTGAAAGCGTAACGTCGAAAACCCCATAAACAAAAAATGGCCGGCTTGATTCACAAGCCGGCCATTTCTCTATCGTCAGTCGGGGCGGACGGATTTGAACCGTCGGCCTCTACAACCCCATTGTAGCGCCCTAGCCAAGCTGGGCCACGCCCCGTTTACGGGTGGGATGATACCATAACTGAGGGGATTGTCAAACGCCTGACTACAAAAGTGCCTGCGCCACTGCTTCAGCCAGTTCTTGCAGACCCGGTGGCTTCTGCACCCAGGCGATGACGCCGGCCTCGCGCAAGCTGTTCACCTCCGTTCCCAATGGATGCCCGCTCATGACCACAATGCGCACGTGCGGGGTACGCTGGCGCAAGGAAGCGGCTAACGCTTTGCCGCCCATCTCCGGCATCACCAGGTCGCTCAAAACCAATGCGATTTCAGTGGAATGCGCGTCGACAATGCGCAGCGCCTCTTTGCCGTTCGCGGCTTCCAATGTGCGATACTGCAACATCTCCAACGCGGCGATGATGGCCGCGCGGGTCGCCGGACTGTCTTCGACCACCAGGACCGTCTCTCCGTGGCCCATAGGCAAAGCACCAGGTTGCGGCGCTGGCACAGCAGCCTCCGGGTTAACGAGCGCGGGCAGAAAGACCGAGAAGGTTGTCCCCGCGCCGATGTGCGTTTTCACGTCGATCCACCCATCGTGTGAGACGACGATGCCGTATACTTGCGCCAATCCCAGGCCGCTCCCCTTGCCCGGTTCTTTGGTCGTGAAGAACGGATCGTAGATGTGTGGCAAAACGTCTTCGGGAATACCTATCCCGGTATCGGTCACGTCCACACGCACCCACTCGCCGGGCGGTTCCACATCGGCGCGGTATACCCGCGCCAGGTCGATGCGCAACTTCCCCCCTTCCGGCATAGCGTCGCGCGCGTTGACCACCAAGTTCATGAACATCTGCTGCATCCGCGTCCGGTCGGCGTTGACGAGATAAGCGTCCGCGCCATGCGTCAATGTGATTCGAATCGTCTCCGGTAGCGTTCGCTCCCACAATTTGACCTGCTCTTTCAGCAAGGCTTCCAGGTCCACGGGTTGCCGGTCTAGCACTGCCCGGCGGCCAAAATCGAGGATCTGGTTGATCAGGTCGGCGGCCCGGTGTGCCTGCTCGACGATGATGACCAAACGCTCACGCAGTTGGGGAGATAGATCGGGCATCCGCAGCGCCATCTGGCTATAAAGCACAATGCCCGCGAGAATGTTGTTGAAGTCGTGCGCGATGCCGGCCGCCAATTGCCCCACGCTCGCCAACCGCTCCTGACGTTCGAGCTGTTGGCGCACCGCGCGCTCCTGCGTGGCTTCATGGATGACCAAGACCCAGTGCTCCGGATCAGAGCCATTGGCAATGGGCCGCGCAATGATCTCGAAGAAACGTTCGCCGGACGTCACCTCGTGCCGCAATCCTTGAGGGGGAGAGGTAAGCAGTTCGACCAAAGCGCGATCGCCCAAGTGCGCAATTGGCTGATCCACATCGACATCCAGAGAACTCAAGACGTTTTCGGCCAGAGGATTGATCGTCAGTATCCGGCCACTCGCATCCAGCAGCAACACTCCCTCAGGCACAGTATCGATGATGTCCTGCACCTGACGGGCCTGGGCTTGAATTTGCGCCAGCAACTGCTCCGTCGCCTCGAGCGCCTCACGCAATCGCTCGTCACTTTCTCGCAAGGCTTCCTCGGCCCGCGCACGCTCGTCTGCCTCAAGACAAAATGAGATGTAGGCCGCCAACGTCAGCGCCAATTGTTCTTCTTCGGGCAGCCAATGCCGTTTTTTGCCGACGTGTTCGAAGCTCAACAAGGCGGTCAACCGGCCACGCATCCAAACCGGCGCATCCAACAACGATTGAATGTCATGAGCATCGTAATACGCAGCAGGAATTTCCCGCGTGCGCGGATCGGTGCGCACGTCGTAAGCTGCAATAACGCTGCCAACTTTGTGGCTGGATGTGTAAGCCGGGAAATCGGCCGCGCGTAACGTCTCTCCTTGCAGGCAGGCATCCGTGCCCAGATCGTACAAACAACGACAACTAACTTCGGTGTAATCCTCGTTATAGACCCAGATACTGGTTCTCTGCGTCTGCAGCACACGCGCAGAAAGCGCGGCAATGACTTGCAAGTTCTCATCCAATGTGCCTTTGAAAAACTCCCCATCGCCAATCAAGGTCGCCAAAAGTTCCGCATAACGACGGTGTCTTTGTTCGTTTTCTTTGAGCAATGTCTCAGCAAGCATGCGCTCGGTGGCATCGTGGATAATCGAATACAACAAAGAGCGCCCCTCCACGATAATCGGCCCACTGAAGACCTCGACATCGCGGATCGAGCCATCGGCCAAACGATGCCGGAAGAGAAAGTGGCTGCGCTGCTCGCTGCGCGCGAGGTTCATTTCGGCCTGCACTTCCTCTGGCGACAACGTGTTGATCTCGCTGATCTTCTTCTGACGGAGTTCGGCCTGCGTCCAGCCATAGTATTTTTCCGCCGCCGGATTGGCGTCGACAATCGCGCCGCCATCCGGATCAATCAGCAACATGACAGCATGATTGTTCTTGAAAAGACTGCGATAGCGTTCCTCGCTCTCGCGCAACGCTTGCTCCGCTTGCTTACGCGCGGTAATGTTACGCGCCACCGCCAAAACCTGCGCAGGTTTACCCGCGCGGATGATCAGCGTCGAACTGACCTCCACCGAGATGTGGCGCCCATCGCGACTGATAAACTCGCTTTCGTACAGATGCAACGCATCATCGCCGGCAGTGCGTTGCAATGCGCGGTCAAGCAAAGCAGCCCTGTATTCAGGCGCGATAAATGTGACAATCGGTTGACCGAGCAATTCTGAGGCGTCGAATCCGCTAAAATCCAGCCCGGCCTGATTGACATATATAATGCGCCCTTCCATATCGTGTAACACGATGATGTCGCGCGTTGCTTCCGCCAAAAGACGATACTGCGACTCACTCTGCTGTAATGCAGCGTTCACCTGCACCAAACGTTGCGTTTTGGAGTACACCTGGTGACGCAACACCATAATGACAGTCAACGCCAGTAACAGCCCACCGCTAATGAGGCCGATGGCCCATTTCAAGTAGGGCGGGAACTGATATTCAGGCGGCTTTTCCATCCAGCGGCTCAATGTCACGTAGTAAACCGAGTTAGGCTCACGACGCCATGCTTGTAAATTACGGTCGATGGCTTCCAGCAGATCTGCGTTGCGCCCATCTGCGGTCGCATAGTGTAGCGTTACCGCATTGAACACAATGGGCGTCTTGCGCAGACCATACTCGCGGTAGAAAAAGTCACCGAAAAAATGATTGACAACGGCGGCATCCACTGCGCCATCCGCCGCCAACTGAAACGCCTCTTCCCACGATTGGGTAAGCACAACGCGCACCGTGAATCCCAACCCCTGCATAAACTGCGTGACCACCGTTTGCTGCACCGAACCTTCGAGCAATGCCACCTGCCGTCCATTCAGGTCAGCGAGGCTTTGCAGCGTTAGCGCGGGACGTGCGTACACCTGCGACCAACTTTCAACCGCCGGTATACGGTGGAAATTATACGCAGTATCACGTTCGAGCGAATAAGCAACGTCCGGCATTAGATCGATGCTCCCGGCTTCGAGCGCCGCCAAACACGCCGCCCATTCGCATGGCACATAAACCAACGTCCAGGCTTCGCGCGCGGCGATCTCCTCCAAAAGCTCGACGAAGAACCCCGCAGCCTGCCCTTGCGCGTCTGTGAACACCTTGGGGGGATTTTGATAAACACCAACGCGCACAATACGTCCCGCGCCGGCTACGCTTGCGCGCATCACAATGAACAACGCCAACCACACGCCGATCAAGCACATCCAACGCCGCGCGGTCTCCTTTGTGTTCATCGCTTTCCTCCTCATTACCAGCAATGCACCCGCCCGTGCAAGTCGCGACCTTGCGCCAGGGCAGCTTCAGCAGCGGCGCGCGGCAGACCGATGATGGTGATGCGCTTATCAACGGTGTGGTCGAAAATTACATCCATTTTGTTGTACTCCGGCTGTGACAGATTGAGCGCGTACAGCCCTTCCATCTGCGCGGCGTGCTGGATGTAGTGATCGCCACGCCCGCAGAAGTGCAGCGCGCCGCCGCCCAATGTGCATAACAATCGCTCGTCGTAAGGCCGGATGAACGTCTCGAACATGAGCGGCGAGAGGTTCATCGCCGAATCGTCGCGCAGCATGATATTGCCCTTGTGCAGCATCGCCCAATGGACGTTGTAGCCGCCTTCGAAGGGGATGATGTCGGTCCACGCGCGCATAAAGCGAACGTACGTCTCCGTCACCAACTCGAGCAGCGCCGTGACGAGATTGGGCATTTCCAGCAAGGCGACGAAGAGGCCACTGCCCCATAGCAGCTCGCAGATGTCCATCGGCCCCTGCAAATCGGGATGATAGATGTGGACGTAACGACGGAGCTTGGGATACGGCTCTAGCAACCTCCGGTAATGCTCGGCCATCGCTAACACCTTGCTGCCAAGCCCGGCGCGCGCATCAGGGATTCCCCGGTCGAGCAACGCCTTGATCGCATCGACAACCTTGCTCGCAGCCGCAGTCTGCATCACGCCATCCACGGTGGCGTGTGCCAGCCCACCCAATGGAATGGAAGTCGGCAGCGTGTCCATCGCCTCATCCATTACGAACAACGCCGCACCGAAGAGTGTAGGCACAATGCCGGTACCGTAGTTGCAACGGACGGCCATCAGCGCCCCACTCCCCTCCGCCAGCGCCGCCGAACACGCGCCCAACTGCTGCAATGCCATCAGGTCGTAGTCTTCCAGCGCCGCATTGACCGAGACGCGCGGCCACGCCACACCCGGCGGACTGCGCCGTGCGCGCTTGGGCGAGAAAATCGCGCCGCCAAACGCCCCGTCAGTAAATGCCCGCCACTCGGCATACAAGCGGTTTTCCTCAGCGGCGTCAATCCGCGCCTCAAGATCAGCCAGATACTTCTCGATCATAGCTAACTCCTCAATCAAACCACCAAGGTACGAAGACCCAAAGAAAGCTTACATTGAAACTTCGCGTCTTTGTGTCTTCGTGGTAAAATCCTCATTCATATCCGGAGAGCGCGTGCGCTAACAACGGATGCGACAACGTTGCGGCAACTTCGCGCCAGGCTTCGCGCGCGCCGGGCGAATCGAGGTCAGGAACGAAGCCGAAGTTCAGGTACAGCTTGATCGCCGGAATCCGCATGGTCTGCGTGCCCAGGAAGGCGCGCTCGTGCCATTGCGACAGTTGGTTCAGCGCGAACGAAAGCGCCGCCTTCCCCAGGCCCAAGCCCTGGTAAGCCGGTCGGATGGCAATCCAGTGGATCATCCCATAATCCTCGCATTTGAAGTCCCGCGCAAACCACGCGCTGACCACACCCACACCAATGCCCTTCGCGTTAGTAATCACAAAACTGCGCCATTGCGTCGCTTGCAAGTAGTTGCCGAACTCGCTATGGAACAGGTCACCGCCAATCGGGAAGTGCGGTTCCGCATCACGCTGGATGTCGATCCACAGCGCGCTTTCGTCCAACCGCATCGCGCGGATACCAAAACCTGCGGGGAACGGGACTTGCGGGATGTTGCGCAGGTGCGGGCGGATCATGAAAACTTCGTGACCGGCCATACCGAGGTGCGACATCGTGGGCTTGGGCGGCTCCGCCAATCCCTGTTTCTCACGAAAGAGTTTGCGGATTGTCCAAAAGGGCTTACGGCGGCGACGGTCGCGGGTGAGCACGCCATAGGGACTGACGCCCAGATACCGGCAAAACGCGAACGTCACCGGCGGCCAGGGATGATCGGCCCAGCACCACACCGTCGCCCCGCAGACGTAGGGCGCGTCCATCCCGGCAAACTCGTGCGCCAGCGCGTCCGCGTGTGCGTCTTCACTGAAAGCATTGTCGCTGACGTGCTGGAACGAGGTATAGCCGAACTCCGTCACCAGAATCGGCTTGCCGGGATAGCGCGCGTGCAGCGCCGCCAGCCCCTCGCGCCAGAACGCCGTAGACGCTGCGAAATTGTAGGCAGGATCGGCTTGTTCGTAACGCCCGTACACGCTCGGATACGCATTGACGCAGATCACGTCGTCCGCGTCGAAGTTGGGCGCGTCCTGCCAGTGATCGCTCACGTGGACCGCCAGGCGCGCCGGGTCGAGTTCCCGCGCCAGGGAGACCAGCACACGGTTGTCCGCCGCCACCTCCGGGCGCTGCTCCTCCGTCTCGTTGCTCACCGACCAGAAGATGAGCGCCGGGTGGTTGGCATCGCGGCGGATCATCGCCGCTAACTGCCGTTTAGCCGCGTCGAGCTTGGCCTCGCAGGCGGCTTCGCCCTCGTTCAGCCCGTCCCACCAGTACAGGGGAATCTCGCCCATCGCCAGCAGGCCCAATTCGTCGCACAGGTCGAGTTCCGCCGGATGGTGCGGATAGTGGCACAGCCGGACGAAATTCGCCCCGGCCTCCCGCATCGCTTCGAGATCACGGCGCGTCGTTTCGAGATCGAGGCACATATTGCTACGCGGCGAATCCTCGTGACGGTTGAAGCCGGTGAGGTAAAGCGGTTTGTCGTTGAGCCACAGCCGGCCATCGTGCGCCTCGATTTTGCGGAACCCTACGCGGAACTCTCGCGCATCGGCAGCGCGCCCGTCTATTTCCAATGCGACTTGCACCTTGTATAGATTCGGCGCGGCTGGCGACCAGGGAGACACCCCAAAGACGCGCCCCGCCAAGGCGAAAAGCACCTCGCCACCGGCAGGGGTTGGCTGCGGCAGCGCCGTCAAGTGCGCCAGTTGCCGCCCCTCGCGGTCCATCACCACGGCGGACAGCCGCGCGAGCGCATCGGCAGCGTACTCGTTTTTGACCGTCACGTCCAGGCTCAACACACCGCCCTGCGCCATCGGTTCGGCGGCAGCGGCGACGTGGTCGATGTAGAGCCTGTCCGTGGCGACCAATGACACTTCGCGCAGAATACCGCCAAACGTACGCCAGCCGCGCTGCAAGCCGGGAACCTCGCCCGGACGGCGGACGTTGTCCACCCGCACCGCAATCACATTCGCGCCGTCGAAATCGAGGGCGTCCTGAATCGCAAAGGCGAAGGGCAGAAAGGGATCGGGGTGTTCGCCGACGCATTGCCCGTTTACCCACACTTGCGCGCGCGTGTTCACACCTTCGAAGTGCAGTACCAAGCGCTTGTCACGCCAACTTGTGGGAACAGTGACCACGCGACGGAACCAGCCCGCGCCTTCGTAAGCGTCGAGCGCCGGGTGGCAGGTCTCGAAGTCGGCGGGCAGGCGCACCTCGCGCCAAAAGCGGGCGTTGCAATCAGTACAGAAGTATCCCGCTGTCTCACCCTCGTCCGCCGGATCGGGCTGGAACAGCCACAAACCACACAGATCGAGCGCTGCGTCGTCCATCTACCAGCCGGCCTCGCGTATCAGACGTTGCAACGTCTCGAAGGCCAGGGGCGCTTCCGCCGCCATATCCGTCCAGCCGGACTCAATCGAGATGCGCCCGTCGTACCCACTCTCCTTGAGCGCACGGAAGAAGTCCGTGAAATCGCACGCCTCCACGCCGGGCGCGCGGCGATTCGCCACAGTGGCGATGTGAACGTGGCGCAGCAGCGGGCCGTAGGTGACAATCGCGTCGTAATCGTTGTCGTCCTTGAGCCAGTGATAGGCGTCCACCAGCAGCCGCACGTTAGGATGATTCACGTCTTCCACGTAGCGCCCGGATTCCGCGACGCCGGTGAGCACGTTGCACTCGCGCTGGTTCAGCGGCTCGACGACCACGACAATGCCGTGTCGCCCGGCGAGCGGGCCTATCAGCTTGCCGAACTCGACGAGCTGCTGCCAAGCGATGTCCCGCTCGAAATCGTCGGGGATGCGCCGCGCGCCACCGGAACCGAAGACAATCGTATCCATCCCGGCTTGCGCCGCGCGTTCGAAAACGACCTCCGCGTAAGCCGCCAGTGCGTTCCGGTTGACGTCCGGCCCGGTCACTTTAAGATCGCCGGGCAGAAAGCAGTTCGCCGCCACGCACGGCAGAGCCGAAGCCCGAATCCGCGCCAATTCCGGAGGAAAAGCGGTTTCGTCTTCCACCGTGGTCTTCAGATGATTCTGCACGTGCAGTTCCAAAAATTCAAAGCCCGCCTCCGCCAGCACGGGCGCAGCGTTGGGATCAGCACAAACACCGAGTTTCATGGTAAGGTCTCCTTTTGGTAACGAGTAATTGGTAATGAGTAATGGGTAATGGGTAATGGGTAATGGGTAATGAGTATGCTGCGTGATACGTGAAAGACCGATTACGCATCACGCATCACGAGTTTCAAAAATCCGTTCAATCCGTTGAGAGAACAGGCTTTAACAACACGATGCGCCGCTTGCCGATTTGGAAGCGGCCGGCGCGGCGGTAGGCGTCGTGCGCGGGCGTTTGGCCTTTATCGGAGGCCACAGCGACAACCGCGCCGGGCGCCAAGACGGGGCGCAGCGCCTCCAACATCCGCCATAGCGGATCAACAGTCTCTGTTGTCTGCCACGTCGAAAGGCGATTGTACGGCACATCCGTGATGACAATATCCACCGATTGCGCACCCGACGCCGCGACAAGACCCTCCGTACCGGTCGCATCAGCCTGGAACACGGAAACCGGAATTGTGTGGCGTTCCGTCAAAGCAAGCAATCGTTCCCGCAGCCGTCCGGCGCTTGCCAACGCCTCCGCGTGCGAATGTTTGCCATAATCCGCCCACAACCTGTCTCTTATACACATCTCCGAGCCCACGAGACCGTACTAGATCTCGTATGCCGTCTTCTGCTTGAAAA